>OGOX01000033.1_pt1 | contig 113206 bp, 148 predicted proteins | sample 1552761 | NCBI WGS metagenome assembly OGOX01 (sample SAMEA2580212, study PRJEB22360) | human gut metagenome | biome: human gut; feature: human-associated habitat; material: faeces | place: Denmark | collected 2008/2010
TCAATAGAACCGACTACACCCCAACCGCCGACGGCACAGTAAACGGCGTTACAAGCCTTTACCCGAATACAACCCTTATGACAGACACAGACGGTGTAATAATCGACTGTGAGTATTATAAAGACATAGATAAAACATTTAATGAATTAACAACTTCGGTTGCATTATCAGGAGGAGATTCGTAATGTCAATTACAAATGAAAAATTACAAATTATTAAAGATAATGTATCTAAAGTTTATCGTTCAGGTCAGATGGATGTAATTAAAAATGCTAACTCTTTAAAAGGTTTTGAGAGTAATAAGGTTATGTTGCTTGATGATGTTTCCCCTGTAACACACGAAATGGGGGTTAAAGTAAAAAGTAAAAATATGTTTGAAGGTACTTTAAACAGCGGTATATACGAGAATGAAAATTTTAAAATTTCAATTGCTGATAGTACTAAATTTAAGAGTATGAAAATATATCTATCGGTTGGCACTTACACACTCGCAAGTTCTGTAAGTTTAATGCTTGTTAGAGAAGTTATAGATGGTGTCTATGGCAGTATAGCAAAATCGGGAAATACGTATACTTTTTCTGTAACAGTTGACGGAGATGTTGGATTCTCATTCAGACGTTCTGATGATGCTGATTGGGATGACTCAGATAATGTATGGCTAAACGAAGGATCAACAGCAGCAGAATATACCCCATATATCCCCGATTTAACGGCGGTTAAGGTTAGTAGGTATGGGAAGAATTTATGGGATAAAGATTATGCGGTACTTGACTCAAGATGGACGCAAATAGGCGGAAACTATGCTTATATAAGAATACCTGTTCCAAAAGGTTCAAGTGTTTCAGTATCTTACAAAAAAAACACTCGATACCGGAATAGATATGCACTCATATATTCGGTATGCAAGTAGTGATTTTGATGCGAACAAGGGACAAAAATGGTTATATCATAAAACAGTATCAAGTATGATAAATAAATCTTTCACAGTTGTTGCACAACAAAGTTATATTGATGTAGTTACAATAGTTGTATCAAGTGCTCCAGCATATTTAAATCGCTTTATGGAGAACATCGGTAACGATTTGCAAATTGAAATAAGTCCAATTGTTACCGACTACGAACCCTATATAACAAAAGTCGACTACACACCTACCGCAGACGGCATCGTTGAGGGCGTAACAAGCCTGTACCCGAACACAACTCTTATGACCGACACGAACGGTATAATAATTGATTGTGACTATTACAAAGACATTGACAAAGCTTATAATAAATTAAGTGCCGCAATAGCACTATCAGGAGGAGAATAAAAATGGCTTTTAGTTTTAAAGAATGTTTAAAAAATGCACTTATTAAGGCAATAGGTAGTAAACCTGATTTTGAGATTATACTTGCTGCTGCTAAGTGGGTGGAAAAAGGTGTATTGATTGAAAGTGATGTAGAAGAAATACAAACTGCAATTGATAATCAATATATTGTAAACGAAGAAATTGTAACAGAAAATTCTGAAATTCCAGAATAAAAAAAACAAAAAATAAAAAATTTATAAATAAAAGGGTGATTTTATTATGGTAGAAATAAGACAAAATTTATGCTCTAAATTAAAATATGGAATTAAGTGTCCACACTCTATGACACCGACTCGTATTGTTATTCATAATACGGCCAATGATGCATCTGCTCAGAATGAAATTGCTTATATGATTAGAAATAATAAAGAAACTTCTTTTCATTATGCAGTAGATGACAAAGAAATTGTCCAAGGTATTCCTCTTGATAGAAATTCTTGGAACGCAGGTGACGGTGGTAAGGGTAAGGGTAATCGTGAAGGAATATCAATAGAAATTTGTTATTCTAAGAGCGGTGGAGAAAGATTTAAAACTGCTCAATTGAATGCCGCCGAACTTACCGCTAAATTACTTAAGGATTATGGTTGGGGTATTGATAAAGTTACAAAACATGCTGATTATTCAAAAAAGCATTGTCCTCATAGAACTCTTGATGAATACGGTTGGGACTATTTCTTAAATCTTGTAAAAGGGTTTTTAGATAAAACAGCCGAAAATAAAAAGGAAGAGGTTAAGCCAACTCCTGCTCCTGCTCCTACTCCAAAACCTGTTGAGGTAAAATATGATGTTACATATCAGGTATGGGACGACGTTAAAAACAAGTGGTTGCCGAATGTAAAAAACACGAGTGATTATGCTGGTATATTTGGGCATGATGTATGTGCTGTTTATGCAAGTCTTTCAAAGGGCAATATTACATATAAGGTACATTATAAAGGTGGAAAATGGCTTCCTGCTGTAACAAATAGAAAAGATTACGCAGGAATATTTAATAAACCCATTGATGGCCTTATGATGAAAACCGATACAGGAAAAACAATTCATTATCAAGTTCATTTAAGAAGGAAAAATAAATGGCTTCCATATGTAACTGGATTTAATGAAAACGATAATAACAACGGTTATGCGGGTATTATCGGTCAGGAAATTGATGCCATAAAAATTTATATAGATTAACGGAGGAAATAGATTATGAATAAAAATTTATTTTCAAAAACATGGTGGATGGCGGCTCTTGTAAGAATGATTAAAACAGTTGCTCAGACTGCCATAGCAACCATTGGTACTTCTGCTGTTCTTTCGGCAGTTGATTGGAAAGTTGTAATTTCTGCTTCTGTACTTGCAGGACTTCTTTCCCTTTTAACATCTGTAGCAGGTATTCCTGAAGCTACAAGTGTTAAGGAAGATTAAATAAAAAATAACGATAAAAGGTAGGTTTTATTGTGGAAGAGGTAAAACGGAAACGTGGTAGACCTCCTAAGAAAAAAGAACCTATTGTTGAGGAAGAAACTCAAATAATACAAGAAGATGTAGAGGATAATGAAGAATTATCCTCTACTGACGAAAAATTAACACCTAAAAAGCAAATGCTTAAAGAGTATTATGATGAGGTAAAAAAGACTTCCTCACAATACTTTCATATTGAACCAAATGAAAATTCAACTTATGAATGTTGTATGTGTCACAAAGAAAAACCACATACTGAATTTTTTAGAAGTTATTCGTGGATGCATGTTGGTGCAATGATGGAGAGCGGAGAAAGACATCTACCCGTTTGTAAAAGGTGTGCAAAGAAGATATTTAATTTTTATTCTTCACAAGAAAAGGTTTTAAAAAAAGTTATAAATCATTGGTGTCAAACATTAGATTTATATTATAGTGATGATATATATGAAAAAATGATGGATTTACATAATAGTAGAAAGAATACCGTTATGGAAACTAAATTTGATTATATAACTGATTATATTACTGCATTAGGACGTGCTAAAAAGATTGGATTAACATATTGGGATAGTCCTTGTTTACAAAATAATGTAAATTCTGTTGTTGATACAAATGAAGAAGTTTTGTTAGATGTTTCTTCTGAGAAAGAATATCCTGAAGAATTTGATGGTTGGGATAAAGAAGATTTAGAAAATTATGATTATATAATTTCCATATATAAATATGATCCTTTTAAGGATGAACCTTTAGAGGATAGAAGAAAATTATATTATAATTTGGCTGGTTTTAGTAACGAAAGTATTATGGATGATTTTTCTAAAGCAAATGCAGCGATAGACACTTGTCGTTCTATGCAACATTTGGAAAAATTAAATAAAATTAGGATTGATTTGGAAAATTCTGATAAACCTGATATAAAAGAAATAAAAGCAGTTTCAGATTTACAAAAGATTGAAAGAGAAGCCATTAATAGAAATGGTAAAGAATATGGGTTTATACAAAAATATTCCACTAATAAAAATCAGGGTAGTGGTACTTTTACTGGCATTACAAAACAAATGAATGATGAACTTTTTGAAGATGAATTGGCTAATGCTTATGATATAAAAACTTCTAATGCTATGCAAATGGCGGCTCAAGCTTCTTGGAAAGCTATTTTTGAACAGCTTAATCTTTCTGATAGTGAATTTTCTGAAATAGTAAAAAATCAAAGAGAAACTATTACAAAGTTAAGAGAAGAAAATGATACATTAAAAGAACAAAATAGACAAATTAATATTATTATTAAACGAAAAGAACTTGAAGACAAATTGGCAAAAGAAGAAGGTGATGCCAAATGATAAACGTAATTTATGATGATATACATTACAATGCCTCACAATTTTTAAAAGCAAAACCTCAAGAATATTTAAAGATATTACAATGGGGAAGAAAATACCCCACAAGATTCATAGAAGAAATCTTAGAAATTGAATTGACAGACCATCAAAAATACGTTTTTCTCTAAAAACTTTCTGCTTGGATTGCAAGAGACATTTGTGTTGTTGCCAGTCGTTCTTCTGGAAAAAGTTTTTTAATGGCAGTTTATATAATGGCAAGATGTTTATTATTCCCTAATTATGTTGTTGCTTTAATGGCCCCCGATAAAGTTTACTGTCGGCTCGTATAGTAATATGCGATGAAAAAATCTTACTAATTGCTGGAAACCCTTAAAGTCAATCAAACTAAAACAAAAAGATGAAATATGCTTATGTGGGATAGTTGTGAAAACAGAAAAAATTGATTGAATAATTATATGGTTAAATCCTAAGTAATTTCAAAATAGGCAATCAGCAGCTAAGACTCGAATAGAGTAAGGTTCAACGATCAACCGTGATGAATTTAGCGGTGTAGGATAATAAGTCTATAATGATTATCCGAAATGTAAGACATCCAAAAATATTGGATGAAGATATGATCTAATCTTAAATGAAAATTTAAGCTTGTTAAATCTAACAAGAGATAATTTGACGAATTAAAGGAAGAAAGTTTATATGATTATAGATAAAATGGTTCTTTTACCAACTCGAACAAAACATTCAAAAACTATATATTCTAAATTAGGGTATGACACTTCAAACGATTATACTTTGGTAAAGTTTGAAGACGTACCGAAAAAAAAGTCCTATAGAAATAAAAATGAAATGTGATAATAAAGAATGTAATAAAATATTTTTTAGAAAAAGAAGATGTATTATTTCTTACGATGATGGACTTGGTGATTTGTGTAATGAATGCTCACAAAAAATAAGAGCAGGAAAATCAAGAAAAATCGCACATGAAAATAATATTAAAAAAGATCCTGATTTTAATAAAAAAGTACAAGAAAAAAGAATAAAAACTAATTTAGAAAAATATGGGACAGAATATGCTTGTCAAAACAAAGAAATTATTGAAAAACAAAAGAAAACTTATTTATCTAATCATACAGAATATCCCTTTGAAAGAAAAGAAATTCAGAACAAAATAAAAAATACTATGCAAAATAAATATGGTGGATATCCAATGCAAGTTCCAGAATTTTTACAAAAGGCACAAAATACAAACTTAAAAAAATATGGAAATATTTGTTCTGCATGTAATCAAGAAATAAAAAATAAGCAAATGCAAACTATGTTAAAAAATAATACAGTCCCTACTTCTTCACAACAAATAGAGGTTTATAATATTTTAAAAAAACATTATACACATTGCATTATAAACAAACCTTTATCAAATATATTTTTAGATTGTGAAGTATGTGTAAATAACATTATGATAGATGTAGAATATGACGGTAGATATTGGCATCAAGATAGTGTGCATGATAGAAAAAGAGATGAATTTGTAAAATCAAATGGATATAAAGTTCTTAGAATTAAATCTAATAAATTAATTCCAAATGAAAATGATTTAATAAAAACTATAGAAAAACTTTCTTTGTCCAATCATTCTTATAATGAAATTATATTAGATGATTGGCAATCTTAATAAAATAGGTAAACAATCAAAAATGTTGTTTAAAAAAATTGAAGATATTGCAACACATAAATTAGATAGTATTAAAAACCGTTCAAATGTTTTTTATAATGAAGTTGTAAAAGGCCCTAATAGCAATGGGTTTCACCATGACGATAGATATTGGCTTGAATTATATAATGGTTCAAGAATAGAAACATTTAACTCAGATCCTTCTAAAAACGTAGGATACAGATGTGATTTGTTAATATACGATGAAGCAGGTAAAATACCGAGAAATACATTTGCTTTAATGAACCCTTTTATTGCTGTGCAAAGTGATTTTAAAACAGGTAATATAAATTCCGAATGCTATCCTGAAACATTACCTAAACAGATTGTATTAATTTCTTCTGCTGAAGATATAGATACACAATTATTTGATAACTATAAATTTAATGCTATGAAAATGCTTGAAGGAGATCCTCGTTATTTTGTAATTGATTTAAATTGTGAAATGTCGTTACATCCATATATGAATGGAAAACCAATGAAACCGTTAGTTATGCAAGAATTAATTGATGGTGAAATGGCTAAAAATGAGGTAAAAGCTTTAAGAGAATGGTATAATTTGTTCGATCATAATAACGGTGAAGATTCTGTTGTTAGAAGAAGTTCAATAGAACGTAATTATGTTACATATGCTCCAATATTTGAAAGTAGAGATCCAAACGAAAAATATGTATTATGTTACGATCCTGCTGAAAAAATAGATAATAGTTTTGTCCTTGCAGCGAGATTATTTCATGATGAAGAAAAAGGTTGGATGGCTGAAATTGCAAATGGTGTTAATTTTTTAGAAAAATTACCAGATGGTACTAAAAAAATAATGGCAAAACCACAACAAGTTAAATATTTTAAACAAATGATGATGGACTATAACGGAACAAAGTTTAATGTAAGAGATTGGGATAATATACAAGTTTATATTGACCCCGGTGCTGGTGGTGGTGGATATACTATTGCAACTTATTTGTTAGATAATTGGAATGATAAAGATGGGCAAAAACATTTTGGTATAATTGATAAATCTGATAAAGATTTATCTTTAGAAGCTTTTAAATTTCCAGAAGCAAAAAACATTTTGCACTTACCGTCTGCCGCGGGTCAAAAGGTAAGTATGTATGCAGCTTTGACAGATATGGTAGAGCAAAATTTAATAAAATTCCCAAAACCTTTAAATATAAGACAAGAGTTTGAATATGAAGAGGAAAATGAAAATGGTGAATTGGTTTGCAAATATGTTAAGGCTCAACCTGAAGAAATCAAGGCAATGACAGAATTAGATTTGATGATAACTGAAGTTACTTCTATGGAAAGGGTAAAAACGCCTAATGGTAATATTCAAATACGTTTGCCAAAGACTTTAGAAAGAAAACTTCATGATGATAGAGCGTATTGTCTTGCTCTTTTAGCTTGGCATTTATATCAACTTCGTACAGAAGAAAGACTTGCTAAAGAAAGAGAAGCAAATGCTTGGAAACAAAAGTATAAAGATAATCAATTCGATAGAAAAAAGAAAAATAATAATCCATTTAGTAATTCGGTTAATCCGTTTGCAAATATGGGATCTAATCCATTTAGGTGATATAAATGATATTAAAAATAAATAGTGATTTTACAGATTTGGATTATATTTTAAATTCTTTAAAATCTTTTAATATTATTTTTTATAATAATACTTTATATGTGTCTTGTTGTAAAGATATTTCTGAAAAAATTTTCATTAAAGAAATAAAAAAGGTGTTAGGGAATAATACTTGTATAATACAATTAAATGAAAATAATTTATTTAATGAAACATTTTATGTTCAGCAATGGTGTAAAGAACAATTTATACAACAAGACAAAAATAGATATGAAAAAGAAAAACAAGAAAAATTACAAAATATAATGTTTTTTTTAGATAAGCTTGAAGAAAATATTTTTAAATAAGAGGGGGTGTAAAGTTGGCTGAAGAAAAAAAGAAACGTGGCAGACCGCCTAAAAAAACTCAAGAAGTAGATATTAATGAAAATAAATCTACAATTCGTATGAATACCAATGATACACCTACACCATCTGCTCCTGTAACTATTAACCAAGTTAATAGTAGGTTATCTTCAATGTTTAAGCGTATGTCAAGTAATAATATTTCATATTCTTCATTTTTAGAAGCTATGAATGGAATGGGTAGTAATTTTGCTTTTGGTTCAAATCCGTTTTTACAAAATCAAAGAATTAAAACAAGTAATCAAAAGGCAAAACAAAGTTCAAAAGAAGCTTTAAATAAAGCATTAGATTCTCCTGAAGAAAATGAAGAAATTTTTAGAAGTCAGAGTATGGCTTTATATTATAAAAATTATGTTTATGGTAATTTATTAAGATTAAATAGAGATATTCCTAAATATTTTAATTATATTGTTCCTCAAAACATAACAAAAAAAGATTTAGAAAGCGATAAATTTAAACAAGAAAAATATTTTGTAGATAAATTTATAGAGAAATTTAATATTCCTTTAACTTTTAAAAATGTTTCTTTGCAGGTCGCTCAAGAAGGAAAATGTAGTTATGTCTTTAGGAGTAGTTTTAATAAATCTAAACATATTATTGATTACGCTTTGTTACAAAAAATACCACCACAATATATTAAATATACTGGTTTTGGTGGAGAATCACCTTTAATATGTTCATTTAATTTCCTTATGTTTATGAATCCAATGTATAGCATACAACAATGGCCAGATTGGATGCAAGACATTTGGAATCAATTATTAGAAAAAGGCGTTGTAACAATTGGTAAAGATGGGGCAAGATTTAACCCTAATAATAGATATGACAATTCTCATATTATTGAATGTATAGATGGTAGATATGCTTATTGGGTTGAGTTACCACAAGATTTAGTTTATACTTTTGGAATGGATTTCAGTAATCCGCTTGCAATTCCAGAAGCTATTGGTTTATTTTCTGATTTAAATGAATTAGAAAATTATAAATGGTTACAAACTCAAACATTGTTAACCAATATTACAAATATATTAACGGCAACTGTACCTATTGAAAAAGATGCAAAAGGTGGTAGTGACGCTGCAATTTTAACTCCTGAAGTTATTTTGGGTTTAGAAGGAGATTGTGCTTCTTCTATTAATTCTAATGTACTTCCATTCTTTGCTCCCTTGGAAGATTTTAAGATGCATAGTGTGGAACATATACCGAATGCAATGGAAATCACACTTGATAATCTTAGGAATTTAATTGCTACTTCTGGTACATCTGCTTTAATTAATACTTCTGATAAACCTTCTATTGCAATGATAAAAGGTACTCAGAATTTATATGAAACAAAAATGGAATATTTAACACTTCAATATGAAAAGTTTATTAATATGATAATTAATAAATATCTTGGTCTTACATATTCTTATAAATGTATTATATGGGGCGGTACATATAACTGGCGAGACGATGTAAAAGTTTTAAAAGAAATGATACAAAATGGAAATCATGGTTTTATGCCAAGACTTTTATCTGCTTATAATATGACAATAGAAGAATATAAGACTTGTTATGATTATGTTGATTTATTAGAAATTTTTCCTAAAGAAGAAGAGTTAGATATAACTAAAGCTGATTCCGACACTAATCAAAACGGCGTAGGTCGTAAACCTAAAGAAGATGATGAAATTATGAATGATAATACAGCAGCTTCTATTGAAGGTGGACAAAACGTATCGGACAATAAGGATTGATATTTTATGATATATAAATATAAATTAAAAATAAGGATGGTGTCAATTAATGTGTAATCACGATTATACTGATAATAATAATACTTTAATCGGTATTCCTAAAATGAAAATGGTAACACCTATGAAATATTATTTACAGTGTAAAGAGTGTGGAAAAATATTTACGATTAATGCTTCAGAAATTGAAGATAAAAAAGGATTTTTATGTAAATTTTTTAAATAATTATATAAATTAACCATCCATAATGATTGGAGGTTGATTTGATGTCGGGAATGGTTTCAACTATTGCAGTAGTAGCGAGTGTGATTACTGGTTTAACTGTAATTATTACTGCTGGAATAAAAGTTTTTAAGTTTATTCAAAAAGTAACTAATAAGTTAGAAGTATTGGATAAAATTGAAAAAACAGAAAAAGATAGAGAAACGATTGATAAAGATTTTAAAAGTATGGAACAAGGCATAAAAGATATTTATGTTAATTTAAAAGATTTGAATCAACGCTTCTCCGAACATATAACTAAAGATACACAAAAAGAAAAAAGGGCAGATGAAACATTAAATTTAGTAAAGGCTTTAAATGAGGCAAGCGAACAGCAAAGAGAACTTTTGTTGCAAGAAACAAGAAATACCTTACTGGACAAGATGGAAAAAGCACTTGAGCAAGGATATGTTGACTCTGCTGAAGAAGTTGATAGAATTGGTGATTTATTTGGTGCTTATAGTGGCTATGGTGGAAATCATGGTGTAGGTGCTGTATATTCTCAATATAAAAAACTTAAAATTAAAGGCGAATGATAAAGGTGGTGAAGTTTAATGTATATTTCACAATCTACTTATGAAATGCTTAATGAGTTTTTAAGACTTAATTTTCAAATGAACTCTTTCTGTGATAATATAGCATATAACTTAGGTTTTCAAAAAATGGTAGGAACTGAACAAATTTTCCATGAGAAATTTGCTCATCAATTCCCTGTTTTTGCAGATACAATTTCAACAGCTATGTTACAATTAGAAGCAAGACCTATTAGAAAATCTCTTAACGAAGATGTCAAGGAATATGATAATTATGTCGATATGTTTTCTGATTTAAAACAAACTGTAGACAAATACAGAAAAGATATTTTAAAACTTATAGAAGTTGCAGAACTTAATTCTGACGTAGAAATTAAGATTATTGCGGAAAAATTTCTTGAAGATTTTATGAAATACGTTGATCAAGTAAATCTTTGGTACAAAAAGTCAAAAGAATATGGTGATGATGTCGAAAGATTTGATCACGATTTCCATTCTTTTACTTTTATTTAATATACAATTATTAAATGAAAGGAGTGTGGAGAATGGATAAAACAGTTCTGAAATTTGATTTAAGTCCAAAAGATATTCGAATTAGGAATATTTTAAATAAAGAATTTTTAGAATTAGATATATATGCTATTTCAGATATATATCCTAATCGTAATGAATCAACTTTTACAAAAGAAAGTTTAGAGAACTCTAAAGATACTTGTTATAATAAACCTATTTTGGGTAGTTTTGATACTTTAGCAGATGATTTTAGGGAACATAATGGTGAAGAAAGATATGATAAAGAATTTGAAACAGAATATTGGGATTGTAACGGATATACTGATGAAAAAATTTTAGGTGTAATTCGTGAATCTGATACTGTAAAAATTGTCGAAGAAAAAGGTCTTCATTGGCTAAAAATTTCTTGTGTTTTATGGACTTATTATACATATAGGCAAGTTAAAAGATTATTAAAATCTTCTACTAAAAAAGTATCGGTTGAAATCTTAGTTGATAAATATCATATGGATGATGACGGTATAATGGTAATAGAGAAATTTACTTTAACTGGAATCACTATATTAGGAGATAAAATATCTGAAGGAATACCTAATGCACATTTAAATGTATTAGATTTAATTCATGAAGATAAATATTCTCAACAAATGAAATGTTTGACATTTGCGTATAAGCAAAAGGATAATATAAAAAATAAACCGAAAACGGAGGGAATACAAGTGACTTATAAAGAGAAACGTGATTTTCTTGAAAGTCGTTTGGCTGATATAATGCCAAAAGACGAAAATGGTTACTGCTCTTTTTGGGTATGCGACTTTTCTGATAGTGACGTTGTTATTCGTGATTATTGTGCTAATAAATTTTATAAAATTGGTTATACAATGAACGAAGAAGACAATAACGTTACTTTTGATCTTGAAAATAAAACAGAAGTGTTTGAAGGATTCAAAGAATTTTCAGAAAAGACTATCGAATTTAATGGTGAGCAGAAAACTATTGAAGATTTTTCACAAATGTATTCTGAGCTTCAAACAGAATATGATAATTATAAAAATGACATGTCGCAAAAAGTATTTACTGTTACAATAGACGAACAGGAATATGACATTAATCAAGTTTGTGAAAAATATAATGCTGATATAGAAGCAAAAGATGCTACTATCGAGCAATTTAAAACAGATCTTGAAACTATGACTAATAATTACAATACAGTTAATGGTGAATTGGAAGATCTTAAGGCTCAAATGAAAGCAAAATGCGAAGAGGAAATACGTGAACGTGGTTGTCAATTAGCGGACGATGAAGAAGATATAGAAGATGAAGATAGAGAAGATATTAAAGAGAAATGTAAAAATAATCAGTATTCTTCTATCAATGAAGTTGAAGATGCTATCGCAAAAGCTGTTTATAAAGTACATAAAAACAGAAAACAGGCAAATTCCTTTAAGTCTAATATAGTTATATCGACACCTAATAAATCTGAAAAGGATGTTTTTGGACGTTTACAGGAATTTTCTGGCAATTAAAATATTTATATTTAGGAGGAATTTAACATGGCAAAGAATTTTAGAAAAAGCCTTATGATGAGCGAAGATGTTCAGTCTTTACTCTATACTGGTAGATTTTATGATGGCAGCAATCCTGCTGAGTGTCATAATGGTGCGCTCGTAGTTCAGGGTGCTATCGAAGATCATTCTGTTTATGATGGATTAAAAGATCCTAACGTACATAAGATTACTGCTCCTGCTGAGGACACTGACGAAGTACATATTGTTGATTACGTTGATGTTTCTCACGGTGAGATAATGGGAGTTATGTACCGTGAAGGTATTAAAACTTATGGTATCTCTGCTCCTGCTGGTGCGGATATTCGTGTTCGTATTCCCGCAAAGCATGATACTGGATATTTTGCAGAAGAGAATTTTGCTACACCGCCTACCGTTGGTCAGTATGCTGTTCCTACTGCTGGTTCTACTCTTTGGACACCTTCTGCTTTGGAGGTTACTGACAAGACTTGTATTAAAATTGAATACGAGAAAGCAGTTACTGAGGGTATGGTAAACTCTGGCAAAGAGTATTTTGTTACATTTGTTAATGTAATGTAATTTTAAATAAGGTACAAGGAGGAAAAAATAATGAATAAATTAATGTTTAATTATCATACAGAACGTCTTGATGACACTGGAAATGATATTGTTCTTGCTTTTAACGAATTAGTTTCTGATTTTAGAGCAAAGAAATCTGATTCAAAAGAGTATAAAGAAAAGAATGCAACATTTAGTGAAAGTCTTGCTAAATATTGTATTGAGGGTTCTGGTCAGACTTGGACTGACATTAATGCTCTTAAAAATCCTCAGCTTGTTTACAATACTAACTTTACTACTAAGTTTACAACTATACTTGCTGAGATGATCACTCCTGTTGTTCCTGCGATTGTTTCTTCGGAATATAATAGATTTTTCGATGTAACTCACGTAGGATGGGGTAAGGTATATCGCCCCGCGTGTTGAGTAATTAGCACGTAGCGGTTTTATTTTACAAATAAAATCCTATACCACATCAATTGCTGGCAATCCCTAAAGACGATTAAACTACAACGTAATGATGAAATAAGCATAGGCGTGAATGTGACGAAAGTAGAAAAAATTAATCGTATGGTGCATGGTTAAATCCTAAACACTATTTTGGCGAAATGGGTCTTCAGCAGCATATTTTCAAATAGAGAACTGTTCAACGATCATTCCCCTTGAGGGAAGTAAATTCAAGCGAATTGAAACGAGTGGCCCTATTTAATAAATAGGTGATGATATGATCTGGTCTTATATGAAAGTATAAGGTTCTATTCGGCAATAGAACGATAAGAAGTAGCGATTCTTATTTAACAAAAAGAATGTTTAGTTAAAATAAACAAAAAAAATAACGCGATAATGCCAAATATACTGTTGAAAGTAACGAGTTAAGAAGAGTAATTCTATTACGATAAATAGCTCGCGCATACAGTAATGTGTGTGAAAAGCCCGTATCGAATTGCTGGAAGTTCCTAAAGCCGATTAAACCAAAACGGAGAAATGAAATAAGTTCAAATGGAATGGTTACGAAAGTAGAAAAAATTAATCGGATAATCATAAGGTTAAATCCTAAGTGATTGTAAATGGATAATCAGCAGCTAAGACTCGAACAGAGTAAAGTTCAACGACTATCCCGTAAGGGAGTAGACTTAATTTTAAGTCGAAGTGGTACGCATCCTATAAGGATGATGATATAGTCTGCTCTTAATTGAAAAATTAAGGGGTTTTAAACCCAATGAAATATTAAAATGTGTGTAATAATTGGAAATATAATTAATATTTCTTTAACAAAAGGTATTTATTGTATACGATATAGCCGAAGGTATTTCGAGACAGAATCAACAGACTGCCTATAATACCGAATACACCATTCAGGCTCACAAGAAGACAATTTCTACTTTTGTAGATCTTTATCATGTTGCTTCTAATAAGCTTGATTGGGGTAAATTCGGTGTTAAAGTATCGAAGTCTTTCGAGGCTTATATAATGGCGGCTATCATAAAAGCTGGTTCTTTAAAAGAATCTCGGCTTGGCATACAGTAATGTGTGCAAGAATAAATCCATTGAATTGCTGGAAATTCGTAAAGCTAACTAAGCTACAACATAATCATGAAATATGGATAAGTGTGAATGCAACGAAAGTAGAAAAAATTAGTTAGATAATGCAAGGTTAAATCCTAAACATTTTAATAATCGAAAATCAGCAGCCAAGACTCGAATAGAGTAAGGTTAAACGACTATCCCGTAAGGGAGTAGGGTTGTAAGTCAATAATGACAACTCGAAGTGGTGGACACCCATTATTGGGTGAAGATATAGTCTGCGCTCATATGAAAGTATGAGAGAGTTAAAAACTCTGAGAAATCTGACGAATTGTGTAAATTTATTTTATGGCATTAGAAATTGGTATATAAATTGTTAAAACCAAATCAATTAATTGAAGTAAATTTTAATTCCAAAAGTGCAAAACATTATAGAGATTTAGGTTATGATTATCAAAAAGGAAAAAGTATATATGTTTTGCCAGAGCATTTATGTTCATCAAGTAAGGCACAAGTAGTTGTTTTATGTGATAACTGTGGTAAGCCTTGTGGGAAAAATGGAACAATAGCATGGGGAAATTACATAAAAACCCATGATGAACATTTTGGAGATTTGTGTTCTGAATGTAAATGGATTAAAACTAAAAATACTAATTTGCAAAAATATGGTACGGAACAAATTTTACAAAGTTCTATAATTAGGGAACGAATAAATAATACATTCCAAAAAAAATATGGTGGCAACCCCATGTTGAATGAAAATGTAAAAGAAAAAATACAGAAAACCAACTTAGAACGATATGGAGTAAGGTCTGTTTTTCAAAATTCTAACATATATAATAAGATTAATAAAACAAATCTTGAAAAATATGGTTATAAAAGTCCAATGCAAAACCAAATGATAAAAGATAAAGCGAAAGAAACAATTAGAGAAAAGTATGGAGTAGACAGTCCAATGCAAAATCAAGAAATAAGAAATAAAGCACAAAAAACAAATATAGAAAAATATGGAGTGCCTTGTTGTCTTATGCTACCATTTGCAAAAGAAAAGGCACATAGTTTAGAAGCTATAGAAAAAGCTAATAAAACTATGCAAATAAATGGTTCTTGTAAAACTTCTAAACAACAAAAAGAATTAAATGAAATGTTAAAAGATATATATAAAGAATCTGAAATGAATGTAGCTTGTTCTAAATTTTCTTTAGATTGTGTAATCAACGTCAATGGTTGCAAGATTGATGTTGAATATGATGGTTGGTATTGGCACAAAGATATTAGAAAAGATTTAATACGTGATAGGATAGTTCAAAAAGAAGGCTATAAAGTATTAAGAATTAAATCTGGTAATTTATTACCAACAAAAGAACAAATTATAAATGCTGTTAATTTGTTAATAAAAGAAGATAAAAAATTTACACAGATTATTCTTTCTGATTGGGGAGAATAATTTTCTCAAACACAACGGATGACAAAAACTGTTACCGATGCTAATAAACTTGGTATTGGCGGTTATAACAAGGCTGGTACTGATACTACTACTTGGATAGAACTCAGTCAGTTAGTACGTGCAGCTAATAACTCTGATGTTTATGCCATTGGTACTCTTGGTGCGCTTTCTAAGGTTGTTCCTGATGATGCAGGTTTTCGTTTTACTCCTACGGACGATCTTGTAAGTGTTGGTTATTTGCCTGCTTATAAGCAAGTTCCTATGGTTCAGTTGGATAATGCTATTATTCCCGGAACAATCAACACAGCAGCTCCTAAACTTTTAATACAGGATGATTACATCTTCTTTATTCCTATGGGCTTTAACAAACCTATTAAGATTGCTATCGAAGGAGATAATGTTGTAGTTACTACCGATCCTCTCACTACCAAAGATCATACTCTTGGTCTTACCATGTCTATGTATATTGGTATTGATAGTATTGTTGGTTCTAAGTTCGGTATCCTTGACGTAAGCTGATAAAACATAGATTTTATTGTTAATAGCGGAGAGGGTTAATTTCCTCTCCGTATTTTTTATAAAAGGAGAATTATTATTATGAGTAATAATCGAAAAGGTAATGAAGTAAATATAAAAGAAAATTCAGAAGTAAACACTATAAATGAAAGTATAAATACAAATTCTGGTGTTACTAATATGACAGAAGAACAGAAGAGAATTAAAGCTTTGGAAGATCAAATTGCTCAACTAACGAGTATGTTATTAGCACAACAACAATCATATGTTACTCCTGTGCAATTAGCAACTGGTAGTTTAGATCAAGAGGTAACAATTATATTTAATATGTTATCTGGTTCTGTAAGAGCAATATTCCCAACTTGGAAATTGTATTTATCGGAATTTGGTGAAAAGACTGTAATAACTAAATCTCAGTTGCAAGAATTAGTTAATAACCATAGAAGTTGGTTTAAGAAAGAATATATTCTTTTAGATAGTAAACATATGGATTTAGGGGAAAGTTTAAGAATACCTGTTTACAATCCCGATTCTAAAAAGTTTATTAAACCAGAAGATATTGAGAAATTTGCTACTATGGATATTTATAGTTTAGAGGATTATTATAAGGGATTATCTGATGTTATGAAAAATTCTTTAGAAAATTATTTATTTAATAAATGTTGTTCAAAAGATAGAAATTTTTATAATGTTGAGAAAATGAATACATTTAATCGTATGACTAAATCTCATTTATTTGATAATTTAATTATGACTTGTACTTCTGAGTATGGTAACGAATACGAAAATGATTGAGGTTTGAAATATGATATTATTTGAAGAAATCTATAATAAAGCTTTTACACTTTTTGACGATCCAAAAATAACAAAAGCGTATGAAACTAATAAAATCATTTTTTGTAAATATATGTATGGTTTCTTCAACAATATTTCTATATATGAGCCTGTTATTATCGGTCAAATTTTATCTGATATAACTCCACCAAAAGGTGAAATTGAAGTTATAGAAGCTGATGGTGTTACATCGGAATATCAATTGTCTTTATCAATTCCTGAAAATTCTCAAATAATTTTTAGGGAAAATGGAGACACTGTTACAGCGCAATATGATGTTGAAAATAACACAGTTATATTTCCTAATATATTGGAAATTGGCAAAGAATATAGTGTTGAATATTATTTTGCAGGTTGTTATAATGGAAATTTTTCAAGTATTACAAGTAATGTTTTAGTTGCAAAAAATATTGAGCAAAAAGTTAAAGATATTTTAGCGAGGTTATTAGTAATATCTTGGTCGGAATCTGTAAGAGATATGTTGACAGATATACAAGGTTTATTGAGAGATACAGATTTTAAATTAACTCCTAATTCTCAGATTTTAAATTCTAAAGTTAATTGGGTAAAAACTTTACAAGAAAAAAATCAAGAAGATCAAACCAAACTATCTTGGCAAGTTAGATTTTCTAAAAATAATGGGAAATTCAGTAGGTGATAGTATGGAAGATTTTATATTGGTTTTATCTACTGAAGAAAAGAGAGTTTGTCTTAGGGAGGCAAATAAAAAAATTAAAAGAATTTTATACGTATATGAACAGTCTTTAAAAGACACAGCATATAATTATAAATCCTATGTTTATGCTGTTATACTTTATATATCTTCTTTTAATAGTTTGTTCAATTATGAATTGGCAAATATTATAGTTAATTTAAATTCTTTACTTATAAATGATTTAAATAAAACACAAATAAGAAAAATTGTTTTAGAGTGTAAACATATAGTTGAAGAAATAGAAAATAAGATGGGGTGATAACGTTGGGAAAAGTTTATAATACAACTGACTATACCGATGTTTCTCCATATCTAAAAAGCAAATTAAGTAAAAATTTTGTAGGCGATAATTATTGGATAGAATCGTTTCAGAATAAAATGGATAAAGTATGGGATTATGCAACCAATGTAGTAGATATTGAAGAAAGTCAAGAAGTTTTTGATAATGATATTGTTAAGGCTAAACTTAAATATAAACCTATTGAAGTTCGTATAACTTCTGCTTATGATGAGAAAGGTCAAAAACTTACAGATGATTTTAAACAAATTGTCTTTAAGCAATTAGATCATCCTTTAAGATTAGCACGAAAGTATAAATTTGATGTAAAAAATTTTGTTGATCCTATAGAAAAAGATAAAAGTATTTGGCTAAATGTTAATTTTGATAAAATTAATATGGGTGCAAGTGCTATTATCAGGCGATGTAATGGTACTATTGGTTTATTGGTTAATAATAATACCGAAGAATGGTATGAACCCGTTATTATAGAAAATGAATTTAGCTACACAAATGAAGACTATAATACAACGGTTAAAATTGCACAAGATGAATTATATATTACTTTACAATATAATGAATATACAAAGAATATTGATATTTCTGATAGATTTATTGTTGGTGCTTTAGACTTTGAAGATATTAATAAAAATTCAGTATATAAAGTAAAAGCAATACATCGTATAGGAACAGATAATACTTTCCAAACTAATAATATATCTATTATTAAATTAGCTTTAAGATTAGATACAATTAATCCTGAAATTGATTTAGTAAAGTTAGATGAAAAAGGTAATGCACATTATATAGCAGATTATTATCTCAAAAAAGAACAAACTGGAACGACAGAAAAAGAAGATAAGGAATATCATTTACAGATTTCACCCAATGTTGATACGATAGCAGAGGGTGACACAGTTGAGTTTTCTTGTTATTTATATAATGGAGAACAAAAGGTTGAGGATAATTTAGAATATAGTTTTGAATTACCTAAAACAGAAAACGATAATCTTTATTTTTCTGTTGAACAAATAGATACTAATAATTTTAAAGTTACAAATTTACATAGATATTTTAAATCTGATTTGGTTGTCACTATTAAAACTTCAGAACAATATTCAACTACAGTTGAACCTTTAATATTTAATATACAATTAGGTGAAAAATTATGATAGGTTTTATGACAGATGAAACACAGTTTAATAAATTTATAAATATAGATTCTATAGATACTCGTATTGTTAATTATTTAAGAGATTCTGAAAGTAAAGAAGCAGAAAGAATATGGAAACTTTTAAAGTATTCTGATATGAGAGCCTTATTTCAAGAACCATTAACAAAAAAAGAGAAGAATGAACTTATTTATAGAGATAAAGACCAAAATTTTAAAAGAATTTTTACTATGCCTTTAGTAGAGGATAGTATGACGGAAACTTGTAGTTTATTAAAAATATATATTAGTAGCATAGAACCTACAGATCATTTAAGAGCCACTGTTAATATAGCAATTGATATTTTGTCTCATAATAAACTCAATAATGTTTACAATGATTCAAATGATATATTAGAAGATGGTAGAGAGGTAGAAGAAGATATTGTTGTTAAAAATAGAAATAATATCTTGTTAAAGTCTATACTTGGAATATTAAATGGTGCAAATGTAGAAGGTGTTGGAATGCTACAATTTAATCAAAGTCTAACTAAAGAATCTCAAATGAAAAATTATTCTAACAATAAAACAAATTTTTATGGATATTCCTTAGTTATGTCTTGTATTATGAGTGGAATGGGTGAAGCTATGTATGGCTAAACCAAATAAGATAAAAGACAATCTCGAAATGTATGAACAGGTTTATTTTACACACGATGAACCTGTACCATTAAAAGGCCATTTAAAAGTTTATCCTGTATTAGTAAAAGATTATAATTTATTTTATTCGTGTATTGATATTTTTACAATAAATAAAAATGAAGATCCTAATGGTATAACTATGTCAAACTTAGATTATTTTATATATTTAATGCAACCTGAACAACCTAATTCGGAAATGTTTACAAGGAAGGCAATTAATATGTTTGAATTAATCTTTCATATTAAAAATGGTATAAAATGTGAGTGCGACAAAGATAATGATACATACATTTCTTATGAAGATATATATAAATTTATTGCCGAGAAAGAACAAAATGCTCAAGGTGAATTATCTAATGAAGATATTATGAAATATTTTTATGAGATAAAAAAATGTCCTAAATGTGGTAAGATTAGAGACGATTTAATTAAATTTAATGATTTACCAAATGGTAAAAAAGATCTTATTGTTGACGGTGTTGAAATTGATAAAACAACTTTTGACGAATTGAGAACTTTGGTATGTTATTACAATATGCCTGATTACGATGACGAGTATGTCGATCCTGAATTAGAAGCGGAATTGCAAGAAGCTGCAAGACTTGAAAACCCTAATGCAACTTCTCCATCTTTGGAAAAACAAGAATCTTGTTTGGTAGCTTCAACTTCATACAAATATTCTGAACTTAAAGAATTAAGTATCAGAAAATTAGTATTATTGTTACGTACTGTCGATAAGAAGTTGCACTATTTCACATATCGTCAAGCTGAAGCGTCGGGTAGGAAAACAACCATGCTCCTATATATAGTGATATGTATAGAAAACCTATTTAACTGCTGGAAGAACTTAAATGTAATCAAGCTACAACATAATCATGAAATATGGATAAGTGTGAATGCAACGAAAGTAGAAAAAATTGATTATTTGATACATGGTTAAATCCTAAATATCATTAACAATAGAGAACCAGCAACGAAGTTCCGAATAGGAAAACGTTCAACGATCAACCGTGATGAGTGTAGCGGTGTAGGAGAAATCCGAAATGGTAGGCATCTTATTTTATATAAGATGAAGATATGATCTAAATTATAAAAAAGATGGTCAGCTTCAAAAGTGAGTTACCGCATTGGATTTATGGTAGTGATAAACGTGATAAATTTGAAAGACTTCAAACACTTGATTCGTTTAAGGAAAAAATGGCTCAAGTTGCGAAGTAATAAAGTGTGTTTTTAATAAATTTAGGTTATCATTTTATAACCCTTTTTAATTGTTTTTAATTTTAAATTTTTATATAAAAATCTAAAAAAAGGGGTGAGAACATGTTCCAAAGAATTATATTATCAGATTCATTAGGAAGGGCTTTAATGTCAAATAATGATAAGATATTATCTTTTTGGAAAAAAGTTCAAAACACCTCTAAATTACAAGGAGGAAAAAAATATGTCTAAGTATTTTCTTGCTGGTGTAGCAAATGCTGAAATTTTTGATGGTGAAAATAACCTTTTTGCTACTGCTAAAGCACTTACTGATAGTTCTATAACTATTGGTGTTAATAGTGAAGAAGTACGTGGTGGTGAAGGTGCTGCTCTTCGTGGTAAGTATTTCCACTCTTCTTCGTTCGGTCTTAGGATGACTTCTGCTATGTTTGAAATGGAATATATTGCAGCCAATGTTGGTGCTAAAATTGTTACTGGTGGAGATGCTCTTGTTTATAAAGATGTTAAGTCTGATGTTAATGGTAAAATTACACTTCCTACGACTGCTGTTCCGCTTACTGGCAATACTGTATATGCTTATGCTTCTGTAAAGGGTGCTGATAAGTTTGATACATACGAAGTTTCTTCGGGTAATACTATTGTTGTATCTGGTAGTTCTGCTGATTATTGTGTTAAATATTTTGAAAACAATATTTCTGCACGTGCTATTAAGATTAATACTAACTTCGTTCCTGATACTCTCTATGTTGTTCTTACAGCTTCTCTTTTTGCAGGTGATGCTAAAGCAGGATCTGGTACTAAGGTTGGTTCTGTTGTAATTAAAGTACCGAGATTCCAGTTAAATGGTAGTCAGGAAATTTCTATGACTATGACTGGTGCTTCTAATACTGCTTTTGAAGGTTCGGCTCTTGCTGTTGAAGAAGACGGTTGTGATGGTAAGGCTTATTATGCTGAAATTCTTGAAATTCTTTTCAATGCTCGTTGGTACGACAATGTTCGTTCCATTCAGATTGAAGATAGCGATGTAACTGTTAAAGCGGGTGCAGTAAATGTGGGATTAGATGTTTATGCTATTTATGCAAATGCTCTTCCTAAGAAAATTAGCAATGATATAATTTCTGCGGGCGAAGGTTCTGTTGAAGTTGAAGAAAGGAGTAAGCTTGTATTTTCTAAAGTAGGTGATACAAAAACTCTCTCTATAGATTCAGGTACAGGCGATATTAGTGGTACGGCTACTCAAGGCACTTATACTTTTAGAGTTGCTGCTATGAAGGGTGAAACCCCTCTTGGCCTTGATGCTACTATGTTGCTTACTGTTACTGCTTAATTATGTCCTCAACCCAATTATGTAAATTTGGAGAGAAAAATCAATATGGTGTGATAATGTGCAAGAAGTGTAATGCTTCTTGCACTTTTCAGCGATATTGTCATCAAGATTGTATGTGGGTTCATACTCACAATTACTTATCTTGTCCAAAAATAAATAGTAAATAAGGTGAATGACTATGGCTAATACAAAAAAGAATAAAGAAGTTTCTACTGCCAAAAAGTCTAATACTGTAACTGAAAAGCAGACGGAAACAGTAGGGGCTAATGTCATTGAAGAAGTTAATGAAATAGTAGAAGAAAAAACAAATAAGAAAGTTTTACAAAAAAAGAATTTTGTTGTTATTTGTATAGATAAAAATAAAAAACGTGTTTGGTTTGAAAGTTTAGAAGATAAAAGTTTGGTTATTACACTTGACGGAAATATTGATTATCAAGCTGGACAGTTTGTAGAACTTTATGTTTAATAAAATAGGGTGGGCAATAGTTCATCCTATTTTTATATCACGAAGCAGGTGCGTTAATGAGGTTCAATTCCTTATTTCGTGAATTTATTTTTTGTTAGGAGAATTTTCGTGGGATACGACAATAAGAAATCATATAATCAATATAATAAAGATTATGGAGAACGTAAAAATTACACAAATAAGAACAAACAAAGTTATGATAAAAATAAATCATATGATAAAGACAGAAAATCTTTTGACAAAAACGATAATTTTAAAAAGTCTTTTAATAAAGACAATAAAGATAAAAATTATCAAAATAAATTTAATGATGAACAAAAATATAAAAAAGATTTTTCTAACAGTTCTCCATTCAGCAAGGATAGAGATAGTATTTATGAGGTAAAACATTATCCGAAAAAACATAAGGTACATAATTCTATATTTGATATTCCTATGGCTGATTATGAGATTGACAAAGAAAGACAAAGACAAAAAAGAGAAATGGATAAGAAAAGACCTAAAAATAAAAAGTATAGAATTTATGAAGATTATTAATACTTAAAGGAATTAGTAATATGAAAAACAAAGGTAAAAATTTTGAAGAACATTTTAAACAATCTGCAAAAAAAGAAGATTTGTTTATTTATAGATTAAGAGATAATGCAATGAGTTATACACAAACAGATACTTTATATAGCCATGATAATATGTGTGATTTTTTTATATATAGAAACCCTAATTTATTTGCATTTGAATTAAAACATACTACATATCCCTCAATTGGTATACAAATAAGTGAAAATGATAGGGAAAAAATGATCAAATATCATCAAATAAAACAATTACAAAAAGCTTCTTTGTATGATGGTATTAAGGCGGGTTTTATTTTGTCTTTTGAAAATGAAGATACAAAAACAGAATCTACTTTTTTTATAGAAATCAATAATTTTATAGATTTCCTTGTGGAAACTGGTAAGAAATCTATAAATATGATAGATGTACTTAGATATAAAGGTATTAAATTAGAACAAAAAAAATTAAGAACAAATTATCATTATGAAATAACAAAATTATTGGATTGTATTTAATATAGATTATAATAGGAGGGATTAATATGGCAAGGTCAACTTATAAAATAAAAATAACTGACGAAGAAGTTATTGCACAAATAAGCAAAGAAAATCAAAAACTTATTAAGTTATTTTTAAAAGAAAAAGGAAGAAAATGTTCTCCTGCTACAATGAAAGTTTATACTTCTGATCTTAATATATTCTTTTGTTGGAATGTTTTGGAGAATGACAATAAATTTTATCCTAACATTAAAAAAGTTGAAATTAGTTCTTTCTTTGATTATTTATTAAATACTATGAAAATTAATGGTAAAAGATTTGCGCATTTTAAAAGTATATTAAGTGGGTTATCTGATTGTGTTATAAAATTTTACGATGAAGACTATCCAACTTTTAGAAATTTTATTGGTGCAGTCGTTGAAAATATTCCTAAACCTGATGTTAGGGAAAAAACAATTTTGGAAGAAGAAGATGTTATATATCTTTTAGATTTTCTTGTTGAACAAGACAGAAAACAAGAAGCTTGCTTAGTTGCATTAGCGGCATACTCAGGTATGAGGATATCGGAATTAGAACAAATGAAAGTTTCTTTCTTTTCGGAAGATAGTTTAGGTTATGAGGGGCTTTTTTATAAGACTACTGAAAAACTTAGGACTAAAGGACATGGGAAAGAAGGAAAAGTAATAAATAGATATACTTTACATGATATGTTTAAGCCTTATTTTGATAATTGGATAGTAGAAAGAAAAAATATTCTCGAAGAAAAGAATATAGAAGATCATGATTATTTGTTTATAAACAAGTCTGGAAATCCTGCAACACAAGAAGTTATTAGAGGGTTTTGTGCTAAATGGGAAAAAATTTTAAATAAACCTATATATGCACATTGTTTCAGACATTATTTTACTACACTTTTAAAATCGAAATATAAATGTTCCGATGAGTTTGTAAAAACAGTGATCCAGTGGAGTTCTATAGACCTCGTAAATCTTTATAACGACACAAAGGAAGAGGATATGGAATGGGAAGAAATAGGCAACATTAAACAAATGATGGAGAATAATAAAAAATAAATGGGTGATTTATTATGTATAAAATGATTAAACAAGGAAAACAATTTTGTTCTCCGATAAAAAAAATTTGTTTGCGATAATTTTGAAGAATTAGAAAATATAACACAAATGGTAAAAGATATTCCATATGCAAGTGTGGCGTATATTACATATACTAAAACGTATTATGTTTATAATAGTGAAGAAAAATGGATTGAAGTAAAAGGAGTAATTGATTATGTTTAAATTAATAAAACAAGGCAATAGTTATAATGATCAAATTCCATATTTTGTATGTGATGATTACTCTGAATTAAATAATATTCCTCTAACAAAAGGTATAAAAGATAGTATCGGTGATAGAGTGTTTGTAATCAATGAAAGCAAATATTATATACGTAATAGTAACGGAGAATGGAAGGAAGATTTAAGTACTGGTGGCTCTGGGCAAAGCCAGCCATGCGAAATTGAAATAACTTCTTTCAATTAAATATAAAATCTTAATTTTATTGGCAATTTAACACAATATATTGTATATTTATAAAATTTAAAATACTATATATTGTATATATTAAAAGGTTAAAAAGGTGATATTTATGTCAGAAAATAAAAATATAAATGAAACTGAAGAAAAGATAATAAAACTCGAAAAACCAATTGCAGAGAAAATGGAAAATGAAAATATGACGATAGGTTTGGACGAAGTTTTAAATATATGTACTAAATATATTGAAAAAGAAATAACACAAAAAGAATTGCAAGAATGGGTTGAGAACAATATAAAAATTCAGCTTTATCTTCCTATTGAAACTAAGTTTTTATTAATAAATGATATTTTGTATAATGAGCAATTTTATAGTGCCGATGATTCTTCTTTAAAATCTATAGAATTAGAGACAAAGAAATTTTGGGTAATTGCTTTAGCTTATACTAACATTAAAACAGATGGTTATGAATATTTAGAAAGTTTTAGTTCGTATGATATTATTTTTGCAGTTATGGGAGATTGGTTATTGTCTAATATAAAATTGGACTATGATCGAACTATAGATATTTTACAAAACACAATTAATGTAAATAATATTAATGGTATTATGGAAACCTTTGGAAATTTAGACACACAAGGATTAAGAAAATATACGACTGAAATTAAAAAGCAGTTAAAGTATTTACAAGATAATAAAGAACAAATTAAAGATTTAGCTGATATTTTAAGATTTAATCAACCGTCTTTAGATAATAAATTAAAAAATAAGTAAAATCGTAAAAATATGAATAGATGAATAGAATAATTAGAAACCGTACTTATGTGCGGTTTCTTTTTTAACAAAGTATAATAGGGAGTGATATATATGGATTTATCAGACAAAATACAAGAATTGCAACAACTATTAAGTGAATTAGAAGATAAAACTGCTGCAATAGAAGAGTTTGCCTATGATAGTTTTAAAATAGATGGGAAAACCATACCTGCGGGTACAAGTTTCAGAATACATAGTGATCTTTTATCGGATATAAATATGCCGAACGGCAAAACAATTTCTCTTTCGGGTGAAACTTTGCGTAAAATTTCTCAAACATATGGTAAATTGATTTCAAACTATAATTCCGAAGATAGCGCAACAGCACAAGCGCAAATTCTTACTGGTGTTCAAAATGCCTTACAAGGGTTTTATGCAAAATCCATAAAAAATATTGAGTTGGCTAAAAAAAATAATCCTAAAAATGATATTATTTCTAAAAATCTTGTTAAAGAATTTAAAAACAATATGGGGAAAATTTTAAAACAAGCAACTATCGGTGGTTTTTCAGATGGAAAATTGCTTACTTCAGAATTAGGTGAAGCCTTATATAATTCTGGAATAAAAGACAAATATGCAGAGTTTTTTTCCCCTAATATTTCATTTGTTAAGGACAAATATTCTTTAATAGATCCTGATTGGGCAAAAGATAATCCAAAGGTAAATATATATCAACAAGCAGAAGAAGATCGCCATAAAAAAGAAGAAGAAAATTGGGATATACGCTCTAAAAGATCTTCAATTTTGTATGGAAATAAAGAAAATAGAGAACAGGGATTAATTCCGTATGTTGATAGTGATGAGATGAAAGAACATATTAAATCTTTATTAGAAAAGGGTAACACAAAATCTGCTATAGATACTCTAAAAGAAACGTATCGATCTATTATGGCTGTAGCAGGACAAGAGTTTGAAGATTATAGCAAATCAGTTAAAGCAACTAATGAAGGTAGTTTGTCCTTTTCGGATAGGGCAAAGTATGATGGTAATAATTATGAAGAATACGAAGGACAAGAAGAAGATTTAAAAAATTTAGTATTTGAAAATGAAAATCCAACAGAACATTTAAACGGTATCAAGGGAGAATTAGCACAAAGAACATCTTCTTTATTTCAAAAATTACGACTTACTATGGGTGAACGTGCTACAGAAGTTATAGACACTATGGAAAAGGATATAATGTCTTATATATCCACTGATAACTCTCCTGATAATAAATCTATAGAAACTAATATTTCAGAAAGTTTTAATAGATTTGCTTCAATGATTACTCAACCTAAAACCATACAGAGAGCCGTTAAAAAATATGCAAATAAAACAGGCATAACACAGCAAGAGGCTTTGTCAATGGCATTATCTAATGGCGATATAGATACAGATTTATTTAATACATCTACTTTTGCATTGCAAACAGAAATGGGAAATGTTTTTTATAATAGCCTACAAGCACAGATAGCAAAAAAAATACCTAATTTTAAAGATTATGCTGATTGGAAAGGCAATGGCGGTTTACCTTCCTCAAAATATACACCAATATCAGACAAAAAAGGTAATAACTTAATACATAAAGCAACTAATGAACAGATTGTTAATGCTATACAAGATGTGTTTTCAATTTTTGACGATCAAGAAGTTCAGGAAATTGCGAAACAATTTAAGCAATTTTCTAATGATACGTTAAGTGTAGATCAATTTATACAAGGGGTTAGAACTCAATTAGATCCTAACGCACAATATAGTACAAATAAAAAACCTAAAAATTCAACAACTCCTTTAGTTCCTTATAATAAAAAAGAAATTAAGGATATGAATATTAAGTCTATTCATCAAAGTAAACGTCTTGGTGGCGATATACTTGGAGCATATGGTGTTTCTTCTTTAGAAGAGGGAATTGAGGCAATGAATTTAAGGTTAAGCCAACGTGAAACAGAATTAAATGAAATTAATAAACAAGTTTCTATAATTCAAGAAAAATATGGTTTAACAAAAAATGGTAATGTTAAATGGAGTTCTAAAAGAGGTATTTTAAACGATAAAACTATTAACGCTGATAGATCTTTGTATACTTCTTTGAAAAGAAGAATCAAAACTATAGGCAATGAACAATTAAAAATTAATGAAGATTTAGAATGGGCAAATAATGAATTAAGCTCTCGTCAAATGCCTATTGTTGATAATACAATAGGGCCGTTGCCGTATAAAGATGGAATAAAAATAAAAACATTTAAAAAAAATAATACCAATGATAATAATGTAGTCTCTACAATAGAAGATGAAAATAAAGAAATTGCCGAAGGAACTGATGCTATTCAAAAACATACTGCCGTTATACAAGAGGAAGCAGTGGCAGAACAAAATAAGATTGGTATTTCTGAAACATTATCAAAAATATTACAAGAAGAACGCAAGGCTTTTGGAGATGTATCTTCTGTTGAGCAATCTACAAATGCGGTAGAAGAAAATACAGCAGCAATAAAAGAAAACTCAGAGGCGAAAAGAGAAAATGCTGAAACTTCTGGTATAAAACTTGAAAAATTAAATATTAGTAAAAGCGATAATTTTGAAAACGATCATACATATTATGATGAATCTGGTAACAGAGTAATGTCTGCAACTCAATTAAGAGACATTCTCTTAGGAAAAAGTAATCCAACTTTAGCAAAAGATATACAGCATGTTAAAGAAGTTGCTTCTACTTTAGGCGAAGGTCAAGCATTAACTGCTGATATGGTTGGTGCTAAAGAAGGAGATTTTAATTTTTTAAAAAATATAATTGGTTCTGGTTTAAAAGGCGATATATTTCATGAAATAGTCGATGGCATTTATAAATATAATGCTGGTCATCAAGATGATATGATTTCTTCTTTGGAAGAATTAAAAGGTAGAGATGATGAGGCTTACGAACGTTTAACCAAATCTTTTAATAAGACTAAATCAGAATTGGCAAAATATGGATTTGAAGAAGACTATCTAACAACCCATTCTGATATTGCAGCTTATATGGAAGCAATACAAAAAATGGGGTTAAAACCTACTGGTTTTTCTGAAAAAGCGTTAGGTTTTACTTTATCAGGTTCTCAAGGTGCATTTAAAGTTGCCGTAACTCCTGATCAATTATATAGTGGTGAACTTGGCCCTGTTCTTATGGATAATAAAACGGGATCGGTTAAAGGTTTTGAGAGTTTTCAATTAATGGCACAATTATTAGGACTAAAAGCAAATTCAGATTTATCAGAATTAGAAGGTTTAGATTTAGATAAAACTGAATTAACTATTAATGATGTCAAAAATGGATTTTCTCAGATATTAAAATACAGCGAACTAACTAAAGAACAATTTTATGATTTATTAGTTAGAGCGCAAAAAATTTTAGATGGTACAGCTTCTCCTTTAGATAAAGAAGAAGTAGCAAAATATAGCACTCAACAAAAAACAGGTATAATTACAGGTGGCACAAAACAAGAATATGTTAATCCAGTAGAACAAAATGCTTTAATCTCACAAGCTGTAAAAAACCAGAAAGCTGTAAATCAAGTTACTGAACAAATTGATTTACTAACAAAAAAGGCTAACGATCCTTCACGCTTAAAGACAGAGACACAAAGTTATTTAGAACAAATAAAGTTATTACAACAAAAATTAGCTTTATTAGAAAAAACTCAATTTGTATTGAATCAAGAAGGAAATTTAGTTAAATTAGTAAATGGCGAAGAAGTTAAAAATGTTTCTTTAAATGAAGAACAACAAACACAACTTAAAGAGCAATTGGCTTTATTAGAAAATCAGCATAAAACCGTTATGGCTAAAAATGCAGGTTATACTAATAAAAATCAAAGAGGTTTCTTTGGTGCTATATTTGGTCAGATAAAACAGACATTTGAATATCTAACAAGAACTTCTATTGTTTATGGCGTTATTGGAAAAATTCAAAGTACATTTTCCACTTTAATACAAACAGTTCAATCGTTAGATAAAGCTATGGTAGATTTACAAATAGCTACAAATACTACCAGAAGTGAACTTCAAGAAGCAACAAAAGATTATAATTCTATTGCTACTGAAACGGGCAGAACTACTCAAGAAGTAATGACTGCTGCAAATGATTGGTTGAGAGCAGGTTACAAAACAAAAGAGGCAAATGAATTAATTAGAGATTCTATGAAGTTAAGTACGCTTGGTATGATTGATTCTGCAAAAGCAACCGAATATTTAATTTCTACTATGAAAGGTTGGAAATTACAAGCAGAAGAAGTCTCAGGTGTAGTCGATGATTTAACTGCATTAGATATGGAATTTGCTACCAGTGCTGGCGATATTGCACAAGCTATGGCAAAGGCAAACGTTTCTGCATCTTTGGCTGGTGTTGATAGAAAAACATATGAATCTATGTTAACGGCTGTTATGGACGTTGGACAACAAGGTGCTGATGTTGTAGGTACGGCTTAAAGTTAGAAGGCCGTAAAATAGTATAATACATAAGCTATTTAAGCAAAATTTACTCTAATGATCTCGTTTATAACGAGTGCTTGAAACCCCTTGTAGAATAATAATTTATAAGGGCAACAAGGTGGAAGTTTATTATATTTGTTTATTATAAAATAAGAATGGTGGTGATAATGTGAAAAAACAATGTATTGGTTGTGGAATAATATTTGAAACTGATAATAAGTTACAAAAATATTGTTCAATAAAATGTAGAGATAAAAGTAGAAAACCAAAAAAATATCTTTTGACTTGTAGTAATTGTGGAAAACAATATGAACGCATTACAAAACATCGAGGAAAAATAACAACGAATTTTTGTTGTTCTAAGTGTAGTTTTGAATATGCAAAAAAGAATAATGAAGTTGTAAAATGTGTTATTTGTGACAATGAATTTATTCCTACAAAACAAAATCATTTATGTTGTTCTAAAAAATGTAGAGATATATATACAAGATTACATACGTTGAAAAAATGCAAAGAATGTGGAAAGGATTTTTATTCTCAAAAATCAACAGATTTTTGTAGCGAAGAATGTAAGAAAAATTTTCATCAACGAGCATATGGTGTTGGAAAATGTCAATACTGTGGTAAGGATTTTTATAAACATAACGAACAACAAAAATTCTGTAGTACTAAATGTAAGTTAAAATATTATGATAAACATGTTGAATATTATGAAATTGAATGCAGTCAATGTCATAAAATTTTTAAAAGAAATAAAAAATATATTTCTTGTCAAAATGAACTTTCTTTTTGTTCTCAAAAATGTAAGGGAATATATTATTCAGATTTATATAGAGAAAATATTTTAAAATTTTTATCAGAAGGAAAAATGCCAACAAGTATTACTAAACCTCATAAAATTATTTCTGAATATTTAAACGATAATAAAATAGAACATATTAATGAGTTTACAGAAAATCCTTATTCAATAGATATAGTTTTAAAAGATAAGCATATTGCTATTGAAATAATGGGAAGTTATTGGCATGGAGATATTAGAAAATATAAAGATTTTGAAGAATTAAAAGAATTTCAAATTAAGAATATTATAAGAGATTCTAAAAAAGAATTATATTTAAAGAATAATGGATATATAATAATATATTTATGGGAAAAAGATATTATGCAAGACTTACAAAAATGTGAAATAATTATTCAAACTGTATTAAATAATATTCAAATAAAAACAATTCATTCCTCTGAGTATGATTTGGTAGATAATAATTTAATTAAAAATAATATTAAACAATATATGGAAACAGATATAATAAACACCATGAACGACTGAACGAGTAAACTTTATTAATAAATAATAAAGATGCGACAGTCTGAACACGAACTATATATAAAATTCGTGAGAATTGGGCGGTTTGAAATAAAAACCTAAAGAAGATCCAATTCCGCTATATTATTTAATTAATAATATAATTTTAATATTATTTAATAATAATATAGTCTTAAATCTTTTGTGCGAGAGATGAAGCAACAGAAATAAAAGTTCAAAACTTTATTCGCACGTTATGGAAATGTCAAATCAGGTAAATATGCAAAAAATTATAGTTTGGCCGATTCTGATCTTGAATCTTCAGAAGAAACTACTAAATTAAATGACGTTGAAACAGTTTTAAATAAAGTTAATATTAAAACACGTGATACCGTTGGACAATTTAGAGATATGGATGATGTATTGACGGAAATTGCTTCTAAATGGAACTCAATGGATCAAGTAACTCAAAATGCAGTTACCACAGCTCTTGGTGGAACTCGTCAAAGAGAAGTTGTTAATACATTATTTGAAAATTGGAGTTCGGTAGAAAAAGCCAAAAAAATTACTGAACAATCTGAAGGTTCTTCCGATGAAAAAATGGAATATTATAAAGATTCTGTTGAAGCTTCGAGAAATAGATTAACAGCGGCATTAGAAAAGTTAGTTAGCGGTCAAGGAATTGAAAAAGTTCTTATTAATATTAATAACACTTTAACGGATTTAATTAATAATCTTGGTACAGTTGCAATATTATTAAGTAGTTTAATAATATATGCAAATAGAGAAAAGTTAGGGAATAAACTTGTAGGTGCAACAGGAAAAATATTTGGTGGATATGTTGGATTAAGTAATTTCTTTTCAAATCCTTTCTCTCATGCTGGTAATTTTGGAACAAATATAAAGAATAATGTAATAAGTTCTATAGAAACAACAAGATTAGAACAATTTGATATGCAACTTGGTAAGATTATTGGCACTTTGCAAGTAACTGATAAAAATATTGGTGAATTAGGTCAAGATGCACTTCTATCAGGGCAATTAATTGTAAAAGGTTTAGGTATTGAAGGTAATACTAAATTAGGTTCGATGTCTGTTGATAGTAGATTAAATGCTGTTAATTTGGCAGCATCTTACACACCTGAACAGCTTGCAATTTATACTCAAAGACAAAGATATTCGGAATTAGGTATTGAATTTAATAAAAATGGTACTATTGTTGATGGACAAAGATCTGCGATAGAAAAATTAAAATCAGATAATCCAACATTAACAACAAAACAAGCGCAAGAAGAATTAAGACAATTTGCTTTACAACTTAAAAACGCCAATATACAAATACAAGAAAATACTAAAAAACAGACAAAACAAAATACAGCTACAGAATTAACTACCCAAAAAGATATTGAAGAAGCTTCTGCATCCGAATTGGCTGCTGCTGCTGATTTACAAGAAAGTAATGGTGGTCAATTAACAAAAGAACAAGGAACGGTTGTAGGTGGAATTGTAGGAACAGATAAATATGGTAAGGGAACGAAAGGATTAAAAGTTAGTGGTAAGGCTGCATTAGGTTATGGAGTAGGAATGATTGGCTCTACTATTGGTACTGGTATTGCTATGGCTAATTCTGAAAAACTGGGAGCAACTGGTTCAATGGCATTTTCTATGGGGACTTCTTTAGCCCCTATGATTGGCAGTGCAATAGGTATGGCATTAGGTGGCCCTGCTGGTGGAGCAATAGGTTCTGCTATAGGTGGTCTTCTTTCTGTAGCGGCTGGTATAATCGTTCCCAATATAGTTTCTCAAAAGAAAACAACTGAACAAATTTTTGAAGAATCTAAAAAAGCAACAGAAGAATTATCAGAACTTAAAGATGATCTTAATAATAGAAAGGAAAATTTAACAAATCTTGAAGACAATGAAGTTAGATTTGCAGAACTTATTAAGGGCGTTGATAATACTACTGGCAAAAATGTATCCTTAAGTGATAGCGAATGGTCTGAATATCAAGATATTTTGTCTACTATAATAGATAGTCGTGATGATTTGTATGCTTCTTATGATGCTGAAGGAAATATTGTTGCCAAAAATGCTGATGGCGTTGCAAAGCTTAATAAGATAATGTCTGATAGTATTGATATTACAGAAAGACAAATTAGACAAAAGAATTGGGAAATTGCCAATAACAAAGATGATAAGGGTAATTATAATATTGCAGGACAAATTTCCGATACAACTGCTAAAGAATATGGAAATATCGACAAAGCCATTGGAAAATTAAGTGATAATTTTTCTTTTGCTATAGGACAAATATATGATAATGCAGGTCAAGGTGTTACAAATTTTTTAGGTAATAAAGAGATTTGGGGAAAATATGGATTGTCAAACTATAATAAAGAATTTGAAAATACAGATGTTAACGAAGCTTTTGATAAACTATTAAAATCAGGTGCTACAGTAGAAGATCTTTATACAGTTTTTTCAAATAATCTCAATTATGATTTAAATGGAAAAAAAAAGAAAAAGCCTGTTACTTTTGAAGAATTTGCAGCTAAATATAGCCCTATAATTTCTAATTACAACGAAGCAAAAGAAAATACTCAAAGAGCATATACAAATGGTTTAAAATCTGCATTAAAAACAAATTTCCAAGGAAATGAAATTTTTAATGCTTTGACAGATGCAGAACAAAATTATTTATCAGAAATTGTTTTTAGCAATATTCAGGCAAACCCATATAAAAATAATGATGAATCTCAAGGTGTAAAGGATTTAGAGGCTACAAGCAAAGCTTATGAACGTTATAAAACTTTAAGTGAAGAAGTCGTTAAATGGGGTCAATTTAATCCTGATAAATTAGCTTTTTTATCTTCTTACGATGAGAGTAAAACAACTTTTGCAGATGATAAAACACGCAAACAATATCTTTTTGAAATGTTCCAAGGTCAAGATGCTGGTGCGGTAGCTTCTGTACTTAAGGGTATGGGGTATACCAATGTTAGTGAAGTGTTAGGAAAAGATAAAGACGGAAACTGGATATGGAAAGAAGATAGTTTTGATAAATTAAAATCTAAACGTGAAACTACTACTGAAAAATTGTCAAAATTTTGGGATACAGAAGATTTAAATCAATTAACAACAGAACAACTTAATACTTTATACGAAAATAGAGACAAAGAATATTTAAAATCAATTACAGATCCCAAAAAACTTAAACAAGAATTGAATAAATTAATTTTAGGTGAAAATGCAACCCTTTCTGAATATTTTGCTGATTTTGCTAACCAAACAGGTACTTCTCTTTCTGATATTGAAGGATTAAAAGAGGCTTTAGCAAATCCAGAAAATCAAGATCTTTTCTCTTTGAAAAAATTAAAAGAAAGTTTTAAAGAATTAGGTTATGATGTTGAAAATACAGATGCATTAGCAGAAGCATTGACCAAGCATATATCTACTTTAGGTAGTATTGATGCAAATGGTTATACTTCTAAATCTCTTTCTGAAATTGAAAGTCAATTTGAAGATATCGATTCTATTGTTTCTGATTTAGTTGATAATGGTAAGCTTTCTGTTGAAAATATGCAAAAACTTTTGGAAGAATTCCCTGAAATGATTAAATATCTTGGAGAAGGTAAAGATTTATTAGAAGCTATGGAAGAATTGCAAAAAGATCAAGCAGAATTACAATTTGCTTCTATTAAAAATACCATTGCAGAAAACGAAGAAAATTATACTGAATTTTTAAGTACACTTGAAAAAGAAGGTAAAATAAACGACACTCTTAAAGATTATTTAGGAATGTTTGGGAATAGCAAAAATCTTGTTAGTTTATTTAGTCAAATGTATCAAGAAAATGAGGATGGTAATTACACATTAAAGTCTCGTTATCAAGATATGGATGTAATGGATCGGACTGATTTTTCAAAAGATAGTTGGGAAAAAATAGTTGGTAAATATATATTTGGCGTTGATACTACAACGGGAACTAAAGAAGATATAAGTAGAAAAATTTCCGATGCAGTACAAGCACAAGCAGATAAACTTGGACTTGAAGGCTCTACAGGTGACTTTATTAATATTTATAAAAATATGATGATGAATAATCCTGAATTTGTTAGTGCTTTTCAACAAGTGGCTGATTTAGAAAACCAATTAGCAGCGGCGAAGGCTTCTCAACAATTAGAAAATGCTCAATGGGAAGAAAAAGTTTCTAAAGAGATTTCCAAACTTAAAGATGCTTTTGATGCTGGCGAAGTTTCAATGGATGATTACATTAAAGGTCTTCAGGAAATCAGAAGATGGTCAAATTTAACAGAAGAACAAATTCGAGAACTTGACGAAGCTATCGAAGATGCTAAATTTGATAAACTTTCGGATCAATTTGACAAAGGTCAAATTTCTGTTAAAAATTATAGAGAAGAATTATCTAAACTTATGAAGAATAATGCTTTAGGTTCAGATGATTATAATAAATTTTTAGAAGCTTATTTAGGAACTTATGACACCGAAATAAGTAAGCTTGAAAATCAGAAGTCATTATTAGACGATAGTGATATCCAAGGGCAAGCAAATAATTTATTTGAACAGAGAGCAATTTTACAAGAAAAACTTTTAGTATTAGAAGCGGCTGAAAGAAAAAATTCTGAAGAATATTTAAAGGTTCAAAATGATCTTAAAAATAATTTAGAGGAAATAATTTCCCTTTATGATAAGGGTATAAGTATACTTGAAAATCAGAAGTCTTTAATAGATGAAAGCGACATTCAAGCCCAAAATAATAATTTACTTCAACAAAGAGTTATCTTAAAAAATAAATTGATAGCCTTAGATGCAAAAGGTGAGAAAAATTCTGAAGAATATTTAAAGACTCAAAATGATCTTAAAAATAATTTAGAGGAAATAATCTCACTTTATGATAAGGGTATAAGTACTGTTCAATCCAAAAGAGAATTACTTTCCGACAAAGATTTTGATAGTCGCAGAAAGAGTTTGCGTGAGGAAGAAAGTATTTTATTGCAGAAAATTAATAAATTAGAAGAAGAAGGCATGAAAAATACTGAAGAACATACGGAGACTCTTAAAAAGTTAAAAGGTGTCAGAGTAGATATTCTTGAAATAGATAAAGAAGAACTTGAATATCAAAAAGAACAATTAGAAACCACAATGGGTGCATATACAACTCTTGCTGAATATCGAATAAATCAGTTACAAAAAGAAAAGAGTTTAATGGAAGAACGTTATGATGAAGAGATTGATAAACTTAAAGAAGTAAATGATCAAAAACAAAGATCCATTGAACTTGAAAAATATCAACAAGAACTTGAACGAGCAAAAAATGAGAAGTCACGTGTCTATGTGGCCGGTAATCATTAATATGCCGGCATTAAAGATGGCTATATCGGTTAAAAGCCAGAGATGGCTCAGACCGAGCAAAGATTTATTATTGTATTAATTATTAAAATATAAAAAGGGGTGATAATGATATGGATAATATGAATAGAAATTATTGTATATATAAATATACAAATAAAGTAAATGGAAAAATATATATAGGACAAACCTGTAAAACTCTTGAAGACCGTGCAGGGAAAAATGGATATGGTTATAAAAAATGCACATTATTTTGGAGGGCAATACAAAAGCATGGATGGGATAATTTTTCTTCAGAAATATTATTAAGTAATTTAACTCAAGAAGAAGCTAATGTAAAAGAAATTGAATTTATATCATATTATAATTCTGCTAATAAAAATTATGGATATAATTTAACTTTGGGCGGTGATGGAGTTATTCCCAATGAAGAAACTTGTAAAAAAATAAGTGTTTCTTTGAAGAAATTTTATCAAGACTCTTTACATAAAAAATTTGGAGAAAATAATCCTATGTATGGCAAACATTTATCTGAAGATGCTCGTAGAAAAATAAGTGAAGCCCATAAAGGAAAACCATTTACAGAGGAGCATAAAAAAAATTTAAGGGAAGCTACTAAACTTGTAAATGTAGGAAGAAAACATACTGAAGAAACCCGTAAGAAGATAAGTGAAATCACAAAAGGGGAAAATAATCCGTTTTACGGTAAACATCATGATGAATTTACAAAACAAAAATTGAGAGAACATAAAAAATGTAAAAAAATCTTATTTATATCTGTAAATAATGGTGAAAAAATGATTTTTGAAAGTATGCATGTTGCTTCCAATAAAATGAACATACCAAGAAGTAGAATTAAACATAGATGTGAAAATGGTTATAGACAAGGCGATGAATATTATATTTATTATCTTGAAGAATACAATAATAAAAATGCGTAACGACTGCGGGAGGTATATAGTAATATATATCTTGAAGCCATCCGTAATATTATAAATATTACAAATATTACGAATATACAGTCTGAACTCATAATATAATCTAAAAATAAAATATGAGAAGTGGGCAGAAATACCTACTCGCCTTATTATATATAAGGTCATAAAGCAACAGAATGATAGGTTGGACATATCAAGCAAATCAAGCAAAGGTTGATGAAACTCAAAATAACCTTGACAATTATTTAGAAAATCGTAAAGTTACAGATTTGGAAAACTCCAAAAATAGAGAATCTAAATATTATCAAAAACAGATAGATTTTTGGAATGAAATAACTGAAAAAATTAGTGATGTTGAAAAGGATCTTGCTGCTCAAGAAGCTGTCGAACAGCTTACAAGGGATGGTGTAATTTCTCCGGGTTCTACAATTAATACTGCTTTAGATGAAATTGAAAAAGGTGTTACTGTAGATGTCGATGGGCATGTAGTAGATCTTGGTGTAAAGTTCAATTCATTTAGAGATAAATATAATGAAGTTTATGCAGAACTTAAAGAATGGCAGGCTAATTATCAGAGTGTAGTGGATAATATTTCAACACAAGTAACTAATAGAGATGGCACTCTTATTGGTGAAACCGCTAATAATACGGGAAATATTAGTACTAATACTGATAGTATTGTAACAAGTATTGGTAGTATAAGTGGACTTACGACCGATATTAAAAATTGGTTGTCAAATGGATATAGTAATTCAAAGGAAGCAATTGAAGATATAACGAGTGCTATTTCATCTGGTATAAGTACTCTAAAAACTACAATGCCACAACAATCAACGATTAACTGGAATGAAAGAATTGGAGATATTCAAACCAAATTACAAAATGCACAGAATTCTTTAAAAAATTTATCGTCAATTGCCGTATTAGAATTCAAAGCAAGAACAACTCAAACGGATGGTACTTGGGGTGGAATATTTGGCAATAAATATAGTAATAAATACACAGGCGGTAGTTATATCGGTGCAGGTGGAGTTACTTACTGGGCTTTTAAAAATAGTGAAAGTGGAAATACTTGGTGGACAAATCAATACGGAGACAAAGATAGTTATGTAAAAGAAGGCACAAAATATTTTTCATGGAACGATATTAATGATGTTGATTGGAATAAGATGGCAGGATTTTCAAGTGGTATTGAAGCGGGTATGGTTTCTCGTACTGGTTTGTATAAACTTCATGGCACACCTAATAATCCTGAGTTTGTTCTTAATAGTAAACAAGCTTATCAGTTATTACGGAATATTTCTACATTGTCTATTCCAGCTTTTGAGAGTAAAACCTCTACAAATAAGACAATAAACTATCAATTTTATGGTGATATGAACTTGCCAAATGTTAAAGATCCTTCGACATTCTTTAGTGAATTGTTAAGAGAAGCAGATGGTAAGTTTAATGTTACTAAACTTGAATACTAATTCTTTTGTCAAGTAAATTTTAATTTTACTTGACAATTACAATTAAATATGTTATTATGGTAGAGAGAATATTTTCATTCTCTCTACCGTTACATAATTAAAAAATACAATAAGAAACTATAACGAATGTAATAAAGTTTATTAGTTATAGTAAATTTTGTTACATTCGTTACGAATATTATAACTTTAGAAAGGCGTGATAATATGTCATTATTTAAACCTTCAAATTTAACTCCGAATTTTGAAAGTGTAGTTTATAATCAACCTTTAACTTTGACATTTCAAGTTAATTCTAATGGATCAAGGGTTACGGCTTATAGAGTTCAAATTTTAACAGACTTTAATGATAAAGATGACTCAGATAAAAATATCATAGGCACTATTTATGGAGCATTTAATACGCCATTATATAATAAAGATATTGGTGAAATTTTATTAACACAAGAAACATTAAAATATAATGGTATATTTTTAGAACCAAATAAAGATTATCGTTGGAGATTAAGGCTGTATGGTGAGGTAAAAAATCAAAGCAGCACTGTTACAGAGCGTGATGCACCTGAATATATATTGCCTGAAACTACAACTTATAATGCTATTAGAGGTATTGATATTTGTAAGGATTTTGATATTAAAGGGAATACATATTATAGTACTGCTGAAAATAAAAGTTTTTTAGTTATAGCACAAGAAGATATTGATTCGTATTTGGTTGATATTATGAATCGTGTTTATAGCAGTATTCAAGATTTTTATGAAGAATTATATGAAAAAAATAATAAATTTTATATTTATACAAGTTCCATTGCAGATAAAACGGAAAAAGAACGAATTGATTTTTTCAAAAATAAAATTCATCCAGTTATATATGTATATCAGTTCATATTGAATACAGATGGGACTTTATCATATCCTTTGGATAGCCAATATACCATTAAATATTCTTATATTAATTATTATACAAACAGTGAGGATATGGATTTGACTTATGTTGGCAGTGGTAATTTAGTAGGTTCTACAAAACAGGTTATGTGGACAAGACAATATAATCCATATATGAAGATTAATAGTTATGCACAATTATTAATTACTGTAAACAGAATGGATTTTCGGCCATTTTTACCAGAAAACAGTATTACAATAGAACGTCTTACGGGAGAAGGTATGAGCGGCCCTAATTATGTTACTGTAAGTAAGTCTTGTATTAAAAAGGAATATTTAAAAGAAATAACAAATGGAAATTTTTATTTATTATTATTCAATGAAAAATCTCCTACAATAACAGAAGGAGATATGGATGATTTTCTTACTACGGGACTTGCAAAAAGAATAATTTCTGTTGAAAATTATGATGAAGGTACACATATAAGAATATATACATCAGATTATGAAGAAATACAAGATTATTCAGATACTAATTATAAATATTTATCATTGTTTTACATACAAAGGCAAAAAATTATACAAGTTGATAAAAATATAGGTGAAAATAATTTAGTAAAAATAACATTTAAAAAACCGTTTGATTATAATCCTGAAAATGATCAAAATATATATTTTGGGTATGTAAGTGATGATTTTGATTATGATAGAGTTTATATAGAACCTGTGGAAGAGTTTGATAATTCTGATGGATTTTCTTATATTTATATATTTCCTATAGGCGGTGAGATAAAAGGTGCTAATTTAAGTCAATCGGATATAGATAAAATGATTAAAGATGGAAAATGTTTTAAAATTATTAATTATGTAAGTTCCACGGGGGAAGTTACGCTTTATGGTAAGACTTCGTTTATTCCAACAATACAACTTCAATATCAAATATTTAAACGTAATGCAGAAAAAAGTTATGATTTGATTACTGGGACAGGCAAGAATGCCCATAGTAATGGAACTGCTTTTTTGGGAGGTCGAACACATTCAAATTTGCCTTTGATTAGTAATCATTCTGTAGATGGAAGAATTTTTGAAGGAACTGTTTCTGACGATCGTACTGCTATATTTGATATGCTTTTCATTCAACCAAATATAGGAATCAAAGATGATGTTTATCACCCAAATGTATTAGAAATATATAATCAGAAATATAAAAATAGATTGTGTATAACAAACTTATATAATGAATATTATTTAAAAAAATATCAACATTGGGTTAGTACTGAAAATATTGATAAATTAGATGATACTATGTACTATATTACTGCAAAGAATGTAGATAATTATGATTATTATTTAGGTTCTTATGGAAAAAGTGGAAATGCTTATACTTTATATAATCCACAAACTCAATACAAAATTTACTCTAATTTTGTCGATTGTGTTCCTGAAGGATTTTTCTATTCAAGATATGATAAGAGTATAAAATTTGAAATTTATAATTTGAATACTTATGATAAAAGTACTCCTTATAATGATATTTATACATTTGCGGATGGGACTATATATAAAACAACATATGAACTTATAGATGAAGTTTGGCAAGAAAAAAAAGAAGATTTAGGATATATAGATTGTCGTGATTTGTACATAAAAGCTATTTGTCAAGACAGTTATAAAGATAATAGTGGGAATCTTATTGAATTAAATACAAACAATGTTCCTCTTAAAGAATATCATTATGAAATTATGACAGAAGATGGAGCAGTTATTTATTCAACTAAAGAAACTTATGATGGTAAGTTTTCTTGTGAGTTTAGAGGTTATAATGAAGATAGTGTTTATTATATTAAAGTTTATATTGAAGATAATTTTGGTAAACTTTATACATATCAAGCTAAAATACCAATATCGTATGACAAATTAACTGATAATACAAATATTACTATTACACCATTATGTGAACAACAGGCTATTAAAGTTGATTTTGCACCTATTAAACAAATAAAAACAAGTGGTAAATTAGTTTATCAAGAACCATATATTGTCGCAAATAGTGGTGGTGATTATCCTACGTTTTATGAATTTGATGAGGGTAAAAATAGCATTAATATTCCAAATAATTTTTCTTATGCAATGCAATTTGAATTAAATTCTTCTATGTTAGATAGAAATGAAGAATTACAGTTGCTTGTAATAGAAACCGATAATCACGCTGGTTATATTTTATGTATTGACACAAGACCTTATTTGATCATTGATGGGGTTTATTCGTTAAATGAAAATTATATGAAATTCAGAATCGAAGGTAGAAATACGGCAAGTGGAGTAAATAAAATAATAAGTGATTATACAGGATATTCTGATTTTGTTAAGCCAACTCAATTTGCATATGCTGTATCAACTATAGATTATTCTGAACTCAAAAAAAAACCTTTTGATGAATTAACAGATACAGAAAAACAAGAGTTGGAAAAATATAAAAAAAGTGTTTATATATTACCTGAAAGTGTAGATAAGGTGGCAACTGAATATCAAACAGCTTTTTTAAATACAGTTCCAGTAAGTTGTCTTGATAGTGATAGCAATACTTTAAAATTATATAATGAAGATACAACTGTTACTGGTGATGAAGTGTATGTAGTTTCAAATACGGATCAATATACAACCTTGAATAAAACAGCAATAGAAGGAATGTCAATATTAACTTTTAAATTAACTGTTAATAGTAGTGACGATACTATTGATAATAATGATGTTACTTGTTCGATAACTTAATGAAAGGAGATAATTTATATGGGAAAAATAATGTTTAAAAATGGAATAAAATTATTAAATTTTAATTTAAATAACAAAACAACCATTGAACCACCATTAACCGCTGATGATATTAAAGATAGTATAATTTATTCTGTATCAAATAAATTTTATAATTCGGATAAAAATACTTTAACAGCAATTTATAAATTATCTTCTTTTGGTTCTAATGAATTTGCTGTTTATAGACAATCTCCAAACGATAATTATAAAACCTATTTAGGAACAGTAAATGGTATAACTAATGGTATTATAGATTATGGTGTAGCAAGTAATAAACAATATAAATACATTATTCAACCAAGCCCCAAAGACGGCGGTAATATTAGTATACAAACAAATTATTTAAATGTTCATTGGAACAGATGGAGTATAGTTAGTCTTAATTATGATATAAAAAATGACATATATTATCCAGATAATATGGTTTTTACATTTAGAAATAATTTAAGCGTTGGTTCAATTTCTGATAATATGAATTTTATTAAATATAATACTTTAGATAAATTTGGTAGAGTTGTGCAAACATCGCAACAATATGATAGTGGTAGTTTAACTTGTTTGTTTGGAGATTTTAAATCTGTTTACGATATTAGAGGTTCACATTCTTTAATATTAGATGAAATAACTCAAGTAGAAATAAGACAAATTGTGTTTAATATTGTTTATAATAAACTCTTAGAATTATTAAACAGTATAGATCTTGAACAAGTTATATCTACGACAACTATTCAAGATAATATATTTGGGTATAATATAGTAATTAATATTTATCAAAATGGTAACGTTGAACTTATTTGGTCGGATAGAATTAATAATGTTTCATATCGTGGGTACACACAAGACTCAAAAGATAAAACTATAGAACAAATAATAACAGAAATTGTTAATATGTTAATTGATAACATGCCTGATTCGTTTGTTAGACGATTATATTGTGAAATAACTTATTCTTCTTTGGATTATAAAGATTATTATATTTATTTTTCAAAATACGATGATTATTATGAGAAAAATATATTATGGGAACAAGTAAGAAAACAATATGCTTATTATGACGATGATGAAAAAATGGTTCTTTGGAAACAATTTTTACAGGATCAAAAAGTAAAACTTCTTAAAAGCCCCAAGGGAGATATGTGGGTTGTAAGCATTTCAGACCAAACTTCAAGAGATATTCAATATAATTCAGTTTCTTATCCTACTACAATTAGTTTTAATTGGCAGGAAATTATGGATAAAGATAAGATTTCAATTATGAGTTGGTGATATAATGGTTAATAAAAATTTGAGTTATGATGTTGCATTAACAAACGATGGTAAAATTTTACGAGAATCTGCTGGTGAGATATTGCGATTTGCCTCAGATAGCCTTACTATTTCATTAGAAAATTTACAACATATTCTTGAATACCCTATTGCTAAACCATTATATCGTATCTCTGTTTTACATGAAGATGAAACTGTAGACTATATTATACCCTCTTCTGATATAGTGGACGAAGGTATATCATATACAGAAAATTATAGTAATGGGCAAAGACGTAATATTTCTTTAAAACTTGTAAATGTTTCAGAACCTAAAATTACTGCAACAAAAGAGTGGGAAAATTTAACCAATGAAGAAAAAGTTTTTTGGAAAAATAAAAAATTATATTATTTAAATAATACCGATCATTATTTTAAATATGCTCCGAGTGTTGATAGATTGTGGTATGGTAAAAAAATAAAATATGATATAGGGCTTTATTGGAATGGTAAACCTTATTATTTTAACAGAGGAATTTATATAATAGATGGTTTTGATTTTTTATACACTACAAGTCAAAGGGAGGTTACATATCAATTAAAAGATAAGTTTTGTATTTATGCAGGTACTACTGGTACTTTAGATGTTGGATATGAAATACCTGTTAATACTCCTATTGAAGAAGTAATTCCTTCTATACAAAATTTTAGCAATACAGATGGGACGGTTAATGATTTAAAATCTTGTATTATAGATACAAAATATACTGGATTTAAAACACAGGCAACTATTAGAGTTGAAGCAGGTGGAAAACTTTCAGAAGTATATGATCAGTTAGCCACTCAAATGTCTGCCGAATATTATTATAATTCTGTTGGAAATTTATGTTTTTATCCAATAGATGAAAGTTTAAATGAAGTTGCTAAACCTATCATTTGGCAATATACAGAAATAGATTTGGATGGGCTGAATTTAAACTCAGAAGAAGATCTTGTTAATGTTGTAAAGGTCACTGGTGATAATGTAGATGGAGAAATTTATTCAGCGATAGTAAAAAATGAAAATCTTAATTCACCAATTAATATTTATTATATAAAGGAACGTATGGATGCTCCAATTCAAAATCCTAATATATGGTCTGATGAAATGGCAGAAGATTTAGCTAAATATAATTTAAGAAAAAAGTCTATCCTTGCATTAAAACAAACCATAAATGTTCCCTTTAATCCATTATTAATGGTTAATAATTTAGTAGAAATTAAGAACAAAGATTTAAATATGGATAGGCAGAGATTTATTATAAATTCTATTTCATATACTTCAAACAGTCCTACAATGGTTATTGAAGTAGTTAATATAGACGAATTACCGATAATTGGACAGGTGACAAATTAATGGATAAACAAGATAACTTTTTAGTAAATAAATTTTTAAAACAAATAAGTAAAATAATAGATCATAAGCTTGAAAAACTTACCACTGTAGAAAGTGCAATTGTAGATCAAGTTAATATAGATGGTTCAGTTAATTTACATATACCGCCTGATAGTACAATTTTTACAGGAGTTCAAAATCAAAGTATTTATCAGAACTTAAAAGTTGGAGATTGTGTTAAGGTTTTAAAACAAAACAATAAAGCGAGTAATATGTGGATTATTGGAGGTCATAATTTAAAAAGAAACGACATTAAAATAGGGAAGGATATAATTGATGTAATTTATCCTATTGGATTTGTTTATATAAGCATAAACAATATAAATCCTTCGACCTTATTTGGTGGCACGTGGGAGCAGATAAAAGATACATTCTTACTTGCGGCTGGAGATACATATGCGGCAGGGGCAACAGGCGGTGCAGCTACGCACACATTAACAGAGGCTCAATTACCAGCTATTTACGGCGAATTTGCAACTGCGGTTGTTGGAGAGCACGCTAATAAAGGCGTAAAAGGGCACGCTTATGGCACTAATTTCGGTACTTTCACATCAGGCGGAATTCAGGGCACAACTGTTGCCAATCAAACTCAATACGGATATGGTTACAGTTTCGGATACGGTCAACCTCACAACAATATGCCGCCGTATTTAGCGGTTTATGTTTGGAAAAGAACGGCTTAAGGAGGAAATCGCATGGCAAATATAATAACAATAGAAAAAAATACTTTATCCTCAGAATTTTTTGATAATATTAATAAAAACTTTGAAGAATTAAATAAAGAAACAGATTATACCCAAATAACTGCTTCTGATATAAGTGATGGAGCATTAACTACTTCTAAGATTGCTGATGATGCAATTACAGAAACTAAAATAAAAGATGGTTCTGTTACGGCAAGTAAGTTAGCAATAGATTCTGTTAATACTGAGAAAATTGTAAATGGTACAATTCAAAAAGAAGATTTATCAGAAGATTTACAAGTTAAACTTAATAACACCAAAAGAATATTTGTAGTTAGTTCTATGCCCACAGGGACTACTATTACCGATATAAACAATCAAACTATTACTGCTAATCTTGGAGATATTGTAGTTTTGGTTAAGGGAAGTAATGGGTGATATTAATGGCAAATATTATTAAATTAACAACAGATAATGTTAGTAATGTAATTGATAATCTTAATTCTAATTTTGAAACTTTAAATGAAGCTTTTAAAGTAAAAAAAGCTAATGCGAATAGTTTAGAGGATAATATTATAAAAGAAGAAAACAATAAAAAAATTCAAGATGAAGCAATAGATGAAAACAAATTAGCAGAAAATTCTGTTGGCAAAAATGCCTTAGGCAATAATTCTGTTACTTCAGAAAAAATAAAAGATGGTTCAATAACTTTAGAAAAATTTGAAAATACAAATTTATATAAAAAAATGTTATATATAAGAGGTATTTATATAACCAATAATTTATACGAAACATCGTTTCCAGTAGGAAGTATTGTTCTATATTATAGAAATTCAGGTTTAAATGATAACGAAGATAAAAGTTGGTTTGAAGGAGTGTTTAAATAATGGCTATTACTTGGGGTAGCGAAATATCAAAAAATCATAGTGGGTATACCGCCGCTTTAAAATTAGGATATGAAGCATCTATAAGTGGTCAAACTACTACTGTTAGAATATACCTTTGGACAAAGTATGCCATACAAGATACTTCAAATACATTTATAGTTGATTTTTGTGGAACTAATAAGTATACAGGTTCTATAGGAATTAATACAACCAAATCTAATAATCAAATTTTACTTTGGACTGGCACTACAACTAACCAAACTTGGTCGGTTAATGCATCGTTAACAGATATTGAAGAACTTGGTAAGAGCAATAAAGCTTGGTTAGGATATAATAGTGGTACTGCTTGGTCTTCGATAGGTACACCGGGTACAATTAATATTAAACAAGATGGTGACTTAAGTATTACTATTAGTGGTACATGGCCTTCAAATGGTACAAATAATCCAGTTAAATATTGTGAGCTTTATTATAAATGGAACTCAACCGATGTGAACTGGCAGAATTATAGCAAATATGTTAAAATTGAAAAGGCAAGTAGCGGTAATTACAGTTATACAATTCCCGTAGTTGATGTTTTAGATGGCACGCATACTTCTATTGCTGTTAAAATTTATGGTATTTGTACTTATGGAGATAATACATCTACAGATGTAAAAACTTCTACTGTTATTCAAGGTGGCATAATAACTAAAATTCCATGGAGATATTGTTTTTCAGATTCAAGCAATGATGGATTTACAGAAGATGGTTCAGATAATTATATAGAATGGATTAAAAATGGAGGTGAAGTGTTTCAAGTTGCAATACATCAACCCAATGTAGGAAGATGGATGGGTATTTATTGGGGAGAAGGTGATATTGTCAAAGATAGTAACGGAAATGATACGGGAAAACGTAAAATAGATTTAAACAAAAATGAAAGTGCAAGAAGAGAAGCACTATCTTGTATGATAAATCCTGATTGTGGTTATTGGTATAATAATAGCTCCAATCCATCTGCTCAATATCCATATCCTTCTGAAAAGTTTTACGATTCCACTCTTATTTTGGAAAGTTATAGAATAGTTGATTATGCAACAGGATATCCTAAGTACAACGGCAAATATATAGATTATATTAGTAGTAGTAGAGAAATTATGCGAATAGAATTATACTGTCCAAGAACTATTCCTTCTAATTTTAAAATTTCGTCAATTGGAGAAGAGGATTTTTCATATAGCAGTAATAATTTTAAGGTTACTTGGAACCCCGTTGATTGGGCTAACCAATATATAATAAGGTATGCTTTAGAAAGTCCTACAACCAAAAACAGTTGGGATCAATATAAAAAAGATATTATCGTAGAGGGTCATGATATTACTTCTCATATTATTTCTATTCCTTCAGCTTTAGCTGGTCAAAAAATAAGATTTACTTTAAAAGCAAGATGGCATGGTGAAGCGGGCGGTTTATCTTATGATTATAATGGGCCAGAAACTCCAATAGCTGAAACTCAAAAACAAGGTGGTATGGTTACATACATTAATAATAAATATCAAAATTGTCATGTTTGTGTTATGGCAAAAGACAGTGAGGGAAACAAAAAATTAGTAAAAGCTTTAGCAGCTTATGTTTATGCTTATAAAGATGGTTCTACAACAGAAACAGAATGGCGTTTAATTAAAATGAATTCTTAAAATAGTTTGATTTTTCCCCATTTTTAAAGCTCAAAAGTGAATAATACCCGCTCATTTTTCAGGACGGGGCGGTTATTTTTTTATGCTAAAAATGTAACCAGTGACAAAAAATATTGTAACAGTTATTTATGGTGTATTAACATCAACCTCACCATATAAGCACCCATAATTTTCCAAATTTAAAGGTCAAAAAACTTTTTGAGGAATTTTATGGTGTTTTCTTGACATTTTCCGAGAATATCGTTCTCCCAAATTTTTCAATTTTCAACATAATATAACAAAGCAGTATAAGAAACGACTAATTTATCATACTTGACAAATTAATTGCTATATGATATTATAATTATGCAAATTTGATAAATTAGCTTTATGAGGTACTGATATAAAAATTGGTGAAATCAGAATGAAATATCTATTTTAAAAGAAATAGGTCAAAGAATAAAAGAACATAGAATTTCTTCAAACATCACACAATCCGATTTGACAGATAAGTGCGGTAATATTGTTTTAAAATAGTTCTTGACAAATTTAAATATATATGCTATACTATGTATGAAAATTAAATAATAAGAGATTACATAAATAGTGTTATAAAATAATTCTTTTATTTTGAAAATTTTTCCTTGACAAACTCTTTCTCTTGTGATATAATGTAGTTACAATCAAGTGAGGGAGTTTGTCATGAGTTTTGAATTATCAGAATATCAAAGAAAAATCAAAGGATATTTTTTAACACATCCACATAATAATATGGCAATAGAAGCTAAAGCTGGTGCAGGGAAAACAAGTACAGCTTTAATGCTTACTGATTTAACTAAATCGTCTGACGTTTATATCGCTTTCAATAAATCTATACAGATGGAGATGAAAGCAAAATTAAGAAATCCAAAGACAAAATGTTACACGATGCATGGTTTAGCACTTTCTGTAATGAGTTATAACTTGGATAAATTACATAAGAAATATGAGTTGGATAATTATAAGGTAATTAAAATTGTAGACAAGCTGTTTGAAAAAGAATATAAAAATTCTAAACTTCATACGGCAGAAATGAGAGATTATTTAGAGACAAATTATCTTACAACATATAATTTAGTAAGATTAAAATGTGTTCCTATTGAAGTGGAAAATATTGAGTATTTAGTAAATGATATGGGATTATTTCAAAACGAAAATCAATGTACTCCACCGCTTGTTCAGGAAATAACTGATTGGTTACAGTTAATTGATGAAATGAGTATTGAAGATTTTGAACAAGAATGTAAATGTGATTTCACAGATATGCTTTACATTACTTTAAAGAAACTTCAATCAAAAGAGTGGGAAATTCCATATTGGCTGTTTTTTACAAATATCTACTGTGACGAATCTCAAGATTTATCTAAATTACAATATAGTCTTTTACCGTATTTTAAACGTACTGGTGGCAGGTTTGTCTTTGTTTATGATTCTTTACAGGCTATTTACGGATTCGCTGGGGCAGACTGCAAAGCAACTCAAAATATTATGAGAATGTTTTATCCTATAGAAAGATTTGAATTGCCTATTAATTATCGTTGTGGTAAAAATATTTTAGACTATGTAAATGATCAACATAGAGCTGGAATTTTACCAAGACCTAATGCAAACGAAGGTAATGTAATTAAAATTACAGAACAACGTATACATAATTATGTCAAACCAGACGATTTTATAATTGGAAGAATAAATAGAGATTTAATTGATATTGCTTTAAAGTTAATTAAAAAGAATTTCAAAATTTATTTGACCGATAAAGAAATTGTAACTACTATGGTTAAATTTGTTAAGTCTTTAAAGAAGAAGACTGTTTCGGAAGTTACAACTTTTTGTGATGATTTTATTAAGGCTCAAGCTAAAATAACAGATAAGTCTGAAATAGCTAAAAATGCTGAAATGCTTGAAAAAGTACGTACTGTCAAAATACTTTTAGATAGTTATACTTCTTCTTCTCAGGCAGTTAATAATTTTATTAATTACATTCAAACAATTATCAATACAGAAGATCCTACAAATTGTGTTAGAATTATGTCTATACATAAAAGTAAAGGATTGGAAACGGATAATGTTTTTGTATTGCATGAGGGAAAGCCTTTTGTTAATTTAGCACGTTCAAAAGATATGTTACAACAAGAAAAAAATTTAAGCTATGTAGCACTTACAAGGGCAAAGGAAAATTTATATCTTGTCGAATGCTCGGAGGACTGTGGAAATAATGAAGAAAATAAAAAGGAATATGTCTCAGCGTAAATTACGGCAGTTTGAAAGAACCAATGAAAAATTACAAAAATGTAGTTCTTGTCCTTATTTTTCAATTAACCCTATTATAAATACTGATTATTATGTAGATAAAAATGGAGTTAAGCATAGAGACATAAAATATATTTGTTATTATGACACTCATGAAATAAAGACAAGTGTTAATGTTTGTCCAAGAGGTACAAGCAATGTATAAAATACCAAAGGGTGAACATTTATATGTTCGATATAGTCAAGAAGATAGTGATATTATAACACATATAATTTGTAAAAAAGACTTTGTAGAACAAAATAAAATGTGGATTTTATATGCTATTGATGGGGATAAATTAACCAAGATTTCTCAAGGTGATGATCCTCATGAGTTAGAAAAGAAGATAAAGTATCTTAATATATAAAGGAATATTTAATATGCAATTAATAAGGTTTAGAGAGGATATAGCAGAAGAAGATGGAAGTCTAATTTGGTGCAAAGGAAATATTTATAAAATTTTGTACGAAACTGAAGATACTATTTGGCTTGAAAATGATAGTCTTGACAATGGTTCTTATGGTGTTGCTAAATCCGATCTAAACTCTTATTGTTTTATATATAATTGTAATGGTAATATAAACGCTAATTGTCAATATTGCAAATATTTATCTTACGATAGAAATAAACAATATTGTAGTTTAAAAAAGAGTTGAGCAATAATTATTAAAATGTTGACAAAATCATTTAAATGTGGCATAATTATTTATATTAGAAAAAGTTAAAAATATGATAATTATAAATTACATAAATTTACTAAAATAGTAGACGTTTCAATAAAATATTATAACGTTAGACAGAAAATGTAAGTTAAAACTTTTAAACTCCAATTGATATATGATATTATACTTATAATAATACGTTAGTTATTTAACAATGATACCAAAATAGAAGGAATTATGATTTATATAAGAATTTCTACTACTAAAATATAAAAAACAAATTGTTGGAGATGAAAATATTGTTAAAGAGTTATAAAACAGAAATAAATCCAACATCTGAACAGAAACAAACGATTAATCGTACAATCGGAGTTTGTAGATTTATTTATAATTTTTATCTTGCACGTAACAAGGAAATATATGATAAAGAAAAATGTTTTGTTTCAGGTATAGATTTTTCAAAATGGCTAAACAATGAATTTATTCCTAATAATCAAGAGTATAAATGGATAAAGGAAGTTAGTAGCAAATCTGTTAAGCAAAGTATCATGAATGCTGATAAAGCTTTTAGAAATTTTTTCAAAGGTAAATCACGTTTTCCGCAATTCAAAAAGAAAAATAAGTCGAATGTAAAAATGTATTTTGTTAAGACAGATTCTAAAGTAATTATACCTTGTGAACGTCACAGAATAAAAATTCCTACTCTTGGTTGGGTAAGACTCAAAGAAAAAGGTTATATACCAACTAATCCTAATACGCATATAATTAAGAGTGGTGTAATTTCTTGTAAAGCAGGACGATATTATGTGTCGGTTCTTGTTGAACAAGTTGAACAAGAAGAAAATATAAAACCACAACTTAATAAATTTGGTATTGGAATAGATTTGGGGATAAAGGATTTTGCTGTTTGTTCAAATGGCAAAACTTATAAAAATATTAATAAAAGTTCTCAGATAAGAAAACTGGAAAAGAAACTCAAAAGAGAACAACATAGCCTTTCAAGGAAATATGAAAGCTATAAGAGATTAAATAAAAATGAAAAGGAGAAGGCTATTCGACAAAATATTCAAAAACAAAAGTTAAAAGTACAAAAACTTCATCAAAAACTTAATAATATAAGAACAGACTATATCAATAAAGTAATATCTGAATTGGTAAAAACCAAGCCAATGTGGATTACTATTGAAGATTTGAATATTTTAGGTATGATGAAGAATAGACATCTCTCTAAATCTATTGCACAACAGAAATTCTATGAATTTAGAACTAAACTTGAAGCAAAATGTAAAGAATTAGGAATTGAATTAAGAATTGTAGATCGTTTTTATCCGTCAAGTAAAACCTGTCATAATTGTGGGTGTATTAAGTGTGATTTAAAGTTATCAGATAGAATATATCATTGTTGCGAATGTGGTTATACAGAGGATAGAGATTATAATGCAAGTCTTAATCTTAGAGATTGTCCAACTTACAAAATAGCATAATCAAGCTAATGTAAGTATGTACCGTAGGCTATGCGGGAATTTACGCCTGTGAACTATACAAAAACTTATGAGTAATATCTAATTTATTAGTATGAAAATATATAGGTTGAAACAGGAACTTTCTCAATGTGGTTATTTTGTCCATATTTTGAGTAGCAGTTGGGCAACAATGCAGGATAATTATATAGATAGTCTCTATTCTATTTTAATGAAAAAATATAATGGAGATGAGGACACTGAATGGCAAGATGTTTCTGAGTTAGTAAGTAAATACACTGGGAATATCCCACACAGAGATACTTGCAGAAGACAATCTAAATATTTGTTTGATTTGTTAGATGGAGGATATCAAATAATTCCACCTAATGAAGAAGTTGTTGAAAAGAAAAAGGAAATTTCAGATGTAAGTTATAACGGTAATGATAATACCTATACATATAATAAGTTAATTGAAATAGATGAATCTACTGAAAAAATTACACCTGAATTAATTATGGAAAAGCATAATATTGATCCTACCAAATGGGAAGTTATTAGTTACAAAAATAATTATTGGAACACCCAAGCAAAAGGAAGTAAATTGTTAACACTTTTTCAAAGCAAAGTTACAGTTAAGCCTATTGAAAAATCAAGTATTGATTATGATTATATAAGAGATTATTTTAGTAATTATACTCCTGAATATGCCAAACAAAATATTGAAAGACAATATGAAAATGGGGATAAATTATTAGTTCCTTGTTTTTATGATTGCCATTTTGGGAAAGAGGGTTGGCAAGGTGAAGTTGGAGTTGGAGAGAATTACGATTTAAAAATTGCTAAACAAAGGTTTATTAACAATTCCAATAATTACATTTCTCGTATTAAAGATCAAAAATTTGAAAAGATTTTATATGTTATAGGTCAAGATTTTATACATAGTGAACCCGATGGACAGACTGTAAATAAAACAAAACAAGATTGTGACGGAAGATATCAAAAGATATTTAGAGTTGCTTGTGAAGCTTTAGTAGAGTCTATAACTTCTTTTGCTGCGGTTGCTCCTGTTGATGTTGTGCTTATTCAAGGTAATCATTCTGAAACAACTGAATTTTTTATGGCAGAATTGTTAAAAGCTTATTTTAGAAATGATAATGATATTAATGTCGATAGTTCTCCAATGTTGAGAAAATATTATCGTTATGGAGATACTTTACTTGGCTTATCTCATGGGGAATATGAAGGTAAACGCATTACAGAATTAATGCCTGTTGAAGCAAGAGAAGATTGGGGTAAGACAAAATATCATGAATTTTTATTAGGGCATCTTCATTCGGAGAGTTCTTTTGAAAAAGGTGGTATTACTGTTAGAAGGATACCAAGTATTTGCGGAACAGATGCTTGGTCTAAAAAAATGGGTTACTGTACTTCTCCTAAACGTAGTGTTGCTTTTGTTTACGATAAGGAACAAGGTTTAGTGGAAACATTATATCAACCTATTGATAATTTATAATAATTAAAAAAGGAATGAAATTTATGTCGTTTTCAGTAAAAATTAAAAAACTTACACAAACAGCAAAAATCCCTGAACAAGCTACAAAGGGAGATGCGGGTTATGATTTATTTGCAGATATTTCAGAACCTCTTGTAATTTATCCGCATGAAACTAAAAAGATATCAACAGGTATTGCTTTATCTATTCCTATGGGATATTTTGGTGCTATATTTGCTCGTAGCGGCATGGCTACTAAAAGAGGTTTAGCACCTGCAAATAAAGTTGGTGTAGTAGATTGTGGCTATCGTGGAGAGGTAATAGTTGCCTTACATAATCATACTGACAATGTTCAAGTAGTTGAAGTTGGAGAAAAAATTGCTCAAATGATTTTTCTCCCTTGTATGTATGCCGATATTGAAATAGTTGATAAATTAGAAGATACTGAACGTGGTAGTGGTGGATTTGGTTCAAGTGGAAATGGAATAACGGCATGAATGAGAATTTAAATAAATTTACTGCTCTTGATGTCGAGACAACTGGTTTAAAAGAACCTGTCATTTGTTCTTTGGCATTAATTAGAGTAGAAAATAAAAAGATTGAATGTGCAAAATATTTTTTAATTAATCCTGAAAAGGAAATAGAATACGGTGCTTATAAAGTTCATGGTATTAGTAATAAAGATGTTGAAAAACAACCAAATTTTGCAGAAGTTTGGGAAGATATAAAATCATACATATCAGGTCAAATTATTATTGGACACAATGTTAATTTTGATGCACGTTGTATTATAGGGGCTTGTAAAAGATATGGTTTAATGTGTTTACCCTTTAAAACTATTTGCACTTGTAAAAATGCTAAGAAATTTATAAGTAAGTCCGAAGTAGAAAATTACAAGCTTGATACCATATGTGATTATTTTGGTATCAAATTAAATAATCATCACGATGCAAGAGATGATGCGGATGCTTGTAGGCTAATATTTAATAAACTTAGAGATATGGGTGAATTAGATATTAAGCAAGAAAGTCTTGCATAATTGACAGGGGTATAAATAAAAATTGTTTATACCCCTTTTTTATCAGTTTATTAGAAAGGACATATAGTTATGAATAAAAATATTATACTGTACTCCACAGGATGTCCTAAGTGTGAGATACTTAAAAAGAAAATGGGCGAAAAAAATATTTCTTACACAGAAATAAATGATATAGATATAATGAATGAAAAGAACATTACTTTTGTGCCTATGTTGGAGATCGAAGGTAAACTTTTAAATTATAGAGAATCTGTTAGTTTTATTAATTCAATATAGGAGGTAAGTAATTATGGATATAAGTTTAAAATTTAATAAAGATTTTGAAAGAACATTAGAAACGTTAAGAGAGAAATATGGTGAAGATTTTGAAATACTTAATGGTATACATAATTCACAAGTAAATTTTTCTGATTTTATAGATGCATTTGTAGATAAAAATGTTGCAGATGTTACTATTGATAGTAATGCAAACGCTTCTAATAAAGATATAGCTTCTTTTAGAAGTGAAAAAGGAAAGTCTATTGATAAGATAATAGCAGCGAATAAGATATTTTATGAAATTAAAAAGAAATACGGATTAAAAACAGCTAAAGAATGGCTTGAAACAGAATATATCGGTGGATTTTATCTACATGATTTTCCTTCGGCTACATTTGTTCCTTATTGTTATGCTTATGATTTAAGTAGATTAGCAAGAGAAGGATTGTTTTTCTTAAACAATTATAACAATTGCCCACCACAACATTTAACAACGTTTGTTGACGATGTTATAGAATTTATTAGTTTTATGTCTAATAGATCTTCGGGAGCAGTTGGTATTCCTAATATTCTTGTTTGGACATTTTATTTTTGGAAACATGATTGTGAAACAGGATATATAATTAAAGATTCTGATTATTATGTAAGACAATCATTTCAAAAATTAATATATAGATTAAATCAGCCCTTTATGAGAATTGATCAAAGTGCATTTGTTAATGTTTCAATTTTTGATAGAGAATATTACGAGGCATTATTTGGCGGTCTTGAGTTTCCTGATGGTACTTACGCCATAGATTATGTTGATGAGTTTATAGAACATCAGAAAATATTTATGGAAGTTGTTTCTAAGATTAGAGAAGAAAATATGTTTACATTCCCTGTTTTAACTTATAGTTTACTTTATAAAGATGGTAAATTTGTTGACGAAGAATTTGCTCGTTGGTGTTCCGATCATAATTGTAAGTGGAATGATAGCAACTTTTTTGTAAGTGGAGATGTAACTACTTTATCTAACTGTTGCAGACTTCTTTCAGATACCTCTAAACTTAAAGGATTTATAAATTCTATTGGTGGTACTGCTTTAAGTATTGGATCAGTTAAAGTTAATACAATTAACCTTGTTCATATTTTTTATGAATTAGGAGAAGAAATTTCTGAAAAAAAATATTTAAATATTTTAAAGAAACGAACTTTGCTTTGTTGTAAAGTGTTAGATAGGATTAGACATATTATACAACGCAATATTGAGAAAAAATTATTGCCTAATTATTGTGATGGTGGTATTGAAATAGATAAGCAATATTGTACTATTGGTATTTTAGGTTTATATGAATTAATGGAATGTTTTGGATATATTAATACTGATGAATTTGGAAATAAATTTTATTCCAAAGAAGGTATGGATTTTGCAGAAAAGGTATTTAATGTATTAAATGAAACCAAAGATAATTTTACTACTGAATATTCATTTAATATTGAAAGTGTTCCTGCTGAACAAGCTGCTGTAAAACTTTGTGCAAAAGACAGTATTTTATTTGACAAACATGATTATTCTATTTATAGCAATCAATGGATACCATTAACAGCAAAGTGTACTATTGATGAAAAAATAAGAACGAGTGCTATTTTAGATAATAAATGTTCGGGTGGAGCAATTGCCCATATTAACATTGATAATAATTTCCCCAATAAAGATATGGCTTGGAATATGCTTAACTATATTGCAAGTAAAGGTGTAATTTATTTTTGTTATAATACAAGGATAAATGTATGTTCCAATCATCATGGATTTGTAGATACTGATATATGTCCTGAATGCGGTGAAAAGGCTTGTGACACTTATCAAAGAGTTGTAGGTTTCTTAACGCCGTCAAAATCTTATAGTACAGAAAGGTTTAAAGAATTTACTGCAAGACAATGGTATGACACTGCTGTAATGCACGGTGAAACTTCTTTAATGCAAGATTAATGGATAAAATAACAATTAAACAATTACAAGATGAAGATTTTTTAAATTATAAAAAACCTTGTATGTTTATTGGGTTTCCTCATTGTAGTTTTAAATGCGAAAAAGAATGTGGAATTAAATGTTGTCAAAATAGTGAATTAGCACAAGTTCCCAATATTGAAATTGGAATAAATACTATTGTAAAAAGATATATAAACAATTCTATTACTTCAGCAATAGTGATTGGTGGATTAGAACCTTTTGATACTGAAGAAGATTTATTTTGTTTGATATCTGCTTTAAGAGAATTAACACAAGATGACATTATTATATATACTGGGTTTAAAAAAGAAGAAGTACAATATAGAAAGATATATCAAGAATTATTAAAATTTAAGAATATTATTATTAAATTTGGGAGATTTATTCCGAATCAACCATCACATTATGATGAAATCTTAGGAATTAAATTAGCAAGTGATAACCAATATGCAGAGAGGATAAGTTAAATGAGAATAACTACAAATAGCAATAAAACTTTGGTAAATGAAATTCGTGAAAAATTAAAAGAGACAGGTGGATATTGCCCATGTTCTCCTATTAGAACTCCCGATACAAAATGTATGTGTAAGGAATTTAGAGAACAAGAAGATGGCGAATGTCATTGTGGTTTATATGTAAAATATAAAGACGAATAAAATACTTGTTTTATTGGCAGTTTGACCACAATATGTTGTGGTATTATTTAGAGTGACAACTATATATAGTGTATTAAAAATTTAGTTGTCACTCTTTTTTATCCGTTTTTCAATTTTTGAAAAATTTAGAAATTTTTTCTTGACAAATTGAGGACAAGATGTTATAATAAGTACAAAGAATAGTGAAATGCTATTTTTTAAATAAAAAATATATAAAAATTTTAAATGTAAAAGGAGTAAATTATTATGCCGACAGAGACAAATAATTTCAAAAAGGGTACGTCAAATTTTACTTTAACTGGTAAGTTGCGTACAGGCCCAAACACGTTTTCTTTGGATAAGAAGTCAGAAAATAACTTTATATCCAATAAGGCATATTTGGGTGTCGATTGTGGAAATGGTAATGTTGTTTTCGCAGAGTTATGGGGTGGATATAAGGTAGACGATGACGATAATGTTTTAACAAAGCTTTATGTTCACGGTGCAAAGGTAGATCCCAATAATCCGAGAAGAAGTGTTGATGATTTCGACAACAGATTTGAAGTTTTTTGGGATGAAAGAGAGAATGAAGAAGTTGTTAATGATGTAGGCCCTTCTTGTTTCGTTCGTGTAGGTCTTGAAATTGATAAGAATAAGAAATTGGTAGTACATAAATATCTCAGTCCGTATGATGCAGTTGCTTACATAGAAGAAGTGGTTTCGGGTTGGTCTGATGAAAAGAAGGATTCAACCGTAGTAGAAATTCGTGGTACTATTGATTACAATTACTATGAAGGCAAAGTATCTTACAGAAAGACTATTACAAGTGTAATGCTTAGAGCTGATAAGGAAGAAAAAGATTTTGGTGCTAAGTTTATACAAACAATTTATGTTGATAAGAATAGTATTGGTAAGGCAGATATGGAAAAGTGTATTCTTCCTTTGTATGCTAAAGTACCTGAATACATAAATAAATATAAGGATATTGAGGTTAAGGAAACTGTTCCTCTTAACTTTGAGTTCCAAATTGATGCTAAGTCAAAAATTGCAAAGTCTCTTGCTAACCTAATTGCAAAGAGTAAGAATTATGCTTGTTTTGTAGTAAAGGGAGAATTTGTAGAGTCAGGAACAACGGAGGAACTTGATCTTAGTACACTTCCTGATGATGTTAAAAATTATCTTGAGCAAGGATTGATTTCAGAGGAAGATGTGTTGAAGGCTGTAGCTTCAGGTAATCAGAGAAGTTATATTATGTCCATTAATGGAGTTCATGTAGTCACTGACGAAAAGAAAGTACCACAGATGGCATATACTGATAATGTTTACACTGAAAAAGATTTCAGTTCTTTCGGGGATAAGTTCTATACTATTGTTCAGGAAGCTGATAACGGTGAAGATAGTGAAGAAGTTTCTGCTGATGAGCTTCCTGATCCTATAGGTGATGACGATGAACCGCCATTCGATACTAAGAGTGACGATTCTGAACCTGTAGATGATATGTCTTGGATGGCAAATTTCCAGTAAAAAATATTGTTTGCGAAAATGGTAAATTAACAGTAAATGATAAATGAGGGTGAGAAATCACCCTCTACTTTCAAAAAATTTATACATATAGGAGTAATAAAAATATGGCATATGGAAAGAAAAATCATGTAAAACTTGATCCTTTGGCTTATAACATAGGACTTTTAGGAGAAAGTAAGATAGGAAAAACAACACTTATTTTTAAAGTTTGTCAGAAGCTTGCAGGTGAAGACGGTTATATTTTTGCTGAAATTGGTCAAGAACGTGGTGCAGATGCAATTGAAGGCATTAACCATGTAAACTGTCCTGAATGGAATATGCCTTTTGATGAAGACACTAATAGTCTTGGTTTTGCTGATTTGATTGATGATATTGTGGATAATAAGTCAACGGAATATAAGAATTTAAGAGTTCTTGTTATTGATACATATGATCAACTTATTACCATTGCAGAACATAAATCAATAGCCCTTTGGAACGCAGTGAATCAAGAGAAAAAGGTTTCAAGTATCAATGCTGCTTGGGGTGGCTTTGGACGTGGTGAAAAGAAAGCTATTGAACTTATGCTTGATGCTATAGCAAGGTTACGTTCTGTTGGAGTTGCAACTATTGTTATCGGTCACTTAAAAACAAAGGATAATACAGATGTTGTTACAGGAGAGACATATCAGACACTTACATCAGATCAGCAACAGAACTATTTCAATGCACTTAAAAAGAATTTACATGTTCTTGGAATTGCATACATCAATCGTAATATAGTAAAAGAGAAAACTGATAAGAAAGATCCTGTTACTAAGAAAGATAAGTATGTAGGTAAAATTGTTTCAGAATCTCGTAAAATCAAGTTTAGAGATGATACATATTGTGTTGATTGCGGTGGACGTTTTGCAGAAATTACACCTGAAATTGATCTTGATGCAGACCAATTTATTGAAGCAATTAATAATGCTATTCTTGCAGAACAAGCTAAATCAACACAGTCTTTAGAAGATGCTCAAAAAGAACAAAAGGCTGCTGAAGAAAAACTTGAAAAAAAAGTCGCTGAGACTGAAAAGATCAATAAGGAACAAAAGGAAATAGAAAATGGTATTCAAAAGATTAAGGAATTTTGTGCCACCCATCAAAAAGATCCGATACTTAAAGATATTATGAGTTCTTGCAAGACACATGGATATGCTAATCCTACTTTAATTACCGACTTAGAAACTATAAGAGAAATATTAAAGCTTATTAAAGCTTAATGTGAGTTGATAAAATGCCTAAGAAAAAAAATAATGAGGGTGAGAAATCACCCTCTACTTCCAAAAAGAGTAAAGTCAATAAGACTTCCGAACAAGAAATTAGAGAATGGGATGCTCTTTATAATTATGTTAAAATCTCTGTATTCCATTATGATGACAATATGAACTTGCCAAAATATTTTGTTCTTCGTCTTAAAGGAATGGCTCAAGGTAAATTTACAGCAAAAGATAGAGATGAACAAAATTTAACTTATGGTTATATAACAGTTTTGAAAACTTTTGAAAATAAAAAACCAATTATAGATTATGCTTTTAAAAATAAACAATTTAAAGATGAAAGTCATAAAATTAATTGGGTCTGCGCTATTATCGAGAACGGTCTTAATGACACATATTTAAGAATGAAAGAGGAAAGTAAGATCATAAAGAAACAAAGAGAAAGCACAGATAATGAAATTAGAGAGAATATTAAAAGGGCAAAACCTATTAATGGCAAACTTTCAATGGAAGATATTATAAATAAAAAGGCAGAAGTTACTTGGGACAAACAAGACGAAAATTTATGGTAAAAACAGTAATTGAGTTGGTGCTATTTTGGGAACAGAGTTAGAAGTAGTTGAAGTTATTGGTTCTGGAAAAAGTTCGACCAAAATTTCTAAAAATAAAAAAGAAGAAAAATCTAACACCTCTAAAAGATCTAAGCAGTCTGAAAAAGACAAAGAACGAATTGAATATCAAAAAGCAAAACAAAAAGAAATTGAAGCAATAGAACTTGTTAAAAGTTATAAAGAACCAGCAGAAGCTAATGTTGTAGGATGTATTTATTTAAATTCAGAATTATTATTAGGAGATCATATAAAGAGAGAGGATTTTACATATAATCATTGGGGAGTTTATTTTACTATCGCGAATGATTTATATAAAGAACAAAAAACTCTTTCAGAGGATAATATTGAATTTTATTTAAATCAACATCCACAATTAGCAGAACAGTATAAATTAAATAAGGGTTATCAGACCATCGAAAAATTAAAAGAAATAGTCCATGTAGGAGATTTCGATGCTTATTTAGCAGAAATGAAGAAATGGAACGCTATCCTTAAACTTGCTTCAAAGGGATTTCCAATTAAAGATTATCTGAGTGAATTTGCCGATAAAAATGCGGAAGAAGTTTATAATAAATATACTGGTTATTTAAATGATGCTTTTCTCAATATTGAAACAGATGTAAAGTCTTATAATGGATTTTCAGGGTATCATGCTTTCAATAAAGAATGTGACGAGGGTGCTGAAAAAGGATTAGATTTTTGTGCTTATGATAGTGAAACCGCAAAATATTTAAATCGTGAGGTTAAAGGTTTTAATATTAAAGGACATATCTATGGTCTTGGTGCTGTAAGTGGCATGGGAAAATCTACTATGGCTATTAATTATTTATTTCCAACTATATTAGTTACTAAAAAAAAGGCAGTCTTTATTATTAATGAGGAAGATCAACACAAATTCATGCGAGAAGCTGAGACTTGGGTAATTAATAATTTAATATTACAGAATAATAAAGATGGAAAATGCTTTAAAAAAAGTCGTTTCTTCGAGGGTAATTTTACTGAAGAAGAAAAAAGTTGGTTAAATCAAGCAGCAGATTTTTTGGAAAGTATGGAGGATCAAAAATTAATTCATATTATACCATTAGAGCGTTATACAGTTAATCTTGCTATTAAGATTATGAGAAAATATGCAAAGGTGTTTGGTGTTGAAATATTCTGTTTAGATACTTTTAAAGAAAGTTGCGATTCTTATAAAACAGATACTTGGAAAACAATGGAACGTGATATGAGAGCCTTATATGACACTATTAAAGAGACTGCTTTGAATGTAGGTTTGTTTGTTACATATCAGTTAAGTAAGGCAAGTGTAAAAACCAGTTATTTAACAAGTGCTGATATTGGACAGGCAAAAAATATAGAAGATGTTATGTCTGTTAATCTTATGATAAGAAGACCATTCCCCGACGAATATGAAGGTGGTCGAAATCAAATTAAATATATAAAACCAGATAGACAAACTAAAACAGAAATTCCTGCAACATTAGATCCTACAAAAAGATATATGATTTTATTTATTTGTAAAAATCGTTTTGGTTCAGCAGATCCTTATCAAATTGTAATGGAATGTAATTTGAATACAAATATAATTAAAGAAGTTGGAACTTGCCATGTAAAGCAAGATTTCTAATAGAATAATAATAAAAAGGAGATTTTATCGTGACAACAAGTGAACTTAAAACTTATATTTACAATCACGAAAAAGTCTCTTTTATTCTTGAAAAATTGGGTTGTCATCATATTAAATATCGTCCGACAAAGAATTATTTTACTTGTGCGAATGCAGATAATGGTGACAACCCTAATGCAGTTTTAGTATACAATAATGAGTATTTAAATGTTACTGATTATACAAGAGATTTAAAAAAGATTGATACTTTTCCTGATATAATAACTCTTGTAAGATATTATAAAAAAATGGATTTCAGACAAGCTATAAAATGGTTGCATAAAGCATTGGACATAAAATATTCAGCCAGTATGAAATCAACAGAAGAAGTTTCTGATCCATTAAAAATATTTAAATCATTACATAGATATAAAAAGAATAGCATAGAATATAAAATCTTAAATGAAAATTTATTAACAGACTTTTTCCCATATGTTCATAAGGATTTTGCAAAAGAAGGTATAATACTAAAAAGTACTATTAAAAAATTTCAATTAGGATATAGCTATGAAGCACAAGGGACTATAATACCTATTCGATATTGGTTAGATGGTTCTTTGATAGGAATTATTCGTAGAACATCTATTGAAAATTATGATTTATTTGATATTCCAAAATACTTTCCCTTAAAACCTTATTTAAAATCCGGGAATGTTTATGGTTTATGGGAAAATTATCAAGACATACAAGATAAAAAATATTGTGTAGTTTTTGAAGCTCAAAAATCAGTTTTAAAGAGAGATACTTTTAAAGATTATACTGCAACTGCTGTGTGTGGTCATGATATTTCGGAAGAACAAGTAAAAATTTTATGTGGATTGAATTTAAAAGAAATTGTAATTGCTTTCGATAAAGATGTTACTCAAAATGAAGTCCGTGAACAATGTGAGAAATTTTATGGTATTAGAAATGTTAGCTATATTTATGATACCGAAAATTTATTAGGAGAAAAAGATGCTCCTTGCGATTGTGGAAATGAAACATATAATTATTTATTTGAACATCGGATTCCATATGATCAAAATGAACATGAAGAATATAATAAATATATTGCAGAACGAAACATAAAGAAACAGGTGAAAAAATGAGAAAGACACCAGAAGAATTAGAAAAAATAAAACAGCAATACGGAGTAGATGAATTATGGAGCTTTTCAAGACTTAATAAATATGTCACTTCTCCGTATGAATATTATTTAAAATACATATTAAAAATTAAAGAAGATAAATCTGATGGTATTTATGCTGTTAGTGGCGGTACGGTACATAATATTATAGAGAAATTTTATAAAAAAGAAATTTCTTATGAAGATATGATTTCTGAATATGAAGAGGCTCTTTATTTATTTGAACAGGCTGAATTAAAATATAATAAAACTGATGAAGAGAAGAACGCTAAGATAGCAAATAAATATGAAGATTGCATTAAACATTTCTTTAAAAATCATATTCCATTTACTCAGCAAGCTATGATAGAACAATTTGCATTGACAGTTGTTGGAGGTAGAGTGTTTCAAGGATATATTGACTTTGTATTTAAAGATGAAGATGGAACGTTTACAATTTTAGATTGGAAAACAAGTACAATGTATCGTGGTGAAAAAGTTCTTAAAGAAGGCAAACAGTTATTATTATATGCACAGGCATTAATACAGCATGGAGTCCCAATAGAAAAAATAAAAATTTGTTGGGATTTTATTAAATATACTACTGTTACCTTTAAACAAAAGAATGGTACAATTAAAGAAAGACAGATTGAAAGAAATTCAATAGGCTCTTCTTTGGCTGCAACTTTAAAGACAAAGTTAAAGGAGTTAAAATATACATCTGAAGAAATTGATAGTTTTATTGATTTAGCGGTAAGTACAAATAGTTTAAGTATGTTACCTGAAGAAATACAAAAGCAATTTAAATTTTCAGATTGTTTAGTTTATATTCCGTTAACACAAGAAATTCTTGATAATTTAAATTTGGAAATAATTTCTACATTAGAAAGTATTGACAAAACTACTAAAGAGTGGTATAATAAGAAAGAACAAGGAGTTTCCGAAAGAGAACTTGATGAACTTTGGTATGACACAGAAGATCAATTAAAGGCAAATGAATACTATTTCCTAAATCTTTGTGGATATAGTTCTAAGCTACATAAGCCTTGGGGAGATTGTTGGGCAAGAAAGGAATTAGAAAATCAACATAAAGATGATATCTTTTTTGGTTTAGATGCAGATAGTCAAACAAATAAAACTGCAACAGAAGAATATGCTGAAGATGATTTAAGTTGGATTAATGGATAATTTAGGATTGGTGATTAAATGGTAGATTTACATGTTCATACTTATTATAGTCTTCTTGATAGTATGATTAAACCTAAAGAGTTGATAGAAAAAATTAAAGAACAAGGTAAAACTGCTTTATGTATTACAGATCATGGGCATTTGTATGGCAACGTAGAAATTTATCAATTATGTAAAAAGAATGATATAAAATATTTGCATGGTTGTGAAATTTATGTTTGTAATAATGTAAACGACAAGAATAAGAATAATAAATATTACCATTTAGTCTTAATTGCTATTAATGAAACAGGAAGACAAAATCTTAATAAAATTGTATCTGAAGGTAATACAAATAAATATTATGGTAAACCAAGAGTTGCTTTTAATAGATTAAAAATTTACTCTGAAGGTATTTTAGCTTGTTCTGCTTGTATGGCAGGAGAATTAGATAAAACTATATTAAACAATGGTTATGAAGAAGCTAAATTTGTTATAGAGAGATATAAATATGCTTTTGGCGGTAGGTATTTTGTTGAATTACAAGCGCATACAGATGAAGTACAAATTTATCTCAATGAGCAGTTAATTAAATTAGCAGAAGAAACTAATACCCCATATGTTATCACAACAGATGCTCATTATCTCAATAAAGAAGATCAAAAATATCATAGTCTTTTTATTCAAATAAACCAAGATAGAGAAGTTGGAGAAACTTATACAGATTGTTACATACAATCAGAAGAAGAAATTTATGAAAAATGTTCTTATCTTCCTAAAGAAAAAATAGAAAAAGCTTTAAAAAATACAGATAAAATAGCAGAATTATGTAATGTTGAATTGCCTCTTTCTGCTCCAATTATGCCTGTTGAAAAAGTTCCAACTCCTTATAAAACACAAATAGAATATTTGTGGGCGTTGTGTAAACAAGGTTGGAAAGATAGAGGTATAGATAAAAAATCTCCTGAAAAACAAAAAGAGTATAAAGATCGTTTGCAATATGAAATGAATGCAATAGAAAAAATGGGATTTGAAGGATATTATCTTTTTGTATGGGGATATGCAAATTCTGTAAAAAGAAGAGGTATCGCCAGAGGAAGCGGTGGCGGTTCTTTAGTTGCTTATTTAATTAAAATTGTAGATATAGATCCTATTAGACATGGTTTATATTTTGAAAGATTTATAGATGTTAGTGCTTTACCATTACTTGAACAAGGTAAGATTACTAAAAAAGAACTTAAAATTCCAGATTTTGATTTGGATTTTGGCCCTGAAGATAGAGAAAAAGTCGTTCAATATGTTGTTAACAGATATGGTCGAGACAGTGTTGCTTGCTTAGGTAGTTATCAGTATATGAAAGCAAAAGGAGCAATAAAGGATTTAGGTAGAGTTTTAGGTATTCCTTTTGAAACAACTAATGAAATGACAAAAAATCTTGGAGATTCAACAATTGAACAAGCATTAGATTTAGGTTTATTAGATAAATATAAAAATGAATATCCTGAGTTATTTGATTATGCTAAAAGATTGGCGGGACTTCCTAAATCATTTTCTGCTCATCCTTGTGCGAAATGTGCTTGTCCTAACCCAACAGTATATTATTCAGCAGTTGATATTAATGATAATGGTGATTACATTATTGAAGGAGATATGCACACAGCGGAAGATTTAGGATTAATTAAGGCAGATTTCTTGGGACTACGTACAATTAATGTTATTTATGATACCTTAGAAATGATTGGGAAAGATTATGAATATATAGCCCCTAAGAATACTGAATTTGATGATAAAGAAGTATGGGACAATTTTTCTCAAGGTTTTACAGAGGGTGTATTTCAGTTTGAAAGTGCAGGAATGAAAGGCACTCTTATTGATATGCAATGTTCTTCTTTGGAAGATTTAACAGTTGCGAATGCTTTGTATAGACCGGGTTCTATGGCATTTATTTCAGATTATAACAACCGTAAAAAAGGTATAGAAACATTTGAATACTTAAATCCAGACCTCGAAAGCATTTTAAGTAATACATATGGTATTATTGTATTCCAAGAGCAGTTAATTGAAATAGGTAGATTGGCAGGATTACATAATCCTGATGAATTAAGAAAAGCAACTGCAAAAAAGAAAGCAGATTTAATGGCAAAAATTGAACCTGAATTAAAAAATGGTTTAAAAGATAGAGGTTGGACACAAGAACAGGTAGATATATTGTGGAATACAATACTTGATTTTGCAAAGTACTCATTCAATAAATCACACGCTTGTGCATATGCTATTATTGCTTATATTTGTATGTTTTTAAAAGTTCATCATACTAAAGAATTTATGTGTTCGTGGATTAATAGCTGGGTTGGAAAGAATGAGCATCTTTCTCCTTGTTTAGTAGAAGCTAAGAGAATGGGTGTAAAAGTATATACTCCTATTTGGGGTAGAGCATTTTCTAAAACGACATTATACGAAGATGGAATTGTTCTAGGTATATCTTCTTTGAAATTTTGCAATGGCAAAATGGCAGAGCAGTTGACAGAATTATATAATTCTAAAAAATATAATAATTTTATTGAATTAATTAAAGATATCAATGAAAATACAACAATCAATTCAAAACAATTAGATGTTTTGATAGGAATTAACTTTTTTGAAGAGTTTGGGCAAAACAAATATTTGTCAAGTATTGTAGAATTGTATAATAAACTTGGAGATATCAAACAAATAAAAAAGTCTAAAATAGCTGAATTACATGATAAATATGGATTGTCAGAAGATACGATTAGAAATCATTCAGCAAAAGAAACTGAAAAAATTTTTAAAGATATAGATAATGTTGGTATTGTAAATGATTTAATAACCTCTATACCCAATAAATCATTTACAGTAAAAGAACAAATACAGTTTGAATCAGAAAATATACAATATGTATCTTATACAAACGATAAAGTTTCAGATAAGTTTTGGGCGGTAGTTTTTGTAATGACTTATAAAGATGAAACAAAACCATATCTAACTTTACATAATATAAAAACAGGTGAAAAGAAGAATACTAAAATTAAAAACGGTAATAGATTTATTGAAAATCCTTTTGAATTATATTCTATTTTAAAAATTGACAGTTTTGAAAAACAGTTTAAAACAAAACAAATTGGCGGTAAATGGGTTAAAACAGATGAAGAAGAAGATATATTAGAGAATTGGATGGTAGTACAAAAATGAGTGAAATAATAAATTTCGATTGTGTTGCGGAAAAGAATTTATTTTTTAAAGAAAGTTATAAAATATATTCTGTTAAAGTCGATAAAGAAAAATATCCTGATATTGTATTAGATCCCGTATATCATACTGCCAAAATTGTCGGTGGTAATATATATGAATTAGATATAGGAAAGACCTATCATGTTTCCGCAACTCCACAATCTTCTCCTAAGTATGGTATTTCGTATGAGGTTATTTCTATAACAGGAGATGAACCTAAAACTGAAAGCGATATAAAATCTTTTTTAATGACTGTTTTAACCTATAATCAGGCTCAACAAATAATGGAACATTATCCTAATATTATTGATTTAATCAAAGAAGGAAGAGATTCTGAGATTGATTTAAATAAATTAAAGGGTATTGGAGAAAAGACTTTTGAATCAATAAAGAGCAAGATACTTAACAATTTTAAATTAATTGATATGTGTTCAACCTTTTACAATATGATTACTCTTAACATGATGAAGAAGTTATATGAAGAATTTGGTTCTGCGGAAAAAGTAAAAGAAGCTTTATACGATAAACCTTATTCGAGTTTATATAAAATAGACAGAGTTGGATTTAAAAAGTCTGATGAAATTTTGTTAAAAATTGAAGAAGAAATTAATAATCAAATTGAAAATGGTGAAGAACCAAAGTTTAAGTTTAGAGTTCCTTTAAAAGATTCACCTGACCGTTGTTTAGCTTGTATGCAGTATTACTTACAAATGAATGAACAAGACGGTAATACTAAAATGAAGGTAGAAGATTTAAAGGCAAAGGTTTCAGCTTATGTTAAAGAGGCATCGGTATTCTTCAATGCAATGATAGAAGAAGAATGTTTCTATTATGATAAAACAGAGCAGACAATAGGATTAATAGAGACTTATAATTTAGAAAAGTATATTGCCAAAAGAATTGTTGAGGCAAATAAAAACCCAATTTTATGGAATTTTGATTTATCTAAATATACCAAATTAGGTGAATTTAATCTCACAGAAGAACAACAAAATGCACAAAAATTTTTGTGTAAAAATAACGTTGTAATTCTTAACGGCCCAGCTGGATCTGGTAAGAGTTCCAGTATTAAGTCTTTAACCAATATGTTAATAGATCATAATCTTACTTTTAATATGGCAGCTCCTTCGGCAAAAGCGGCAAAGGTTCTTACAAGATATGCAGGATATGAAGCTACAACCATTCATAGAATGTTAGGATATAATAATGGTAGTTTTGCTTTTGACGAAGAAAGTCCTATAACTTCTGATGTGGTTATTATAGACGAGACTTCTATGTTGGATGTATGGTTAATGGTAAGTTTATTGAAGGCTATAGATTTTAATAAAACTAAATTATTGTTAGTTGGAGACTCTTATCAGTTGCCTTCAGTCGGTGCAGGAAATTTATTTTATGATTTAATTGAATCAAAAATTTGTCCAATTTCTACATTAACTCAAATATTCAGATATTCTGAAGGTGGATTAATTAAGGTTGCAACAGATATTCGTAATTCTAAACAGTATCTTCCTAATAAACTTGATCCTAAAAAACCTATTATTCCTTTTGGTAATTCGTATTTCTTTTGTTCCCAAGCTAAAGAACGGTGCGTAGATTATGTAATTAAAATGTATTGTAAGTTAGCAGAAACTCATTCATTGGAAGATATAATGGTAATTACTGCTCAGAATAAAGGTGAGTATGGAACAGTTATCTTAAATAATAAAATACAAGATGCTATAAATCCAAATAAGGAAACTGTTATTAAGCATACAAACGCTGATGGTATTGAAATTGAGTATCGTTTAAACGATATAGTAATGCAGACAACAAATGATTATCATTCAATAATATGTGATGAATATGGTTATTACGAAAGATTAGATGATGGTAAACCAATGTATGAAACATTAATAGCAAATGGTGAAAATGGTCGTATTACACATATTGGTAGTGGTGGTATGGTTGTTAAATATGATAATTATTATATTTGGAGAACCAAAGCAGATTTAGAAAAAATATCTTTAGGCTATGCGATAACTTGTCATAAATCACAGGGTAGTGGTTGTAATAATGTTATTATACTTACTCCCTCTGCTCATACTTGGATGGTAAATTCAAATTTATTATATGTAAGCTGCACAAGAGCAAAATCTAAATGTTATCATATAGGTAATTTACAAACAGTTAATTCTGCTATTAAAAAGAAAGCCAATTTAAAAAGATCAACGTTTTTACAAGGATTGCTTAAAAAAGAAACGGAGAGGTTAAATGGATAGAGACAATGATATTAAAGAAGCTATTCAAGAAATAGATGAAAATATTTCTGAATTAATGTTACAAAAAGAAATTTTACAAAATCTTGATTTTTCTAAACCAGTTGACGAAGAAACTTGGCATAAATTATGTGAAACTCCTTTAAGAAGTTCAGGTTTATTAGGTGTTCTTGTTAAAAATATTTTTCCTCTTGCAGAAAATATTAAAGTCCATTGTAACTATGTGTACTTTAATTTATTAGGATTTAAAGTACAAATACCTACTTCACGTTGTCTTAGTATCAATGTGGATACTTCTTGGTATCGTTGTTCTTATTGGGAAGAACCTAAACTTGTATACGAGCCAATTATTGATGAAATAACAAAATATTTTGAAGCAGTCAACAATCATAAGGGTTGGTATGAATGTGCTAAAAATAGAATAAGATCTGGAGAATCTTATAGAAAATGGTTTTTATTTTTAATATGGTTTGGAAAATACAAATGGAAACCAATTACTTCTCAACATAAACAAGCTTATGAAAATAGAAAAAGAGAAAATGAGGAAGAATATAAAAGAAATCTTGAAGAATATAGGAAAGAATTTAAAGCAACACAAGAAAGAGTTGATTTGCTTTTTAATGAATTGATTCCTATGTTAGATAAATTTTCTGTAAAACATCTTTCTTACAATGATCAAAGTTGGAATCAAATAACTTTAGAAAAGATTAAGAAAAATGAAGAATTGATAAGGAGCAATATAAATGGGAAAAATCATAGTTTTACCTGAAACAACAAAAGAGCCTATTACTTTAATAGGTAAAAGGGCTGGAATATGTTGGGGAGCAGATATATCAGATGATACAAAAAATTATAATAGAGGATTGGATTGTATAAAATCTAACCATGGAAGAACTCTTGAGTATGTAAACATAGAATTGGTTTTAGACGGATACTCTGCACGGGCAATTAGGGAATATTATACTCATATAGCAGGCTCTCCTACGAGACTTCAAGCTTCTACAAGATATATTAATTATAAAAATTTTGATTATGTTATACCTCCTTCAGTAAAGAAATTTGGTGGAGAAGAAATATACAAAGAAACAATGGATATTATTTCTGAAAATTGTCAAAAACTTGAACAGCTTGGTATTCCAAGAGAAGATAGCGCAATGCTACTTCCTCTTGGTATGTCTACTAAAATTGTAGATAAAAGAAATCTTAGAAGTTTTGTAGATATGTCAAGACAAAGGGAATGCACAAGAGCATATTGGGAGTTTAGAGAAATGTTTAATGATATAAAAAACGCACTTTCTGAACTCTCAGATGAATGGAAATATATAATAGATACTCAATTCATGCCCAAATGTGAATATCTTGGGTATTGTCCTGAGAAAAAATCTTGTGGTAGAGTACCTAAGAAGGAAGATAATAATGAATAAAAAATACAAACAGATTTTTATTATCAATGGTAGTGGTGGCTCAGGCAAAGATACATTCGTAAGTTTAGTTAGAGAATGTATGGAAGAGGGATTAAACCAAAATAATCTTGTTGATAACTTTTCTTCTGTTGATAAGGTAAAAGAAATAGCAAAAATAATAGGTTGGGACGGAAAGAAAACTGAAAAAGATAGAAAATTTCTTTCTGATCTTAAATTATTATGCACTGAATATAATAATATGCCCTTTAAGAGTATGCAAGAAAAAGTTGAAGAATTTAAAAATGATGATGCGGAATTTTTATTTTTACATATCAGAGAACCTGAAGAAATTGAAAAGGCTAAGAAAGCTTTCAATGCAGAAACAATTCTAATTATAAGAGATAACATTGAACAAATTACTTCAAATATGGCAGATAAAAATGTGCGTGATTATAATTATGATATAGTTATATATAATAATGATACTCTTGAGGAATTAAAGAGTGAGGCAAGGAAATTCTGTATGGGACACGATTATATGTGGATAAAATAAAATTTCCATTTTATTTTGAAATTTTTAAAAATAATCCTTGACAAAATGGAAAAAATATGTTATTATAAACTCACAGTAAGAGAATTGCTGTGAGTTTTTTAAAAAGGAGTACATAAAAAATGGAAATACAATTAGAAAAAGCTTTGGAAATAATAGAATCTGAAAAAGAAAATTTTAAGAAAATAAGTAAATTAATAGATTATTTCAAAGTTCACGATGTTATGGCAGAAAATATAGCAGATGAATTGGACTTTAATTCTTCTATTTGTGATATATTAAGTACTTCAAGTGATATGGCTTATCGTTATTCACGATTACTTAAGGAAAAACTCACAGAAATTAATATAAGTATTTAGAGGTATACAATGGCAAAGTGTTCAATTTGTGGTAGAGATACCAATTTAATTACCTCTACTTGTTCTTGTAATAAAAATATATATAATTATTGTGCGACATATTATGGGGCAGGATATGAACCTTATAATGATTTAGTTAATTATGGTTTTACATATAATATGTTCTCTAAAACTTATAGGGACAAGATATTGTTCCCATCTTTGCAACATTATGGCAAAACAATACAACAGTTTGATTTAGACGTAGTATCTAATAATAAAAACAAACAATGAAACGGGAAATATATGCCCAAATTTTGAAATTATTGTTATTGCATAAAAGACTAAATTACAGATTAAAATTAAAGGAATAATAAATTATGAATAAAATAGATTTACAGAAAGCACTCAACGAAAAGAATGTACCAGCAAAGATACTTTATATTAAAAAGACAAAATATGGCGATTACGAAGTTATTTATACATTTGACTTTAATTACGATGGTAGAGATTATAGTAATCTTGAGTCTATTATTGAACCTGAACTTGATGAGCTGGTGGAAGATATAGAAGATGCGGTATTTATGATTGGTTTTAGATATAAAGAAAGAAACGGATTGATATAAAAGACTAACACGAAAGATTTCATAAAAATTTATATAAATATTAAAATTATTGTATAGGTGACAAAATGAGAATAAAACTTAAAACTAAACGCTTGGGAGATTGTAAAGTAATAAGAAGATTTACTTTATTCCCGATGCGTATTAATAAATCTGAAATATCATGGTTAGAATGGGTATACATAGTTAGAAAAATTAGGCATGATAGCTACTGTGGAGAATCTTCTCACTTAATATGGCTGTCGGTTGATAAAAATTCTGATTTTGAAATGTTTACAGATAAAGAACATTTTCTCAAATGCAAGGAATATATAAAAAGAAATAATTGTTATCCGTCCTACCAAGAGATGTTTAACGATAGATGGAAAGGTTATCTATAAAAATGTTTAAAAAAGAAAAAGACTTATCTCCATGTGCAGATTGTTATAATTTGTGCGATTATGAATTATATTATAGAGGAAAAAGGATAAAGGATGAATATACTATGAAATCTACTATAACTGTAAATCTTAATAATCTTACCGATGAAGAAAGAAAACAGCTTTTAAACTTAGTTAGTAAAAGTCACACAGAAAAGAAGAGTAAAGTTTGGAAACCTAATGAAGGTGACAATTATTACTGTATAAGTTATTATGGTCAGGTAAACGATAATGTTTATATTTCTACTGTAGGTAGTGAACACTATAAACTCGGTAATTGTTTTAAAACAAGAGAAGAAGCTGAATTTGCTCTTGAAAAACAAAAGCTTATAACTGAAATTAAAAGATATATTGCAGAAAATGATCCCAGAGAATTGGACTGGGATGACCCAGAACAATTCAAGTTTAGTATTTATTATAATCTATGTGCAAACAAAATTTATACAACTGCTAATTGTCAGTTTTGTCGTTACCCTGAGGAGATCTATTTTAGCACTGAATTTGATTGGAGAAAGATGATTGAAGATATAGGCGAAGACCGTATTAAGAAATATTTGTTTGGGGTAAAATGATGACTGATTTTTGTAAGAAACTTAGGGATGAAGAGTTGGCTTTATACAATGATGAATGTGAATGGACTCCATTTAAAGTTAATACTCGTTCTATAAGAAAATTATTTGAAAATAGAATATGTGTGGAATATCTTGAAAAATATTATGATGATGAATACATTGGTGATGACGAATCTCGACCACGTTCATTAGAAGAAAAATTAACTTGGAATAATTGGTTTGAATATATTCATGAGGGCATATGGTTTTACACTCAAAGGCAAGTTGATGATATGGCTAAAGGAACTCTACTTGAAATATTTAAACAAAAAATACAGATGGGGTAAACCTAAATTTACTGACGGAAAAGAACGTTGGTTTTATGGCAAGAGTAAACATGATAATAAAGTGGCGGTGTTTTTCTTTGGCAGAGATCTTCCACGATATGAATGTGATTACATATTTTGGTTTGGCGTAGAATCAGATAAGGAAACTACTTGGTGGATATGAAAGTATAGTTTAAGAGGTAAGTTATAATGAGTATTTATATTTGTGAAAAATGTGGTTGCATAGAGAATACTGCATTGGGTGATTATTGGAATAACATAATTAATCACGAACCTAAAATATGCTCGGAATGTAGTACAGGCAAGTGGCACAATAGATTCGATAAGGAACATTGGACTGAATATGGCGTAAAAAAGCTTTTAGAACTTGAAAAAGATGGTTCTATGATAAATGCTACAGAATATTTAAAATCAATTGGCGAACTAAAATAAATAAAATAAAAAGATTATTTTATTAACTATAGGTGATACATATGAAATACATAACAGCATACATAAGATGTGAAGATTGTCCTTCTCGTATTTGTTTGAATGGGCAAAATTGTCCTTATGAATCAACTAAAAATAATTATTCTGTTGGTTCTAATGAATTTTCTGAAAAAGATAATGATTTATATGATAATGATTTGAATACCTTAGATGAAGATTGGTGTTATGAAATTTGTGAAAATGATATTTGGACGGAACATTATTAATGGGTAAGGTTAATATTAATAAAAAAGATTTTGAAGATTTTTGTAATACTTATCATTTCTTTGATTGGCAAAAAGAGTATTTATGGTATTTGTTAACCACTAATAAACAGTATTTTGTACCACCATTTGGTCGATATGAAAAATATTATTTTAATACAATTTACGCAATAAGTAAACTTCTTATGGAGGTTAATAATGAAAAAGAAACTTGAAGAAAAAGATTTTTACACATCTGAAGAAATGAAAGAGATTTTTGCAGGGAAAGAAAGTTTTTGGAATTCTGTAAAATATTTTCCGTGGCGATTAGGTTTTAAGATTAAAAATTTGTATTATCAAGTAAAATACGGATTTCAAAGAATGTTTAGAGGTTATGATGATACTGAAGTTTTTAACATGGACATGACCTTTATTGATCGATATTTGAAAATATTAAAAGACTTTAGAAAAAATAATTGTGGCTATCCTCCCAGTATAACAAATGAACAATGGGATGATATATTAGACGAAATGATTAAACACTTATCATTAATGACTGAGGATAATGCTGAAACTGAATTAAAAAAAGGTATGCCTGATAGTTTTGAACCTGATTATAAAACAGTTAGTGAAATAATGGATAGACATAAAGATGAATTTTTTAAATTATTTTCAAAGTGGTTTTATAATTTGTGGGATTAAGGTGATACAAAAATGTTAATAAATGACATAATAGAGAAAAAGATTGATAAATATTTAGAAGATCAGAATATACCTAATTATTTTTATCAATGTTTTTTAGGAGAATTAATAAAAATATTTCCTCAAATAATAATACCTGATGTATATTATGATGCAGAATATGACGAAGATGGAAATATTATCACAAAAACGAATGAAGATATTAAAGATTATTCTTATAAAAAACAACTTGACTATTATTTAACTTATGAAAATGGTACAATAGGATGGGTTTTTGCTTTTACAGAAGCTTGTAATCAATGTAATTTACAATCTTTAAATCAATATTATCGTAAATTGGATTGGATGGAAAGTGATTATTTTGATAGTTTGATTACTAATAAAATAATTGAAACATTATTTTCTGAAAGACAAGAAACTACCGAAACCTATTTTATGTTTAGAAATAATAATTTTATAAAGAGTAAAGAAGGTGAATAATATGAATAAAACAAATCAAATAACAATATGTAGAAGTGAATATGATACTCAGGAAGACTTTGAAAATGCTATAAAGAAAGCAATTATGGTTCTTCTTGATAATAATTACATAATGACAGTTAGATATGATGAAAAAGGTTTAAAGATAGTTGCAATTGATTATAACACTTCAAGACAAGATTGGGGAGATGACTATCCTTATTGGCTTAGTCCTGAAGAAATTGAAAAAGCATTATGCCCTGATGACGAAGAAGAAAGTGAGAACTAATTATGAAATATATGGGATCAAAATCTCGTATAGCAAAATACATAGTACCTATATTACAAAAAACAATAGATGATAATAATATTGAAGGTTATTTAGATTGTTTTTGTGGCGGTTGTAATATTATTGACAAAATAAAATGTAAACATAAAATTGCTTCCGATAAAAATAAATACTTAATTGCCTTACTTGATTATGTAAAAAATGATGGAGAACTATATAAAGAAGTAAATAAAGAGTTATATGATAAAGCAAGAACAGCATATAATAATGACAATACTTCTGAATTTTCTGATTGGGAAATAGGCAATATAGGGTTTCTCGCTTCTTTTAATGGACGTTTTTATTCTGGTGGGTACGCTAAACCCGGACATGAAAAAACCAAAAACGGTTTAAGATATAGAGATTATTATCAAGAAGCTAAAAACAATTTATTAACTCAAGCCAAAGATTTAAAAGATTGTTGTTTTTTCTGTAAGGATTATACCGAATGGAATCCAAAAAATATAGTAGTTTATTTAGACCCACCCTATCAAAATATGAAACAATATGAAAATTCTCTTAATTTTGATTATGATCAATTTTGGAATATTGTGAGAAAGTGGTCAGAAAATAATTATGTTTTTGTTAGTGAACAAAATGCTCCTAATGATTTCATTTCAATATGGGAACAAGAAGTTAGTAGAAGTATTAAGGCTTCAGATAAAAGTACAGCAGTAGAGAAATTATTTGTATATAAAAATGGTAGATACATAAAGGAGAAAAATTATGAATGAAATATCCGAAATGAGAATCTTAGTTAATACTCTCAATAAATATGCAGAGGCTTATTATGTTTATGATACACCTGTTGTTAGTGATAAACAGTATGATACTTTATATGATCGACTTGCAGAATTAGAAGATATAACAGGTATACAGCTTTCAAATAGCCCTACAGTTAAAGTTCAAGGTAGGGTACTTGATGGATTTACTAAAATTGAACATACTAAACCTATGTTGTCGGCAGAAAAGACTAAAGATCCTAAAATGATAGAGAGATGGCTTAAGGGTAGAAAGTATTATTGTAGTTATAAGGCCGATGGTCTTACACTTGTACTTCGCTACTCTAATGGCAAATTTATTCAAGCAATTACTCGTGGAAATGGATATGTTGGTGAAGATGTCACAGAACAAGCAAAACTGCTTAATAATATTCCTTTGTCAATTTCCTATTATGACAATTTAGAAGTCCGGGGAGAATGTGTTTGTTCTTGGGAAGAGTTTAACAGAATAAATGAAAATATTGAAACACCTTTTTCTCATCCTCGTAATCTTGCTGCTGGTACTATTCGTAATTTAGATACTAATATATTGAAAGATAGGAAACTTTCATTTTTAGCTTTTGAGTGTGTTACAGATATTGGAGTAGATGATAAGGTAGAAATATTGCAAAGACTTAATAATTGGGGTTTTGAAGTTGTACCTTTTGCATTTGACTCTGAAGGCGGTCTTGACAAATATATAGAAACCATGAAAGCAGAATTGTGCAAATATCCTGTTGATGGTTTAATATTTGAATTGAGAAGTAGAGAAGAAAGTTTAAACACAGAATCTACTGCCCATCACGAAGGTTGTCGTATTGCTCTTAAATGGGAAGATAATACTTATACAACCACCTTAACAGATATTGAGTGGAATACAAGTAGAAGTGGTTTTGTTGCTCCTGTGGCTATTTTTGAGCCTGTTGATTTAGATGGTGCTACAACTTCAAGAGCAACACTTCATAATGTTTCTATAATTGAAAATTTAAAATTAGGTATCGGAGATAAAATAACTGTTTATAAAGCAAATATGATTATACCAGCTATTGATGAAAACCTAACAAAGTCTAACACATATAAGTTACCTACACATTGTCCTGCTTGTGGTGCAGAACTTGAAATGAGAATTTCGGCAACAGGTACTAAGAATTTATATTGTAATAATCCTGATTGCCATGCAAAATTTATTAATAAACTTATTCATTATGTAAGTAGATCTGCTATGAATATAGAGGGTATCTCTGAAGCAATTATTGAAGTACTGTATCAAAAAGGATTTGTCGAGAACTATTCTGATTTGTATAAACTATCTAATTATAAATCTGAACTTATTGGCATGAATGGTTTTGGAGAAAAAAGCTATAATAATCTAATTAATGCTATCGAAAAATCCAAATATACTACTCTCGATAGATTTATTGTTGCTATGGGTATCCCAAATGTAGGTAAATCCGCAGCTAAATTAATTGCGAAGAAATTTAAAGGTGACATTAATAATTTTATTAGTGAAACTGCAAAGGGCTTTGATTATACTTCTATTGAAACTTTTGGGGAAGTAATTAATAACAGTATTCATAAATGGCTTAAAGATTTTGATAAGACAGAATTAATTGCATTAAAGAATATTTTAATTTTTGATACTACTCCTTTTGAAATAGAAGATATTAAAAAAAATCCCTTCAGTGGTAAAATCATCGTGCCTACAGGGAAATTAAATTCATTCACAAGAGATAGTATAAATGCCAAGATAGAAAGTCTTGGTGCTAAAACTGCAAGTTCAGTGAGTAAGAAGACAGACTTCGTACTCACTAATGAAGCAAGTGGAAGTAGTAAATATAAGAAAGCTATGGAATTGGGTATTCCTGTAATTAGTGAAGAACAATTTTTACAAATGATAGGTGAATAATGATGAATTATTTTAAAATGAAGTATAACTATAATGGATACTCTGAAATCGTTGTTAAAGTGTATGATATTAGTTATGATAATGATGGGTATCCATTATTCTTGATTTATATAGATGGACAATGGATTAGAAAGAGCGCAAAATATTTTAGTCCAATAGAAGAAGATATAGGTGAGTAATAATGGATAAAGAAAATAAGAAAATGTGGATGGACTATAGGGATAAAAATGCTGAAACTTACGTAGTAGGTTCTGATTTACAACCTAAAAGTATAACTATAAATGCAGATAGTCTGTTTATATATAATGGTGGATTGGATTTAAACATTGATGTGTCAAATGTTGACTTTAATAAAATTGATGAAATTATTATAAATAATGTTCTTTTTACTCGAAAATAAAAAAATAAAAAAAATTAAAAGTTTTTCTTGACAAAAGAGCAAAAATATGGTAATATAGATTTGTAATAAAGAGATGGGCAATTTTAACCACAATATATTGGGCTTAAAAAAATTCTTACATACTATATATTGTGGTCAAAGTGCCAATAAAACTCGCATTTTATTGTCAAAAAAATTTTAGGAGTGTTTTAAATGGTAAAATATGAAACAGACACAAATTTAAGGTATGAAGTTAATCCTGCTAAGGGTACAGTTACATGTTTTGTAGATAATTGTATCGATGATTTCCGCAATGTATTTCTTAAAAAAAGTTGTTCAGTTAAGAATGGTGACAAAATAGCTGATATTTTGGATTACATAATTACAAAGCATATAGATTGTGGAATTGAAGATACATATTCAGGTGTAGCGGTTTGCGATAAAGAAGATAAATTTAATCTTGATATCGGTGCAGATTTGGCTCGTTCAAGAGCATTAGCTAAAAGAGAAATGGCTTATGGAAATGTAATTATTTCTGTTTTAAATTTTCTTGAAGAAATATATGAGTTTGTTCCTGAGATTAGAAACGTTATAGGATTGTATAATAAACATAATACAAATGCAAATGCAATTTCTATTTCGGGTAAAACTCTTGCAGAAATTAGAGGATTTGAAAATGAAAGAAAATTTGTTGAAAATCGGTGACACAATGGCAGTCCCACATCATTGTGATGTTTGTGATAAAGATTTTCTTAATTACATAGATGATGTGGATTTTGAAAAGAATGAAGAAGACTGGGAAATTAGGAAAATGTCTTGTGGAGCAGTTTTCATGGAAATTTGTGGAGATTGTAAATAAGAAATCAAGCAAATGGATATTAAAATTTAGGGAGTGATGTTATATGAAGGAAACAAATAATTCTAAGAAATTAAAAGTATTTGAGTCCTTCTCCTAACTGGCTACGGAAGTCAAACAATGGCTCTTGCAACTTTAGGAGTTCCTTATGAAGTAGTAGCAACAGCAGAAATTGAACCGAATGTAATTATTGCTTACGCTGCTATGAGAAACAAATTACAGAAAAACGAAGCAACTATCGATGAAATGAAAGAACTTCTCAAGAGTAGAAATATTGGTTGGGATTTTCAAAAGAATAAATCGGTAATTGACAGAATGAAAAGGGATAAGCTTGAAATGTTGTATAATGCAACTATCAACGCTAATAATCTCGGTGATATTAGCAAGATAAATACAGAAGATATTCCCGACCATGATTTATTTACAATGAGTAGTCCGTGTCAAAGTTTTTCGGTGAGTGGTAAGGGTGAAGGTGGAGAATGGGTTTGTAAAGATTGTGGAACGATTATTAATCCATTTAAAAATGGTTTTACAGAATTATGTCCAAATTGTCACTCTACTAATATAAATAAACCCACAAGTTCTCTACTTTGGGAATGTGTTAAAGTAATTAAGATAAAAAAACCTTCTATTGTAATGATGGAAAACGTTAAGAATATTCTTAATAAAAAACATAAACCAACATTTGATAAATGGTGTGAATATCTTGAAAGCCAAGGATATGAAAATCGTTATACTGTTCTCAATGCACAAGAATTAGCCATTCCTCAAAACAGAGAACGAATGATTATGATTTCGGTTAGAAAAGATAGTCATTGGTATTCGGATTTGCATTTTGATAAGTTTGAATTTCCTAAGAAAATGGATTTAAAATATTGTCTAAGAGATGTTTTACAGCCTGAGAATGAGATCAGAGAAAAATTCTATCTTCCACAACATATAGTTGATCGTTTTCAAGAACAGTATATAGGCAAAAATATTGTTGGAACAACTAAACCGAGAGAAAATTCAATTGGACAAAGAGATGTAATTTATTCTACAAATAATATAATGGGTACTTTAACAGTAACAGATTATAAAGATCCCAAACATATTCTTTTACATATGGGTGATTGTGAATATGAAATTGTTGATATTGAAGATAAAGAAACTTTAGAAAAGATTTTAAAATCTACTCCTTGTGTGGTTGCTTCAAGAGGTCGCTACAATGAGAATGGAACGATTTCACAACATTATGAAGCTAATACTGATAAAGTTTCAAATACTTTAACAACGGTTGAAAAAGACAATTATCTTTTAGACGAAGTTAATAAGCAAGATAATAAGGAAGATAATTTAATACAAATTGGTTCTTTAAAGTTATTAGGCTTATTACCTTATGCTAAAATGCACGATCAGAGTGGTAGAGTATATGCTACAAACGGTATTGCTCCCACGATTACTACTATGGGCGGTGGAAACTTAGAGCCTAAAATTATGTGTTGTGTTTGGTCTGACAATCAAGAAAAGCTTATTATTAAATATTTTACTATAAGAAAATTAACACCCATTGAGTGTGGTAGACTTATGGGAGTACCTGATGCTCTAATAAATAAAGCAATAGAAGTAGATTTATCCGATTCTGCATTATATCATATGTTTGGAAATAGTATTGTTACAACTATGCTTATGGGTACTTTCGGAAAATTATTTGGTGTAGAAGATTATGAAACTAAAATTCGTAATCTTACTGATGGAATGTTTGGTAATAAAAAGTAAATTTTATCAAAAGCGAGTAAATGATTAAATTAAAAAAGAATGAGGTAATTGCAATTGAAAAATTTTACTAAAGGTACTTTTGAATTAGACCAAAATGTTACCAACTTAGAAGAATACGAAGAAAATCACAAAAGGGCTTATGAGGTGAAAATAGATGAATTATCAAAGAATTAGTTCTGTTTTGAGATTGTGTGCAAGCGCATATAAATTAGAAACTTATATGCACTGCTTAAGAGTGGCAGAGTACGCTGCAAACAACGTTGTAGTTAAAGATGATGAGGATAATCGCGAAACAGCTTATATACTTGGCTTGTGTCACGATTTATTAGAAGACACAGAGGTAACACTTGAACATATATCTGAAGCCACTGGCTATAGTTTAGGCTTTCTCGGAAATGTACTTGGTGCATTAACTAAACAGTCAGGCGAATCATATGTAGATTATATACAAAGGGTGAAATCGAACAGTAGTTTTTACACATACGTTGTTAAATTGGCAGATATGAAAGACCATTTGACTCAAGTAAATACGCTTACAGACAAGCTCAAAGAAAAGTATTGGAAGGCATTACCTTATCTGCTGTGATAGTATAAAAGTAAATTTTATAGGAGATTTTAAATTATGTCATTAAGTGGTACACAATTAGCAGGTGGAAAAGGCAAAAATGAACGTGTTGAAAATGATTTTTATGCTACAAATCCACTTGCTGTTAAAATGTTGTTGGATAAATTGCCTATTCCTAATTTAGATATAAAAAAAGGACTTCTTGAACCCTCTGTAGGACAAGGACACATTATAGAGGGAATTAATTCTTGGATACACGATCATGCTTTAAATAATAATGTTGATATAAAAAAATATACTACTTGTTTAGATATTGAAGATAGAGGTTATCCCAATACTATTGTTCAAGATTTTCTTACATATAATCCTGATAAGAAATTTGAATGGATAATTACAAATCCTCCCTTTAGTTGTGCTACTGATTTTGTCAAAAAGGGTATGGAGTTGCTTGACGATAATGGCAGAATGGATTTATTTTTGAAGATACAATTTCTTGAAAGTACTAAAAGAAAAGAATTGTTTACAAAATACCCGCCTAAATACATATATGTTTTTAGAGAACGTATGGCAACTTGGAATAATGGTTGTGAAACAGATAATAATGGTAAAAGATGGGCAACTACATTTTGTCATGCTTGGTTTGTATGGTATAAAAATTCAACTACTGAACCCATCGTAAGATGGTTAGAAAAGGAATAAAAGGTGATAATATGGTTAAAAATTTAATTTGTGAAAATTGTAGTAATTTTGATTGTTGTGCATGGTTTAATAAGATTAAACCTTTTACAGACTATGCTCGTAATCCTTTGCCTGTATTATTAAATATTGAATTTTGTCCTAAGTTTACTTCAAAGGATAACGATGAAAATAGCGTAGAGGATGTAGAGTAATATGGCAATAAATGAACTTCCTACAATAGAAAAATACAGATCTATATTGGGTGATATACCAAGAGCGGAATATATTATAAATAAGGTTACAGAAACTTTTGGTAAATATCTAATTCCTTATATAGACGAAAACGGATCAGACGTATATCTTATTGATGTATTATATTTATATTTCATCAAAAAAGTTCCAGATTATTTTTGGACTGTACCTGCATCTTCAAGTGGAAAGTACCATCCGTCTTTTGATAATGTAGAGGGCGGTTTAGTTAATCATACTTGTATGAATTGTGAAGTAGCTTTAGAATTGTTTAGACTTAAAATGTTTGAAGATATTACTACACATGAGTTAGAAGTTATTATAGCTTTAATCATTCACGATTTGTTTAAAAATGGGTATGGTGATGATTTTAACTATACTATATTTGCACATCCAAGTATTGCTGCGGATGAATTTTGTGATACCCTTAATTGGTATTTAAAACAAACTATAAAAGGTAATAAAACTTTAACAAGTGGAAAAGAATTGGAATTAAGAGAGACTGTTGATTTTATATCTTCTTCAGTCCAGACACACATGGGACAATGGGGAAGAGTAAAGCCTTCTACTTCTATTCAGAACTTTGTTCATCTTTGTGATTATATTGCAAGTAGAAAATTCTTTGATATATATAAGAGTGTTGGTAAGTAATGACTGTAGAAAACAGAGAACTGTATGACGATTTAGAACATGATTATCCCCAATATTTCATACCTGAAACTAATCAAATAGTATATGCACGTGGTTGTGGCAAAACTATTATGCGTAGTGTATTTATGATGCAATATTATTATACTCAAATTTTTAAATTGAAATTGAACACTTCTAAAGAGTCTCTAACACGTAGGGAATACGAAGATAATCTCAAAATAATTGAAGCTATGATATGGAGTTATTACGACTAATTATATCATTTCAAAATAAAAATTAAAAAAAATAAAAAATTTGGAAAATTTTTCTTGAAAAATGAGAAAACTTATGTTATACTATGTTTGTAATCAAGAGGAAAACAAAAAACATAAGGAAGAGGTCAAGGAAATGGAGTACGGAAAAATTAAAATTACTAAACATGCTCGACAGCGATTACAAGAACGAATGCCTGAGATTGATTCTTCTAATTATGCCCAAGTAGTGCAAGCTGCAAGGTATAAGGGAGAAACTGAAGGAAGTTTGAAGAAAACTAATCCGAAATTTGCTAAGTACATATCTCAAAGATTTTATGGGAACAAATCTACGGAAATACGTGTATATAAAAATCATGTATTTGTTTTCTTTGGTTCTAAAGGTCATAGCAGAGTTTTAAAAACCGTTGTTGATATTCCTGAGAAACAGCTTGCAAAAATAATTTGAAAAATTTTAAAAGTTTTTCTTGACAAATCAGGAATTATGTGGTATAATAAGTATGTAAGATAAAGAAAAACTTGACTATCTTACTTAAAGGCTCTAACAGCAATTATTGTTTATTTATATATTTGGTTTATGAAATAAAAATGAGCCTTATAATTTTAAAAATAAAGACACTCACAGCAATTATTTGACATAAATTTTGGGAATTTATAAGTCTTCAACTCTTATGGTGTCTTGACAAGTATTACTAAAAGTCTCTAACAGCAATTATTATTTAAAAGATGCATTTAGGGAATACATAACTTTTAAAAAGAGACTTGAAAAATTTAATAACGGCACTTACAGCAACTATTTTACTAAAATCAAATGTTTTTATTTATTATGTTTGTTTGTAATTATTTAATGTGTTTATAGTTTTTACATTTTGTGCCGTGTATATAGGAACGTAGTATAATGGTAATACGAATGACTTTGGATCATTAGTTGTAAGTTCGATTCTTACCGTTCCCGCCAAAGACTGCTATTTGTCTTTCCACTAAATAGCCGAGAACGAATGTTTAAGCAGTGAATGTGTTTCCGTCACACAGATAAGGAATCGGAACGTATATTTTTTCTTTTTTTAAATTCTTTTTTTATTGACGAGACAAGTACAATAGTGGTAGTACAAAAATAGAATTTAAAGCCCATCCACCTGCATGGGTAAAAGTGAGGTAGCTGCTCACGCAGGTTTACATATCGCAAAGCAAAGTTTTGTCTTAATTTTGAACTTAAATAAATTTTCTAAGTTGTTAGAGATTTTAAATGTTTTACACAATTTATTTATGTATTCATAAAACGCCTTATTTTCAATTCGTAATATATTTTTACAGATGTTTTAATATCTTTCTGATTTTTATATTAAGACAAATCTATAGGGTAATTACCTATCTTTGCGACCATTGGCATCGCCCCCTTTCAAAATCCTACAATCGGTAGGGACACGTTGGAATAAGCAATGAAATTACAAGTGTATAAAAAGGCAATTTTATTGTAGGTTATGGTGGCTGACCTCTGGTGCGGGCAGTTAAAAGCCACCCACCTCTTTTGATCGTATCATTCTTTATTATAATTTGTTTTATGTATTTCGGAAGTTTGATAAATTATATATTTGTTTGCAGTATCATAGAAGCTATCAATAATTAATTCCTCATTTTATATTTTTTTTAAAAACTTCCGAAATATGGACAGGTTGGTAATTTTACTTTTTAGGATTTTCGACCCAAAATCTAAAAGCTTTGAGATAATAAGTAAAAAGCAAGTTCAATCCTTGCTCTGTCCACCACTGGTTAGCTTGTGAGTTGCTTCCACGATTAAAAAATAGAGAACTCTCATTTCAATCATTGCATAAATGTGTTTGTGGTAATCCATAGTTCATAATGGCACTCCTTAAATTGTTTTTGTTTTGTTTAGTTTTTGTTTTCATCACTTTCTTTCTTAAAAACCCACAAACACAGTAACAATCTCCTTTATATGCCGAGAGGTCATGAACGGCTGCAATGTATCACGGATACTATATGACCTCAAACCAATTTGTTTGTTAATGTTTATAATAATAAACTAAAAGTAATATTTTGTCAATAATAGTAAACATTATTATATGGGGATATGGTGGAATTGGCAGACACATGCGACTTAAGATCGTATGCTGTGATAGCGTGAGAATTCAAATCTCTCTATCCCCACCACGAGGGGCAAAGAGCAAATGATCGTCTGTCCCAGTGTCAAGTAGCTTAACATAAACAAATAAAGAAACTGATGTACACAGATTCTTGAAAATTTATGGCGAAAACGACAGGCCAATAGACGAGATGTGCGGTTTGAAGTACCTAAACTTCGCCAAATATGGCCCATTCTTCTAAATGGTTAGGAAACAGGATTTTCATTCCTGCAATATCAGTTCGATTCTGGTATGGGTCACCAATATAATAATTAAAAGTTTTTCTTGACAAATTCAACTTTATATGATATAATGAATATGTAATCAAGAGAAACATAAATTAAATAACGGCTCTAACAGCAATTTTTTAGGAATAAACTTTTAATTTATCAACCTAAAATGAGTCGTGTAAAGATTAAAGGCACTTACAGCAATTAATATTACTAATGATGAACAATTAAATTTTATTACTTTAAAATCTGTCCTAAATTTTTATTATTGATTTTTAGAAGATTATTGTGCCTTGTTACATAATAAATAAAGAAAATAAAATTAATCTTTTATCTTCTTTATTATATATGGAGTGATTGAGCTGGTTACTCAATTACTTCTCTGGTGTGGTTTGTGCTTGTTTGGTTGACAAATCATTTTAGTGACCTCCTTTCATAATATTGTAGAGTGTAGCGCAACACTCTACGCATGGGTGGATAGTGTATCGGAAACACGGATAATCTATTGTCAGAAATGGGTTCGACTCCCATTCTACCCGACCTTAAAAAATCCTTCTTAAAATCCTCACCGTGAACAGTCGGACAAATGGTAATTTTCCTACGAGGTATTTTGGGATGTTAGTTCAGTTGGTAGAACAATCGGCTGTTAACCGATATGTCACAGGTTCGAGTCCTGCACGTCCCGCCAATAGCATAATATGTTTTATATAGTGGGACATATTAAAATAACTTATGCTCAGGGTTTTAAAGAACTATATAATTTGAAACAGCAAGGGGTAAAACAATGAGGAAGTATTTGCTTAGTGTCACCCTTGTAATGATAAGATAGATAGATTATTTTAGTGTTGAGAACAGAGTTTCGCACGAAGAGGAAGTAAAATGAACAAAGACGAAATTTGTGGAACTGATATTGGTATATTTAAAATACTTTATATATGCGATCAAAAAACTTCTGATGGACATAAATTATATCATGTAAGGTGTAATGTTTGTAACTATGAAGCTGATATGTTAAAATCAAAAATAAAAATAACAAAAAAATGTTGTCATATTGGTAAAGATGGTAATTACATAAATCGTCATCAAGATAATTCAGTAAGTTCAAAAACTAAAAAAAGACTTCGTACTATATACAATTCTATGTTAGACCGTTGTTACAATCAAAATCATAAAGACTATAAGTATTATGGTGCAAAAGGTATACATGTTTGTAAACAATGGTTAAATAATCGTGATGAATTTTATAAATGGGCATTTGAAAATGGTTATCGAGATACTCTTACAATAGATAGAATTGATTCCAGTAAAGGCTATACTCCTGAGAATTGTCAATGGATAACATTAGAAGAAAATGCGCGTAAAGCAGGTAATGTTAATTGGATAACAGTTAATAATATGACTAAAACAGGTAGACAATGGGCAGATTTTTTAAATATTGGAACAAATACTATAAATGGATTTCTTAAAAAATACACTAAAGAAAGTGTTGAAATTTTAATAAAAAAAATGCTTGATGATCCATACATAGAAAATAAAAAAACAACAATATTGGAAAATAATGGAAAGATAAGTTGGTTTAATATTTATAATATTAATCCTATTAAAACACAGGATGTAGTGTAATGGTAACACGCCATTTTTGGGGGATGGAGTAGCGGTTCGAGTCCGACATCTTGTACCATTAATTAATTTAAATGCTTTCCTCATAAGGAGTCTGGTGTAATGAAATTTAATTATAATATTGCAAAGTTTATAAAAAGATTAAAATTTAAACGGAATTATGCCAAACTCAAACGTATTTTTAAGAAAAATGAAAATAGTGGTTTATTGATACCTACTAACTTACATACAAGAAATATAGGAAAAACTTATTTATTAATCAAAACTCTTCTTGAAGAGAATGCAGATACCGCTATATTGGTTAAATATCAAATACAAAAGAAAAATTTAAAAGAACAAATAAGGCAAAAGGTCGATTGGAAGGATTTTTCTTCAAGACATATTGAAGATATATTAGATACTTTGGTTTTAGATTTTTCAGATTTAGAGCATCATATAACAGGTAAAGGAATTAAATATGTTTATATTGATGAAGGTTTTAATTCTGAGGACATAATGTTAATTGAACACAAATATAATTTAAAAATAAAAAACGGATTTTATTATAGCACGTGTGTTAGAAGTCCATTAGAATTTAATAAAAAGGAGATAAAAAAATGAAATTAATTATATTTTTTATTATTGTAGGAGTTTTATTATTTCTTTATCTTTTTATATTTAGTGTCTGTTGTGTAGCATCCAAAGAAAGCAGATATGAAGAAATGAGACAAAAGGAATTACATAATAAGTCTGAACCTACGGACGAAAATTCGTAGTTCACATTATAGATACTTGCAGTAATATCATAAGAAGTCTAAAATACCGCAAGATTTAAGGCGGTAAATTTAAAAGCAGAGGGAGTCTTTAATTATGAAATATTATTCAGATAAAACTAAAAAGTATTATGAGGAAGATCAGCTTGATGTACTCAAGGCTGATGAAGAAGCTTTTGACAAAGAAAATCAGAAGTTAGAAGTTGCAAAAGCAGAGAGAGCAGAAAGAGCAAAGGAAGTAGAAGAGGCTTATAAAAAGGCTGAAGAAGCTCGTAGAGAAGCTGATAAACTTCTTAATGATTTTGTTAAAGATTATAAGTCTTTTCATTTTACAGTTAAGAGTGATCGCATTCCTACACCTTCTGTAAGTTTGTTCGATATGATTTTCGATCCTCTTATTAATCCATTTTTTAATTAATTCTAAAATAACTGATACTTAAAATAAATTACTGCAAGTATCAAATATATGGGTATGTGGCCAAGTGGTAAGGCACTTCACTTTTAATGAAGTTATCGGAGGTTCAATCCCTCTCATACCCACCACTCCATCCTTATTCTTTTCACAATAGCAGAAGTTTCAAATTGATTACTTTTATATATTAGTTACACTTTGTAATTAGTTTGTAATCTTTTTGAAACTTTTTGCATTTTTTACTTGACAAAAGCAAGGTAATATGATATACTATTATCAGAAAGCTTTGGAAAGCGAGGAATTTATATGAAAAAGAATAATGGTGAGATTGAAGCAAGTCGAATGCCCCATAAAGGGGCTGTGTGTAGATTCAACAAATACTTCAAATACATCGCAATATTATTGATTATCTCATTGTCAGTTGGAATTATTGTATTAGCAATTGAGAACTCCGAATTAAAAGAAGAAAATAAAATACATATTGATGATAAGGTTCAACTAACAATGAATATTCAAGACCTTGAGAAAGAAAACGAGATACTACAAGAAAATGTAGTACAGTTGGAGAGCGAAGTGGAAACAGGCAATGAGTCTTTAATTGAATATGAAAAAAAATTAAGGGCTTATGAAACTGAAAAGAAGAAACAACAAGTGGTACAAGTTTCAACGTCTAACAATGGTTCTATGAAATCATATATGAGTTATAGAGCCATAACCAACACTCGTTCCAAGCAATACCAGTTGCAGCAACAAGCTGTTACTGACCCCAACACGGGAGTAAGGACTATTAATGGAGATTATTGCATAGCTATTGGTAGTGGTTGGGGGTATGAGATAGGCACTAAAGTATTGGTTACATTGCAAGGTGGTAAAACATTTAATGCTATTGTAGCTGATGCTAAGGCAGATGCTCATACACAATCAGATAATAAGACTACTTCATACGATGGGTCTGTTGTCGAGTTTATTGTAGAAGTTTCATCTCTTCCAAAAGCCGTTAGGATAAGCGGTAATTTGGGAGTATTAGAAATATTTAATGGTGGAATAATATCTATAACTAAAAGGTAAAACAATTTGTGAAAGATAAGGATGGAGAATGCTATGAATGTTAAAGGTAAATATAAATATTATGTAAAATACGATGGTTTATATCATAATCTTTGGATGGTAGTAAGGTATAAAGTTAATAATACAAAAAAGGTTTACAAAACAAACTTTAATATTACTAAATTTATAAATGATTTTCAATCTATATTTTTTGAAGATCCCAAAAATATGTTTAGGCGTACAAGCCGTATATATGCTGATTATATTTTGAATTGTGGAGTTATGGACATGCTTCGTTTTATAGCCTGTAAAGATATAGAAAAGAAACATATAGTAGCAACAGAAAAAAAAGAAATAGCGGAAGTTGATGAATTTATTAAAAATCTTACTAAACAAAAATGGTGTGAATTTGTATTTCCTATTAATGATAAACTTAATTTGGAAGATATAGAAACAGAAATTCGTGATAAAATGTATAAACGAAATTCTGAAACTGAACGGCGGTGAAACAATGGCAAATCCATATATAAAATCACCTATATCATATACTGGTGGTAAATATAAACTTCTTCCACAAATATTACCTTTATTTCCTCAGAGAGAATTTAGGGTATTTTGGGAAAACTTTTCAGGTGGTTGCAATATAGCACAAAATATAAAAGCTAAGTCATACATATGTTGTGATGTTATAGAACCACTACAAAAAATGTTGACCTATTTAAAAGATACGGATTTAGATTATATATTAAATGCTGTAGATAGAATTATAAATTATTTTGAACTAAGTAAAACAAATCAAGAAGGATTTTTAAAACTTAGAGAGATTTATAATACATACCAAAGCTTTGAATGGTCGCAAAATGTTCATAGAGAAGCACTTTTCTTTACTTTAATTTGTTATTCTTTTAATAATCAAATTAGATTTAATAAAAATGGAGAATATAATATGCCATTCGGTAAAGATCGTTCTTCTTTTAATGAACAATTAAGAAAGAATTTAGCCGTTTGGCATAACGCTGTAAGAAATAAACATATAATATTTTCTACGAAAGATTTTAGAGATACCTTCGGACAAATGTTAGTTAATGGTTCACCCAAAGATTTCTGTTATCTTGATCCACCTTATTTTGCAGGCAGTGTTGCCACATACAATGAAAATGGTGGTTGGACAGAACAAGATGAAAAAGATTTACTAAAATATCTCGATTTAATCAATGACAAGGGAATACCATTTGCATTATCTAATGTACTATCTCATAAAGGTGAAGAAAATAAATTACTTATAGAATGGTCTAAAGATTACAATATCCATTATTTAAATCAAAATTATTCTAATTGTAATTATCATAAAAAAGATAAGAATGAAAAAACAGTTGAAGTTTTAATAACGAATTATTAAGATTGTATACTTAAAACTTAAGGTAAAAATGACATAAGTTTTCAGTGAATCATAATACGCAAGGTAAAATTATAATTATCTACATATAGTACGCAAATTTCTGCATACACTTTTATACTTTTGTATGCAGAAAATAATAAAAATGATACTTTGGTGATACTTTGGTGATACTTTGTGGCACTTTGGTGGCACTTTAGAAATATTTTAGTTGCACTTTGGTGTAAATAATAAGTTTTTTATCCTGCTTTTTCGTGCAAATAAGTCCTAAAAACTATATAATATTTGGGACAAACAATTTTTTCAGTGAAAAACTGATGCATCATCACATTTTTCAAATGATTTTGATAGTCAAAAATCACATTTTTCAAGAATAAGGAGCAAAAAAATGAGAACTTTAGTATTAATGAGGGGCTGTCCGGGTTCAGGTAAATCGACTTTTATAAAGGAACACAATCTTGAACCCTATGTTTTATCAGCAGACCAAATAAGATTACAATATTGTTCACCTATTTTAAATCTCGAAGGAAATTATTGTATTTCACAGAGGAATGATAATATTGTTTGGGATAAGCTTTTTGAGATGTTGGAATACCGAATGGAATTAGGTTGTTTTACTATAATAGATACAACTAATTCTAAAACTTCAGAGATGCAGAGATATAAGGATTTATGTCAGAAATATCGTTATCGTATTTATTGTATAGATATGACAGATGTACCTATTGAAGTTTGCAAAGTAAGAAATAATACAAGAGAACCCTATAAGAGAGTTCCCGAAGAAGTAATTGATAATATATATTCACGCTTTGCTACGCAGAAAATTCCGGGTGGTATTAAAGTTATTAAGCCTTCAGAGTTTGATGAAGTAATGCGGTTTAATCCTATTGATTTATCTGAATACGATAATGTATATGTAATAGGCGATACACATGGTTGTTTTACTACTTTTCAGCAGTTTAATAATGATATCGTAAATCACAATGGAGAAAATAATTTCTTTATATTCTGCGGGGATTATTCTGATAGAGGTACAGAAAATGCAGAAATGTTAAAGTTTTTGTATGGTATAAAGGACAATAAAAATGTACTTTTATTGGAAGGCAATCATGATAAAAATATAAATAAATGGGGTAATGATGATATAACTTCTATTCGGTCTAAGGAATTTTTAAATTATACAATGCCTGAACTCGATTATAAAAGGATATTTACTAAGAAAATGGCAAGAGAATTATACCGTAAGTTGGCTCAGTGTGCTTATTTTACATACGGTAATGAAACATTCTTTGTATGTCACGGTGGTTTAAGCAGTATTCCTGACAACCTTATATATGTTCCTACTCGACAGATGATAGATGGTGTCGGTAAATATTCTGATTATAAGGAAATGGCAGATAATTACGCTAAATACAATGATATTATTCTTATTAATGGGCATAGAAATATCAACAAATTAAGCACCAAAGTTAATGATAAATGTTATAATCTTGAAGGTGCTGTTGAGTTTGGTGGTAATTTAAGAGTTCTTCGTATCGGCAAAAATCTTGAAAAAGAAGTTTTAGAATATTCCAATAAATTGCCGATAGCGGAACATTTAGTTAAACAAAAGACTGAATTTACAAATGTTAAGACTGAAAATGTTATCATAAATGATAACAATGATAATGATATAGGAAAGCTTGTTCACGAACTTAGAAATAATAAATATGTTATTGAAAAACAGTTTGGTAATATATCTTCCTTTAACTTCTCAAGAGAAGCTTTTGAAAAAGGAATATGGGATGATATGACAGTAAAAGCAAGAGGATTATATATTGATACTGTTAATAATCGTATTCAGAGTCGTGGCTATGAAAAATTTTTTAAGGTTAATCAAATAGAAGAAACTAAACTTCCCTCACTTGCAAGAACCTTTAAGTTCCCTATTGATATATTCCAAAAAGAAAATGGTTATCTTGGTTTAGTTTCTTATGATTACTATAACGATGATTTATTCTTTACAACCAAATCAACTCCCGATGGTGATTATTCAATAAACTTTAAAAATCTTTTTTATAGTAAGGTATCAGAAAAAAATAGAGATTTATTAAAGATATGCCTTAAAGATAATAATTATACTTTAGCCGTTGAAGTTATTGATCCCGTATTTGATCCTCATATTATAGAATATTCAAGATCAAAAATAGTTGGTTTAGATTTAATTAAGAATACATTAAATTTTGAAGTAGCGGATTATATGACACTTGGACTTGTATGTAATCAAATTGGTATTGATTGCAAAAAGAAAATTGGTACTTTAAATAATTGGGAAGAGTTTGAAGATTTCTATAATAATGCACCTAAAAATTCTGCATCGTATTCTGCTTATCCTGTATATAATGAAGATATAGAGGGTTGGGTTCTCAAAGATAGTAACGGTTTTATGGTTAAGATTAAATCAGACTATTATAATATGTGGAAAAAGCTGCGTGGAGTAGCGGGTGCTGTCATTAAGAGCGGTAATTACAAATATACTGGTGCTTTACAGAATCCAACAGAAAACTATTTCTTTGCATGGATTAAAGAGAATTGGGAACTATATCATTACAATGATACACTTCCGAGAGATATTATAACTTTAAGAAAAGAGTTCTACAATAGCCGCTATGGCGAATTAGTGAAAAAATAATGAAGAAATAGCAAAAGTAAATTTAGGGTGGTTATATTTCATAATCACCCTATTTTAAAAATTTTTCCATTTTTTGAAAAGTTTTTCTTGACAAATGAATTATAATATGATATATTATTAATGTAATCAAAAGAAAGGGAGTACATAAAATGTTTTATCAATTGTTCTATAACAAAGAAAACGCAGAAATTAAAATTTCTCCATTATCAATTGTTCTATAACAAAGAAAACGCAGAAATTAAAATTTCTCCATTATCAAAAGTTTTTAAAAATTTCACCTTTACATCAGATAAGATTTCTAAATTGGCAGAAGATGAAGTTTGGAACTATAATGATTGTTATACTTTTGCCAAAAATCGAAATGTTCTTAAACTTAAAGCACAGGAAATTAAAGAGAAATGGCTTGCCGAAGCTGAAAGTAGATTAAATGCTGTAAAGAATATTAAAATTTAAGAATGGAGTATATATTTTATGAGTGTTGTTCGTAGAATTGATGATTTAGGTAGAATTGTCATTCCAAAAGAATTTCGGAACATTCTTCATCTACATGATGGTGATTGTATTGAAATTGATTTTTGTAATAATGAACTTCGTTTAAGAAAATATGTTCCTTTTACTTATGATAATGAAAATTGTAGACTTGCTAAAAATATTTGTTCAATGAAAAAGGCTACATTCTATGACTTAAATCATGATATAATAAGTCTTGGCTCAAACGATTCTCCCAATAATTTTTGTTCAGTCTTTAATTATATTGAAAGAGGAAGTATTGTACCTCTTCTTCAAGAAGGGTTGGACGATAACACATATATGATTTATGTAAATGATAGAGACAGAAATAATAAAGTTATTCATAAATACATAATTTCTCCTGTTCTTTACGATGGAACTTTAGGCGATACAAATTCTAATATAATTGGATATTTCGTCACTAAGTATGGTGATTATACTAAAGAACAGATTGAACAGCTAATTCATACATTGAATTGTATTTTAAATAAATATTAAGAAAGGATAAAATAAGATGTTTCAATGGAAAGTTAGACTTGATACTAAATCAGAAATTGATGATTTCTTCAATGCAGTATCAAAGGTAAAAGATGAAGTTTATCTCAGAAGTGGTGATACTCTTTGTGTAAGTGCAAAATCTCTATTGGGTTGTAAACTTGCTGCAATCGAATGGGATAATCTTGTATGTCAGTGTGATACTGATATTTACACAGCTATTCAAAAGTTTACGGAGGAGTAAAATGTTTATTGAAATTCGAGAAAAGAATGGTATAAAAACACTTCTTAATACAGATTACATCAGAAGAATTGGTACAAGAGTTAATATGCAAAATCAAACAGTAACTCAAATAATTATGTCTGATGGATTAGCAATTACTCCAGAAGAAACCTATGAGGAAATAATTGCCTTACTAAATAAAAAGAAAATTAAACACACTACAAAAGATATGTTAAGAAAGGATAGATAAAACAATGGGTGTAATTGTGGGTTTTATTATATTGATACTAATTTTTATTCTTATAGGATTAGCAGGTTGGTTAATTTATGATTGCAATTGTGACTTTAATAAAGCAGTTATCGTTACAATAACAGTAATTTATTCAATTGTTGCTATCACAACTTCTTTCTTTGTTCCGTATTATATAGCAAAAGAAGATAGCAATTCTTATGTTAATAGCTATATTATTAAAAAAGCTACCATAGAAGAAAGTTTAAAAAGTGAATCATCAACAGGTTTTGAGCGTATAGAGTTAGTTAAACAAGCTACAGAAATAAATGCTGATTTGGCTCAAAAGAAATATAAAATTACTAAATGGTATGGTTTTTATTTAAACAAGGAAATTGAAAATTTAGAATATATTGATTTGAATGTAGGACTAATTGTTAAGTAACTAAATATGTAGAAATACATAGATAAACATACTCAAAAGTGGACACAATAAGTCTTTTGAGCATGGATTAACAATAGGTCTCAAGGCTAAGTGACTGCTACTATGGAAACATATGTTGCAGATATGAACTACGTTGTATAGTAAGGTAAAAACACACCTGTAAATGTAATCTTCAGTTTGCTGCTCTGTGAGTGCCAATCAAGAAACATAGCTAATGTCCTGCTATGATAACAGAGAAATACATGTCCTCTATATGACATTGCCAAGAAGAAAAATTCTCCGCAAGGAAGGTGTCAGAAATGACAAATTATGCTTTTGTATTAGATACTAATGGTAAACAATTAGCACCAACAAAAGAACAAAAAGCATGGTTTCTAATTCGTAAAAAGCGTGCAACATTGGTTAGTAAATATCCAATGGTAATACAACTTAATAAAGAAATTCCAGATGAAGACATCTGCAAAGATAAAATTCGTTTTGGAATTGACGATGGTGGACTCCATGTAGGTGTTGCATTAGTTCAAAAATGTCAAACTAAAAATAAAGTATTGTTTAAAGGAATTATTGAACAACGCAATGATGTAAAACATCTTATGGAAGTTAGACGTGAATATAGACGTTATCATCGTTATCACAAAAGATATAGACAGAATAGGTTTAATAATCGTAGTTCTTCTAAAAGAAAAGGAAGAATTGCACCAAGTATTTTACAAAAAAGACAAGCTATAATAAGAGTTATCAACCAACTAAATAAATGGATAAATATTACTGATTATTGGTTAGAAGATGTATCTATTGATATTAGAGCATTGACGGATGGTTATAAATCCTGTGGTTGGCAATATCAGAAATCTAATAGATTGGATGAAAATATTAGGAAGGCTGTTATTCTTAGAGATGGTTGTAAATGTATGGAATGTGGCAGATCAAATTGTAAATTAGAAGTACATCATATTAAACCAAGAAGATTAAATGGTTCTAATACATTAAGTAATCTTATTACGCTATGTAAAACATGTCATCAAAAAACAGAGGGCAAAGAAGAACAGTATATGAAACATTATTTTGATATATTGAAATCTTCTGATAAGAAAAATCTTAATTACGCTTAACATGTAATGATAGGCAAAACATGGCTTAGAGAACGGTTGTCTATGATTGGATTATTGTATCTTACTTCTGGTGGTGATACGGCTAATAAAAGAATAGATTGGAATATTGTAAAATCACATTCTAATGATGCCGTTTGTGTTACAGATTTACAACCAGATTCTTGTGATATAAAAGAATGGACTATTAAGCCAATGCGTAGACAAAGTAAAGCAAAGACTGTTAGTGTATTAAGTATTAAGCATAGGGATTTAGTAGAATATTCATATAAAAACGGTGAAACGCATCGTGGTTATGTAACAGCTTTATATCCAGAATTAGATGCATTAAATTTTCAAAGTCCTACAAAGCATTGTAAAAAAGTAAACGCAAGAAAATGTAAACTACTTTGGAGATATAACAAAATTTATTGGTTAGATAATGCAGTTTAAACACATTTTGTCTATATTTTAACACTTTTAAGTATACAAAAATAAGGAGAAAAATAAATGAGTTACATATTAACAAGTGAAAGTGTAAATATGGGTCATCCCGATAAGGTTTGTGACGTAATAGCCGATTCTATTTTAGATGCAGTTTTAAGACAAGATCCTAATGCTCATGTGGCTATTGAATGTTCGGTTAAAGGTTATATTCTCTTTTTATTTGGAGAAATATATACTTCTGCAAGTGTTGATTATAAACAGATTGCAAGAGGAACTTTAAATTACATAGGATATAATGGAGATCAATTTGAAATTATTCAATTAATCTCAGGTCAGTCTGCCGAAATCAACAAAGCTGTTTCTGATGGTAAGGAAACTGGTGCAGGAGATCAAGGTATGATGTGGGGTTATGCTTGCAATGAAACCAAGGAATTAATGCCGCTACCTATTATGATTGCACACGAACTTATGAAGGTATATGATATTTATCGCAGAAATATAAATACAAAATATAAACCCGATGCTAAGTCTCAAGTAAGTGTCATATATTCAAAAGATAAACCTATTGGAATTTCTAATATTATAGTTTCTGTAAGTCATGAAAAAGGTCTTAATATTGAAACAATTAAACAAGATATACAGGAAAATGTAATTATTCCAACTTTAAAGAAGTTTAATTATCTCAACCTATCAACAAAAGAAACAACATATATGATTAATCCCGGTGGAGAATTTACTTCTTATGGGCCTGAAGCTGACAGTGGAACAACAGGAAGAAAAATAGCTGTTGATACATATGGTAGCTTAGGTAAATTTGGTGGTGGCGCATTAAGTTCCAAAGATCCCACTAAAGTTGATCGTTCTGGTGCTTATTATGCTCGTTATGTAGCCAAGAATGTTGTTGCTGCTGGTCTTGCTGATAAGTGCGAAATTCAAGTGTCTTATGCAATAGGACAACCTAAACCGACAAGTATTTATATAAATTGTTTTGGTACTAATACACTTGAAATGCCGCAGATTTATAAATGGGTAAATGGTTTATTTGATTTTAGCGTAGATAATATGATAAATGAATTAAACCTTCGTAGACCTATTTACAGAAAGACTGCTTGTTATGGTCATTTTGGCAGAGAAGAATTCCCTTGGGAGAAAATAAAGTAAAAGGAGTAAAAAAAAATATGTTAGATAAAGTAAAAAAAATTATACAAAATGTTTGCACTATAATAATAATTTGCGTTGCAGCTTATTATGCTTATACAGATAATATTTGTGGAACGATTTTTGCAAGTTTGGCAATGTCTTCTATGATTTATCTCATAAAGTAATGAAATCGACTTTTATGAGGTAGGAATATGATTGTGTGTGCAGCAATTAAAATTACTGATATAGATACAAACACATCGATTATGATTTGTGGCTATAGACACGGAAACTGTTTTGAAATGATTAAAAATTTAGACGAGCGTTGGAAAAAAGTTGACTCCGTTAGATGTGTTGTTCAGGGATTTATGAATCATAAAGGTGAATTTCTTGACCGTAAAGAAGCTCTTGCTCACGCATTAGATTGTGGTCAGCTATCTGCCACAAATAGATGGTATCAAGAAGATCATAATATAGATGAATTATATTCAGAGGATCTATATTAATAAAAAGCCGATTTTATTGTCAAATTACCACAATGTATAGTGTAAGAGAATTTTGCTAAACACTATATATTGTGGTGTTAAATATAAAAAAATATAAGATTTAAGGATTTTAATACTATGAAAGTTAAAGATTTTTGTCAATGTTGTTCTTATGACGATTATATTTGGAAAATATTTGTCCCCAATCCTGATGGACATGATAGCAATTTATATCATGAAGTTACCGTAGAAGATTTATCTGCTGCGGTACATATATTTGGTGAATATGAAATAGATGACGATGAAGGTTTATTTTTTGAACGCTCTTCTGAAGATTCTAATATGATAATGATATCTATATATTTAAAAAAAGATACCGAAGAAAATGAGGAATGATAATTATGCCTACTTCAAAAGATATTTTATATTCGTCAGGTAAAAATGATGAGTGTTATACCCCAAGGTATGGAGTAACACCAATATTAAAACACATTAGAAATAAGTTCCCTATCGAAAATGGTAAAATTACTATTTGGTGTCCCTTTGACAAAGAAGACAGTGAATTTGTCAAAGTTTTTAGAGAAAATGGATATAATGTTATAGCAACTCATATTGAAAAAGGAGAAGATTTTTATTCATACGAACCTAAAGAACATTGGGACTGTATTATAAGTAATCCACCTTTTTCTGGAAAGAGACAAATATTTAAAAGAGCGATGTCTTTTAATAAACCTTTTGCCCTAATGCAAATACTTATGTTTGACAAAAGAATAAAATTTTTTAACAATGGTGTAGTACAAAATAAGATAACTTTTAGCACAGGTTATTTATGTTGGGATTTTTTGTCCAAAGATATTATATGTGAAAGATTGGAAATTAAATAATATGACTATTGATGAACTTTATAAAGATACAGAAGAATATACAATGTATGAAAGACATAATCGAACAGAACGAGAAGAAACTGAATTGTTTGATATAATGAGATTGGAGTTGTAATGGGAAACGAAAATAAAGTATATAATATTGCCGAAGCTGTTGACGGAGAAGATTTTGATTTAGCAGTTACTTGTTATATTAATCCTCTTGATCCTTCAGACGGTAAAAAGACAATTAAATATAAGGCGATTACAGAAGAAAAATATGAAGGTTTTTTAAAACTCAAAGAAGAAAATGATAATCTTCACAAAATGATTGAGTTTTTAAAATACACATTAAGGTGAATAAATGGATACTAAATTTATAATTTTTACGATTATTTTTTCTTTAACTACTTATTTTATAGGTTATTTTTTAGGTAGAAAAATGGCTATGAAAGATTTCTTTGCACAAGCATATGGAGCAGTTGTTGAAAGCGATATGGATACTGATGAAATAATTGCTATTACATATTATTATTCAGAAGAAGCTTTTGAAGAAAGAAAAAACAGAACCCCAGATGATTGGATTCTTGAAGAAGATGAAATGAATATAAATGATTTAGAGGACGATGAAGATGAAGAAAAATAAAATAATTAATAAATCTAAAATATCTCTTTCATTTCATCCGTCAATAAATGGTATTAGTTTTGGTTCAAACTGTGAAATGGTAATGGATGAAACCTTTTCTCGGCATATAAAAGGTGATATATTTTATCAAAAACAATGTATAGGATATTATGATCCGCTTTATCAAAAAGATAGAAAGTTTGTTCCGCAGGAATTTATAAGGGTTGAAAACCAAGATTTTGTGAATAAATATGCAAATTATAGGTCTATTTTTGCATATAATTGCATTTTAGGAGCGGAAAATCCAATTGGATTTGAAGAACTTCTAAAAGATTTAGAGTTTATGACTTACATTTATACCTTTATGCACAGTGTAAAAAAGGACGATAAATTTGAAGATATTGGGTTAGTTGGAATAGTAAATAATGAATTTATGAAAGTCATTCAAATTAAAGACAAGGATATTAAAACAAAAGAAGAAATAATAAAGTTTTATAAGGAAAAAATTTCAGATTATGGGAATTTAGATGATAACTACCCTATACAGATATTTAGAAATATTTCTGATTTTTCTGTTGAAACAACTTTTTTATAAAATACAGAGAGGATAAAAATTCCTCTCTTTTTTGTTTATTTCTCCAAATAATCCAAAATATTGTAATATTGCAAAAATTTTTCTTGACAAGCCCAATTCCATATGGTATACTATCAATGTAAGCTAAGGAAGAATAAAGTGAGGCAATAAACATGAATTGTAATTCTAAAAAAGTATAACAGGCGAAGTTTAATATTGAAGTAGAAAAGCTACGAAAAGAACGTAAAGATATGCTTGATGCAATGTCTGAGGAAGAACGTAATACATATTTAGAAAACGAGCGTAAGGAACAAGAAGAAAGCCGTGAAAGAGTTGAAAGGTTTTTAAAAATGACATCTATGATATATTCTAACTTTGGTATCCAGAAATTTTATTAAGGAATAATTAATTTATAAAGGTACGAATTAATATGACTGTTAGAGAATTGATTAAAGAATTAAATAATTTGCCAGAAAGTTTTAAAGATCTGCCAATAGCCGTTGATTGTGGGCTTAAGGATCGTAGTACTAAAAACCCAAATACAGTTCATATGAGTTGGGATGAATGTCATATACAATCAATAATTCTTGAATGATATATTAAGGAGTTGTTTAAATATGGAAGTAAAAACAATTATTGACGAGTGTAAACATTTACAAATACAATTAACTGAGGCTGAGGACTTAGCTATATCAAAGACATTGAATACAATTGATACGTTGTTTCATCTTAATGTCGGTAATGACTATGAAAAACAATTAATTGAAAAATTACGTAATGATTTATTCCAATTTAAAACAAGTTTACAATTCAAAATTTTACACAAATAAATTTCTAAATGAAAGTACGAATTAAATCAGCTAATTCAGTTAAATGCCCTAAATGTGGGAAATTAATGTCCGCACATTGGTTTGGATATAGATGTTCTAAATGTACTTATGAACAGCTTAATACTGAAGGACGAGCAGTTTTAAAAGAAAATGAGTGGGAGGAAATCAAATAATGAAAATAAAAATTAAAGCAAACTTTCAAACTGATGGCGATTATAGTATTCTTAATTACGATTCATATGAAAATGAGCCAAGAAATAAGTGCATTAATAGTAATGGGAATGAAGTTAAAATTTATTCTCAATATATTCATATTTTTGACGATAACTATACTTTTGTAAAAATATTTGAATGTGATAATGCAGATTCATGTAAGATGTACGCCAGAATGTTTTTAGAACAATTATTATGTAACATTTCTGTCTTAAGTAGTCATTATTATCTTATTAAAGATTTTTATGAATTATTTTACAATGGATTAACTGCATTAAATAAAAATGAAAATTATTACGAAACTATTTCAGGAAACTATGAGGGAACAGAATTAGTTATTTATATCGAGGAGTAAATAAAATGACAACGTTAGAAGAACTTATCTCAATTCAAAAATATACTGATCAGTCTGATATAGATATCATAAAAACTTGGTTTATAGCTAATGACCAAGAATCTGAAGGTATTAACCTTATGGCAGAACTCTCAAAGTCTAAATTCGATAAAGTTTACTCACAACTTAAAAATGCTCAGACTTGGATTCCATTAGTTCCTGATGTTTATGAATCTAATAAATTTATGAAAAATAAAGTATCTAAAGATGAAGGTAAAAATCTAAATAAGATAATACAGAGATTTTTACTTGGTTTAGATTTAAACGACGATTTATTAAATTGGGCAAAAACTAATATCCCTAATATGAATACACCTACAGCTATTTTTGTACCAATGGTTAAATGGCTTAAAGATAAATATAAAATTGAATTTGCAGATAAGGTACTTTGATAAGGAGTAAATAAAAATGAATGACAACATTTTTGAAAACGGAGACACATATTGTGTTAGTTGCGGCAACCCTATGACAAGCGAAATGGGTTCAATGATTTGTCCTGAATGCCAAAAATATTTAAAAGATAATACAGATTTACCCTCAAAAAATATATCTCATTTTAAGGAAATAAATATTTCAATTTTTAAAAAAGTATCAAAATTAATAAAAATATATTTCCAAAAAATCAAAAAAATATAATTTTGGGAAATGGTTTTTAAGACTAAAATATATAAGCCGAAAAATAATAGCAAAACATTATTAATTTTTGAAATTTTTCTAAAAATGCGCTTAAATAAAGGGTTTGTTAAAGTTTCTACATATTTTAGTTTAGATTTATTTAAGTATTTTTTGATATAAAAAGTGTATATTTTTCTATTAAAGTATTTTTGAATATTAATTATTTGTTAATTAATTATTAATTTATCATTCATATTTATAAAAAAGGAGTAAAAATAAATAATGAAAATGATATTAAAATTATTTATAAATGGAGTTACTGTAATACTTTTTGCGGGTATGGCTGTAATAGGAATAGTTTCAAGTATTCATTCATTCATTCATATAGCAGATGTAACGGGATGGAATTGTGTATTAAGATTTATTCTTGCTTCTTTTGACTTGATTGCTTCTATTTTCATTATTTTTGTTTTAGGGTGGATTGTGCAGGAGAGTGATAAAAATGATTAATAAATATCGTAAGAAACCTGTTATAGTTGAAGCTGTTATATGGACAGGCAATAATATTGATGAAGTTAAAGAATTAGCAAAAAGCGCAGTAGAAAATATTATATTTGTTGATAACAATTTATATATTGAAACATTAGAGGGTAATATGCATGTTTCAGTTGGGGACTATGTTATTAAAGGTATAGAAGGAGAATTTTATCCTTGTAAACCTAATATCTTTAAAAAAACATATGAAACTGTTTCTATGGTGTCGGATAACGATAGAACTACTGTACCGATGTCTCAGTATATAAAATTAGAAAATAAAAATAAGAAACTACGTAATACAATCAATAGATTGAAAAGAGAATTAGAGGTAGAAGACTAATGATTATTTATTCAAAAAATTTAATAGTAAATACAGAAGATTTTCCTGCTATTTCTATTATCCGAAGTAATGTAAATTATGATAAATATTCTGTAGTTTTTCAAAGTAAATTTGATGCTGATGCTAATGTTAGTATAAGTGGTTTAGAATATAATGCCGCTGTGAAAATACTTGAAAAAATTACAGAAGGTATTACAAATAATAAACTTTATTTGAAATTAGAGGTTGAGGGAATATAAACTATGAAAAATGCTAAATTAATTATTGACGGAAAAGAAATAGAAGTTACGATATCCGAGGAAACCTTAGAAAAGCTAACTAATAAGAGAACAACTGGATACGAAAGAGTACGTTATGGTTCTACATACTATACAGATAGTTATGGTGTAGTTGCAACTTTTGAAGAATCTGCTGGAGATTCTAAATTTAACGAAGAGGTATATAAATCAGGGAATTATTATTCTGACCCTGATGTAGCAGCTAATAATATTCGTGCTGATAACCTTATGAGACAGTTAAGAAGATTTGCTGTTGAGAATAGAAAATCAGATATTGACTGGACAAATGAAAATCAGGATAAGTATCGCCTATACTATGATTATTTAGATGAAGAATTTTTTATAGACTCTAATAAGAGCTATAGAGATTTTGGTCAAATATATTTTGATACGGAAGAAATAGCACAACAGGCTATTAAAATATTTAAAAATGAATTATTATGGTATTTTACAGAATATCGTGATAGTTTATAAGGTGAATTACGCTAATGAGTATTTATGAAAAATTTAAATCCATGAATATTGAAGAATTGACTGACTGGATTGATAAATATGGACAATTTGATGATTCGCCTTGGATAAAATGGTTTGATAAAACATATTGTAAAAATTGTGAATCAATAAAAAGTCATCCAAAACAATATAATACTGAAACCTCTTATGCGTATTGTGAATTACATGATAATTGCAAATTTTTTCCTGACATAGAATGTGTACCAGATAATAGAGACATAATTAGAATGTGGTTAGAGACAGAAACAGACAAAAAGGAGAATTAAAATGGATGAGCAGATTGCATGTGAAGTAGCGTATGAGACTGGTTATACTAATGGTTATAATAACGCATTAGAGGAATTTACAGAAAAATTAAAATCAATTTCTAAATTTTTACCTTTAGCTGTACTTCCCGATAATTTTGTTGTTATTAGTGATATTGATAATGTCTTAAAAGAAATGATAAAGGAGTAATTCAATTATGAAATGTATAAATTGTGGTACTGAAATGAACAGTACAATAGGTGGTAATTATACATGTCCTAAATGTGGGCAAAGTATTAATGATGGAGTATATAGACCGTCTATAAGCAATACATGTGGAGAACCGTATTTAGGTTGGGGACAAATGGGTTGGATATGTCCCAAGTGTGGTAAAGTATTAGCACCGTGGAGAGCAGAATGTGACTGTCATAAAAAGACAACTATAACTACTGATAAATCTAACATAGATTCTATTAGTACTGATACTTATATTAATAATAGCACACTAACACCTGATACTAAATATACTACGGCTACTAATGTTAATGAAAACAATGAGTTTATATCTGCTGAAGATAAATTACATAAAAAGGATAATGATAATGACAGAAAAAACATATGAACAGACAAGAGAATTATTCTTAAATATACTTAAGACAAATAGTTATATTGGAATGTGTGAACATTCAGATATGATTAATATTGTAACTGTATTAGATAAACAAATACCTAAAATTGTTAGAAAGACAAAAAATGAAATAGTGTGTCCGACATGTGGAACATTAGTAGGCTCAAGTCCTTATTGTAGATACTGTGGACAGAAACTTTCTTGGGAGTAATACATAAACTTTCTTGGGAGTAATACATAATGACAAACTATGAGAATATAAAAACTATGAATATAGATGAAATGAGTAATTTTTTAATGGATTGGGTTACTGAAACATTAACAAACCCAAAATGTATAGTTGTTAAAAATTGGCTTGAACAGGAGGTTTCGGAACAATGAAAATAATAGCAAATACATTAGAAATACTTCTTGATAGCGGTTACAGAAAATTTACTGAAAGAGAAGTTAAATCTGCTATTGAAAAGCAGATACCGAAAAGAACAGAAATTAAAGATGATGAAACTGTTGAATTTTTTACAGTTAGTAAAGAAGATACTCCTGTATTACAATTTTCCACCAAAAGTGCTAAAATTTTATGTCCTTGTTGTGGGTGTGAAAATCCCACATATCCCTATTGTAGAGAATGTGGACAAAAAATAGATGGTGTGTTATAATAAGGAGTAAAGCTATGAAAGATCCACAAACCTGTCCAATATGTGGTGGTCATATGGAGTGTATATATCAATCAACCGATACGTGGGAATGTGACACTTGCGGATATACTGTAGGTGAATATATTATAAATGGAGATAATTAAGACTATGAACGATAAAATTCAACTTTTATTGCAATTTATTAAAGAAAATCCAGACTTGCCTGTTATACCTATGGTTTATTATGAAGTTGTAGATGGTGATTATAATAGATGGATGGGTAGTATTGGAGATTGTTATGTTGGCGAGTATGCAATATTAAATGAACGATACTATGAAGACAGAGACGAATTTGAAGAAGACTATTACGATTATAATATGGAAGAAATAAATGAACAGTTTGGTTACGATCCTTGTATTTGCAAACCACATATAGATACGGGTCTAATTACTAAAGAACAATACAAATTAAACGAAACAGCTAATAAGAAGATTGACGAATATCTTGAGGCTATTGCTGATAAATATTTTAAGAAAGCTATTATTGTAAATATAGATTTACCAGAAGAATAATAAAATGTTTTATCAAGAACAATGTGTTTGTCAATATTGTGCTTTTGTGGATTGTTGTCCGAGTGCTTATTTTAATTATCCAATAGAGTGTAAAAATTTAAAAGATATGAGAAAAGATAAGGAGTAATTAACAATGACATATGAAGAAGCTGTTGCAACTATTATAAATCAAGGTAAAGAAATAGATGCTATTAATTTTCTTTTTAACAATCTATGTGCAGACATAAATAAATTATATCATGAAAACGCAGAAATGTCTTCTTGTCTTAAAGCAATTAAAAAGATAAATAAGGGTAAAAATGAAGCTATTGATGCTCTATGTGAAAGGGAATAAGAATAAATGAAAAACGCCAAAGCATTAGAAGTCTTAGAAAGTTGGTTACAACTTGCATATCACAATGCAGATGGAACAGATGAATCCAGTGCAGAATTATATGAAGCATTGCAGACTGTGTTTAAATTAATTTCATATCAACAAGATAAAATTGAGAGATTAAAAAAGAAAATAGGGAAATTAGAAAAGACACAAAAGAGACTTGAATCTGCATTATTTAAGCAGGAAGACACAATGCAAATAATTGTAAAAGAAAAACAGGAATATTTCGATAAATTGACAAATGCTAATGAAGAAATTGAGAGATTAAGAAAACAATATTTTGATGCACTCTATTTCGATTAATAAATATTAATAAGGAGAGTTATTATGAAAATATTTAAAACCGTAGATGAAAAATTTGAAGAAATAGGATTTATAAAAATTGAAGAGAATGAATATGGCGTACATTATCAGAGAGCAGATAAATATTATTCTTTTGTTCAAACATTATATTGATGTCACAAAAAAAGTGGTCAACACATTGTTCAATCTTATGATGAAAATTTAACAGATATAAAGGGAATTGGTAATACTTGCGTTGGATTAACAATGTATGAGATGAAACTTTGTATTAAAAAAATGAAACAAAAAGGTTGGAAAATGATTAAGGAGAAATATTATGACTGATAAAAATACTATAGAAATTTTAAGAAATCATTTAAAAAATAGTTTCATATGTGGACATTTATATGGAAAAGATATTATTGACAAAAAGATTGATGATTGCTTTGATGAAATAGAGATAAAATTAGTGACTGATAAATTAACGACTATGATACAAGAAGAATTTGCTGAAGTATATAATATGAATGAATTAGCCAGTCTTTATTATGACATACGTTCGGAATGCGAAAGGCAACTTGAATATATGTCAAAAAAAATTGCTCAGAAAATGTTACAATACGGAAAGTTGGATACGAATGACTGATAAAAAGAAGAAGTTGAAAAGCTTTTACCTTAACTTGTAAAATTTTTCTTGACAACTGAAGAAAAGTGTGTTATAGTATAGTAAAGATTAAAAATGTTTACATAAAGGAATGATAATAATGTCAACTCATTATTTACCTATTATATATGATAATGGTGAATATAAATTTGCTGCCATAACTTTAAATAAAGGTAGAATGACTGAAAATAAAATGTTTTATATAGAAGATATATTTCGATATATGTTAGAAGATGAAGTTATTGAATTAGGTGTATTACATATTGTAGTCAAAATAGATAAAGAAAATAATATTGTAAATATTAAGAATAGTGTAGTGGATTTCAGTTTAAGTTGTGAAGATTATAGATATGCTTCTGGTCTTTATGATGAAGAAGAAGAAAAATGTTATCCTTTAATAAATTTATATGATATAGACTATGGAAAAGGCATACGGAGTCCAAAGCCTATTATAAGTTATAAGGAATAATAGAATGTGCGATGGCAGAAAACAATAAGACATATGTAAAGCAATATGATCTTTATACTGATTTAATTAAATATACTGATATTACTATCTTTGGTGTATGTGTATTATGTAAAGTAGTTCAATTTCAAGAATCAGGTAATTTTTGTTACATATCTAATGAAACATTTGCAGAAACTTGGGGTACAAGTGTAAGCACAATTAAGAGACAAATTAAAATACTTGTTAATAATGGATTACTAATTTCTAAAAGTACATATTCTTCAACTCATGCAGGCAAAACAAGATTATTGTCTGTACCTAAAAATTTAGATAGTAAGGTAAAATCTATAATCAATATTAACCGTTCTATCCTTGAAAAGCAACAAAAACAAGAAGATATAAATAACTCTCAAAATTCACCTATTTGGGTTCACAGTGAACATATTTGGGGTCACCCTGACCTTGTAATATATAATAAGGAAAATAATAATAATAATATTAATATGGCTCAAAAAATGGATACAGATCAAAAAAACCATACAGATCAAAAAACCAATAATTTTCTTAAAACCAATAATTTTCTTAAAACCAATAATTTTCTTAAAACCAATAATTTTCTTAAAACCAATAATTCTTCTGACAATTCAATAAATTTTCAAGATAATTTCTCTGACAATTCAAATCAAATGATAAAAATGATAACAAGTTATCATAATTCAAATATAGAAAGCAATAAACTTAAATATGACTTAAGTGAGGATACGGATGAAGTGAAAACAGGAGAAAGTGATCAAATGTCAACAAGTTGCCATAAACTTTCCTTAATGAAAGATTTTTGGAATAATTTAAATATCATAAGAAAATATCAGTATGTAATAGATAATTCAAAAGATACTGCATTATATATGGCATGGGTAGATAAAGATAATCCAAAAAATAATGAAGAATATACGGAAGAAGAAATTAATGAAATGTTAGAAGAAATAGATAACAAAAAATTAATAGAAGAATTAAGAAAACCTATATTATAAATTATATTATAAACCAATATTATTATACAATATATAAATTATTATAAATCAATATTATAGAGGAAAAGTAAAAATGGAAAATTATTTTAATGAAAATCTTTATAATAAAATCTGTGAAGTCTGTAAAGATAATTTAAATAATAAAGATAATTTAATTCCTCAAATAGAACAAGAATTAAATAGATTATTTTCGGAACATAATAATTTTAAAAATATAAAGTTTTTTCAATATTTTTTAGATATTAATAATTTTCTTATTCTGCATGGATTTAAAGTATGGATATTTAAAGAATGGGAATTAGAAAATTTAAATGATAGTAGAAATTACTTGTTCTCAAACAAGTTGAGAAATTACTTGTTCTCAAACAAGTTGAGAAATTACTTGTTCTCAAACAAGTTGAGAAATTA
>OGOX01000037.1_pt1 | contig 106815 bp, 109 predicted proteins | sample 1552761 | NCBI WGS metagenome assembly OGOX01 (sample SAMEA2580212, study PRJEB22360) | human gut metagenome | biome: human gut; feature: human-associated habitat; material: faeces | place: Denmark | collected 2008/2010
TTTGTACTGGTTTTCAAACCCACGAGAAGAAGATATATCAAACAAATTCTTCCCATACCTGCTAACCTTAACCGCCGTTAAATCCTCTACGGTTTCGCTTGATATTTTTACTGCCATTTCGTGGGTTACAGGGGAAACATCGTCAACCAACATTGCGGTGTCGGATTTAGTGCCTTTCAGGGCGTTGGAAAAAGTGTTGTCGGCGCGGTTTTGCTCGGTTGCAACCGCTTCAGCCACCGCTTTACCCGACTGTGCGTTTTCGCTGTCGGGGGTGTAGGTTTGGTCGACCGAGGGAATATTAAGCCCCGCTATATCCTCGTCCGTGAAATAGTCAACACCCTTTTGCGGGGTGTAACCGTTTTCACCCTTGTCACCCTTTAAGCCTTGAATACCCTGAATGCCTTGTATTCCCTGCTCTCCGGGGTCGCCTTTATCGCCTTTAAGTCCCTGCGGTCCTTGCGCTCCTGTATCGCCCTTGTCGCCTTTTTTACCCTGTGCGCCGGGGTCTCCTTTTGGACCTTTTTTATAAGACAAAGAATTCCAAGCGGTAACGCCGTCACCGACCTTTAACCACTCGCCGTCCGCGCCGTCGGTTACAATGCCGAATTCACCGTCTCGCAGTATAGGGTTTTCGCTCGTCCAGTCCGCCGCTTTTTTGCGCTTGGGTTGAAATATGAAATTTTCAACAAATATTTTTGCCATACGATTACCTCCTTAAGCTATCCTGCGCCAACAATAATTTGCTAAATACGGTGGCATATTGTTGTGGGGTTGACCGCCGCCGAACTTATATCCATATCCGTATTGAGTTTCATTTGTAATATCTGTGCCTGTAATTCCACCTGATGTGAAAGTATCGAAATTAGTGCCATAAGCGTGCCCTTTTACGCCTTTATTAGCGTGCTGTCCAACAACCGCAGTTGCAAATTCGCCGTCTATTTCAGGCAATTCCGTTTCAGTTAATGTATGTGTAGCTTTGCCGCCTGTATCTCCTGCCAAATAGGTATCTCCTGCTGCAAGCAAGAATACATCTTTTACGCGTTCCCAAGTGCCGCCGAACAAAGCGGCAGGGTCTGTCGGGTCATCCGACCAATATAATGAGCGTAGTGGATGTGCAGCCAATATAGCCTCTTTTTTTATCTGTTCTATCAAATTTGTTAATTTGTCAAATTCCATCGTAACTGTTTTATTGGCTATCGCGTTATCGCTTGCCTTTGAAAGCTCGGTATCGACAACGAAATTAACGTCCATTTCTCCGAATGTGCCGTTTCCGTCAAAAACAACGGTACTGCCGCCCTCAATAGCAAGTCTTGCCGTCTCGGTCTTGTCCTGTGCTTCAACCGCCGTATCTGCCGACTGTTCAGCCCTTGTCGCCGCGTTTTTCGCCGCTTCGGTAAGGGTCGAAAGACTTTCCCTTGAATTGCCGTTGTCGCTGTCGGTCTCGGGTACGTTTTCAAATCGGAGCTTTGCCGGGAAAGAAAGCAATTCCGTCTCGGTTTTTTCCTCCGCATTATAGTGGGAAATAACAAGATACACCCGCGCTTTTCCTCCGCTCCGTGTCAGGTTTTCCCCGACCGTGAATGATACCGTATCGGAAGTAAGCGCCGACGGCTCGGTTTTTACAGCCCCGCCCATACTGTCACAGCAGTCAAAGCGATAAACAAGGGTATCGGTCTCGCCCTTTTCGCTTAACAGCGCCTGATATAGCGTACTGTCGAGCGTAAAGACAAGCTGTGTGACCGCGTGCTCGCTTTGAAGCCCCGCCTGCTGCTCGGTATTGGGACTTATTCCGTCGCTTTTAACCGAGTAGCTGATTGTCCTGATTGCCATTTTTATGCCTCCTTAAAATTTAAAAGCGCACCGCCGAAGCGACACGCTTTGTTTACAAAATGAAAAAGCATTCCGAAGAACGCTTGACATTTTAAAAGTATTTGATTATAATAAGTGTGTAAGGCAAACCGATAGACGGTTAGCCCTCAAAATATTTGACTAAAGAAATCAGTCGCCTACTTTTGACGGAGCAGGGCGGCTATTTCTTTTTTATTGCAATGATTGAATATAAAACTATAATAAGGATTATAATTATGTACTCCATCGGCAACGCCCCCTTTCGAGGGCAGAACTTAACCGCCTACCGTTTAAGGTTCGCCTTACACGAGGTTATTATATCAGCTCCCGACAGATTTTGCAACAATCAGAAGCTTATTTAAAAATGTTTCGTATCAAGAATACTTGACATTTTCCTAAATACTAATTATAATGAAGATGGAACCGATGGGCGACCGATTAGGTCATCCCCAAAAGTTCATCGGATTAACCGCTTGCCTTTGGTCGGGAGAGCGGTTATTTTTTTATGGAGATAATTAACAGAAGCAATACAATAAGTATAAGCAACTCATAACCCATAAGCATCACCCCCTTACCATCATCAGGGGGAATACTAACCGTTCAGCCCATCGGCTTGCCGCAAGGAAACCCCTGCGGCTTTTTTATTATAATGTTTTGCAGTACAAAAGGCAAGTTTTTTTACTTTACCACCTTGTACTTATCAGCCAATTCGTCCGACACATCCTCTTTCGCGTTTTTGAGCATTTCAGCGGTATATTCGTCCGATACATTCATAGTAAGAATACGGTCATATTCCTTTTCGATTTTGTCGTAATACTCATCAACATAATCAAGGTAATCCTCCAAATCCATAGTATACTTAACCTTGTCAATACTGTATTCACGGCTGAAGGTCTTATCATAAAGAATATCCTTGTCGCCCGTGCGTTCAAGAAGTCCGAATAGCTTTTTATCAACGCCCGAATTTTTCTCAAAGCTATCTGCATAATCCCGTGCCAGTATTTTGATTTCCCGCGCGCTGTCGGGGTTTTCCTTGCCGTATTTATTAAGCGCGGAAATAACACTCTTTGCCGCCGAATACTGCTTGTTTTTATAAACTGCCTCAGCATTATCGGGATATGAATTAGCCTTTTTCTCGTATTTATCGGCATTGTCGTAAAATCGGTTCAGAATGTCGGTAGAATAAGCATTGTCTGTTATAAGCTTAGTGCCTATTCCGAGCAACCAGTCCTTTTCGGTTCTGCCTAAAGACTTGTTTAAGAGACCGAGTATTCCCAAATTGCTATTAATTATATGGTCTATTTTCATAGGAGAATATCCAGCAAGCTGACCGAGCGCTTTGGCGATATATGTCGTTTTCTCGTTGTACTGCTCTTTAGGCTCTAATTTTTCATAATAGCTTGATACTATCGGTGTCCCCTTGAAATCCTCGTTTTTCCATAAATCTTTAGCGGTGCTTAATATTATGGCGTCTGTCGGCAACGGCGGCGCGAACACAAGCCATAAATACGATAAATAATCCTTGATTTCCTGACTATAATCAACATCTTCTTTAAGCGCGATTTCAAAAACGCGTTCAAGTGTACTGTCGAAAACGGCGGTGTCCTTTGATTTCGGTATGCTGAAAAATTTTCCGTTGCCGATATAAAAATTATAAAAATTGTTCTTTTTATAGGCGGAAAGCTTTTCGTACTCGTCGTTGTCGTCGTCGCCCATAGCAAGCATATTCCAAGCAAAAAGCAATCCTACCGTGATTACGCCCGATACAACGGTCTTCGCGAAAAATGCCTTGTTTTTCTCGCTGTCCAAAGCTGTTGAAACAAGCTTGTTAACGCCTTGAATACCTGCATTGAAATAGGGAATGTACTGGTCTATCACCTTTGACTTACTACCGCTTCGGTTAAAGTTTACGGTTATTTCCTCTGCGGCAAGCAAAGCCTTTTGAGTGTCGCCTGTCTGTTCGTATACGCGCTTAAATTCGGCAAGTCTCGGAGCGGTCTCTATAAAATCGGCGAGTTGTTCAATGGCTTCAATAAGATTAAATCGGGAAATAAAGTGCTTAAGATAACTTTCGTCCTTTTTAATAAGCTCGCTCATTGTGGTTTTTAACTCTTTTGAATTATATATAAGCGAGTTGTTATAACCGCCGCCGACAGTTTTGTAGAGCTTTACAATATCGCTTGCCTTGTCCCCGCGAACCTGACTGAAAGCGCTTATTACTGCACGGACATAATCAACAGTAAATTTAACCGGATTTTTTTCAATGCTGTATTTATATGCGGAGTTAAAATCGCGCGGAGTATTTGATGTAATCGACCACGCTACGTTTCCGCCTGTGGTAAGCACTTTAAAAAGCCGCGTAATGTTTCCGACCGCTCTTGTAAATGCCCCAAACTGCGGTTTATTAAGCCCGGTAAGTGCGGTAAGTAAATTGGGGTCGTGTACCTGATAAAGCGTTTTCTTGCCTTTTCTGTAAACCCATACAACATTTCTGCCCTGATTATTGCTCTGAACGAACTGCGTCACCGTATCGCCGATTATTTCATCAATAGTATCGGTGAAGTCGTCGGGAAGATTTCCGTTTTCCGACTGTTCCTTGTACCATTCGTTTATGCCCTTTTTTATGCTTTCGGTAGATACCGTAACAGGCATCATATCAGGCGGCACTTGTTCAAGAAGATACCCAAGCCCCTCCACATTATCCGCCTTATTTGCTATATCCTGCATTACGGCGTTTCGGTCGGCGGCGTTCATAAACTGCGCAACCTTTTGAGTTATGCTTTCAAGGGGGCTTAATATCTCAAGACCGCTGCCCTTTGCCCGCATAATCGGTGCTTTCTGATTAGCAACGCTTTTCTTTACTCCGTTCTTTCCGTCGCTGACATTTCGATTAAACGGTACATAGCAGGGGTATTTTTCATTAAGAGCCTTATACTGTTCCTTTGACAACAGACCTGATTTAACGCCGTATTCGTATATAAAGCTTTTATACCAGCTATATAATTCTTCGGCGGTTTTCTTAAACTGCGGGTATGCTTTTTCAAGGCGCTTTATTTCCTTGCTTATAAACTCTTTATCGTTTATACTGTCGTCCGCAAAAACCCTCTTGTCATTTTCTAAAAATTCAAGACCGTGTTTGTATACAAGGTACATTTCAAAATCAGGCTTCGATTTATTATCTATTTCGGCAAGTACCTTTTGCAACGGTTGCATATTAAGCGGTTTTCCGTCGGAATCCTTTATAATGTTTCCGTCGCCGTCGCGCATATAAGCAAGACCGCCGTTTTCTCCGTCAAAGCTTGCCACACCGTCGCCTACAATGGCACTGCGCGCCCTTACATCGGCTTTCTTTGCATAGTAGAACAAATCGTAAGCTTTTTTGGAAATTTTCTTAAGCGGAGCGGCTTCGTCGACAAAGTTGGTTTCAAAGGCTTCCAAATAATCAGCAACCTCTTTGTCGGCAGCATTGCGTTTTCTTGCCTCCTCGCGGCTTATAACCGCCGCCCTTGCGCGGTCGGCTTTTTCAGCGGTAAAATATTCGTTGATTTTATCGCCTATGGTTTTAAGGTTGTTTAAATCCTCCGTGCCTTTTTCAGAAAGTACGCGTTCAAATTCCTCGTAAAAAAACGGATAACTACGCTTTGCGAGCGTTCTGTCGGCTAAATAATTCCTGATAAATTCCGCAACAGCCTCCCCGGGTCTTGCTTCAGGCGAATAGGAATTGTAAAAATTAGGTCTTGCGTCTTTAAGCACACGCATAGCCTCGTTAATGCTTTGGAAGTTACGCAAATTATATTTTTTATCAAGATGGTGTCCAAGCTCGTGTCCTATCGTCGGAAGTGCATTGCTGATTTTTGTCCGTATTGCTTCGGCTTTCACCTTATAAATTCCGTATGCCCTTTCCCTGAATTTTCCTTTTGATACCGGTATTCCGAAATCCTTTTCAATAAGCTTAATGATTTCGCCGACCGATACGGTCGAATCGCCTTTTTCATTTCCGAAAAGCGCCTTAAGCTTACTTACAAGCGTGCTGGTTTTCTCGCTTTTTTCGTTGGAGTTTTCAGCCGTCCAAAAGCTTTCGTCTTTAGCATAAGAATCTCTTTTAGTATCGACTTTGTCTGCCTGAACATCGGTTTTGTCGGAAAAAGAAACAGACCCCAAAGAGTCTGCACCTATATCCTTATTAAATTTTTTAACTGCTGTTACAACTGAATTCCAATCATTGAACATTCCTCCAAAAGTCTGTTCGGCATATTCAGGGTCTGTCATTACATATTGATTTATATATGCTGACAACTCCTTCATTAAAGGTTTCCAAGAGTTTATGTCATCAATATCATATTTTCCGCCGTAGTTATTATCATTAATCAATTTAATTACATTACGGTAGCTTTCACTAGTGAAAACTATATTCTCACACAAAGCACTTTCATATGTGGTGTAAACAGAATTATTTGTGTTTTGTGACACATGTACAATTTCATGTAATGCAATTCCAACACCGTGCAATGTAGCATTGCTTGATATATAAACTGTTCCGTCAGGTGTTGTCACAGCCTCATTTGTGGTTGTAGTGATTTTTCCATCATTACGATAAACCGTACCGTCACAATAAACTACTTTTACTCCAATGCTTCGCAAAGCTTTATAAGCCTTTCCACTCTCAGTGTTTGGGTTGACATAACCAGCGATAAATGCAAGAGTAGTTCCATCACGGGTTACTCTTTGCCCGACTGTGCCCAAAATTCCATTAATTCTTCTTTCGAAAGTGACTGAATCTTCTTCTGTAAATCTCTCGCTTTCTGAAGTTCCTCCGGTGTTAGTTTCGGCGCGTTCTTGACCGCTTCTGTCAACTGTTCTTTTGTCAGATAACTCATTCTGCTCACCTCTGTCATAATTGTACTCCGCACCTGTCTCGCTGTCAAGGTTTACTTCATCGGCGCTGTCGGTCTTTTCAAGCAATCCGCCTATTATTTCGGCGCGTGGGGCGTATATCTGCACAGAAAGCGCAAGCTCTCCTATATCTTCATCAGATATATTTTCAGTAGATTTTGCTGTGTCATAAAGCTTTTTCACCTTGTCGGGGAATATACCGCCCTCGTCAACAACCGTTTCATAGCTTTTTATTACAGCTTCTATGCCGCCGTCACTGTTTTTTACAGTCTCCCCGACCTTTTTAAGAAAAGCTTTATTATCCTGACGCATTTCAGAAACTGCCTTAAACATCATATCTCCGACCGCAAAATCAGAAGTATCTCCCTCTATGACCTTTTGCGCAGATTTCGCAAGCTCGCTCTTTTTCTCTGATACCTCAGTAAAATATTTTGCAATATTCTTAATGTCGGTATTACTTTCCTTAAATGCATTATTGTAATATTTACCGCTCGACTGTATTGAAGCTTCGTTAAAAGCTTCTGATACATTTCCAAATCCGCCCATAAGAACAGATGTAAGCAGACCTATAAAGCCCTCGTAAGCCGCTGATGAAAGCGAATCAATAGGATTGTCAAATACCGTTTCGACATTTGCACCTAATATGTATTTTTGAAGTATAGGCGATAAAAGCGACTGCATACTTTCCTCAACGAATTCGCTCGCACCACTGCCGACAACCTTTATAGCCGCTTTGGCAAGCGCGGAGGAAAAGCTTTTTGAAAAATTTGAAATCATCTTGCCCGATAGCGCTCCGCCAATACCCGGTATACCGCCTATCGCATATTCAAGCGCACACTCAGAAGCCGTGGAAGCTAATGCATACACAAGAAGTTTTCCCTTATCGGTCACTCCCAACTGTGCGCCCTCTTTGTAGCTATTACCGAATACGCTGATTCCGAATACCGAAGTGCCGATAGCACTCGCCGCGGCACTCGGTAAGCCAAGACCTCCCGCAAGCATACCCGCTACCATTCCGGGCGCATTGTTTGCAATGTTCGTTACAACTTCCTGAACGGTTGAATTGAATTTTTCTCCGCGAGCGTTATAATATTCCTTTAACGCATAACTTGCGATACTGTAAGCGCTGTCAGGCTTTTCCGCAATAGCCTCGGGTTCTTTTCCGAATATAACATCATAGGTGGTGTTTATTCCCTCTGCATACTGGCTTAAGCCTGCATTCATGTAAAGGTCAAGACGGTTTTTTTCGCGTTGCCATTTTGTATAGGTATCCTGCACAGGGTCGCTCTTATCAGCCTCAAATTCTTTATTGCCAACCTTAATTTTATCGCTTACATATGCTGTATCGTCATAAATTTGGGCGGCTTTTGTTATTTGAAGCTTGCGTGCGTTATCGTTTACATTGCCTGTCATAACAGAGTTTGATTTTGCGCTGTTTTTGTTATATTCGTTAAGCAGCTTAAAGGTTTCAAGGGTATTGTTTTCATCCTCCGTCAGCTCCACACCCTTGTTTTTCTTGTCGATAATCTGTTTAACGCGGTTAAACCTTGCAATATTCTTAGGATTATTTTGAGCGGAAATGTCAAACGCGGTTGTAACAGAGCCAGTAAGCATTGTGTTAAGACCGTATTTGGAAATCGTATTTCGTTCCGAAGCCGTCAAATCCTCGCCCGCTTCAAGCTTCATAGGGACATTACTCATATTGACCCTATCTACAAGCGATATTACAGGCTGACTTTCAAGTAATCCTTTTGTAGGGTTTTTAGACGGAATAGGGTTACCGTTAACATAATAATTAAGCCCCGCCGACATCTTGCGCGTGCCTACGCTGTTTGTACCGCTTTTAAGGTCTGCGGAGACAGGAGAGGCTATCTGTTGATTTTTTGTATATAACGGGGTTACGCCTTTTAAAACCTTTGCGGGGTTGACATCGCTCGGCGGAGTCGACCAGCTATTTATTCCTTTGGATGTTTTTGTGGTATTAGCACTATTTGAAGGTGTAGACCAACTATTTACGCCCATTTTTATTCCTCCTTATTGGTCATACCATTTATCTACATAAATGCCACGCTGTATGCACTCAGCACGCGTAAGGCGCTCGTATTGATTGGCAGCTCCGTGCCATAAATAATAACCGCTTGAGCATTGGAAAATAGTTTGAGTTCTTCCGTTAACAATCGATGTGGCTGTATTGCCGTTATCTGTTCTTTTAGCAGCTTTTAACTTTTCATTTTTAATATTGTCCGGCTGATAACCGTTATCCCAAACTCCGTTTGCAGTATCAGGATTTACGGTGCCCGTATATGGATTTACATTATACGGAAGCACAGTTTTCTTTCCGGAGTTTTTATCAACATATGTAGTTGTCCATTTTGCCGAATCAGTATTTGACGTATCATATACAACGCTTACGCCGTTATCTTTAAGACTTCCCGAAAAATCACGCCTTAACGTGCTACCGCTGACCGGTATAATATAGCTTGCCTCTTTCTGCGCCTGTTGCTGTTTTTCGTACATTTTAAGCCTATAATCGTAATCTGCCTGAATCCGCTTTGTTTCCTCTTTAACGGCGTTATTATACATATCCTGCGCACCGGAAGAAGCAAGGGCGGCGTAATTGCTCTTAATACTCGCCGCGTTGTCGTTCTGCTCAATATCAAGCTTTGTAATAGCGTCGGCAAGTGAAGCGGTAAGGCTGTCAATAGCTTTTTGTCGGGTTACATCTATCTTGTTTTTGTTGTTAGCATAGGAAAGCTGTACAGCCGTCTGCTGTGTGCGGTTAAGCCCCGAATCGGTAAGCCCCGAATTTGCCATATTTTCCGCAATCTCCCGCTCGTTTACAAGCCTCTGCACCGCGTTTTCGTCATATAAATCCTCATAAGATTTTGAGGTCTCGTCTATTTGACGGTTGTATGTATCGGTGGTAAGTTGTTTTTCGGTAGCGTATTTTTGCTCGTTAGCGGCAATAGCCTCCGCCTCTTGCGGAGCATAGGATTTTTTAAGTTCTTTTTCGTATTCCTCAAAGCTCTTTACAGCCATTACTTCGCACCTCCTAAAGCTCTGTAATCAAGCGAAATGCTGTCAACCGACATAGCGCCCTCGCACTCCGCTTTTACCCCTATGCGGTTAATAAGCCGCACACAGGGGCGTAACTGCCTGTTATGCACATATTCGGGCGAATACTCGTCCTTGTTGCTTTCCGACAGCGTGACCGTCTCTCCCTGCTCCTCGCCCTGCTCGGTGACAAAGGAAACGCTTATCGGCTCGCCGCCGTTGTTTCCGAACGCCATATTGATAAGCGGGACGTTTTTAAAATAATGCGGCATACCGAAATCGAATATCTTTGTAAGAAACATTGACGGTATATCGCCGCCTACATCTGTAAAAATTCCCTCGTCAAAGAGATAAATATTAATATCTTCGTCATAATCGTAAATCCCTCCAAATACAAATGTCGGAGAGTTACCGCTTACAAAAGCGGCATTTACAGAACCCGAAAAGGGCATTTCCCAATACCACCACGGTATCATAACCTGCGCGTCCTCGGTCTTGTTATAAGAGCTTGCGTAAGCATATCCGTAGCTTTCATAATTCATTACATAAACATGAGAAGCGACAAATAACAGATAATGTCCGTTCCAATCGCATGAACGCGCATATTCTAAAGCGTTTTCATTCTTAAGTCTGCGCTTTATCATATCTGAAAGGCAGTAAATATTTCTCTCGCTGTACTGATTTTCGGTTATAAGGGTATAAACGCTTCCGTCGGTGCAAGCCCATACAAGGCGGTTTCTGCAAAGCTCGACGGTATCGGGACTGTCGCACCCGATTGCCGAATGTAGCTGGATGATAGGGAAATACACGCTTGAAGCGGTGTAATCCACAACATTCTGGTTGATTAAATCACTCGCCGTAATATCGCTGTTGCGCGTGTACTGTGTGTAAAAGGTCTCGCGTTCCTTAAAGATAACAAGGGTGTCGTTCTGTCTACCGAACGCCGTCACCGCCTGATTGGAATTACCGACATAGGCATAGCAGTTTTCGGGGAAGTAAAGCGGATTGTTAAGCCTCGACCATAAAACAAGGCTCTTTTCCTTTTCCTCGGCGTTTCCGCCTAAGAAAAGCCGTGTACCGCCGCTTATGCCCGCCGCGTCTCCGCCGAACCATATATTTTTTTGCATTGAAAACACTTTTTTAAGATTTTCCACGCTGTTCGGGCAGGGTGCGGTTATTTCCATATTGTCCTCAACATAATCGTTTTCTGTTATATATGCAAATGTTGAGCTCGAAGGCGAAGGAAAAAAAGCAAGCGCTTTTCTAAAAACGCCTAAATAAATACCGTCGCCGCGGTCAGTTTGCTCTTTTTGCCATCCAGGTTCATTATTTACCGTAAGTGAATGAGTATATACACTACCGTTTTGGTTTGTAATTTTTACCGTAACCGTTTTTCCGACAAAATCTCTTACGCTATGTAAAAGACCGTACAACATCCAGTGTACTTTAGTCGGGTCGCTTTCGCTCTTCGGAAGCGCAATTGAATTGTTATATGTTGACCATATCATTCTGTAGTAACCGCTTAATAGATTGTATCCCTCGAACATTACGCCTCCGGCATCTAAAATTTGAGATTCCGAAGGCATTAAATGATCTGTAGACTTACAATGCGTCATAACAAGCGGCGCATATATATCCTTACCGTTGTCCTCAACCTTTACCCATGCGCTGTCGCCGTCCGAAAGTTTAAAAATATCCCCGCCGTTTTCAGTCTCGCAAAAGCAATATAGTTCTTTTTTATCTTGAATGACAAAGCTGTTTTTATAACAAACATAATTGTCGCTTGTAATCGGAGGCAGCTCGCTTATAATACTGCTACTGCCCTTACCAACCCAAAAAAATTGTATCCGGGTTACCGAATCGTAAAGATTCCCACCGGTCTCTATTAAATATTTAAAATCCGTTCTGCGTGACATAAGCTGGCAAAGCGCACCGTTAATAACCTTTGTTGCATTTTCCTTTTGTGAATAGGTACTCGTATGACCGGCATTTATTGTCGGATTATATTCGTCATATGAAAGTACTCCGAGCTTCTCTGTTCCGGGTCTTGTTTTCAGAATATTGTCCTTGTACCACATGTTTTTACTGTCGGTCAGCTGATTGTCCTGCACCATTGTCACTGCGTCGCGCATATTTATACCGCCTGAAAGCTTAGGCACCGTGACCGAGCGTGACGGCTGTTTGTTTATTTTCGGAAATTTCATTAAAAGCCACCCCAATACAAGGTAAATTATTTTAATCATTCGGGACACGGTATCACATCCCCCACCGCTTCGGATTGCGTAAGCGCCGCACGCTTTGAATTGTAAAGCGAAATAAAAATCTGCTGCTGGTCGCCGTCACTCTCCGACTGCGCTAAAAACGCCGCTACGCCGTAGGGCATAACATCGTTTAACTCACGCTCCGGAAGTACTATATTATCCGTTGTATTTTTAAGCGGAACAAAGCCGTCCCTGTGCTTTATATAAAACAAATCGGAATAAACACCGTTAAGGACGGTAAGCGCACGGGAACGGAACCGTTGTTCGCCTGATATTTCGCCGGTGCTGTCGGTATAGCCTAAAAGCACCAGCGCCTTTTTCATCATTTCATTGCCTGTCATATGTCGCCTACCTCCTGTGTCTGTATGTTATCGCCGCCTTGCTGTCCCATTGCTCCGCGCAGTTGTTCAAGCATTCGGCTTTGCTGTTCGGGCGGAAGCTTTGTAAATTTCGCATACTGCTCCGGGTACTGCTGCTGTAACGCCGCTATAAGCTCATCGTCACTAAGCTCGCCTGTACCCGCCGACTGTGCCTGTGACTTTAAATCCTCTCTAAGTCCCGTTATATCGGGTATCATACCGCCAGGTAAGCGTTCGAGATACTGGTCAAAGGTGATAAGCCCCGCCTGTAAAAGGCTGTCAAGTGTGGATATAACAACCGCCTCGCTGTAAACTGTAGCCGCGCCCACATCAACCCTCGCCGTAAATAAAAGGCTCTTGTAGCGTTCCGCCTTAAAGGGAAGATACTGCACGCCGTTCCTATCCTCGATTTTAAGGGAACGGTCGCCGTAAAGATTGACCCAAAAGTCCGCCCATATCCGCGCTACGTCCTCTATAAAGTCGTAAAAACGGTTCATATACACTTGCATAGGAGCCGTCGCCGCCTCACGCATTTGAATTATAGCCGAGGCATTGTCGGGGCGTAGGTTACCGAGCGCCGCGTCATTAGCTCCCGAATCGGAAAGGGTGTTACTGCATAGGTCGTTTACAAGGTTCTGATACTGTGCGGAGGTCTGCGGCGGCTGAATGTACTGTACCGCCCTTGACACGTCCTCAGCTGCGCCGAAAACCTTTATAATCTGCCCCGGGTCGTTGGTTATCGCGTCGGGTACAACATCACCGTTTACAAGCATAATCGGCATACCGCTTTGCATAAGCCCCCAAACAGCGGCGGTCAATGCACGGTTTATCGCTATCTGATTGGGAATAAGGTATGTAATCTCGCTCTCTCCGTAGGCGCTTGACCGTCTTCTCTCCCAACAGAATTTCGCAATCGGATAGTTTTTAAGCTTAAGGCTCCACGGCTTTCTGACATACGCCTTTTCGGTCACCCTTACCGCCATAACCTTATAGCTCTCGTCCTTATCGTCCCATTCCTTGTAAAGCTTTGTGTAAACCGTCACACGGCGGCTTTCCGTAGGCTCGTCCTCGCCCCTGTCGCCCGAAGTAAAATATTTATTGGTTTTGTCGGGAATTATCTCATCATCGGGCAGTCTGTTGCGCCGTGCTTCCCGTTTTACGTCCTCAACATCTCGCCGCTGTGCGATTATGATATACGGCTGGCTTTGCACATCATCGCTGTTCGGGTCGCCGAAATTAACATTTTCAACGTCCAAAACCTCACAGGCAATATCGCCCTTTATAGGCTTTGTGCGCCCCTCGTCGGCATAAAGCCCCGTTTCAATGTCGCCGTCCCAATATGTAAAAAGAATACCGGTACCCGAAATATAGGCGTTTCTCAGTACCTGCTCTTTCTTGCTGTCTAACTTTACGCGCTCGGCCGTGGCGCGGAAATAATCGGACATTGCGGCGGTAATCGCTGAAATTTCGGGAGCTTGCGGCTCACTGCTCGGAATATTCCCCTCGTACATCTGATTTTTGACTGTTTCGCTTTCGGTCTTAATATCGGCGGTGTTAGGTATACCGTCAGCTGAATAATTAACAGCCAGCGGAGAAGCCGTCACAACCGACATTTTGTATTCGCCTATTCGCTTTATTATGTTTCGGCGGACAAGCGGACGCTCGTTGCCGCACTTTGCCCCGTGCCATTGGTCGCCGATGTAAAACCGCTCGTTTCTTTTGGTCTGCTCAAAAATACCCCGTTCGCCGACAGAGGACTTAAATTCTGCCCCCGCCTTATATTCACGGCTTATCGCTTTCGGCTCGGTCTTTATTTTCTGTTGCATTTTTCTTTCCGCCCTTTCCCGCAGTGCGCTTTTTCTCTGTTTCAGGCTGTTCTTCTACCACCTTAAAACCCAAATCAATAAGGCGGTCGCGCTTTATATCGTCCTCGGCAAACGCTATTTCGTTGCCGTACTCGCTTATTAGCTTATACATTATTTCCCCTCCTTTAAGGCAAAGGGGCGACCGTTTAAGCCGCCCCAATATTACATTTACGAAGCCGGAGCGATAATGCTCTCGATATTGTCGAGACCCGACTTCTTAACAAATACGTCGTAATATATTCTGTAATCAAATACATACGCGTCCGCGTCCTTGTTTTGTTCGGGTGTAAAGGTACGCATGGTAACCGTCTTTTTAACAAGGCTTGCGCCCTTTTTCGGAAGCACCAGCGCACGGATATATCCCGCAGAGCTTGCAGGCGTAAATCCGCCTGTAGCCGCCGCGGAGGAAGTCGCAGCTGTTCCGGCGGTAAAGGTATATGCGTCGCGCATACGAGCCGCGTCAACAGGCAAAAGCGCAACACCGTTCAATGACTTAACACGGGTATCCACGCCACCCTTTTTGAAATCGGATATTGTTATGTGGCGGGAAAGCTCTGTTGAGTTCATAAGCGCAGCATACATTACCGGGTCAACGAAAGCGACAAGCTCCTCGCTGTATCCCACTCTCGACTGAACATTGTTTATGGCGGTTGAAAGCAGTGTATATTCCTTGCCTGCGGTGTAAGCCGCCTTATGGCTTTTTGTATTCGCAATACCCGCAAGCTTTGAAAGGGTATATGCGTCAACCTCGGGAACAACCTTTGTGCGGACATACTCGCCCAAAATCTGACCTGCAAGGTTCGCAATTCCGGTTTCGTCCATATCCTCGCGGTCTATCATAATCTGACGTGCTCTGTCCTTTGTAAGCTGATATGAAGTCTGTGCAACAGTTACGCCTGACTTTGAAAATCCTGCGTCACGGTCATAGTCGGCAAGCCCGATGAAATCGATATCGGGCATAATTACCGTTTTAGCTCCTACAAATCTCGATGCGAAAACATTATCCGCAAAAAATCCGGTCTGTGCCTCCTGCACAACCATTTTGTCTAACGCGTCAGTATATTTGCTGGCGCTTGCCAATGAATTAATAGCCATTTTTCATTACTCCTTTAAAATCAAATTAATTTCCCATAAGTCCACGGAAAAATGCGTCGTCCACGGTATCCGCCGTGTTCTCCGCTGTACCCGCCGTACCTGTGGTTGCTTTAGCCGCGGTTTCCTCCGAAGATTTAGCCGCCGCTATTTTTTTATTCTCTCTGTGCCTATAGCGCAGATAAGCGGACATTAAGTCCCTGCCGTTTGCCGCGTCGGTTTTAACCTCTTTAGGCAGCTGTGAAAATTCGGCAAGCTCGGGAAACTCTGCTTTAAGCTCCGCAAACTCGCTCGCAAGACGCGCTTCAAGGCTTTCCCGCTTCTCGGTCTCAGCTTTTTGAGCCGCTTCCTTTCGGTCGGCTACGATTTTATCGTATTTCTGCTTCTGGCCCTCGCGGTAGACCTTCATAAGGTCGTCAATAACGCCGCTTTCTTCGCCGAATTTGTTTACAAGCTCCTGACGGTGACTGTTTTCGTCCTCGGCAAAAAGCCTGTCCACAACCTCCTCGATTGTCTGACCGCGCTGTGCGGCTATGTAATCAAGTTTGTTATACAGCGGCTTTACTGTGTTATTGTAGAAAATACCCTGTTCGGCAAAATCTACCGCTTCTTCACGGTTAAGCGTTTTGATTCCCTTGTTGTACTTTACGTCAAGCGCAAACTCAGGCTCCGCCGCGCCCTCGTCTCCGTGCGATACCTCCTCAGGTGTGGCGACCTCGGCTGTATCATTTTGTGTTGCGCTCTCCTCGGTATTTGCGGTATTTTCCGCAGTTGCCTCGGTTGCGGGAGCGCCCTGCTCCTCCGTCGATATGGCTGTCTCGGGATTTACATTTTCGTTTTCCATTGTTTTTTCTCCTTTTCGGAATAATTTATATCAACGCCTTAAGCGTCAATATCCGTCTGTTCGTCGCCGTTATAATTCATCATGTTTTGTCGCTCAGCCTCGGCACGCTTAGCCTCTCTTATCTGCTTTTCGGTAGGCTCGGGCGGTTTTACCCGCTTTTGTTTGCTCTGCCCGATAAAAAAGCCGACAGCTACGCAAAAAGCGCATACTATCAGCCAAAGCGTTAAAAGTATTAAGATTAAAACAACCAATTAAACCCAACCTCCTCTCATATCCTCCGCCGTAACGGAAAGCTTTTTATTTTCGTATTCAATGTCCGTAGGTCTTGCCTTAGGCGCTTTCGGGTCTACCGGATGAAAGAACCTAACATCATAAAACCCGTATCTCAGCGCGTCCATAAGGTGGTTTTGCGTATCAATCGGCATTCTGTGACCGTTCACCGTGTGCTTTTCGTCATAAATATAAGCCGAAAGCTCGGCAAGCGTATTTTTACAAAACGGGTCAACCGTTATGCTGTAGCCGTTTATTCGGTCAATGCCGTTTAAAATGCTGTCCCTGCCCTTTTCGGAGGGAAGTATACGAGATATTCCCAACCGCCTTAAATCCTCGTTAGACTTAGGCTCTGCGCAGTCGGCGCGGATTCGCTCCTTTGCGTAGCCCTTGCGCTTTATTTCCTCGGCTATGTCGCAGTTAAGCATTTTTGTGCTGTAAAACTCGTCATAGATGTATACAAGCCTGTCAATCGGATTGACCTTAAAGGCGATAAAGGCGGTAGGGTCGTTGGTGTAACCGTAATCAAGCCCGAAAAAGTCCCGCCACTTCCACGCGTCTTCTTTGGTTATCTCTATAACTCCGCTCCGCCAGTTTTCAAATACAAGACCCTCGGCTATTCCCCAGTTGCCAAGCCCCGCCACATCATATTTGCGTGGGTTATCGCTTTTCATTCGCTCGAATACCGCGCGGTCGGTCTCGTCAAGCCACTCGTTTATCATATAATTTGTGGAATAGGTGGAAACTTTATCGTCTGGCTTATCAAAGAACCGCTTTTTAAGCCAATGCTCGGCGCTCCACGGGTTAAAGGTTAAGGTTGTCTGCTTAAACAGCGTATCGGGTATAGCGCCGCGGGGAACGGACATATCTAACTTGTCGAAGTCGTTTTCATCGGCAAGCTCAAAAGCCTCCTCAATCCACACCCAACAGAGATAACCTTTTGAAACGGTGGTAGAAGCAAGCTTTAAAACATCGTCAAAGCCTCTGAATATGATTTTCTGCCCTGTCGGTATGTAGGTCATTTCCATAGGCGATACATTATTTTTCCAAAGGTGAGAAACCTCTAAGCGCTCCTGTGCCCATTTAAGCTGCGCAAATGTACTGTCGCGGTGGGTGTTCATAACCTGACGGACAACAAGCAAATTGCTGTCTGGGTATTTCATAATGCGATAGACAAAATTTAAGGCGGTCGTAGCCGATTTCTTACTGCCCTTACCGCCTTTTAATACTCTGTATCTGCTTTTATCCCGCCAATAATTAGAATAACCTTTTCCTACTATGTCAGGAAGATACACTTTACTCAAGTTTATCCTCTCCCGAGATTGTGACACTACCGTTTAAATTCAGTTCCTGCTTATCGCCCCAAGTATCAGGTTTACGATTTTTAAGCCAAAATATTTGTGCGGTGGTATCAGCAGGGACATAAACCTCATCGCTCCCCGTCTTTAAGACTTCACGCTCAGCAATCTTCTTTCCTGTTACAGGGTCATAATCTACCTCTTTGCATTTAAATGTCTTTTTTATCTCAACCGTATATCCTTGCGTTTTTTGAAATAAGGCATTTTCAACCTCAACATCCACAACTTCCTTGCCCTTTTTTAGGGCGTTAGAAATGTTAGGATAGGCTTTCATCCAAGCATACAACGTTTCACGCCTCACGCCTATATTGTGGGCAATCTGTTCATCCGTTAAGCCGTCACGCGCCCAAGCTCTAATAAGCAATAATTTTTCAGGCTCTAACCATTCTTGATATTTTCCTTTAGACAAGGCACCTCACCTTCCTCCTTTTTCTCTGATATTTTGTATTTACATCCGGCTCTAATGCAGTAATCCGCGCCTGTATTTTTGTAGTCGTTAAATTCACACGCCCTGCATTTAGCTTTCGGCTCAAAAACAATCCTTTTCATCTTTCCTCCGAATATAAAAACAGCGCCCGAAAACGAACGCTGTGATTATTAATTTTAATTTTCCACGATACTATTATAACATAAGAAAAGGTGTAAAAAGGTGTAATCTTTTAATCAAGCTTGATATGTAATAGTGCAGTCCCATGTATTTGCTTAATTCGGTCGAGTGAATACCCCATTTCATCGGAAATCTGCCACAGCTTCAAGCGCTTATATCCTTTTCCGTCCGTTTTACCGATATACGCGAGGTAAAGCACACGGCGCTCGCGCAGGTCGGGAAGTGCCTTTATAGCAGAGATTATTTTATACCGAAGTTTATAAAGCTCGTCGGTTTCCTTGTTAATCTGCTGCTCGATTTTTACTAAACGCTCGACAGCTCTTTCGGTCTTAGTGCCGTCGGAGTTTCCGCCCTTAGGCAAATCGGATATTACCGGACTTACCGCCGTAGCCCTGACCCACCATGAATTAAGCTCCTCCTGCAAATCGTTTATGTAGTTATCAATTTCACCGAATTGCTGTAAAATCTGTTTTTTCTCTCTGCTGGTCATATCTTCACCTTTCTCCGCATTACTTGTTGAAATTATAAAGCACTTTTTTATACCGTTCCTCGGCGGTATGTACTGACTATTCCCTTGCTGTCGGTGTGATTTTGGGGCTTGTAATGCTTATTCTTTTTCTTCGGCATATTATCGTTTCACTCCCTTTGCCTTTAGATAATCTTTCTCGGCTCTTTCAATATCAACCATATCTACACATTCCTCCATAACATCAACAGCCATAGAGTTTATCTCGTCCATTGACTTGCCAAGTTCTAAGCCCTGTGCCATTATGTTATTTCGCAACATAACGAAAAAGGCGAGTTTGTATTTATCAGTCATTGCCCTGCTCCTTATCAATTTCTAAATATTTATCCAAATACCACTTAGCTTTTGCTATATCCTCCGCGCCATTCTTCCTGCGGTGACGGTAGAGGTATTTAAAAGCGTTGCAGATACAGAAATTTTGTGTAGCTTCTGCGCCCTGCGTTTCAAGCATTACATCTATACACTCAAACTGTCCGCTTTCATAATGTGCGGGGTGATTTACATTGTCAGGCATTACCCTTGCTCCTCTCTTTCCTTAATCCGTATTTGCTCATAATCCGAATGTTCTGCTGTTTTTATTTCTCTCGGCTTATATCCGCTCGTCTCAAAGAAAGCGTCCATTGTGTTTAATTCAAATTCTTTGCAATGATTTACTGATTTAGCCGTACTTTCGGCTATCTCTTTATTTTTAGCGCAACAATAAATACCGTTGCCAGTAACAAGGTTATTGCAGTATCGGCAATATTGTCTCATTACCCCTTACTCCTTTCCAACGCCTTTTCTGCTTCTTCACGGGTGAAGAATACTGTTTTGCCAATACTTCTGCAAGTGGTTTCATAGAATGAATTGCACAGAAGTTTTAAGTACAACCCCTTGTCTTTTAAGACAATCTTTTCAACTGTTGTTTCTTCAATTTTGCCGTCACGAACCAACCATACTATCTGACCCACCTTACACGGCGGCAAGATTACGCCGTTTGCGATAAGGTAGTCGGCAAGGTCTAAATTTTCAAATAATTCAATTTTAAATCCGTTCGGTTGTATTTGGTCTATTCCCCAAAGTTGCTTTTCAGTTATCAACTCAACAAGCCTATCTCTATCTGTCATTGTTTTCACCCACCATTTCTTTTACGAGATTGTCGATATCTCTTTCGGTAATATACTCGAATTCATACTCGTCTAAATCTTTAAATTTATTATGCATAAATTCTTTTGCCTTCTCTGCAAACTCTTTGTATGCTTCGGCTTTGGCGGTTTTAAGCATATTACCATATTTACGGTGCATTAAAGAAAACTCGGTATCTGTCTCTTTTCTAAAAGCCCTTGCAAAATCAAGTTCGGTTTTCAACCTCTCAATCTCCGCCTGTGCTTCTTCATAGTGCATTTTCAAGGAATTAGCCGCACTTCTTAGAGATTGATTTTCGACTTTTAAATTTTCGTTTTCTGTTTTTTGGCGGGTGATGAGGTCAAGGGCGTTTTTACAAATTATATCGTCACCACAATCTTCTTTAAACAAAGGACACTCTCCGCATTTACCATTAGCACAACACTCCAAAGCCTTTATAATCTCTTTATCGGTTAGGTTTTTATCGGTCACTCGGTATCACTCCCATTACTGTTAAAATCCAAAGCTTGACCGCAATTATGGCAATACTTATATGACTTAGATACCCACTCTTTACAGTTCGGGCATTCGTAAACTGTAGTTCCTTTTCCCCAACGTCCACAACCGATTTTTATCGGTTCTTCGATAGGCTGAACAATATGCGGTGTGGGCTTTTTCGGTATCTGCTTTTCAAGGGCAGAGATAGCAATGTTATGACATTCAATACCCTCTTTTTCGTCTTCATATGGCAATAAATCTTCATTCCATTGTTTTAACATTTTAATTGCTTCCTCGTTTGTCATTCCGAAACCTCCTGTTCAAGCCATTGTTTAAATGCCTCAATCCATATAATACCCTTACCTGTTGTAACATCTATTGCATTACGGTATATCTCTTTAACATCATAAGGTGCTTTATAATTATCTATATGCATTGCTAACCATTTTGCCATTTCCTCCACGCTCATAGCCTTTATGTGGTCGTAGTTAGTCATTTTTACAACATTTCCCTTCTAATAAATCTGATAATAAAACTTTTTTACCGCAACCATAGCAAGTAGCGTATTTGCTTTCAGTAAAAGTCTCAATCTCCATACCGAAAGGTTCTCCGTTACAAAGATAATCTTGAAAACTTTTAATGGCAGTAAAATATCCTTTATCACTTCCACAATATTTACATTTTGGCAAATCCATATTTAATCCTTTCCGTCCATTTTAGCGCCGCAATGGGGACAATATTCAAAATCTTCTTTTCCATTGCTTATTGTTTCTGTTCTATGACAGTATCTACAAGTTATATCTCTGCTTGACATTCTCACATTAGAACATTGCCAATAGCTATGCCTTACCTCCACCACATCGGCGGTTGACTGTTTATAATTAGTTTTCAAACCGCAAATAACACAAACCTGTCTACCCTCTGGAATTACCGCACCACAACATACACAATGCTCTGCATTGTCAATATGTCCGTCTATTAAACTAATATTACTCATCATTATTCCTCCCATTAGCACTGACTATCGCGAATGCGCCGAAGCCTAAAACTGCGCCGATTATTAGTCCTAAAATAAAATTTAACATTATCAAAACCTCACAAATAATACTTTTTCGATATATTCGGTCATACCGTACCGCCCCATTGTTCAGACATTGCCGCAGCTATGCCAAGGAATGTCTTACTGCGAATTTCACTTTTACGGGAATATGTGTCTTCCCAGGTTCTTACTTTACCGCTTGACATTACCCCAAAAAATGCCGCATTATTAGGTTTAGGCAAATTATTTGTTTCTAACGGGGGCAATCCCTTTAACCACAAACAAGTTGCTTTATTGATATATTGCTCCTTGTCATATATGCTATCGGCAAACATATACGGATGAATTATCTGACTGGGTTTTCTATATGCTGTATTCATAAATCCTACTGGATTTTCAACCGCTATTTTTTCGCAATCAGCAAGAATGATTTGCATAAAAAATACTGCAGCCTTTGCTCTGTCTTCCCATCGTTTTATTACTTTTGCTGGCGGAGTACATTTCAATGAAAAAGAGCGTGTTGCAACATTTGATAAATAAGTACACGGCGGATGCGCTATAATCAAATCCCATTTACCCGAAATAGTATGTAATTTACCGTCACAAGTGGTAAATTCGCACCGACCGTTAAGCAACGGTAAAACATCTTGCTTTATATGCCATTCGGGGTGACCGCCCGAGCAGTCGATAATATCACAGGAAAAAGCATTGTGACCTTTTGCTCTGAAAGCTATACATACCCTTTGACTTTCCTCGCAAGCGACTAAAACATTCACTTTTTAAACCTCCCTTATCCTTATGCCGTATCATATCCCAAGCTCGTCGGCTTTAGCTTTTAATTTCTGCTCATATTCCTTGTCGGAAATAGGCTGTAAGCGCAGATAATTCTTGTAGCGCTCGTATTCTTCCCATTTTCGCTGTTCTGTCATATGTATCCTCCTTAAAGTTACAAAAATAGTTAAAAGTAACACCGAGTTACAAAGCGTTGTAACCGCTCTTGTCCGCATAAATAAAGGCTTTTTGGGGTGTGGTTACAAAGTTACAACTTTTTCGCGCGCGCATATAAGGGGCATTTTTTTATTTTTAAAAATTATTTTCACATATATAAGTACCCTTTTTCGCTGTAACCCGTGTAACTTTGTAACTTTTTTTACTCTTCCGGCGATTCTTCGGGTCGAACCAAGACATAACATCTTGAACAATCAAGCCCGAATTTTATTACTTTGGTCGGTTTATTATTAGAATCACCTATTATAAGTCCGTTCTTCAAAGCCCACGAAATAAAAGCTTTGTCATTAAAACCGCCCTCTTTGCAAATTCTTTTAAAGACATTGGTATGAATGGCATAGCAGTTCTTGTCTGTGACTTTATCAACATAAATTCTTCCCCAAGCCTCAATTCGGAACTCGTCCAAATTGCCGTTGTAGAACTTTGCATTATTTACATCGCATTCGCTTATTATGTATTCATAACACCGCTCATTCTCTGATAGCGTGTGCTTGTCTGTAAGCGCCTTTTTGAGCTCGTCAAACGAAAGTCTCTTATTGTCCTTGAAAATATACTCTGTGGCGATTAAATCGGCTGTGAGTATAGCGGATAATGACCTTAACTGCTTATCCTCGTATTCCTCGTCTCCAATAAGCTTAAAGCAGTCCTGCTGTGTCCGCATTACTTCATCCATACCCAATTTACACAGCACATCTACAAACTCCCTGCCTATAAAGCCGTAATTGTTTCTAAGCAGCGTAGCCGCCGTCTGTCCGTCAGGAAATATATCGCCGTCATCGGTCTCATATTCAAGTACACGGTTCACCGCGCCGCCCTGCAGTTGGTCTGTAATAATCGGCGTTTCACCGGAGCAGATAATAATATTCGCCCAGGTGTTCTTTGGCGCAAGTCCGAGCTTTGTATTGCTTCGCCCTCTGCCTTCACCGCTTGCGAGCTGATATATAAGCTGTGAAAAATCATCTTTAAAATTCTTCCGGACTCTCGCGGTATCGTCAATGATAAACGGAAGATTGTTAAAGAACCCCGCTTTAGCCTCAAACGCCGATATTGTATCGTCAAAGTTTGAAATAAACTTTCCTATTTCGGGGTCTGCCCACACACTGGCCGCTATCATTCCGCATACGGATTTACCTCCGCCTGTCTTGCCCCAAATATCAACCCAAAATGGTAGCAGTCCGCAGGGCTTAATAAGTACGCTTGCAAGACTTGCCGCCATTGCAAGACGCGGTTCAACTCTGCCGGAGGCTCTTACCGACAGAATAAAATCCATCCACTTTTTACGGCTCCCCGCGGTTGTTATGGTATCGAATAAGGTGTCAAACCGTCCGTCCCTGTCAAAGGCAAGCTCCGATGTATATGGCATAAATCCATCCTCACACCAGCCCATTTTTGCGGTTGCTCTTACCTCGGGAATAGTTTCAATATTAAGCTGTTCAATGTCTGCAAGGTATTTTACAAGGCTTTTCGCCGTCTCGCTCGTAACCGCAATACCGAATACCGCCAGCTCGGGTATTTTACTCCTTTGCGCTATAACCGCCTTCGATACAATCTGTTCACGCCAGCGCCCCTGCCGATAAAAGGCAAGCCTTACCTTTTGCATACCGTCCTCGACATTGGTTATAACCTCCGCGGGGAGTATCGGGTGAGGACATGCCACACGGTTATCCGGCATAGCGTCGGGATTATATATTCCGTCCATATTAGCTATCCAGTTGCCGCACTTCATTTCAGGATAAGCCTCACCGAAATCGGTTATCCGCTCAAAGGCTTTCTGCTTTTCGGATTTTTTACGCTCATTTTCACGCGAAGTCATATCCTTTTCGGCAAGCTTAAGCATACGCTCGACACGCTTTTTTATCTCGCTGCCGAACTCAGCGGCACGGTCTATCAAATCAAAACCGAGCTGTTCACGGATAAGAGGGTCAGGCTCGTCCATTATTTTGCAAATAACTTCCTCGCTGTAAAGCTCCTTTGCGGTAAGCTTTGAAAAATCTATATCGTCCAATCATTTCACCCTCTCATTATGTATTCAGTTTCGGCAAGGCTTAATTTATGCGTTAATGCGTTCCTTAGTGTAAGCGCGGATAAAAAAAGCGGACTAGGCTTTTCCTCAGGTCCCGAGGGTTTATATGCCGTGATAAAATCCTCGTTTAATTTCCAGTTGTCAAACGCGTCCCAGTAATTAATCCGCGCCGCTTTACGCTTGTCCGACTTACCTTTTCTGTCCCGCCTTACGCGGTCTATTTTGCGCTGTTCGGAATAGCTTATGTCTCTGTCTAAAAGCCCGCACGCGTCCTCAAAGGAAAGATTTTGAATGTTCATTACAAAGGTAATAACATCACCGTGCGCTCCGCACCCGAAACAGTGATATGTACCATCTGGATATACGCGGAACGACGCGGTTTTTTCGCTGTGAAACGGACATTTTGCAAAGCCTTTTCGGTCTACCTCAACACCGTATCTGTCAAGCCAGTCATTAAGCGAATTAGTGGTTTTTATTTTTTGTGTGTCTATCTTCATACTTCAAATTCTAAATCCTTAATCAGCGTGTTCCTTATGTGGTGGTAGAAAATTTTTCGCATTAAAAGCGGCGTGGTTTCGGGCTTGCAGAAATGCACGGAAATATCATATCTATCAGCGAATGCCATAACCGAGGAAAGCAAACTGTTTGAATTTAATTTACTGCGGTATTTCCCACCTATTATCTTTTCATAATTTCCATTTTCAACAATCAAATGAACCTTAGCACCACTTTTGGCTGCTCTTTCAAACTCTTTTGAGAATCTGTCTCTACCCTTTGTAAAATTGCCGCAAATCTCGTCTAAATTCATTTTTCGTTCAATAACGATTTCTTTATCAAGTAAAACTTCAAAGCCGTCTATGCCGCAATAACCGCACGAATAATCTCCAAAATCAAGCTTCTGTCTGCGGTAGGGAATACCGACGGAATCAAGCCGTTTATAGTATTGTTCCGTCGGTTGCTCCCTTGTATCAACTAATAAAAACATCGTATTAAGGATATTTTCCATTTCCTTTGGTGTCATAGTTTAAAACGGCAAATCATCATCCGAATCAATGACGGCGAAATTCGTTGTATTCGCGCTTGCGGTGCTTTGAGACGACGCTTTTTTTGCTCCGCCGTTTAAGGTTTTTAATGCTGGCATTTTAAACTTACCGTTTTTAATGCAGTCAACTGAGCGGAATCCTCTGCATTCGGTTAAAATGATCACATCACCGTTTTCAGTTTCGAACTCCTTTTCTCCAAATATTACACCGATAGTTTTGCCTTTTAACTTGGTTTCGTCCCAGTCCCAATGATATCCGGAATTACTTTCCTCGATATTCGCAATCATAGTTTTGAATTTATTGAGGTTTTCTTCGTAATACTGTGAGTTTTCATCAGGGATAAATGCGTTGTATGTACCGCGCCATTTTTTGTTTTCGTTAATATTCGCCCGATATTGCTCGGCAAAATGTCCTTTGTGCTCGCCCTCGGAAATATCAAAAGAAAAAGCCAACCAAGTATAACCGCTTGCACTCGTTTCTTCTTTACAATCAAGAATTTTTGCAATGTATCCACCCTTTGGTAATTGCGGAACACCGCCTGTAATAACCTTTGCTGTTTCAAATCCTTTTAATTCTTGCATAATTGTTTATTCTCCTTTTTCAAATTCTTCTAATGCTTCAATTACTGTTTTAATATCGTTAGGGATTGTATCGGTCTCGAATAATCCCATCGGGGTTTTTGCAGTGCTGTTCTTTGCGTGCGTTTCGAAGACATATTCCCCGTCAACACACTTTGCTATAAGAACGGTTGTAAACTTGCTTTCGAGACATATCTTATCAAGTTTCTTTCCGCTTGTTTTAATCTTTGTAAAGACAAAACCGTCCTCTGTCCTTTCGGTTTGCGTATGTGCGACAAAAACGACTGTTAAATCGTCTCTAAGCAAATAAGCCATATCTACCATATCCCAAATACATGTAGCAAGGTCAAGCCATTTGTCATAGCCTTTTTCACGACTTCTCCGCATTTCGTCTGCAACCATTATTGAACCTATCGTATCAATCACGACGGTTTTAATTTTCGGGCATTTTTCAGAAATCGACGCAAGTCTCGTCTTAACTCTGTCCGGCTCGTCACAGCAGAAATAATTCTTTTTTTCTTCGTTATACTGCTTTTTCCAGCCTTTCCAGGAAAGACCCTTACGGTCAGAATCTATGTAGTAAGTAGTGTCGAGATCAAGATTTCTCATTGAAGTCGTTTTCCCCGAACCGCTTTCGCCCATAATGCAAATAACCTTTGCCATTTTTATTCCTCCCTTTTGTCTTCATCTAATTCAAGTGGGCAATTCTGTCCAACATACTTTTGCGGAAATGCCACAGGCTCTTTGTTGAGCTGGCACATCCTCTCGTTACTGCTAAGGTATGGGCAATGCCTGCACGTTATTTCAGACCGCCCTTTATCGTCCACCGGGAAGAATACTTTTACGGTGCATTTTGTTTTAATATAAGAAACTACGCCTGAATCAAAGTTCGGCATTATTTACCACCTCTTTGTTTATTCGCTTTTTCGTATTGCCCTAATATCTCGTCAATTTCCATACGGTTTTTGCCCTTAATCAGGCTTATAAGCCGCTTTTCGGCAGTCGTTAAATCCTCGTCAAACCACATAATCTATTCCTCCTCAAAATACCTTGCCGCGCCTACAATATGTACCCTGCTGTTTTCGGGGAACCGCTTAAGGTAGTCCGAAGACTTATACTGATACAGAGTCTCGTCAAGCTTGTCCATTATTACAGGAACGCCACCTAATAAGGCGATAATATTTTCCTCGGGTATCATATTGGAAATTCCCCAGTAGATATTTCCCTTGTAACCTAAAAGGAACAGAAACTCTGACTTTGTTTCGGTTATCTCGGTAATACCTCCCGTACTTCCGCACATAGGACACGCCTGATAGCTCTCGGCGCCTAAATCGCGGCTCTCGGTTACGGTCTCGCTATGGTCGAATTCTGCGCCGCAGTTATCACATCTGTACATTATCCGACCCTCCTATCGCCCTACCGAGATTAAAGCCCGCATTAAATGCCCGGTCTTCGAAAATGTCCGAATCAATGGATATAATATCCTGCAAAAATCCGTCCTTGTATTCCGCTTTCTCACGCTCGCTGTCCCGTTCGTCAAGCTCCGCAGCGTACTGCTTAACCTTGCGCTTTAACCTATCGTTTTCCCGCGCCTCAGCTATGTAGCAGTTGCCGAAATAGATAAACCCGACAAATAATATCGCTGCCAAAATAACTACCGCCCACAGAGCGAAACCGTCAATATAAATACAACTGTTCATTTTTTATTTCCTCCTATTAATAATCAATATCCAACTCCTACATAATCAAGCACTCTTGCCCAACCATATTTTTCCCCTGTCACTTCATCCGTACAGCATTCGTACATCCAATATTGCCATTCGCGCGGATTTCGTTCCTTTAATTGGTCGAAACGGTGCGGTCGTTTTTCAAGATGTATCCCGAACCCGCACATTGAACAGCCTGTCCGCTGTGCGCCCGTTGTTCTTAATTGCCCGTTTTCGTCCCGTTCTATTGTTCCGTATATTTCGGGTAAGGGGACTTTAAGGTCAAGCGCAAGTTGTAATAAATCCTGTCGATTAAATATAGCGAACGGGGCAGATCTGATTGTGCTTGCACCGAAATAATTACAACCGTTTATCCTAAGCGATTTCGCGCGCCTTCCGCCTTCAGAAGCCATAAGACCTAAAAACGGAACACTGTTATGTGCTTTTGCCCAATCGTCGCAAGGTTTTTCTTTGAGATAGTAGCAACATTTTGACGATACCTTAAAATTAGGTATTTGATAGTTTGTACATTCTTCGTCGTTTGCATATCCTCCGAATTTTTCAAGCCATTTTTGCGACATTTTCATACGGCTGTTTTTCTGATAACCACCGTATTCGCCCGTTTCACCTGTCATAATGGCATGTCGAACAGTTTTATTCTTTTCCGAAGGATTGGCAAGCAACTCTATCTTTGCCGCTATTTCCTTTGAAAGAACGGGAAAACCGAAAGTTTGTATTATTTCGGGTTTAGACCAATGTGTGCCGTCAGGCTTTAACGCCGACTTCAAACACTCTACACCTAATTGATGATGTACTCGCTGTATGCTCCGGTCTTCAAGATATGACACACTTATCGCAGGCACATCTATATGTATAGACCTTAAGAACATCAGTAGTGTTATACTGTCGAGCCCTCCGACCGAAACGTGGTAATTCAACCCGCGCACATCACATTCCCTTACAAATTCCTGCGCGCGAATTTTTGCATATTTAATCTTAAAGTCATAGGGCATTTTCTCTTTAACCATAAATGAAGCTATCTTTTCCTTTGCTCCGATACGCTCCATTCGCTCTATTACATTCTCTGGTGGCATATTTCAATCTCCTATTTGACAAATTTAAAATTTAGTGTTATAATAACCATATCCTATTTGACTTGCCGCTTATCGGACTTCCTCTCCGATGGGCGGCGCTTTTTATGCTTTGCAAGCCACTCACTCCTCCCTTACGGCTTCGAGATTAAGTTTTTTAAGCTTTAAGCACATTTTTTCAAGCCTGTTAATATCCAAATGCCACGCTATATAGGCACACTCGGTATCTACCGCCTTTGGATTCCAACACTCAGCGCCCTTTTCCTCCATAACCTTTCTTGCCTGGTCTTTCAGACGAGCCGCCACCGCGTCGCTCTTAAAGCCGAATAACTTTTTAATATCGGCACTGCAGATTTCGGTTTTGCTGTTATAGAGCCTTACCGCGTATTCAATGTCTGCAAGCTGTATGTCGCGCATATTCTCACCGCCTTTCAATTTGGTTTTGTTTCTTACTCCGCATTTCTTTCCCGAATAATCTCGTCTATCGCGGACATTATGCGGGTTTCGGCGTCCTTGGGCGTTTTCTTGCCGTTTAAAATCATCCATATGTAATCGTTTGTAACGCCCATTCTTTTAGCTAACTCCGTTTGAGTTATTTTATTAATGTGCATTTTGCCAACTACATTGGCTATCCATTGTTCCAAAATTCAAACCTCCTTATTATTTTTTTGAAAAAACAGTTGTATTTTTCGTACTTATGTGTTATTATTATCGTGTCAAGAAAAATAAACATAAAGTAGTCAAAGTTGCAGAGCGAAAATTCGAACTGTTTATTGTTATTATATACCGACATCTCGAACTTGTCAATAGATTGAGAGCGACTTTTCGAACTTTGTAATTAGTGACAAATTGCAGAGGTGATTTTTGTATGTTTTTTGAAAGATACGAAAAATTATGTAAAAACAAAAATAAAACCACTACTGGCGTAGCGGCTGAACTCGGCATTGCTAAATCAACAGTTGCTTACTGGAGAGCAAACGGCAACGTAATTCCAAAACAAGATGTATTATTAAAAATGGCTGAATACTTTAATGTATCAGTTGATTATCTTCTCGGTAATAATGACATTAAAAATCCTCCGAAATCCTCTATTTCAGATGACGATATTAAATTTGCTTTGTGGGGAGACGTAGCGGACGAAATCCCGAACGACAAGCTTCAAGAAGTTAAAACATTTGCAGAATTTATTAAAAACACTTACAAAAAGGACAATAATAAATGAACCTGAATAACTTATATTCTTATGCCGAAGAGAATAATATTCCGGTTATCTCATTTGATATACCTAAGTCTGAAAGCATGTCCGTTTTATATGACGGTAACTGTTATGTAGGAATAGACCGGTTGACTGTAAAAAACGAAACAGATGAAAAAGAAAAGCTTGCACACGAACTCGGTCATTGCGCTACAGGCTCTTTCTACAACGAATACGCTAAATGTGATATCAGGGAAAAGCACGAACGGCGTGCAAATATATGGAAAATAAAAAAGCTTATCCCGAAAGATAAGCTGATTGAAGTTATTAATAGCGGTTTTGGTGATAACCGTTTTGAGTTGGCAGAGCATTTCGACGTAACGGAAGATACAATGCAATTTGCGTTAGATTACTATTTTGTTGTATAAATCAAAGTGAATTAATTTATTTTTAAGGGGTTATGTCTAATGAATAAGTTAAAAGAAAAATTATCGGATTGGCTCGGTGGTTTTGGTGTTGCTTTATATTTTGTAATAACATTAGCAATAAGTGTATTGCCCTTTGTGATGATAGACACTAACTTTATATTAACAATAATTTTTATAGGAATTGAGGACTTTTTACCGATCACAACTATTGTTTTTTGGATTTGGGGATTAGTTGCTGCGATTAAAGGTGTCCAAGATGTTTGGGCAATAATTTATTATATTGCCTTCGCGGTTTTGTGGTTGCCTTACTTTATAAATATAATATTAGCTCTATTTCAACCAATTACAAAAAAGATTGAGCGGAGGAAATTATATGACACAATATGATTATCCTAATTACTACACCAGATCTTTCGAAGATTCTTATCAAGATCTACATGATAGTTTAATTGATTCGAAAATTGTCACATCAGACTTAGATGTTGAGTTGATACCTTTTGTTTATACTGTATATGATCTTGTTGCATTTGATTATGGCTTTGATAGAGAGGAATTATTAAAATATTTCAAAAATTGGATTGACGCTTGCTTCTGTTCTGATAAAGTCTATTCTATTTTTTACGAGCGTCATAACCTTTATAGTGAAATAGTTCGCGGCAAAAGACCACGCTATGAATGGATGATAGGAAATCCAACAAATATTGAAAGTTCAGCTATTCTTAATTTATGTGCTGCTTTTGGAGATATACTTTATAATCCAACTTGTGCGAACAATTATGATAAAGCACCAATAATGATACATGGTTTTTCGGAAGCAATAGACTTCACAGCTACGATGACAAAGTTTAGCAGTAAAGTAATGAATACATTCTACGAAGCGTTGTCATTATTTGAAAAATCAGGACCAATTGAGGCTGTGTTTAAAAACGATGACAAACTATCAACTCACACTGAAAATACGAAGAGTAATAATTATAAAAAAGAAGCAACGCCAAAAGAAAAAAGTAAAATCCGAACAAGTACTATCAATAACTCTAAAAATCCCTCATTTATCGATAAATACCTTGAGTGGATAACTCTCGGAGGCGTTGCATTATTTTTAATTATAATTTTTATAATAAGTGGCTGTTTTAATTGAAGTAAAAAAAATCCGCCCTGAAACGAAGGAATGACGATCGAAAGACAATCAGGTCTGCTGTTTAAGTAACCCTAACCCTCTAATAAAAATATTCGGAAGTGTTGAAAATGTATGACCGCGAGTACGACCCCGAGCTTTTTATAATAACCCATAAGGAGCAGGAGTTATTAAAACGCCTCCGCGATCTTTCCGATGAAGATAAAACCGAAATAGAAAAACTGACCCTCGACCTCGCGCTAAAGGATATTCAAGATAAATAAAAAATCTCCACACTGATGTGGAGGAAAATAAAAGAAAATAGACTTACAATGAATAAAATAATGCAGAAAAACATAAATTTTTAATACTGACGAAAAAATGTCCTTGACACAATAATGTGACTTGTGGTATAATTTCGCTAGTGAACGCGTTACAGTAACCTGCGGGGCTGTAACCCAGAAAGCTCTCTGCATTATTGCAGGGAGTTTTTTGTTTTATGAAAGAACCTAAAAAATTTTTTACATACGAAGAACAAATAGAACTGTTAAAAAATAAAAAATTAATAATCACCGATGAACAAAGAGCAATTAATTATTTAAAACAATACAGCTACTATTCCCTAATATCGGGATATAAAGACATTTTCAAAGTCGAAAAAAACGGTAACTATCGCCCTGATGCAAGATTTGAACATATCGTTTTACTATATCAGCTTGATAATATGTTAAAATATCTTTTTCTGCAAAAAATCATAAACATTGAAAAGCACATTAAATCTCTATATTCATATTCATTTTGTAGCCTTTACGGAGAAACACAAGACGATTATTTGAATGTTAATAATTATAATTATATTCCGAAATATCAATCTGCAATTAATGATTATGTTTCATTGGTAAGCTCAACATTAAAAAACTCAGAAAAATATCCAAATATTAATTATAACATTAAAACCTATGGAACAGTTCCGCTGTGGATAGTTATTCATTCGCTAACATTTGGCAATATTTCAAAATTATATTCTTTTTCTATGCCTAAAGTTCAAAGCGAAGTGTCCCGCGAGTTTAAAGGTATTTATAGTAACCAGTTATCGGCTATTTTAAATGTATTAACAAAATACAGAAATGTTTGCGCACATGGTGAAAGGTTATACAATTACAGAACGCAAAAATCATTGTTAGACTTGCCTCTCCATTCGCAGATTAAAGGTTTGTATAATATTTCAAAAAATGATTTGTTTAACGTATGTATTTCTTTCAAATATTTACTGCCTAAAGATAATTTTGACGGTTTTATAGATGATTTAAGTTTTGTTATTCAATTATATTTTGAAAAACTTGATGATTATTATAGGTCAGAAATACTTAAATGTATGGGATTTCCTGATGACTGGAAAGAAATATTGTTAAATTAGGTTTGATATTTATTTAAAATAAAAACTCCGCCCAGTGCTGTAACACCAAAGCGGAGCCGTATCGGACGGACCGATACAATGCCTTAACAAGCATACATATTGTACCATACCCGTCCGAAAATTGCAAGAACAAGAAAGGACGGGATTTTTATGCCCATTTACAAAATGGACGGTAAAAAGCAAGCAAAGCAAAAATACCGTGTTTTCGTAAATTACACGGACAATCAGGGTAAATATCATAAAAAGAGTAAAATTGTTTACGGTCTGGACGAAGCAAAGGAATGTGAAAGAAATCTCGCCCGCAAAGTATCGCAAACCGCTCCCGACAGTAAAATGACCGTGCAACAGCTGTATGACGAATATACAGCTGTCAAAAAGCACGAAGTAAGAATAACCACCCTTGAAAAAACAAAATCAATTCTTAACAGAGAAGTAATACCGATATTCGGCGAAACGAAAATTGATAAGCTAAACATTCCGCTTCTTCAAAAATGGAAAACCTCTGTCGCCGAAAAAGAACTCGCCGTCACGACAAAAAATAATATTTATACAGAATTTCGCGCCCTGCTCAATTACGCCGTAAAAATGGAGTATATCCCCAAAAACCCGCTAAACAGTATCGGCAATTTTAAAAATCCCGAATTTGAGACTGCAGAGGAAAAGCTGCACTATTACACCGCCGAGCAATTTAAAAAGTATATAGCGGCCGCAAAGTCCCACATCGGCACAATAAGCGATTCCGGATATTATGTTTTTTTCAATATAGCGTTTTACACAGGTATGCGAAAGGGCGAAATTAACGCTCTTAAATGGTCCGATATCGACGGTGATTTTATTCACGTCCGCCGAAGCGTTGCACAAAAGGTTAAAGGCTCGTCAATAATCGAAACACCGCCTAAAAATAAATCGTCCTACAGAACGCTCCAAATGCCACAGCCGCTAATAGAAATACTTACCGAATATAAGAATAGGTGTATGCGTTTAAAAGGCTTTACGGACGATTACAGAGTATGCGGCGGCATTTCCTGCTTAAGCGACACAATGATTTCAAATAAAAATATCGAATTTGCAACCGAAGCGGGACTCCCGATAATAAGAATACACGATTTTCGGCACACCCACGCTTCCCTGCTTGTAAACGAAGGTATTAATATTCAGGAAATCGCGCGGCGACTCGGTCATTCAAAGATTGAAACTACCTGGAACACATACGCGCATTTATACCCAAAAGAAGAGGAACGCGCCGTTTCAATCCTTAACAAAATAAAATAATTCGTACATTTTTCGTACACAAAAGAAAAAGACCCGCTATTTAAGCGGGTCTCAGCGTATTTGGTGGAGATGAGGAGAGTCGAACTCCTGTCCAAAAATTTATCCGTATCGGCTTCTCCGAGCGCAGACATTTGTTTACATTCCCTTACGCGGACGTCAAATGTCAGACTTCCGCGCTTGGTAGCTCCCTATCCGTGACGAAAGCGGGAGCCGGCTCTCGTTCACGTTCACCGCTAAAATGACACCCTTGCCGAACCGCGGTGCTTTCGGGTCGGATGAGCAGCCTAAATTAGGCTGCTAAAGCAACTTTATTGTTGTTAGTTAATTTTGTTTACGGATTTTATAGCGGTTCCGCACCGCTGCTCGCTTCCGATACTTCAAAATCCCTGTCGAAACCTTTACATCCCCTTATATTCTTTCATTGTCAACGGTTTTGCTCTTTGAGTGCCCTGTCAATAGTGCGCGCTGCGTCGCGTTTTGCGGCGGTTTCACGCTTATCGTGGAGCTTTTTGCCCTTGCATAGTCCCAACTGCACCTTAACAAGTGAGCCTTTAAAGTAGAGCGACAGGGGTATTAACGCCAGTCCCTCCTGCTTGACCGCACCGAAAAGGCGCATAATTTCCCGCTTGTGCATAAGCAGCCGTCTATTGCGGATGGGGTTTTTGTTGAATATATTGCCGTGGTCGTAGGGGCTTATGTGCATCTGCTTGATTATCATTTCGCCGTTATCGACCGAACACCACGCGTCCTTTAAATTAACGCCGCCCTGCCTTATCGACTTAATCTCGGTTCCCGAAAGCTCAATGCCGCATTCAAAGCTTTCCAGCACAAAATATTCGTGAAAGGCTTTTTTATTTGTTGTTATCGTTTTAATGTTATCCACGCGGCCTACCTCCCCTCGGGAATTAAAGTATAGCACACTTTTCTAACGCTTTCAAGTAAATACTGTCGAAAAATGAACGCCCGAACAGCAAATTACTGCACAGGCGTTCATTTCCTTTAAAGCGTTATGTACATTAAGTACGCTGAACGTTTTATTTTGAAATTAATCCTCGGAGATTGCCTCTACCGGACAACCGGCAGCGCAAGCGCCGCAGCTGCAGCATTTATCCGCGTCAATCTCGTAATGCTCCGCGCCTTCGGCGATTGCATCACAGGGACAACCCGCGGCACATGCTCCGCAGCTTATGCAGGCATCGGAAATTTGGTAAGCCATCAAAAAACACCTCCATAGCTCAAATGCTTTGCTTTATATATTGTAGCAAGTTTTGTTTAAAAATGCAAGTAAAATATTATTCCAATTCGTTATTTTTCGTGTTTTTTTTAATTGTTCTGCTCGCTGTCATTCTTTAAGTCCTTCGGACGTTTTTTTGAGCGGGATATAATCTTAACCTCGTCCCTGTGAATCTTAAACGGAATCGTATCACTGTCGATAAGCTTTACAAGCAGATTACCGGTTATCAGATTCACATCGGTCACAGTCGCAAGCCCCTCCTTGGTTTTAACTGTCGCACCGACATTCGGAGTAAAGGAATTAAGGTACTCGTAAGCGTCCTGTTCGTAATTAAGACAGCACATCAGTCTGCCACAGCTTCCCGAAATTTTAGTCGGGTTAAGCGACAAGCCCTGCTCCTTTGCCATTTTAATAGAGACGGGCTGAAAATCGCTTAAAAAACGCTTACAGCAATAGGGCTGACCGCAGATTCCAATTCCTCCGAGCATTTTAGCCTCGTCCCTTACGCCTATCTGCCTTAGCTCAATTCGTGTATGGAAGCGCGACGCCAAATTTTTCACAAGCTCGCGGAAGTCAACCCTGCCGTCCGAAGTGAAGAAAAAGACTATTTTGTTTGAGTCAAAAGAATATTCCACGCTGACAAGCTTCATATCAAGTCCATGCTCGGCAATCATTTCCTCACAAATTGAAAATGCCTCTTGCTCTTTTTTTCGGTTTTCGGAAAGCTTTTTCAAATCCCGATCGTTTGCGATTCTGAGCGTTTTTCTTAAGGGCTTAACGATTGCGTCGTCCTCAACCTCGCGGTTAGGAGCGCTTACAGTTCCGAATTCGGTTCCGTTTTGGGTCTCGACAATAACGCTGTCCCCTACATTCGCCTTGATGCCGCAGGGGTCAAAGTAATACACCCTGCCGCCGTCCTTAAATTTTACGGATATAACCTCTGTCATATATTCCTCCGAAATTATCAGTTGTGACTTATTTGAGCCGCTTTGCAGACAAGCGCGCAAAACAGCAGACTTAAATTTATATTGGTTTTAAGCGCATCTTCAAACTCTGGTATTGCGTCATAAAACCGCGCAAGAAGTTTGGCGTAACAGGTGCTGCGAAGATTATTTTTAATTTGCGCCGCAACATTGAGCTTTAGCTCTTTTAGAAATTCGTCGGCTAAAACTCGGCTTTTCTCAAACTGAGCGGTTATTTTAAGCATTTCCGCCTCGTTGCCGGAAATTAAAAGCTCTGTAAAACGCTTTGCCGCCGACTGCGCCGCGGTTCCGCCGCCCGCTAAGGCTTCTTTTGCCGCGCCGATATTTCCGCCCGTGGCCTTGAGCGCCTCTTTTATCTGCTCCTCGCTATAGTCGGTATTATTTATTAAATACTCTACAGCCTCGTCCGTTTCGGGCGGTACAAGCGAAAGTACAGTACACCTTGAAATGATTGTATCTAAGAGTGCCGCCGCGGATTCGGCTATAAGAATAAAAATTATATCGGCTGGCGGCTCTTCAAGCACCTTTAACAGGGCGTTCTGCGCCTGCTCGTTCATACTGTCCGCCCTGTCGATTACAAAAACGCGCCTTGCCGCCATATGCGGTTTAACATAGGCTTCTGTGCGGAGAGCTCTTATTTGTGCCACGGTGATATTTTTCTTGCCGTCCTCGGGCGCGGTCACCGTTATGTCGGGATGTGTGCCGATTTGAGCCAAATGACAGCCGCGGCAGACTCCGCACGGCGGGTTTTCACCGCCGCACACCGCCGCTCTGCTTAAAAAACGCATAAGGGTATGTCTTCCGGTGCCCTTATCCCCCTCAAGCAAAATCGCGTGGGGAATCCTGTTTTCGGCAACCGCCGCCAAAACCGCGGCTTTTATTCTTTCGTTACCCGCAAGCGGAAAGCTCATAGCACAAAGCCGACCTTTTTCATAGCCTTGAAGTAGGTTTTGCGCGCGACCCGCTCCGCCTTCTCCGCCCCCTGCCTGTAAAGCTGTTCGAGCATTTTTTTATCCTTTATAATCTCATCGTGCTTTTGCTTTATGGGAGCTAAAGTATCCGCGACAGCCTCGCCGACCGCGAGCTTAAACTCGCCGTAGCCCCTGCCGCTAAACTCCTTTTCGGTTTCATCGGCAGTTTTTCCCGTAACGGCTGAATAAATCGTGATAAGATTTGAAATTCCGGGCTTATCGTCCGACATTCTAATCTCATTATCCGAATCGGTAACCGCGCGCTTGAATTTCCTTATAATATCGTCCTTGCTGTCAAGTATCGCTACCCAGGCGTTTGCGTTATCGTCCGATTTGGACATTTTTTTAGAGGGGTCTTGGAGCGACTTAACCCTCGCCCCCGCTTTCGGAATATACGCGTCGGGAACGGTGAAAACATCGCCGTAAATATTGTTAAAGCGTATAGCAATATCTCTCGCAATTTCAAGGTGTTGTTTTTGGTCTGCGCCTACGGGGACTAAATCGGACTGATAGAGAAGAATATCCGCCGCCATCAGCACGGGGTAGGAAAAAAGACCTACATTTATATTATCGGGGTGTTTTTGGCTTTTATCCTTAAACTGGGTCATACGCGACATTTCGCCGAACTGGGTATAGCAGGACAAAAGCCACGACAGCGCCGTATGCTCGGGCACCTGCGACTGAATAAAAACGGTATTCTTTTCGGGGTCGATGCCCAGCGCCAAAAGAATGGCAAAGGTCGAATAAATCTGACTGCGAAGCTTCGCGGGCTCCTGCCTTACGGTTATGGCGTGAAGATCCGCCACGGCGAAGGTGCAGTCAAACTCGTCCTGCATTGCCGCCCAGTTTTTAAGCGCGCCGAGATAATTTCCAAGGGTCAAAAGCCCGCTCGGCTGAATACAGCTCAGCACCCTTTTTTTTGCCGTTGCTTCATTTTCATTGCACATAACCATTCCGCCTTTAGAATTAATATACCTATAATATCATATTTTTAAAAAAGTTACAAGGCTAAAAATCAAATTTCCGGATGGTGCTTTTTAACCACCGAAAATGCATCGTAGGCAATATCCGCCGCGAGGGCTATATCCTCGTCGGTGAGGGCGGCGTTTATAAAGTGATTGTGGTGGGAGGCAATAAACAGTCCGCGCGATACGCACTCGGCGACCCACTCCTGATGGAGCATAAGGCTGTCATCGTTCGCAATTCTTAAATAGAATAGCGCGGGCTCGCCCGAAACCACAAGCTTAAAGCCGTTTTCCTCCGCCGCCCTTTTAAAGGCGTTTGTCAGCTTTTCGCCCTTTTCGCGGAAGAGGGTCGGCGTATCGAGCCGTTTCATTTTATTAATACAGGCTATACAGGCGGCAAAGGGTACGGCGCTCATCCAGTAGGAGCCTGTAAAGGAAAGAGAGGACGCCGCCGCCTTTAAAAATTCCCTGCCGCAGGCGGCGGACATATTGTAGCCGTTAGCCAGCGCCTTGCAGAAGCAGATTATATCGGCTTTAATGCCGTAATAACGGTCGCTCCCCGCAAGGTTGAGGCGAAAGCCCGTCCTTACATCGTCAAAGATTAAAATTATACCGTGCTCGTCGCAGAATTTTCTTACCGCCTGCCATTTTTCGGGGGTGGAGCAGACATTGTCGTAGAAATTGCCGTGGTCATAGGGCTGGGCGATAAGAGCAGCAATATCTCCCCCTGTCTCCTCCCAAGCCTGTTCGAGAGCACTAATATCAAACCACGGGACTATTATATTGTTCGCCACGTCCTCGGGCAGAACACCGGGGTAATCCGCCTTCATAGCCCACGGGTCGTTGCCGTGGTAGTAGCCCTTGAAAAATACCACCTTTTTCTTGTGGGTAAAGGCTCTGGCGCAGAGCACCGCAAAGGTGGTGGCGTCGGTGCCGTTCTTCATAAAATATGCCCAGTCGGCGGTGTCAACAGTATCAACCAAAAGCTCGGCGCACTCAACCATTTTATAGGAGGGTGCAGTGGTGCAATTGCCCTTTTTCAGCTGTTCCAATGCGGCGGCATCAACCTCGGGGTCGTTATATCCTAACACGTTAGGTCCGTAGGCGCACATAAGGTCGAGATATTTGTTCCCGTCCATATCCCAAAAATATGTACCCTCTGCCTTAGAGCTTATAAGCGGCCACTTTTCGAGCGGCAGAAACAGCCCCTCGGACGGGCCTAAATGCCCGTAAATTCCCGACGGGATTACGTTAAGCGCGCGGTTAAACCACTCACGGCTTTTATTATGTGAATATTCAGGATATTTACTCATTTTAAGCTACTCCTTTAAGAAAGATAAAGCGAAACGCGGTCAAGTATGCGGTTAATATTATCCACCATAGAAAGCACGCCCGCAAGCCGTATATTGCCCTTGCACATCTCGTTAATAGTGGAAACCGTACCATTAAACAGTCCGTAAGCTAAATCAATATCGGCAAACTCCATTATGGCACGGGGGTTTTTCGCCGCTTCGTAAACCGTTTCAAAACGGTGATTATTAACCCTTATTGTAACCTGAGCTTTATCCTTAACGCCCAAGGAGACCTCACCGTCAACCGTGTTTCCCGCCGAAATCATCGCAGTAGAATCGGAATTTGCAAGCCCCGAAATCGCTCCCGCCACGGTATACATTGTAAGGAGTGTGCTTTCCTCAAAAAAGGCTCTGTCCTTTAAAGCCTCGTCTGACGGGCGCAAAAGCTCGGTAAGCCTGTTTGTAAGCTCGGTAAATGTCCCCGATAAAAACAAAAGCAGCTTTACCGTTCCCTTAACCGGCATACCCGGCTTTCCCTCGTTTATCATAAGATTAAACTTTTCGGGTGAGGAAAAGTTCATCTTGCAATCGGCATTATTGGACCCCTCGGTAATTTTACAGCCGTTTTTATCAAAATGAAAGGTACGGCAGGGTCCGCCTTTAACATCAAAACAAACAGAAATAGGCTTTTTAATTTTTTGTAAAATTTCCTTTGCGCCGTCATCAAGCCTGCAAAGCATATGTAATGTGCCGAGTACGCCGTACATATTAGCATACGCAAGCGCCTTTTGTTCAATCATTGTTGTTCCTCCTTCTGCTCGTCAAGCGAGAGATAAAAGCTCGGTATAAACTCTTCTATAAATATATCCGCCTCGGGACAGTTAAGCTTTTTTATACCCTCTCTTATCGTCTTCTCGGCAACCTCAAACTCGCGGTTGCCCATTTTAAGCTCCTCTATGCACTTTATAAGGGCGGAAAGCTTATCCGCCGCTTTAAGGAGCCGCTTTGTCTCGGGGTCTGGACTGAAAACAGGCTTAAAGTCCTCCTTAAAATCCTCGGGGAGCATATTAATAAGGCTGTCCCCCGCCGCCGCCTCGATTTGCTTGTATGCCGATTTAATTTCGCTGTTATAATACTTAATAGGCGTAGGCATATCTCCTGTTATAATCTCGGTCGAATCGTGGTAAACAGCCGCCAAAGCCGCTTTGTACGGGTCGGCGTTTCCGCCCAAACGCTTATTGTTTATGATTGCCAGCGCGTGGGCAAGCTGGGCGGTTTCAAGGGAATGCTCGCTTAAATTCTCCCTGCGGGTATTTCGCATAAGTCCCCAGCGGTAAATATTCTTCATTCGCGACATCATCGCATAAAAATGATTATACAAAATTTTCACATCCTTTATTGAATATTATATCATTTACTGTTATAATATCAATAAAGAATTTTAAAAAAGGATTGTATTAAATGGATTTTTCTTGCCTTAAGCATACCGCGCTCCGTCCGCAAAAGGAAAAATACCTTTCAACCTTTGTCATCGCGCTTATCACGGCGGCGGCGCTTTTTGTGCCGTATATGATTATGGGAGAGGGCTATTTCACCTTTTACGGCGATTTTAACGTCCAGCAGATACCATTTTATCAGCAGTGCCACAAGGCGGTGCGTGAGGGCAATATTTTTTGGAGCTGGACTACCGATCTCGGCGTTAACTTTATAGGCTCTTACAGCTTTTACCTATTAGGCAGTCCCTTTTTCTGGTTGACGATACCCTTTCCTAATTGGATGGTACCCTACCTTATGGGACCCCTGCTTATGCTGAAATTCGCCTGTGCCGCCTTTACTTCATACTGCTATATAAGACGGTTTACCCGCACCCCTCAGGCGGCGCGTTTAGGCGGTCTGTTATACGCCTTTTCGGGTTTTTCGGTTTATAATATCTTCTTTAATCATTTTCACGAGGCTATTATTGTTTTCCCGCTTCTGCTTTTGTCGCTTGAGCTTCTTATTACCGAAAACCGCCGCTTTGTATTTGCCCTGACGGTAGCCCTGTGCGCGGTTACAAACTATTTCTTCTTCTTCGGAATGGTTGTATTTACGGTTATTTACTTCTTCGTCCGGCTTTTCTCGGGGGCGATAAGCCTAAAGGTTTCCCGCTTTTTCGTGCTGGTGTTCGAGGCGGTGCTTGGGCTTTGTCTTGCCGCCTTTCTGCTGCTGCCGAGTATACTCGCAATTCTCGGAAACAGCCGTGTATCCGAGGTACTGCTCGGCTGGAACGCGATTATGTACGGCAAGGAGCAGATTTACGGCAACATTTTGGAGTGCTTCTTCTTCCCGCCCGACATTCCCGCCCGTCCCGTCTTTTTCCCGAACGCGAACGTCAAGTGGTCGTCCTTGGGCGGCTGGCTGCCCCTTTTCAGTATGGTGGGCGTTTTCGTCTGGTTCTCACAGCGCAAAAATCATTGGCTCAAAAGAGTAATAGGGATTTCGGTCTTTATGGCGCTTGTACCGATTCTCAACAGCGCATTTTACGCCTTTAACACCTCCTATTACGCCCGCTGGTTCTATATGCCCATTCTTATGATGTGCCTTGCCACCGTTTTGCTTACCGAAGACAGCACGGTTAACTGGTCATCGGGCTATAAGTGGGTTTTGGGAATAACAATCGCGGTCTCGCTTGTAATAGGCTTTTTCCCGCAGGAAAACAGCGATAAGGACGGGCTGATTTTCGGGCTTTATTCGCAGAGCGAGGACGGAATGTATGTTTTCCGTTACTGGGTGACCTGTGCGATAGCGATTTTAAGCCTTGTGATACTCGGTATGCTTTTAAAGCTGTTAAAAAACGACCGAAACGCCTTTTACAGGGGTGCTACGGTCTGTATATGTATAATCTCGGCGGTTTACGGCAATTTCTTTATCGCCTGCGGCCGCTCCCACTCCTATGAGATTAAAGATGTTATGATTGACCAGCTTATTGAGGGCGAGGTCGATTTAGAAAACGGCAATTACCGCGTCGATGTTTACGACGGTGTGGATAACACCTCTATGTATTTGGGACTGCCCGGAATAAATGCTTTCCATTCGGTGGTACCCGCCTCTATTATGGAATTTTACGACTATATCGGGGTGGAGCGCAGCGTCGGCAGCAGACCAAAAACCGACAGGCCGGCTATACGTCCGCTTTTATCGGTAAAATACCTCTTGAACCGCAAGGACGGCGAAAGCTTTTTGGACGATAACGACGAGACGCTGATGCCTGACTACGAATATGTCAAAACAAGCGGCGGTTATTATATTTACGAAAATAAGAATTACGTCCCCTACGGCTTTTCCTACAATTACTGTATGAGCTACGATTTCTGCGACTCATATTCAAAATCCGATCGCGCTTCGCTTATGCTCAAAGCGATACTGCTGACCGACGAGCAGATTAAAAAATACGGTTATTTGTTTGACAATTTAGAGAATTTAGAGCTTCCGCCCTATAATTACGGGGAAGACGCACCTACCCTTTCTATTACCGACGAGGCTATGGCTTACGACTGCGAAAAATTAAGAAAGACCTCCGCTTATTCCTTTGAAACAGATAATTACGGCTTTACTGCAAAGGTAACGCGGGAAAAGGACAACCTTGTCTTCTTCTCTGTACCCTACGACGAGGGTTGGACCGCCTACGTAAACGGAAAAGAAGCCGAGATTGAAAAGGTCAACGCGGGCTTTATGGCGGTAAAGGTCGGCGCGGGAGAAAGCGAAATACGTTTTGAATACCGCACACCGGGGCTTGTAAACGGACTTTTGATTACGGGTGGTGCCTGTGTGCTTCTGCTCTTATATATCATCATTTTCAGCTTTTACAGAAAGCACCGCTCGCCAGACAATCACTATCCCGAGGGCGAACAGCTTATAAAGAAATGGCGCGAGCAGGACAGGCAGGACGCTCTTAAAATACTCTCCGAGCGCTTCCCCGAAAACCCGAAAGAAAGCATACTTGACGATAATTCGGATATTGACATACCCCACATTGAAAACGGCTTTGACGGCGGTTTTAAAATAGATTCGGATATGCTTGACGACGGTAAAGACAAATAATATATAAAGCCGAAAATCGGTTGCCCGTAAAACGGACAGCCGATTTTTTATATATTTATGATAATCGGCATTATGCCGTTTTCCTCAATATCTATTACTGCGTAGCTTTTGTGAAAATCGCGGGGCTGTGAGCAGGAGCCGGGATTCACAAGGTATATCCCGTCTTCATATAATATTTGTGAGGTGTGGGTGTGACCGAAGAGGGCAATTTCGCAATTAAGACTTTTCGCAGTATCTAAAAGTCTCTCTGTACCGTGCTTTACACCGAGGGTATGCCCGTGGGTGTAAAAAATCTTTTTGCCGCCTACGGTTTCTATATCCGACGAAGGGTAGCTTGAACAAAAGTCGCAGTTGCCGCTTACAATATAAAAATTTTTATCGGGAAACTCCAAATTCATATCCTCAATGTCCGCGGTAATATCCCCCAAAAAGAAGATATGCTTAGAGTCTTCCCTATCGGCAAGAATACCTCGCACCGTTCTCTCATTTCTGTGGGAATCCGAAATAACCGTAATTCTCATAAATTCACCTATTCTATAACATATTTTAAATTCATAATAATTAATATACCAATAAACGGAGGATTTTTCAATGGATAACAGCAAAATTGATAAAGAAAAGCTTATGGACGCGGTAATTTCCTCCTACGGCGGGAAATTAGATAAAAAAACGCTTTCAGATGCCGCTAAGGAGAAAAATATAGACCCTTTAATTAAAAGTCTCTCAGCCGAGGACAGAGAAAAGCTAAAGAGCGTAATGTCCGACAAAAAAACTATGGAGGCGGCGCTTAACAGCCCTCAGGCAAAGGCTTTGCTTAAAGCGTTTTTAAAGGGCGGGGGAAAGAATGGATGATTTAGGCTCCAAGCTTACCGAATTATTAAGCGACCCTGAAAGTATGAACCGCGTGCGGCAGATGGCGGAAAGCATTTTAGGCGAGAGCGGAGACGAAGTCCCCGCCCCGTCCGCCGCGCCAGATATTTCCGCGCTCGGCGATATGTTAGGCTCAGGCGAGCTTCAGTCGATTATCTCCGTAATTTCCAAAATGAAATCCGCAGGCGATGATTCGCGCGTACAGCTCATTTCCGCACTTCGCCCGCATTTAAGCGAGGAACGGAAAAAGCGCGCGGATACCGCGATTAAAATACTTAAGCTTCTGGACGTACTTCCGCTTATAAAGGAGAGCGGACTGCTTAATTTATGACAGGTGAGACTATGGATAATAACGAGTTTATGCGCCAAAGCAAAGAGGCGGTGGAAAAAATGAGGGAGATGAACGCCCGCGCGGTCCCAAGCCCGTCGGGACAGAATATGCCCCCCGTCCCGCCCTTTGTACGTCTTCAGGGGAACCGACAGGGCGGCACGGCAGGCAATCCGCAAAGACAGCGGCAAAATTCCGCCGCGCATCAGCAACAGCGTCGACCGCCGCAGGAATCCGCCGTAACGGCAGAAAAAAAGTCCGAAATAAAAAAAGAAAGCAATCAGAGCCCGGGTATTTTAAGCGGGCTTAACATCCCCTTTCTTGATATGCTGGCAGGGGACGCGGACGTGTCCCTTATAATAGGTCTTATGCTTATTCTAATGAGCGAAAAGGCGGATAAAAAGCTGCTTTTTGCGCTGATTTATATTCTTCTTTAACAGGAAAATAATTGATTTTATTGTAAATTTTTTTTGCAAAAAACACATTATGTAAACCTGGACAACCTTAAAAGTTTTCCAACTTATCCACCGACATACTAACATTTCAGGGGGTTTCAAAACGTATTTTCGCGCTTTTCGAGCCTTTTTCGGTGGATAACCGTGTTGATAAGTTGGATAAATTTTTATTCACCGTAAAATGAATAAAAAAATTATGTAAAGTTTTCGACAAAAGCCGACAACTTTTATTTTAGTTTTATTTGCTTAACTATTTCCTCTTAATACTATAATATTATGTGCGTTTCAACTATTTATTTTCAGCATAAGCATTATAACTTTTTTACAGATAAAAAACACTTTATTTTTTAGAGAAAATGTAGTATTATATATAGAGAAAATATACAGAGGTAAAATAATGGAAAGAACTAAATTAAAGGACAGAAAGCTTCCCGACTACACCCGCGGCGAGGAAATATTTAATATGGTGTCGCACATAGTCGGCGGAGCGTTCGGTATAGTAGCGCTTGTGACCTGTGTGGTCAAGGCATTTTTAAACGGCGACCCTTATCAAGTGGTTAGCGCATTTATTTACGGCTTTTCAATGATAGCCCTCTATACGATGTCAAGCGTATATCACGGCTTAAAGCCTGAAATGCCGAAAAAGGTTATGCAGGTTATTGACCATTGCACCGTTTTTATACTTATCGCAGGAACCTACACCCCCTGTGCGCTCTGCGCCCTGAGGAGGGAAAGCACAGCCCTCGGCTGGACGGTATTCGGCATAGTATGGGGAGTTTCGGCGCTCGGAATTACCCTTAACGCAATTGACCTTAAAAAATACAACGTATTTTCGATTATCTGCTATCTCGCTCTCGGCTGGTGTATAATTTTTACGGGAAAGTCGGCGATTAACGCCATCGGCTTCCCGGGCTTTTGGTGGCTGTTGGCGGGCGGAATAGCCTACACGGTGGGCGCTGTACTTTACGGAATAGCAGGCAGAAGCGTACACCGCTATATGCATTCGGTTTTCCACATTTTTGTGGTCTTAGGTAGTATTTTGCAGTATTTTTGTATACTGTTTTATATTTTAGTATAGGAGAATGAAAATGAAAGACTATATCATAATTACAGACTCTTCCTGCGATCTTACCCCAATGCTTGCCCAAGAAACACAAATCGAGGTTATCCCTCTGCATTTAACGATGGAAGGCAAGGAATACAGAAATATGCTTGACGGCAGCGACATTGACTCAAAAACATTTTACGGAAAGCTCCGCTCAGGAATTACAGCAACCACCTCGGCCATAAATCCCGATGTTTTTACCGAATTTTTTGAAAAATCAATAAACAACGGAAAAGATATACTTTATTTAGGCTTTTCCTCGGGACTGAGCAGCACCTACCACGCAAGCACAATTGCCGCCGAGGAGCTGACGCAAAAATATCCCGACAGTAGAATATACTGTGTTGATACTCTCGCCGCCTCTATGGGTCAGGGTCTTCTTATTTACTTAGCCGCCGAGAAAAAGAAGAACGGGGCAACAATTGAGGAGGTTCGCGATTTTGTAGAACAAAATAAGCTACATCTTTGCCATTGGTTCACGGTTGACGATCTTAACCACCTGAAACGCGGCGGCAGGGTCTCAGCGACTACCGCTCTTGTAGGGACTATGCTTAATATTAAGCCTATACTTCATGTTGACGACGAGGGTCACCTGATTAATGTCGGAAAGGTGCGCGGGCGCAAGGCGTCAATTGAAAGTCTCTTTGCACATATGAAGGAAAGCGCGGTTAATCCGTCGGAGCAGACCGTCTTTATAAGCCACGGCGACTGCGTAGAGGACGCTATCGCCCTTAAGAAAATGGTGGAAAAGGAGTTTTCGCCAAAGCGAATAGAAATTAATGCGATAGGACCGGTTATCGGCGCACATTCAGGCCCCGGAACCCTTGCACTGTTCTTTTTAGGAGATAAAAGGTAATTTTAAATTAAACAGCCCTTAAAGCTTAGAATCCAAGCTTTAAGGGCTTTCTTAAATTATGCTTTTACTGCTTAGCCTGTAAATCAAGCGCCGCCCTTATAAGTCCCATAAATAACGGGTGGGCTTTATTGGGGCGCGACTTAAATTCAGGGTGAAACTGAACGCCGACATAAAATTTATTTTCGGGAATTTCCACCGTTTCAACGATATGACCGTCGGGCGAAGTACCGCTTATTACTAGACCCTTTTGTGTCATCATATCTCGATAGTCGTTGTTAAACTCGTAGCGGTGGCGGTGGCGCTCGCTGATTTCAGACGCCTTGTAGCACTCCTCCATTTTTGTTCCTGAAACGATTTTGCATGGGTATGCACCGAGCCTCAGCGTGCCGCCCTTATTGATTTCGGCGTTTTGGTCAGGCATAAAATCAATTACCTTGTTGTTTGAATTTTCGTCAAACTCGCCTGAGTTAGCGTCAGTGAGTCCGCAGACATACCGCGCAAATTCTATGACCGCAATCTGCATACCGAGACAAATGCCGAGATACGGCACATTGTTTGTCCTCGCGTAATGCGCGGTCGCGATTTTGCCCTCAATTCCGCGGTTGCCAAAGCCGCCCGGTACTAACAGACCGTCGCAGCCCGCGAGGGTTTCCGCAACATTTTCGGCGGTTATAGTCTCTGAATCAATCCACTTAATCTGCACCCTTGCGCCGTAAACGTAGCCCGCGTGGCGCAGAGCCTCCGCGACCGACAGATACGCGTCGTGAAGCTGAACATATTTTCCTACAAGCCCTATTGTAACCTTCTTATTGCGGTTTTTAATACGCTCCAACATCTCGTTCCAGTCGGTAAGGTCGGGTTCCGACGCGTTAATGCCCAGCTCCCTTAACACAATATCTGAAAAATGATTCTTTTCAAGCATAATCGGAGCCTCATAAAGCACGGGAATAGTCATATTTTCGATTACGCAGTCAGGCTTTACGTTGCAGAAAAGAGAAATTTTCTTAAAAATATTGTCCTCAAGCGGCTCGTCGCAACGAAGCACTATAATATTCGGGTTAATACCCATTCCCTGCAATTCCTTAACAGAATGCTGTGTGGGCTTAGTTTTATGCTCGTCCGATCCGCGGAGGAACGGAACTAAGGTAACATGGATATAAAGAGAGTTTTCTCTGCCTACCTCAAGACCGACCTGACGGATAGCCTCCAAAAACGGCTGGCTTTCAATATCGCCCGTCGTACCGCCTATCTCGGTAATAACCACGTCGGCGTTGGTCTTTTTACCCACGCTGTAAATAAACTCCTTAATCTCATTGGTGATATGCGGGATAACCTGCACCGTCTCACCCAGATACTCGCCGCGACGTTCCTTATTAAGGACGTTCCAGTATACCTTTCCTGTGGTAAGGTTGGAAAATTTATTAAGGTCCTCGTCGATAAATCTTTCGTAGTGACCAAGGTCAAGGTCGGTTTCGGCGCCGTCCTCGGTGACGTAAACCTCGCCGTGCTGATAAGGACTCATTGTACCGGGGTCTACATTAATATAAGGGTCTAACTTTTGCGCCGCAACCTTCAGACCCCGCGCCTTTAAAAGTCGGCCGAGAGAAGCGGCGGTAATTCCCTTGCCGAGTCCCGAAACAACTCCCCCCGTGACAAAAATAAATTTGGTTTTTTTAAGTGAATTCTCCATACCCTTTTGACCTCTTTCTAACTTTCGTATGTCCTTATAATATTCTCGGCTATTTCGCCGCGCTTTACGCAATTATCCATTGCGGTTTTTTCAATATACTTGTGAGCCTCAGCCTCGCTCATATTAAATCGGTCTATAAGCAGCCACTTTGCGCGGTTAATAAGCCTTATTTCCTTCATCTTAGCCTCAAGCTTGACAGCCTTCCTTTCAAACGCGGCAAGGCGGTTATGGGTTGCCGCGATAAGCCGCACCGCCTGTGTGATAGACTGCCTTGATCCGGGACGCGAAAAGGTTAAAACGCCGTAATCCTCTACCTTGCAGCTAACCTGCTCGAAAAGCTCGTTTTTAACAAAGAGCAGAACTCCGACCGAACTGTCTTCGCAAAGCTGCTCGGCAAACTCAATGCCGAAGTCATCAGGCAGAGGCGTATTGATTATCACAATATCATACTGATTTTCAAGCTGCATACGCTTCGCCTCGGAAACGCTTTTAGCCGACGCTACCGGCGCGAACGAGCCACCGCTTAAAATGTCGCGCAGATAATCCTCCGCCTTAACAGAAGCCGATACAATAAGCACGCTTAAACCGTCTTTACCTCTGTACACCCGTCCGCCCCCTTATACATTAATCAGTTTAATTTTATTCCATACTCTAAAGTATATCGGTATATCCCTCAGGCAAAACCGACCTGATAAATTCGCTGTGCCGAGCGATGCTTTTTGCTTTTTCCACCGTATCAGGCAGGCTTACAAGCCCATCTGTTATGCCGCTCTCCGCCGTAAATAAATTTTCGTTGTTAGGCTCGCCCGCCGTCAGTCCTCTTTTTATTCCGTCAAGCCCAGCGTAAATAATAAGGGCATAGGCAATATACGGATTTGCGCACGGGTCGGGAGAGCGCAGCTCAATGCGCTTTTTATCGGAGGATTTCACCGCCGGAATTCTTATTAACTGCGAACGGTTTTCAGGCGACCAGGTGACATATTTAGGCGCTTTTTTCTCCCCCAAGCGCTTATACGATTCCTTAACGGGGTTTAAAAACGCCGTCATTTCAACCGCATGGTCGAGTATTCCCGCCATAAAGCTGTCGGTAAGGTCTCTGCCGTCGTCGGATTTAATTGAAACATTAATATGAAGTCCGTTGCCGCTTTCGTGCATTAAAGGCTTGGGCGAAAAATCGGCAAAAAGTCCGTTTCGGCGGGCGATGGTCTGCACGACCGATTTAAAGGTAACCGCATTGTCCGCGGCGCTTAACGCCCCGCTGTACTTAAAATCAATCTCGTTCTGCCCTGGTCCCTCCTCATGGTGGGAGCTTTCGGGCGAAATGCCCATTTCAAGCAAATTAAAGCAGATTTCACGGCGCACATTCTCCCCCTTATCGTCGGGAGCAATATCCATATAACCCGCCTTGTCAAATGTTTCTCCTGTCGGATTACCGTTATCGTCAAGCTTAAAAAGATAAAACTCAAACTCCGCGCCGAAAAAGCAGGAAATACCGCATTTTTTAGCGGCTTCCACCGCATTTTTTAAAATATAGCGTCCGTCCTTTTCATATCTTGTCCCGTCCGGATACTTGATATCGCAAAACATTCTTATGACTCTACCGTTAGATGGTCTCCATGGCAGCACAGACAAGGTGGACGGGTCGGGGTGAAGAAATAAATCTGACTTTACCACGCCGCCGAAGCCCGCAATTGCCGAAGCGTCAAAGGAAATACCCTCTGTAAAGGCTCGCTTTAATTCAAGCGGCATTATAGAAATGTTTTTTTGCCTGCCGCGTGCGTCACAAAAGGCAAGTCTTATAAACTTGACGTCCTCCTCCTCGACAAAGGTCATAACCTCATCGTACGAATACATTCGCGTACCTCCTTATTTTTTGCATAAAAAAACGTCCACCGACACCTTAAAGGGGACAAAAGCCCCCTGGCGTCACCGAACGTCATTGCTCAATGCAAATATAACTTTGTACTTATATTATAATTCTATTATACATAAATGTCAAGGGCTCTCTGCATTTTTTTACCGAAAAATTCCTTTTTACCGCCTGTTCTCTCCTCATACGCTCTCGATATATTAATTTTATAAACTAAAAGCGTATTTTTGCTTTATAATTTTATGTCAAATCGTGAAATTAGAAAATATAGTTAAATATTTCACATTTTTCTTGACAAATAGATTTTTTGGACGTATAATGGCATCAATGAAACGGCAATGACGTCGGTAGTAAGCACTACTATTGTCTGCCGTTTCTTTTTGTTAAAAACTAAATTTCGGATATTAAAAGCGGCAACGGCGTCGCAGTTGAGGATATTTATCTCATTGACGCCTCTGCCGCTTTTATTTTGTCCGAAAGAAAAAAGAGAGGTTAAATTATGAGCAGCATAAGCGAAATTTTCGGCAGCAACGTCTTTAATGACAGCGTTATGCAGCAGAGGCTTCCGAAAGAAACCTACAAGGCACTCCAGCGTACTATTAAGGACGGCCGTTCACTCGACCCGAATGTAGCCACTGTTGTCGCCAACGCAATGAAGGACTGGGCGATTGAAAAAGGAGCCACCCATTACACCCATTGGTTTCAGCCGCTCTCCGGGCTTTCCGCCGAAAAGCACGACAGCTTCGTAACGCCTGTCAGCGACGGAAAAATTATTATGGAGTTTTCGGGCAAGGAGTTAATTCAGGGCGAGCCTGATGCGTCTTCTTTCCCCTCGGGCGGACTTCGCGCTACCTTTGAGGCAAGGGGCTACACCGCGTGGGATCCCACCTCCTACGCCTTTATTAAGGACGGTGTTCTCTGTATTCCTACAGCGTTCTGCTCCTACGGCGGCGAGGCGCTTGACAAAAAGACTCCGCTTCTTCGCAGTATGCAGGCGATTAACAAGCAGGCTCTGCGCGTTTTAAGACTTTTCGGCAATACAGACGCCAAGTCGGTTAAAACTACGGTAGGTCCCGAGCAGGAATACTTCCTTATCGATGAGGAGGTTTACAACAAGAGAAAGGACCTTATTTATACAGGCCGCACACTTTTCGGTGCAAAGCCGCCTAAAGGTCAGGAGCTTGAAGACCATTATTTCGGAATTATCAAGCCGCGCGTTCAGGCATTTATGAACGACCTTAACGAGGAGCTTTGGAAGTTAGGTATTCTCGCTAAGACCGAGCATAACGAGGTTGCTCCCGCACAGCACGAATCAGCCCCCGTTTTCACCACCACAAACATTGCGGCAGACCACAACCAGCTTACAATGGAGATTATGCAGAAGGTCGCTAAAAAGCATCATATGGTATGCCTCTTACACGAAAAGCCGTTCGCGGGCGTAAACGGAAGCGGTAAGCACAACAACTGGTCGCTTACCACCGACACCGGCGTTAATCTTTTGAACCCGGGCGACACACCGTATGAAAACGCGCAGTTCTTACTTTTCCTCTGCGCGGTAATTAAGGCGGTTGACGAATATCAGGATATGCTCCGCGTTTCGGTTGCCTCCGCGGGCAACGACCACCGACTCGGCGCTAACGAAGCGCCCCCTGCGGTTGTTTCAATGTTCTTAGGCACAGAGCTTACCGAGGTTTTACAGGCAATAGAAAAGGATCAGCCCTACGGCGGCAAGGAAAAAGAAATTTTAAAGATAGGCGTACATACTCTGCCTAAGTTCCCGAAGGACGCGACCGACCGTAACAGAACCTCCCCGTTCGCCTTTACCGGCAATAAGTTTGAGTTCAGAATGTTGGGCTCTTTCTCCTCTGTTTCCTGCACAAACGTAGTACTTAACACCGCGGTTGCCGAGGAATTGAAGCAGTTTGCGGATACCCTCGAATCGGCGGGCGACTTTGAGGAATCCTTACACGAGCTTATCAAGAAGACAATTACCGAGCATAAGCGCATTATCTTCAACGGAAACGGTTATGACGACGCGTGGATTGCCGAAGCGGAAAAGAGAGGACTTCTTAACCTCCGCTCAACCCCCGAGTGCCTGCCCTATTCGGTTCATGAAAAGAACCTGAAGCTCTTCACCTCGCACAAGGTTTATTCCGAAACCGAAATGCGCGCAAGGTACGAGATTCTTTCGGAGAATTACTGCAAGACCATTAACATCGAAGCTCTTACAATGATAGATATGGCTAAAAAGGATATTCTTCCCGCGGTAAGCAAGTATTCGCATGAGCTATCAGATACAATTATTGCGAAAGCCGCCTGCGGCGATGTTGACAGCACCTATGAAAAGGAGTTGCTCGCTAAGATAAGCAAGCTTAACGCCACAGCCTACAAAAAGGTTCAGAAGCTTGAGGAGGCTACCCTTAAGGCTAAGGAAATCGACGATACCACAGAGCTTTCAATGTTCTATAAGGACAGCGTGTTCGCCGCTATGAGCGAGCTTAGAATTACGGTTGACGAGCTTGAAACTATGGTTCCGGCTACAAGCTGGCCCTATCCGTCCTACGGAGATATGCTCTTCAGCGTAAAATAATTTCAGGTCACAAGCCGCCGTGTAAAAACGGCGGCAGGCAAAATATTTTTTAAAGGGATGATTTTTATGGATTCGAAAATCTTAGAAGCCATCTCCGGAGAAGTATTCGGGGTTTGGTTTTTGATCGGTGCGGCGCTGGTGTTCTGGATGCAGGCAGGCTTCGCAATGGTAGAAGCAGGCTTTACAAGAGCCAAGAACACAGGCAACATTATTATGAAGAACCTTATGGACTTCTGTATCGGTACAGTAGTATTTATACTTATCGGCTTCAGTCTCCTCTTAGGCGAAGATGTTGTAGGACTTATCGGTAAACCCGGATTTGACATCTTCACAGCTTATTCGGACTTTGATTTTTCAAACTTCGTATTTAACCTTGTTTTCTGTGCCACAACCGCCACGATAGTTTCGGGCGCTATGGCAGAAAGAACCAAATTCCTTTCCTACTGCATTTATTCAGGCGTTATCTCGGCTCTTATCTACCCGATTGAGGCTCACTGGATTTGGGGCGGCGGCTGGCTTTCACAATTAGGCTTCCACGATTTCGCCGGCTCCTGCGCTATACATATGGTAGGCGGTATCTCAGCTCTTATCGGCGCAAAGCTTTTAGGACCGCGTATTGGTAAGTTTAAAAAGGACGAAAAGGGCAAGGTTGTAAAGGTTAACGCCTTCCCCGGTCACAGCATTGCTTTAGGCGCATTAGGCGTATTCATTCTCTGGCTCGGCTGGTACGGCTTCAACGGTGCGGCTTGTAAATCTATCCCGCAGTTGGGCTCTGTATTCCTTACCACAACCGTTGCTCCCGCCGTTGCAACCGTTGTATGTATGATATTCACCTGGATTAAATACGGCAAGCCCGATGTTTCAATGTGTCTTAACGCTTCTCTTGCAGGTCTTGTAGCGATTACCGCTCCCTGCGACGTTACCGACGCTTTGGGTGCCGCTATAATCGGTGCTGTTGCGGGCGTATTAGTAGTATTCGGCGTATGGCTTCTTGATCACAAGCTCCACATCGACGACCCCGTAGGCGCGGTTGCAGTTCACTGTATGAACGGTATCTGGGGTACAATTGCCGTCGGTCTCTTTGCTACCGACACCGCCCCCGGTTATTCGATAGCCAACGCTTCGGGCGAAACCATCAAAGGTCTCTTCTACGGCGGCGGCTTTGAGCTTTTAGGATTACAGATTACAGGCTTTGCGGCTGTTGCACTCTGGACTGCGGTTACAATCACAATTACATTCTTAATCATCAAGGCTATCGTCGGACTTCGCGTCAGCCGTGAAGAGGAAATCGAGGGTCTTGACGCTACCGAGCACGGTCTTCCGAGCGCTTACGCAGGCTTTGCAATGCTCCCCGAGTATATAGATGAGGACAGCGAGCCCGTTGCAGTTACAGGCGACGTACCGGTTGCCGAGGCTGTTGAGGTTAAAGAGATGCCCAAGGTTGCGGCAGACGTTAAGCCCGCAAGCGGCGAGAAGATTACCAAGGTTGAGGTTGTTTGCAAGGAAGCTAAGCTTGAGGCTCTCAAAAACGCAATGGTCGGCATAGGAATTACGGGTATGACCGTAACCCACGTTTTAGGCTGCGGCGTACAGAAGGGCAAGCCCGAGTATTACCGTGGTGTTGAGGTTGAAACCTCCCTCTTACCCAAGATTCAGGTTGACATCGTTGTATGCAAGGTGCCTGTAGCCCAGGTTGTTGAGACAGCTAAAAAGGTTCTTTACACAGGACATATCGGCGACGGTAAGATATTCGTTTACGATGTTGAAAATGTTGTAAAGGTTCGTACAGGCGAAGAGGGATACGACGCTCTTCAGGATGTTGAACAGTTCTGATACATTGCTTTAACCTCCCTATTATATATTGCAAAAGCTTCCCATAAAAGGGAAGCCTTTGCGCGTTTTATAAAATAATTAATTGAAATGAGGAAACTTTTATGTGTTCTATTATGGGCTATATCGGGAGCAGACTAACCGATGACGAATTTAAGCCGGGCTTTGAGAGGACCGTTTCGCGCGGACCTGATATGTCAAAGGTCGTAAAGCTTAATAACGGTCTGCTCGGATTTCACCGTCTTGCGATAATGGGGCTTACCGACAAGGGTATGCAGCCGTTTACTTATAAGAATAATATGCTCGTCTGCAACGGTGAAATCTACGGATTCAGACCCATAAAGGACGAGCTGATAAAAAAAGGCTATACCTTTGAGAGCGATTCCGACTGCGAAATTCTGCTTCCGCTTTATGAACAGTACGGAATCGGTATGTTTAATATGCTGGACGCGGAGTTTGCAATGATTATATATGACGGCGACTCTAAGGATTTTATTGCCGCGCGCGACCCGATAGGCATACGCCCGCTTTACTACGGCTTTGACGAGGAAGGCGGCATACTCTTCGCCTCCGAGCCTAAGAACCTTGTGGGACTTGCCGACAAAATTATGCCCTTCCCGCCCGGACACTACTATAAGGACGGCAGATTCTACTGCTACAACGATATTGCCGCGGTGAACAAGGTTTGTTACGACGATTTGGAAACCGTATGCAAAAACATTCATGATAAGCTGGTAGTGGGCGTTGAAAAACGGCTTGACGCCGACACTCCCGTTGGCTTTTTACTAAGCGGCGGTCTTGACTCCTCCCTTGTCTGCGCTATCTCCGCAAAGCTTTTAAAAAAGCCTATTAAGACCTTTGCTATCGGTATGAGCACCGACGCTATAGACCTTAAATACGCAAAGCAGGTTGCCGACTATATCGGCTCCGACCACCGCGAAATCATAATCACCAAGGACGATGTATTAGCGGCTCTGCCCGATGTAATAACATTGCTCGGCACTTATGACATTACCACGATAAGGGCAAGCATAGGAATGTACCTTATCTGCAAAGCAATCCACGAAACCACCGATGTAAGGGTGCTTTTGACGGGCGAAATTTCCGACGAGCTGTTCGGCTATAAATACACCGATTTTGCCCCGAACGCCGAGGAATTTCAGAAGGAGTCCCAAAAGCGTGTGCGCGAGCTTCATATGTACGATGTTTTGCGCGCCGACCGCTGTATTTCGGTAAACTCGCTTGAAGCGCGGGTGCCCTTCGGCGACCTTGACTTTGTAAAATACGTTATGAGCGTCGACCCCGAAATGAAGCTCAACAAATATAACAAGGGAAAATATCTCTTGCGCCACGCCTTTGAGGGAGACTATCTCCCCTACGATATACTTATGCGTGAAAAGGCGGCTTTCTCGGACGCGGTAGGTCACTCTATGGTCGATTACCTAAAGGAGTACGCCGAAGCGCAGTACACCGACAGTGAATTTGCCGAGAAATGCGAAAAATACGATTTTGCAAGACCCTTTACAAAGGAATCGCTCTTGTACCGCGAGATTTTTGAATCAAAGTACCCGGGTCAGGCCAAAATGGTAAAGGACTTCTGGATGCCCAACAAGGATTGGGAGGGTTGTAACGTAAACGACCCCTCCGCCCGTGTGCTTTCCAACTACGGCGACAGCGGAAAATAATACGTTAAATTAGCGTTATAATTATCATTCACCGCACTGTATAGCAAAGGCAAGACAAGGGACGGTTCTAAAGCAATGATAAATTTTTTTATGTTCTTTTGTACGATACATCGTATAAAAGCACCATTTTGATTTAATGGGGTTTGCACTGTGTTTTGATGATAGAGCGTAATCACACTGTCCCATACTGCTTCCTCTAAAAGATTTGTAAGACAGAAAATAGCACATTTGTTTTGGTATTGATTCTTTGAAATAGAAACAATGTGAGTGATTAATTTTTTCTAATCGATATCCCTTTTGTTCCATACTTTCTAGGTAGTTTTCAACATCCTCAATTCTCCATAATGGAAAAAAACAAATTTCTTCATTGTACTCACCTAAACAGTCGTTTGAAAAAAGACTTGACGGATGTTAAAAATCCTCCTGAAGTTGTGCCTAATCAAAACCACCGGTTCAACCGGTGGTTTGCTCCACCCCTATAAGGGGTGATTACTGGCTTGACCCCTAAAAGGGGTTTCGAAAGTTTAGCACCGCATTACATTCTCCGGCAGCCGCTCACGTGCGGCTGTCTTTTTTTGCCTACTTTCTCTTGTCACCCGTAAACGGGTCGGTAAATTCTTTTATGCTAATTTGGTCTGCTGCATAATCTTCTTCTAACTGATTCCTTATGTATTCCGCTATTACTTTTTTATTTCGACCGACCGTATCTACATAATATCCTCGACACCAAAAACTTCTTGAGCCGTATTTGTACTTTAAATTCGCATGTCGGTCGAAAATCATCAATGTACTTTTTCCCTTGAGATATCCCATGAATTGTGCTATACTTATGTGCGGTGGGATGCTCACCAGCATATGTATATGGTCGGGGCATGCTTCTGCTTCTATTATTCTCACATCTTTTTGCTCACATAATTTTCGAAGTATTTGCCCAATATCTTTTTTCAGTTTTCCATATATTTCTTTTCTTCTAAACTTTGGTGCAAAAACTATATGGTACTGACACCTATACTTGCTGTGGGCTGAACTTCATATCTCTTTATTTTCTTTCATTTGAAAAACCTCCTGTATTCTAGTAATGCGGTCGCCAAACCACTACTATTATACTGGAGGTTCTTCTCTTTTTAAAGTCTTTAGGCTTGGCATTCACCTCGCCATTTTTCTTGTAGCTCCTCTCGTTTTTCTATCCCTCGGTAGAACCGAGGATTTTTTTCCACGTCTAAAGACACCAATAAGTAAGCCCCAAAGACATATGCCTTTGGGGCTTTGGTGCACCTGACAGGAATCGAACCTGCACTTTCTTTCAAAAATATGGACCTGAACCATACGCGTCTGCCAGTTCCGCCACAGGTGCATGATTTAGTTTTTGACCTCTAAATTTTACACGGCGAGGACTGCCGAGGCGGAGCTTACTTTCAAATAAATTTTACTTTCAGCTTTAACCGCTACAAGTAATAATTATACATATTTCTTATTAAATGTCAATGCCTTAAATCCTTAATTTATTAAAAATCTTTTTATTTTTACTCGTTTTTTAAAAGAGTTTTTCCTGCCGAGCTGTGTAAATTTGCCTGTTGATTTTGCGACAGTTTCAGGTTCTGACATATATGAACTCTCAATAAGCTGCTTTTTCTCCTCTTGTGAAGATTCATTATTAACGGACGCTTCATATATTGCATGTGTTGCCGCGATATCCTCTAAAATCATTTTTTCTATATTGTAAATTCATCTTTCGCATATCAAAAGGGGCTGTAAAAAAACAGTCTGAAAAATCCGAGATTCACCGAATGTTGTGAGTCTCGGATGCTTTTTTAGTATACCACCAAAATATAGCGTATCGCAGATAATGGTATACCTGAAAGGAAAGATTTCGCTAATGATTTTCGACAGACACGCAAATTTAAAGTACAAATACGGAAATAGACATTTCTGGGCAAGAGGCTATTATGTAGATACGGTAGGACGAAATAAAAAGCAAATACAAGAGTACATAAAGCATCAGTTAGAAGAAGATCAAATAGCAGACCAAATGAGCCTAAAAGAATACATCGACCCGTTTACGGATAGCGAGAACAAGAAGGCATAAATAAAACCCCTTGAGGGGTAGCCGGAAAAAGAAATGCAGTCGGCAAACCTTTTCGGCGCCCCTTTAGGGGTTTCGTCTGTAATATGCCCTTCTAGGGCGACTCAAGCCTCCGGCTTAGCCGGAGGTCCTGACTTAGAGAAGCTGTCACGTAAGTTTCAATTTCTCCTTTAATCTTCTTATATTTTATGAAACGGTTTGAATAATATTATTGCGGCAGATAAAAAACAATACCACGCAACAAGCAACTTATTCCCGCCCTCTTTTGAAGTACGGGGTTTTTTGCAGATAAATTTATTTTGTCATAAGCTCGCAAACGAGCGCGCTGTGTTCCGCGGGGTCGGAAACCGATTTTCCTCCTATTAGGCAGGCCTCGCCGTAAAGCAGCTTAGCATATTTACCGAGCAGCTCCTTATCATCATTATAAAGCGTTTTAAGCTTTTCGGCAATCGGATGCTCCGCATTTATTTCAAGCACCAATTTTGCCTGAACCTTGTTTTCGGCAGCATTCGGCATTGAATTTAACACCTTTTCCATTTCGAGCGAAATTCCGCCCTCGCTTGTGAGGCATACGGGGTGTTTTTTAAGCTTGTTTGTAAACCTTACAGCGCTTATGCTGTCGCCTATGCTTTCCTTCATTACGTCGAACATATCCTTTGCGGCGGCGTTTTCCTCCTCAAGCGCCTTTTTTTCTTCCTCGCTGCCGAGGCTTAAATTATCGTCGCAGATGTTCATAAACTTCTTACCGTCGTATTCGCCAAGCATTTTAATGGCGAACTCGTCGACATTTTCGGTAAGATAAAGAACTTCATAGCCCTTGTCCTTTACCGCGTCAGTCTGGGGGAGCATTTCAATCTTCTCACCGGTCTCGCCGCAGGCGTAGTAAATTGTGTCCTGCCCCTCCTTCATACGCTCGACATACTCTTTAAGGGTGACATACTTCTTCTCATTTGACGAGCGGAACAAAAGCAGGTCCTTAAGTGTGTCCTTGTGCATACCGTAATCGTTATAAACCCCGAATTTAAGCTGTATTCCGAAGGATTTGAAGAACTCCTCGTACGCCTCGCGCTCGTCCTTAAGCATTTTTTCAAGCTCGGACTTAATTTTCTTTTCAATCGTCTTTGCGATAAGCTTCAGCTGACCGTCATGCTGCAGAGTCTCGCGGGAAATGTTAAGAGAAAGATCCTCGCTGTCTACAAGCCCCTTTACAAAGCTGAAGTAGTCGGGCAGTAGGTCGGCGCACTTATCCATAATAAGCACGCCCTTAGAATAGAGCTGAAGCCCCTTTTCAAACTCCTTGGTGTAATAGTCAAAGGGCGGGTGCTTTGGGATAAACAGCAAGGCAGAATAGGTCGCCTGACCCTCTGTTTTTGAGTGGATAACCCTCGCGGGATCTTCGTAATCGTAAAATTTATCCTTGTAGAAATTGTTGTAATCCTCGGGCTTAATCTCGCTTTTAGCCTTTTTCCATAGCGGAATCATACTGTTAAGGGTGCGAAGCTCGGTTACATCTCTGTACTCGGGTTCTTTATCCTTATCATCGGTCTCGACAGGCTCTTTAGTGGTAAATTCCATTCTTATCGGGTGGCGAATATAATCGGAATACTTCTTTACAAGGGCGCTTATTCTGTACTGATCGAGATACTCGTCGTAATTCTCGTCCTCGGTCTTGTCCTTGATGTGAAGCGTAACGGTCGTGCCGACGGTTTCCTTATCGCAGGGCTCTATCGTATAGCCCTCGGTGCCCTTTGAAGTCCAGCGAAACGCCTCGTTCGAGCCGAAAGCCTTGCTTTCAACCGTCACCTTATCGCTTACCATAAAGGCGGAGTAAAAGCCCACACCGAACTGACCGATAATATCTACATTTTCCTTTTTCTCGTTTTCCTGCTTGAAATCAAACGACCCGGATTTTGCGATTGTGCCGAGGTTTTTGTCAAGCTCCTCTTCACTCATACCGCAGCCGTTGTCGATAACCTTAAGTGTTCTGGCTTCCTTATCTATTTCGAGGCGAATCTCAAAATCATCGGGCGCGATACCCACCGAGTTATCGGTAAGTGAGCGGAAATAGAGCTTATCGAGCGCGTCGCTCGCGTTGGAGATAAGCTCGCGAAGGAAAATTTCCTTATGGGTATAGATTGAATTAATCATCATATCCATAAGCTTTTTTGATTCTGATTTAAACTGTTTTGTACGCATTTTATCACCTTATTTTGAAAGTTTGACTTTAACTGACATATAGTATATAGCCTTTATCAGCCTATTGTGTTAATAAATTATGAACAAAGCATTAATTTTAGCACTCTTTTTATTTGAGTGCTAAAATTAATGCTTAAATATTAAAACTAAATTATCTGTTTATTTTCCAGTAATACTTGCGGCGAGCTTCGGGGAAACCGTCAAGCACACCGTGCTCAGGGTCGTAAAAAACGCCTCTGAAATACAGCGACCAATGCCAGCACCGCGGCGTTTCAAGACTTAATATGCAGATTTCGGGAAGCTCCGACTTATCGTTTACCTGTACACGGCGATTTTCAAAGGAAATACCCTCGTTTTTTAGAAATTCAAGCATATCGCAAAGCTTGGTTTCACGCTCTGTGCCAACAAGCTTTACAACCTCGTCAACCGTTTTTCCCGTAAGCATCGCAAGCACCGCCTGACCGCATTGGAGGGGCGTAGGCTCATAAATATATTTTACATTATCGCAAAGCGGCATATCAATCAATCACCTTATAAACAATCGGTTTTTCAGGCGGCTTGCTTTCGCCTATGGAATACGCATTAGCAAGCCTTTCCCGCGCGTTTTGCAGACCTTCGGACGCGCCGTATAGGGTGGCTAACCGCTCCCCTTTTTTCACATAATCGCCATATTTTTTAGAGAGTATTATTCCCGCCGAATAATCTATACCGTCGCCGAGCTTTTCCCTGCCCGCACCAGTCATCACCGCAGCTTTGCCGACCGTCTCGCTGTTCATAGCGGTTATATAACCGTCTGCGGGGGAAAGCAGATCCAACTCGGCTTTCGCCGCGGGAAATTTATGCTCGCCTGTTAATAGCCTTTCGTCCCCACCCTGTGCTTTTACCGCCGCGCAGAGTATTTTAAAGGCACTGCCGTCGGTAATTACGCGCCTTGCCGCCGCGATACTCTCTTCCTCGGTCTTATTAAAGCTTATCTGATACATTTTCGCCGCAAGCAGTATGCAAAGGCTTGTCAAATTCTTTTCGCCCTCGCCCTTTAAAACACTTACAGCCTCTTTTACCTCCAAGGCGTTGCCCACGGCATACCCTAACGGCACATCCATATCGGTGATAACGGCGGCGGTTTTTCTGCCCGCGCCCTTGCCGATTTCGACCATTTCACGTGCTAAAAGCTCGGCGTCCTCGGCCGTCTTCATAAAGGCGCCGCTGCCGAATTTTACGTCAAGCACTATCGTTTCCGCTCCCGCCGCAAGCTTTTTGCTCATAATGCTTGAGGCGATTAGCGGAATACTGTTGACCGTGGCGGTCACGTCGCGGATAGCGTAAAGCCGCTTATCGGCGGGGGCAAAATTACCGCTCTGCCCCGTAACACACATTCCGTGTTCCCTTGCAATTTTTTTAAACTCCGCGGTATCAAGCGCGGTTTTATAGCCCGTTATCGATTCCAATTTATCCACCGTGCCGCCCGTAAAGCCAAGCCCCCTGCCCGACATTTTCGCAACCGTACAGCCAAGCGCAGCCGCGATAGGGGCTACGGCGATGGTGGTTTTATCCCCCACGCCGCCCGTGCTGTGCTTGTCCGCCGTGTGGGATAGGTCGAACAAATCGAGCATATCCCCGCTTTTTGCCATAAGGGAAGTAAGAGTCAGGGTCTCGTGCCTATCCATTCCGTTTAAAAGTATCGCCATTAAAAGGGCGGAAATCTGATAATCGGGTATACTTTTATCGGTCACGCCCGACACAAAAAATTCAAGCTCCTTATCGTCAAGCGGGTGTTTATCCCGCTTTTTTTCGATTATATCGGTCATCAGCATAGCTCTTCCCTCCCGAAGCCAAACGGCAAAAGCTCGCTTAATCTGTAGTTTTTAATGTTTTCGCCGTTATAAAGCAGAATTTCAAAGTCTTCGCCGCAAAACTCGCTTAATACCTGACGGCATATTCCGCATGGCGGGCAGTAATCGGTAATTTCGCCGTTTTTACCGCCTGCTATTGCAATTTTTAAAAACTCTCTCGCCCCCGACGAAACCGCGTTGCCTATCGCCGTGCGCTCGGCGCATATCCCCGCGGGGTAGGACGCGTTTTCAATATTACAGCCGACAAACACCCTGCCGTCAGCCGCAAGCAGGGCGGCACCAACCCTGAATCCTGAATAGGGAGAATATGAATTTTCTAAGGCTTTTACCGCCTTTTGAGCAAGCTCATAGTCTGTCATAATTTTACGCCTCTCTTTGTAAAAATCATAACATAATATTCCCCGCTTTACAAGAAAAAACATATTAATACGGCAAAAATTAAGCAGAGCGCAAGCTCTGCTTAAGTATATTATTTAATAAGATGAGTCCAGCCGTATTTGTCCTCGGTCTTGCCCCACTGAATACCCGTAAGGGTATCGTAAAGGTGATGGGTCACCTTGCCGATTTCGCCGTTGTTAATCGTGTACTTAACGTCCTTATAGCACAGCTCGCCTATCGGAGACACAACTGCCGCTGTACCGCAGCCCCAAGCTTCCTCAAGCTTTCCGTTCTTAAGCGCGTCGCCCAGCTCCTCGACGCTTAAAAGCCGCTCGTTTACGGTATAGCCCTCGTCCTTTAAAACCTCGATGCAGGATTTTCTTGTAATACCCGGAAGAATCGAGCCTGTAAGCTTAGGGGTCACAATTTCGCCGTCAATTTTGAACATAACGTTCATAGCGCCGACCTCTTCTATGTACCTGCGCTCGACGCCGTCAAGCCACAGTACCTGAGAGTAGCCTTTCTTCTCTGCACGCTCGCCAGCGCGGTTGCTCGCCGCGTAGTTTCCGCCGCACTTAGCATAGCCTGTGCCGCCCCTTACCGCGCGCACATCCTCGTCCTCAATCATAATCTTAACAGGGTTAATTCCCTCGGCGTAATAACTGCCCACAGGTGAAGCAATTATAACAAACTTAGCATTGTGAACAGCATGAACGCCTAAATTCTCATCGTTTCCGAACATAAAGGGACGGATATAAAGCGAGGTCCCCTCCGCCGACGGAGTCCAGTCCTGCTCAACACCTACAAAGGTATCCAAAATCTGCATCGCGTCCACCTCGGGAATCTGCGGCAGACACAGCCTTTCGGCGGAATTATTCATACGGCGGATATTTTCAATCGGGCGGAAGAGCTGAACCCTGCCGTCCGCACGGCGATATGCCTTAAGACCTTCAAAAATTTCCGAGCCGTAGTGAAGCACGGTAGACGCGGGGTGGAGCGAAATATTCTCAAACGGTACTATTCTCGCGTCGTGCCAACCCTTATCGGCTGAGTAATCCATAATAAACATATGGTCGGTAAATATTTTGCCGAAGCCCAATGTGCTGCTGTCAGGTTTTTCCTTCGGAGCAGTAGTTTTTGTAATCTTGATTTCCATACATAACTCTCCTTTTAAGCGAAGCCAACAACTCCGTTATTTTATTATAATACCGCGCCGCGCCCGATTTTTCAAGACTTTAAAGCGTAAAACTTTAAATTTTCAAAAATTTTTTTAATTTGCGTCGAATGCCGTTATTTTGCCTTATTTCCAAAAGCGAAAAGCTTGATTATAACAAAGGTAATCGGCGCGCCCGCCGCGGTCGCAAGCATCGTAGCCCAGAACTGATTTATCTGCATAACGTTAATGGTAAGCAGACTCACCAAGGTGTAGATAATAAAATTCGGCACATAAGAAAGCAAAAACCTAAAATACCGCCTTAAATTGAGACGGTTTTTGAAAACAATTATGCTGTTGAGAATATAATTAATTGTAAGCGAGATAAAATACCCTATGTATGCGGAAATATTTTCCTGTAATTTCAAGTGAGCAAGCCAAGAAAAAAACGCGGTGTTAAAGGTGTTGATAATCCCGATAAGGCAATAGCCCATAAATTTTTTGCTTAAAAACATATGCCTTAATCCTGTCAAAAACTTTTGCACCGGCTGTCCTCCTTTTTTGCATTAATTCAATTAATACTACCACAAAAATGTGAAAAAGACAAGCAATTTATAAGAACGCATAAAAAAATCCGACTCGCGTCGGATTTTTGTCGGATTTTTTCTTACTGCTGATTCATTATTTTCTTGACCTGCGGCAAACGGAAGAGAATTACCGCGGCAACGGTGGTAAGAACAAGCTCGGGGAGCATATACATACCGTTGTAGGCAAGTGAATAAAGCACGGGATGATTTGTAAAGACGCTTCCGAAAAGCTCAAACTGCTCAAGATTTTTAAAGATAACAAAGCCCGAAAGGAAGTGGCTTACAAATCTTAAAGCAACCGCAATCGCTACGCCGCCGCAGATGCCCACATAGCCTCTTTTAGCAAAAATTCCTGCTATTCCGAGAACCGTAAAGGCAACTATGTAGTCAAGCAAAATTGTGCCGACAAGCATTACGGGAGTAAGTCCCCAGCCGAGCAATCCATCCAAAGCGATTCCGAGGACAAGCTGGATAAGCGAATAAACAAAGGCGCTGCCGAAGCCCCATTTAAGTCCCAGCATAACCGAAATCATAACAATCGGAAGCATACTTAAAAGGGTTACCGCGCCGCCGAGCGGCATTTTTACAACCTTTATAAGGCTCAATACCGTTGCGAGAGCTACAAAAATCGCGCTGAGCGTGAGCTTGTAAACAGGTTTTTTTGACATTTCCATTTTTAACACTCCTCCGACCGCCTAAGCGGTCTTATTAAAATTCTGCAATCCCCCTGCGAATAAAAAAACCGCAGGCAACCGGGGCCTGCGGCAATACATTAACGTATTTCCCTACGACGGCATTATCCGTATCAGGTCACAGGTCGAAGTCATAGCAAAAAGCGGACTCCCTCTCAGCCTGAGTTTCATCAAGCTCCCTAAAATTGCAAAACGATTATATCACCAAAGCGGCTTTCTGTCAAGCAGGAAATATCAAAAGCCGTGTTGCTTTGCATTTTTAGCCTGATTTATCGACTAATTGCTCCTGCGAACCTTTGTATTTTCGCTTTGTCGCCATTCCTCCGCGGATATGTCTTTCCTGCTTGTTTTTCTCCAGCACCTGCTTTACCTTGCGGTAAAGCTGCGGATTTTCATGGCATAGACGTTCGGTAACGTCCTTATGTACGGTTGTCATATATTAGAACGCTTTGGTCCAATCCCAACTCGCCGAACAGCCGCAAATAAATTTCCACATTGCCGTCCTTGTCTACTTCAATTTTCTGTATAATTTTTTTAAGCTGGGCATTAGTCATATTCCTGACATCGGTTATATCGGATATTTCCTTGAACGTATTGTTTAATATTCCCTCTAACTGTTCGCCCTTTGTAAGATGATACGAAACCATTTTAAGCTCATTTTGGAGCCGTTCAAGTTCTTTTTTACTGCCTCCTATTTTTTCGTTCATTTCTGCCCTTGTTATAATGTCATCGGTATATAGGTCTATATATTTTTGCCTTGTGTTTTCAAGTCTTGCAATTTTATCCTTCAGTTCCTTTTCGTAGGAAATATTCTCGTCCTTTGCCTTATACACCTTTTGAAATTCATTCACAACATATTTTACAACATTTTTTCTGCTTGCAAGCAGCTCTGTAAAATAATTCTGCAAAACATCTATAAGCTCATTTTCATCAACCGTAACGGCATTGGGACAGCTATCGGCTCCCTTGCCGTTATGACCTGAGCATACCCATTTAATATAAGTGTTTTTATATTTGCGAACGCTGCGCCGAAACGACCAACCGCACTCCTTACACTTTATAAGGGTTGAAAACAAATGCTGATTGCTATGCTTCACATTATCTGTTTTAAACCGTTTATTACGTTCGCTCATAATCTGTTGTACCTGTTCGTAAAGCTCAGGTTCTATAATTTTAAGCTCGGGCTTTTCGGTTACCATCCACTCGGTTTCATCACGCACTGCACGCTTTCCGGTTAAAAAATCTTCAACCTCTTCCTTGCCGTTTACTATTTTTCCGGTATAAAGCTCGTTTGTCAGTATACGGCACACGGCATTTTGGCTCCACCGGCAATTTCTTTTAGTTTTAATTCCGCTTTCGTTAAGTATATTTGCAATTTTAGCGGCGCCGCATCCGTCATTTATATATAAATCATATATATTTTTTACAGCCTGCGCCTCTTGCTCGTTTACCGTAAGATTAAAATAGTCACCCGGTATTTTATCATACCCAAAGACAAGATTCGGCACTTTTCCTTTCTCGGCATTTATTTTCTTTCCGAATTTAACACGCTTTGATGTGTTTGCACTTTCCTCCTGAGCCAGCGCACCGAATATGGTAAGTACAAACTCGCTGTTGCCCATACTTGTCATATTTGCCGTTAAAAACTGCGTCTCAATACCGAGAGCCTTTAATTTCCTTATATTTTGAAGCAGATCAACCGTATTCCTCGCAAATCTGGAAATATCCTTAACAACAACCATATCAAATAAATGAAGCTCCGCGTCAGACATCATTTTTAGAAATTCTTTTCGGTTTTTGATTTTTGTGCCTGAAAGTCCTTCGTCGGCATAAAGCCTTACAAGGTTGTCCCCTGTGCGTGAAGTATAATCAGCAAAAAATTTCTTTTGTGCCTCAAGAGAATTTAACTGGTCCTCTTTGTCAGTCGATACTCTGCAATATGCCGCTATGTTCATCTTTTGTCCCTCTGTAACTTCTCGTATTTTGTTACTTCTATTATAAGCTAAAGAATTTATTATGTCAATAAAAAGCAGATTGAGCGGTAATATTTATACCATTCAATCTGCCGTTCATAAAAACTTTGTTCTATCGTACATTTTATTATATAAGAATTCAAACTAACAGTTTATGTTCTGTTTTTCCGTTGGCATTTCTAATCCCGCTGTAAATTTCCTTATTGCCGTTTCAGCTTTAATTGCATTTGCCTCAATTAAGATATTTAGTATGCAATCAGCGCATTTGTCCGGCGGATTGGGGTTATAAAAATGATATTTAAGTTTTGGTTGTTTCATTTTTGCACCTCCAATTTAATTGTTTTCTGTAATAAATTTTATGAAAACTAACCTTTAAATAGTACTGAATATTACAGAGCCTTTCAGCTTTTTCATACAAATTATATTTATGTTTTAAAACGTGTCAACTTTCTAAGAAATAATATTAAACCGAAATAGAAATATCCTATATATTGTAAAAGAAATAACCGTAATGAGTCTTATAAAGTAATTATCAATATTTTAAACAACCGTTACCGTTCGGTACACAGCGGTTCAATCATATTAAGTGCATATTCCGAAATATAATAATGAGCGTGCCCACACGAAACGGTGAGTACGCTCATTTCTTATCCGCATATTAGATTTTTGCCATTCTGTCTGCTTCAATGATTATAGAAAATCTCAATGTATGATTTAATTATGGAAAAGGTTATTTATGACAAAAAGAACGGTTTTTGGTACTAAATTAAAGGTGATTGTTACATAACTATACTAATTCAATGTTTTAAAACCTTGTGCAGAAAACGAACTATTCGTTTTGTCAGTTTTTCTTTTACTACTACAGCCGGCACAGGTATATGCGGTGACTGCTCCATAAAGTATGCCTGAGAATCAAAGGGAGCGGCGCTGTGCTTGCGGCTATAGCACCCGTCTGAAAGCATAAGGCTTGCCTTTGACGAGTCATTAAGCTGGGAATTAAGCATCCACTTAAGGTGTTCACGAAGCTGTGGATCATATACCGGACAGGCGATTTCCACGCGGCGGTTTAGGTTGCGTGTCATCAAATCAGCCGATGAAATATAAACCGAAGCATCGCTTCCGCGGCCGAACAGATAGACACGGGCATGCTCAAGATAGCGACTGACTATGCTTGAAATATGAATATTATCGGTATATCCGGGAATACCCGGCAAAATACAGCAAATACCTCGGATGATGAGCTGTACCTCTACCCCTGCCTGTGACGCTTCGCTCAGCTTGTCAATAATATCCCGCTCGGTAACCGAATTGGCTTTTATACATATATAACCGTCGCTGCCCAACCGTATTTGCTCATCAATCTTCTCGCAAAGCATATTTTTTATACCGAAGGGCGAAACGCAAAGCTGTCGGTACTCGCCCTCTAAATTATTGGTAAGCATATTTCGGAAAAATGCGGTAGCGTCTTCTCCGATAGCAGTATCGGCAGTCATAAGGCTAATATCGGTATACATAGCATTGGTTTTTTCGTTGTAGTTGCCTGTGCCGATTTGGGTTATGTAAGAGGTTTTCCCTCGGCTGCGCAGGGTAATGAAACATATTTTACTGTGGCACTTGAAGCCCTCCATGCCGTAAATAACCTGACAGCCGGACTCTTCGAGCATTTTTGCCCACTCTAGATTGTGCGCCTCGTCAAAACGGGCGCGAAGCTCCATCAGCGCCAGAACCTCCTTGCCCTTTTCAGCCGCGCGGCAAAGCGCCTTTGCTATTTTTGATGAAGACGCCAAGCGGTAAATCGTAATTTTTATGGACAGAACATTCGGGTCGTCTACCGCCTCATTTAAAAGCCGCAAAAATGGTTCCACCGAATCATAGGGATAGAAAAGCAGCTTATCCTTCTGCTGCACCTGCTCAATCATCCGCCGGTCACGGCTGATATCCTCCGGCAACCGCCCGCTATACGGCTTGTAAAGAAGGGTTGCCGCCGTTTCCTTCGGCAGCTCCCCGGTCAAGCGGAAGACATACCCCATATTAATCGGGCATCCGTCAACGCAAATCTGATAGTCTTCAACCTTGACAAGCTTTGCAAGACGGGTGCGAAACGCCTCGGAAACCCCGGTGCTAAGCTCCAGCCTGACGACCGCCAAATGGTCTCGCTTTTTCAGAAGCTTTTTCACCTGACGGCGGAAATCTTCCTCGTTGTCCTCAAACTTTTCGTCATCAAAGCTGAGATCGGCATTGCGCGTAACGCACAGTACACAGCATTCCTTAACCGAATAAGAACCGAAAAGCGTCGGCAACCAACGCAGTAAAATGTTTTCGGTGCGTACAAAGCGCTTTCCGTCGGGTAAAAGAATGTACGGCGGAAGTGATTCGGGCACGGGAACAAATCCTATCGCCTGCTTGCCCTTCTTGTCCTCCAACAGCGCCGAGACATAGAGATGCTTGTTGATAAGATGGGGAACAGGATGATGGGCGCCTATCAAAATAGGGGAGAGAATCGGCAGCATTTCTGCTTTAAAGAAACGGGCGGCTGATTTCAGCTCCTCCGCACTAAGCAGTTCTACAGGTACATCTTCAATACCGCTTTTTTGCAGTTCGTCCATTACAGCGGAATAAATCTGCTTTTTCATAGCAATAAGCCCGGGTACGGTGCGGTAGATTCGCTGCAACTGCTCCGACGCCGTCCAGCCGGTTTTGTTGTCTGTCTCGTCCGGAGACATATGGGCAATGTCAAAGAGACTTCCCACACGCACCATAAAGAACTCATCCAGATTACTTGAGAAAATGGAAACAAACTTCAGACGCTCCAGCGCGGGAATGCCGGTGTCCGCCGCTTCTTCAAGTACACGCTGGTTAAAGCGCAGCCAGCTTAGTTCTCTGTTTTGGGTGTAACTATACTGTCTGTCAGTATTTTTTGACATAAATAACCCTCTCTTACACCGTATTTGCTGACAATAAGCTCGTTAGCATTAAAATGCGTAAAAATATGCCGCAGGATCATCAAACCCGGTACAATAGTGTGAATTCTGTCTGCCTCTGTTCGCAGTATAAGGTCAACAGCATGTCGGTCTCCTTTACAAAGCAGGTCGCTAAGCTGTTCTAACTGCGGTGCGGTAATGCTTCGGCAGTTTTCGGGAAGATTAAAATATTTTACGGCGAGCTTCAAAACAGCGCGCGCCGTACCGCCTACGCAAATCAAGGGCGAATGCTTTTCCTGCGGCAAAATTTTCTTGTCGTCAATATCCGCTTTAAGTACGGCTTTGATTCGTTTTAGTGAGCCGCCGCCGGGTAATATTTTCTTTACGCATCGGCGGTAAAGGCTCAAGGAGCCGACGCCGAAGCTGACAGAGCTTTGCGCTTCGCCGTTTTCAAAGATTACAACCTCGGTACTGGCGCCTCCGACATCGACAAAAGCACCGTCGGAAATATGCAACTCCCTAATAGCTCCGGCATAACCGAGCCGCGCCTCGTCTTCACCGCTTATTACCTCAACGGAAAAACCCGTGGCAGCCTCTATTTCAGCAAGAGCCGCTTTTGAATTTGAAATATTACGCAGCGACGCTGTGGCAAATACAGCCGCTTTACAAATGTTCAGAGTTTCCAATGTGTGTCGGAATTCAAACAGCGCGTCGCAGGCACACTTGATTCCCTCCGGAGACAGCGCACCGTTCTCAACATATCCGGCAAGACCCGCCATAATTTTTTCGCGAAAAATAATTTTGAAGCTTTGCCCGTCTATTTTGTATAGAGTAAGACGGACTGAGTTAGATCCGATATCGATTACCGCCTGCTTCATTCGCTTACCGCCTCTTCCGCCGAAATTGTATCATCCTCAGCTTTTTCCTCAGAAGATTTGAAGACGAGGATTGCTTTAGCGGAATTAGTAATCGAAAATGTTACCAACTCATAACCGTTTTTCAACATTTCGTTAGCTTTTTCTTCAATGGAAACAGCCATTTTTTTAGTCTTAGGCGCATAATCAAGCGTAACGGTTTTATAAATCATTTCAAAATTCCTTTCGTTTTATATCTTCATATATATTTATGTATGCTTATAATTATTATAACGGATAATTGTTAAATCAGCAGGCACAGTAAGGTTAAAAATGTGTTATGCCGACCAAGCCGCCGGCATACCTGCCTCCTGTTACCTTAACATCTGCGGTGGAATAACAATCCGTCACGGTTCCTTGCAGAAGACCTAAAAAGTGGGAAGATCATACTTAACATCACCGCTGCCGACCCAATCCCAACGAGTTTTTGCAAACGCCGTTACTTTCCAATCCGTATTATATAGATTCATATATCTTCGTAAAATGAACAGTGACAACAATCGAATATGCGGATTACAAAAAACAAGCACCGTATTTCTGAGCTTTTTAGCTTTGCAGTACGGTGCTTTTAATTTATCCGAAAATGTATGACGAGAAGAGTAATAAAATAATTACAGTGGATTTCACTAATACATAAATTTTCGTCAATAACTTATCCTTACTGACATTGTTGGTAAAAACAATTCCGGGCGATGGTTTTGTTTATTCGGTGTCTTTAGACGTGGAAATAAACCCTCGGTTCTACCGTGAAAAAAACAATGAGATAAAAAGTACCGCCCACAGCAAGTATAGGTGCTTTAATTCGTAACAAACATTTCCGTCTCGCCGTTTTTTGCGAGGATTACCGCCGCCGACAGCAGATACTTCAAATGCTTTTCGGGAGCATCAAGGTCAAGCCCAAAATCCTCCTTTATTTTTCTAATGCGGTAAAGCACCGTATTTCGGTGGGTATAAAGTCTTTCACAGGTTTCATTAAGCGAGCGGTGGCAGCAAAGATAAATATACAGCGTCTTTATAAGCTCCCCCGAGTTTTTGCGGTCATACTCGTTTAACGCCGTGATTTCATTGGTACAAATTCCGTCCTCGGCAAGCTTATTAAGGGAGATAATAAGACTGTACTTATCTGCTGTTTCAAGGAAGCCTGTCCTTCCACGCAGCAAAAGATAATCGAGCACAGCGGACACTGTTTTATACATTTTCTTAAGTTCAAATATACTCTTAAGCTGTTCCGAAAGCACAATTCCAAGCCCTTCATTTTTCGCGGTATCACGCAATAAATTTATATCGTGATCCTTATGAAAAAACAGTATTATCCTATCCTTATACACAAAGGGATGCGAGCCGTGAAAACCACTTTCAAGCTCCTTACGCAGAAAATCGTCCGCAAGCTCCCTGCCGTCATAGTTGCAAAGGTCAACAAGCGCAAAGCGTTCGGGATGAAAGTGTGAAAGATAGGTTGTCTGCGCCTGAAGACCGAAATGCTCTTTATCCGAAAACTCACCGTTCAAAAGGGAAATAAGAATTTCCTCCGCACTGTTTGAGGCAATCTGCCGACGTTCGAGACAGAGCTGTTTTGAGATAAGTGCCGCCGCAAACATAAGCTCCTTGTCCGTGCAAACAGGCGAATCCGACAGATTGAAGATACAAATCATATACCCTATCATTACCTTACCGCTTCCGAGAATCAGGACGCGGTAATTTTTATTGTTTATCCCAAAGGAAAACGCTCCGTTCTCCGCCGTTTCCGCCCTTTCGCTTATCTCCGCCGACGCCGCGAAGGATAGCTCGCTGTGGCTTATCGCCGTCCTGTACTCTTCATAATCGCTTCCGTTCGCCGCAAAGCTCGCGGCAATGTGAAAGGCTTCGTCCACTACTATAACGGGACAGCCTATAAGCATACTCACCGCCTCTGTCAGCGCGGAAAGCGAATTGTTCTGTAAAAATGAGTTTAATACCTCGTCCTTAAACATAAAGCACCCCTTTTGTGCTGAAAGCACAGTCAATATTGCTTTAATTATACTTCGGGATTATTGAAAAATCAAGTATTCGGAATATAATAATAAATGTAAAAAGAAATAAGAGCTCGGTAAAGCAAATACATACCGAGCAAATAATTCGGAGATGATACCAATGTGTTATAAAGGTTTAGTTCAGCTTTCGGTCGGCTGAAGAAAATCGAGACCGAACATATTAATAATATATTAGGAGACTTTTTTATGTTTGAAATGAGACCTTATTCAAGAAAAAATAATTCGGTTTACAATCCGTTCCGTGAAATGGAGGAATTTGAAAAAAGCTTTTTCGGCTCGCCGTTCGGCTTTTTCGACGGCGGTATGGACGCCTTTAAGACAGATGTTAAGGACGAGGGCGACCGCTACGAGTTAGAGGCAGACCTGCCCGGCTTTGATAAAAAGGATATTCACCTTGACGTTAAAGGCGACACCTTAACCGTCCGTGCCGAAAGACATTCGGAGCACGAGGAAAAGGACAAAAAGGGCAAATATGTACGCTGTGAGCGCTCCTACGGCTCATACAGCCGTGACTTTGATTTGTCAGGCGTAAAGGCGGATGAAATCAAGGCAAAATACGAAAACGGCGTTCTGAAGCTCACAATGCCTAAGAAGACCGAAGCTCTTCCCGAATCAAAACATTTGGAAATCGAATAATAATAAAAATGGGGCTGTCGCGTTAAGACAACCCCATTTTATTATGATTTATTATCTCTGCACCCAAAGAATAGCAATAATTACGGTTCGTCGGTTGCCGCGCTCTCCGCAGTTTCCGATTGAGCGGTTAATGTTTCGGGTACTGTGTAACTTTTAGAAGGGATTTTAAGGGTTTCACCTACTTGAATTATAGCGGCGTTTTCAATATTGTTGTAAGCGGAAAGTACCGCCGCCGTTGTGCCGTAACGATTCGCAATTTCGGACAGGGTGTCGCCGGTCTGTAGGGTATAGGTCTGTTCGGTATCGGTCAGGGTGTTGGCGGTTTCTCTGCCGCTGTCATAGTCTAGGGCGGCGTTCCTATGCTGTTTACAATATATTTTTCCGCTTTCTCCTCACTTCCTATACGCGGGTTTTGATCCGTCGCCGCCACCGCACAGGTACCCCATTGCGGGGTAATTTTAATCTCAGGATTTTCAGTAGCGTATACGGTGAATTCAACGGTATCGCTCGACGTATCGGTAAAAAGCGGAACGGTGTAATAAGCTTTTCCGCCGAACTCCACCATGCAATAACCTGTAGTTGCGCTGCCTACAGCTTTAACAGTAACGACCGAGTTGCCACTAAGATTATAGACGCCGCTGTCGGATTGGGCTACGCTGCCGTTAATCGATATTTGTACGGAAAAATCAGCCGCGGTAATCGTATTCACCGTGCTTGTAACGGTGCTTGAAAACCACGCCCAGGTAAGCCCCGCAAGGCATATACCGCAAATCAGAATACCGAATACGGAGGAAAGCATTATCCGTAAAAATGCTTTATCCGATACTTTTTCATATTTCGGAACATAGAACAAACTGCTCCACAAACGCTTTGAATGCTTCACGGAAAATAACCTCCCTTTGTTAGATTTTAGACGGTAGATGGTAGACATTAGATTATCGGTACGGTGTGGTCACCGTACCCTACGTATATTCAATTTACCCTTGTAGAGGACGATGCCCACATCGTCCCGAATACCGTCTAATGTCTAAATTTCGGCAACCGAAATAGATTTGATTTTTATCTTTTATAAAATGGGATGAGGGAAAGCCAGAGGCGGTGTTTTTCCTTTTGCCAAGCCTTGCGCTCAGAGCCTCCTGTTCGCCTAATTTCCGTATTTACATATTTAATATCTCTTTTAAGGCTGTCTAAACGAAATACAAGGCGAAGCATAAGCAGGAAGACTATTACGCCGATAAAAAGCGCAATCAAAATATCATAAATCCCCGTCTGTTCCATTTTCGGCGGTGTTCATCTCGCTATCCTTATTTTGATTTTCCTTTTCGGCAAGCTGTGCTTTGAGCGCCAACAACTCCGCCATCATTTTTTGACTTTCGGCGCGTTCCTCTTCTATCTTTGCGCGCTCCTCCTTCATTTCCGCCATCTGTTCAAGCTTGTAGCGGCGGAAGAGCCTAATACAGTTAAGCCCCTGAATTAAAATGAGCAAAAGGAAGGGAATTAGAATACATACGATATAGCCCGGAGTGGTCTTCAAAAACATAAAGAATCTGCCGACCTTAGGGATATTGGTTTTGTATTTGCCCAAAACATAAGGGTATGTTATAATTATTTCATCGTCGGTATCGGTCGTAGTACCATAGGTGATAAAGCCCGGTTCGCCGCTCGCATCGGTGGTGAGCTTTCTTATTTTATGGGTGACCGTCTCGCCGTAGTTCGAGGTATTCTGCGAGGTGTAGGCAATGATGTCCCCCTCATTTAAGGTTGAGGGATCAACCTCTTTAACCAGCACCAAATCGCCCGCGTCAAAATCGGTCTTGCTCATTGAGTCAGACAGGACTATAAAAGCTTTGAAACCGAACAGACTGCGGTCGGAACGGTCAAAGGTGTTTACCGAAATGACCATGAAAATCATCATACAGACCGCCAATGCCACCATCAGCCAGACAAATACGTTTTTTATTATGATTAATACCTTTTTCATAATCGCACTCCTTAGTCAAACACCTTATTCGGGTTATTCTTGGTCTGAACCGCGTCGGCGCAGATATCAAAGGTGAGGGTTTGGTTCTGCGCGCTGTTGCCCGCTTCCTCGGGGAAGTGGAAATAAACGGTTAATTCCCGCCGTTCGCCGATTTTTAAAACATCGTCCGACGCCGCAACGGCATTACGCTTTAAATTTTCCGCCGTGCCTTGATAGAGCGTTTTTTCTCCGTCCTTAACGGTGATTTGAAGCACGTCGGCAAGACCGCCGTTTACATTATCAAAATACAGCTTGTAATAAACGTCGCAGGTGCTTTGGTTTTCAATAAAGAAGTCCTTTTTAACCGTCATACCGGGTTCAAACAGAAATTCGTGTTCCTCTATAACCGGATTGCCGTCGTTCAGGTTTATTTTGACCATACCCGTGGAAAAAAAGCTGTTTTCAACCGCAATCATCTCCCCCACGAGGGCGAAGGTGGTAATGCAAAGACAGACGGCTAAAACTATCGCTGTGATAATGCCCCTTGTAAGCTTTTTCTCGGCTTCGCTTCTATTTGTCACCCTGATTTTCCTCCTTTTTAAGCTTCTTCCAAAGCAGAATAAGGATTAATAATGCGATGACAACAAGGCAGAGCCAAAGTATAAGCTTTGTTTCGTCGCCTGTTTTCGGGGACTCCAGATTTTCGGTTTCCTCCACCCACCATTCAAAGTCTGCGATAAGGTCGATACTGTATAGGCTTTGGTATTCATTGCCGGCGCTTGTATCTAAATAAGCGGTGATTTCGTAATTTACCTCGCTTATCGTGCTTTTTTCGGTATTTAGCGCGTGGTTTATTGAATTGGGCATATCCTGCATAGGTCCGTCATAGAGTACCTCACCGCTGTAGGTCAGGACAATGCGGCAATAAAGCACCTCGGCAAGCTTTTCGTGACCCTGGCGGACATTTGCCCCGAAGCGGAGAACAACATCGCCCTTGTGGGAAACACGGATGCAGTAATAATTGGTTTTGCTGTCGCCGGGGAACATATTGGTGACCTTAAACGGCGTATTGTCACCCGTGACGCGGCTATGTAAATACAGGGCTTTTCTGCCGCTCACATAAGACGCACCCGATGAAGCGGACGCGGAGGTCTGCCCACTGCTTTGTGAGCTCTCAGGAGCAGAAGAAACATCTGAATTCTCCTTTTCGGGAGTAATAATATTGTCCGACACCGTAACAGAAGCAGGCTTTGAAGGGTTGAAGCGCTTGAAAATCAATATACAGACAAGTGAAGTAAGGCTGATAACAAGCAGAACTGAAAGCGTAATTATCAAGACCTTTAACGTTTTTTTATTTTTTCCTTGCTTCAATACAGCCGCCCCCTTTTTAAAAACCATATACTTAATATGCATTATGTAATTAAAAGAAAATTAACTGATTATATATATTAAATATCATCACAGCCTTATGCTTATTTCAATATGTATTTGAAAAAAAGTGTAATTTATGGCAAAAAAAGGGAAATAGACAAAGTTAGCTAAGCCTTCTTACTTGATTTTGTAAAAAAAGCTTAGCTTTTTGTATCTTCGTCTCTTTACTTTGGCACGGAGAATATTCTCCGAGAGTAAAAATGCGGCTTCACTTTGCTTTACCGCACTTTTTGGGGCTGTTTTTGTTGGCATGTGTGTCATCATTTCTTTATTTTTTACTTGTCTTTTATTTTCCGCACTTGTCCACTTTTTTAATATACATCCAGTCCCAAATGCTTTACCGGCATAACAAAAAAGAGCAGGATAACCCCTGCTCATACATACAAAGAGGTGCAAAATAGGCAAAAAGAAATCGAGTGTCCTCACCCAACTCTCAGGTTGGTTATGAACACTCGATATGTTGCGGATAACCGGACTTTGAACCTGCACCGAGTTGCCCCGACTAGAACCTGATGGTAACGCCACCTCGGTGAAAGGTTAAAGTATAGACAAAACAATCAATTCAAACTTCGTTTTGTTGCGTTCCGAACAAAATTCGCATAAAATTCCGCCTTCACAGACTTCATCAATGAGCGAATTTGATAATATTCTACCTATGCAACTATTGATAAAAAATCTTATTTTAGCGAGATTCCATCATTTTCTCCGAGCTTATTATGTTTAAGCATAAAATTATAAAGCTCGTCAACAGTTGTAAATGCAAGTGCCGTATATGTATCGGCGGCACCGTAATAAACAGCAATTCTTCCTGTTTTTGCATCGGCAAGCGTGGCGCACGGAAAACAAACATTTGGTACAAATCCGTCAGTTTCATAGCTTTCCTGCGGTGTTAGTATGTAATCTTCTGTTCTAAGCAACACTTTTGAAGGGTTTTTTATATCAAGAAGTGCCGCACCAATGCTATATACATATCCATTGCAGTTTGTAATAACACCGTGGTAAAGCATAATCCAGCCCTTATCCGTTTCAATCGGAGCGGGACCTGCGCCGATTTTGGTCTCCTGCCACCAATTAAGACCAGATTTCATAACAAGCCTGTGATTTCCCCAATATTTAAGGTCGGGACTTTCACTCAAAAATATATCACCGAACGGTGTATGTCCGCTGTCACTCGGTCTGCTCAACATAAGGTATTTGTTGTTTACCTTTCTCGGAAACAGCACGCCGTTACGATTAAAGGGAATAAACGGATTTTCAAGCCTTATAAAGGTTTTAAAATCCTCTGTATATCCAAGTCCGATTGTCGGGCATCCCGCAAAGTCCACACACCAAATTATGTAGTATTTACCGTCCAGCTCGACAAGGCGCGGGTCATACGAATGTATAGCGTGATTATACGGATTGCCGTCCTCATCTATCCATGAAATCGGTTTATCCTCGAAATTCCAGCTTATTCCGTCTTTGCTGTACCCTACATGAAGACTTGGGTTAATATGCTTTGAATCTGCCCTGAATATTCCTACAAATCCATCCTTATACGGAAGCACTGCACTATTGAATATGCGAGCGGTGCTCGGTGTGGGGTTCCAACCGACAATCGGGTTTTTCGTATATCTCCAGACAGGTAAACCGTCGGCATTTTCCGTTCTTTCCTGCCAAGGTATATTCGGAATGTCTTTCCCTATTATTTTTATACTCATAATTTTTTCCTTTTTCTCCTTACATGGTAAATAATCACTACTGCGGCGACAATTGCTGCTGAGCTGATTGCAATTATGATTATTGCAAGAATGTTTATATTTGTGCCGATTGCGTCCGATAAGCCGTATGTAGGTATATCCATATAAACGCCATTTACCGTTTCAAAGAACCTTATATCGTTATATAAAACGCTTCCGCCCGCATCAAAAAAGCTTATACCCATCTGCTCATTATCACCGCTGTTAAAGGTGAATGCTAAATTCTTCCACTTATCTTCAGCATTGCCTGCCTCAACATCAATAACCGACACATATCCATCATGTTTCTTTTCAAATAAGCTGAAGCTGCTTTCACTGTCTTCATTGCAGCGATACATAACCGAAACAGTATATTCAGTGTTCTTTTTCACATCTACCCACTTTATATAACGGTTATATGTAGGAGAATCGCCGGAATTTACCGCAAGAACCTTACCTGCTTTATCCCCTTCACTGTCAATAATGTTGAAAAATCTCTTATATCCCATACCAGTTTCCCAATATGAACGGTCATTGCTTTCAAAATCAAAGCATTTTATAAGGTTATGTGAGTCTAAACATCCTATATTTTTCGGATCGTAATCTATCAATTCCGCAGTACCGCTCGTATCCCCGTAAGAATATTTTTTTGCATCGCTTTTTCTGCAAAGTACAAGCTCGTCGAAATAAGCCTCAGCCTTTATACCCTTAATTGTTATGCCTATTTTATTTTGATTTCCGCTATTAAATTCAAAGCCGGATATATGCCATTCATTATCAAGGGCAGGCGGATTGAGATAATAAGTTTTGCCGTTCTTATCTGTGATGTAATCGCTCAAAATTCCATCTGATATTCCGAAAGAGATATCTCCGCAATTCGACGCCGAAAAGTACGGTGCTTTCACCTTTAAGGAAAATACATAATCTGTATTCTTTTCTACATCCATCCAAAGAATTGAAGTTAATTCTTCAGTTGATTTATTTTTAAAATGTAATCCGTGATTTCCCGATGAAGCCACATCACATATTGTAGCAAAGCTTCCGTTGATAAAGGATGCGGATTTCCCTGAAATCCCCTTTTCAAAATCTGCATTTTCCGCAAGGTTGACCCCGCCGTCTTTTAGCACCCAAAGGCGTGATTTTGTCTCTGTAACTACCGCAGTCGGCAATGTTGTTCCTTTTACAGTTGTGGCAAATTCAAGCTGATCAACATAAAGCTTTCCGCCTATGTTTTGCGTCAATTTGAGGCTTATGAAATCATTTTCTCCCGTATCGACAGACAAAATGTATCTTTGCCAGTTGCCTGTGCCGCTAATACTTTTTGACTTAATTATTTTATTTTCATCACTTAATCCTATAAGAGCGACATCTGCCCCGGTATCGGTTACAAATCCCCAAAAGAACACATAGTAGCGTGTATTTTTCTGAACCTTCATAATATAGTCCGCCGAGCTTATACTGTCCGAACCGTCCAATAACATCGAACTGTTGCCCTTATGAGCCTTTCGGCTGAGTTTTACCGGCGTTGTTTCGATTTTATATATTCCCGAAGCGTCAGCTGAACTCATATTGATGTTTTTCCAATCGGCAACCGAGCTTTCAAAGTCTCCGTCTTTCAAATAATCGTACAAAGGCTGAACGCGCAAATCATCAAAATATGTTGTTACGCCATCATCTGTGCTTATATTAAGCCAAACAATTGTATTATTTCCGGTATTAAATTTAAGCGACACCTCTTGCCATTCTTTTGACGAGGATACCTTTTGTCTGATAAGCTTAACAGCCGAGCTTACCGAAGATGTTTTTCCGCTTTCTATCTGTGAAGCAGTAACATATGCCGAACCGTCGGTTTTAACCCAACCGTGCCACAAATATTCGGTATTCGGTTTAACATTTATAAACGCTGAATACGCATTGTAGCCGCTAACCTTAAGAGCGGCATTTCCCGAGTTTACATTCTCCTTATTTCCGCTTGTCATAGCATTAACAATACTGCCGCTCACATTATAATCCTTTACCCATCCATCGGTATTTCCGGTTTCGAAATCGCCATTTTCAAGTCTTTGAGTATTAGCTTGTAATGACAATGTGTAAACCAATCCACTTGAATTCTTTGGTGCCGAAAAATATAAAATTACTTCATCATCGGCATCTGTTTGAAATTCGGCAGTATACCAGTTTTTGGATTTATCTGTGCTTGTATTAAGTGTAACATAATCATATGTGGCGTCTTTATTGCATATTTTAAGCGTAAAGGGTACGCCGTCGGTCATAGTTCTCATGCGTGTAACAAGGGTATATGCCGTATTTGGCTTAACCTTCAATTTTATTCCGGACTCAAGAGCCGTTCCGCCGTTTGCATTAAACCTTATTCCCGCCAATTTACCGGAATCTACATATCTGCAAACAATGCCGTTATTTGAAATATTGGCAGAGCCATCTTCTAAGGCAAAATCGGTATTTGTAAATATGTTTGAGGATGTTTTCTCATTAAATACTCCGGTATCCTTGTACAGGTTTTCATCCTCAAAACTGAAATAATGATTTGTTTTATTCTCCGGCTCCGGTTCATTGTAAACAGCAATTTTGATATCATCAAAAAATGCCGTTTTACCCTCGTCTACCGCAAGCTGCAGCCACACCTTTGTAACAGAACCCGAATTGAATCTGAAAACAACCTTTTTATATTCATCGACTGCTGTTGCGGTTTTTTGAACAATAGTTTTCATTTTTGACGGAGTTGTTTTGTCCGTAAGCGCTTTAAGGCGTATATATGAATTGCTGTTGCCCTTTACATATGCGGAGATTTCATAATCGGTATTCTTTTTAAGCGTAATATATGTGATGTATTCTGAATATCCGCTTATTTTAAGCGCATATTCCCCGCTGTTCACTTCGGGACTTTTTGCAACGGTTGATGCCTTTGTATACATTTGCACCCAACCGTCGGCACTGCCGGATTCAAACGAACCGTTTTGTATAACATCTGAATCCTCTGTAAGGGCGATGTTATATATTATACCGTCCCCGCTATTTTCCATCTCGATATAAAGCTTTATAAATTCTTCTTTGCCTGTTTTAAAGCTATAAGTATAAATATTCTTATCGGATGTATTTGCCGAAACCATAGCCGAGACTTCGTTGTCAAGGGTTGAAACCGTATATACCGACAGTTCCTTTTTATTAGATGATTTCATTCTGACATTCAAAGTATAATTCGTGTTAAGCCTGCCATTCGGGCATACCCAATTTCTTCAGATTTTCCACCCTTGTTTTCGGCTTCTTCCATTGTTTCCAGATATACATCCGTATTCTTCTTCGCAACCACTCGTTCCATTGCTTCATAAGCGTGTCCATTTCCGCTATTCCGTAATAACCGAGCCATCCTCGCATAAATGCCTTTATGTTGTTTAACACGGTATCGAGCTTTCTGCCCTGACTACGGGAAGTTAGCTTTCGCAGTTTATCCTTGGATTTCTTCTTCGACTTTGCGTGAACTCGGATATATGCACCCTTTCTGTTCCTTCCCATCGCAAAGCCGAGAAACCGAAATTTCGGGTTGAATACACGCTTACCGCTCGGCTCTTCTCCGTATTGACCTTGAGCTTTAATTTCTTCTCAAGATACGCCGTACTTGTTCCGAGCAATCTTTCTGCCGCACGCACACTCTTTGCTAAAAGAAGTATATCGTCTGCGTAGGCTTTGCCCGCAGAGACACTTTTAAGTATCCGCATCCGACTTCTTTCAGACTCCGTCTCATGGCGGACGCCCTTGTCTTCGGCTAACAGTTCCTACTGCCAAGCCTGTGGCGGACTTTCACCGCCAAGTTATTACGCGTGCCGATCACACTAAAAAAAGACGAATTACAGATAAAAAATCTGCATTTCGTCTAAAAAAGCAAATAATTCACAGTGGGCTGGATGTTAAAACAGGTGACAGTACCCTGTTTTATCCAAAGCTGTCGCACTCCCTATTTTTTATTTTATACCTTTTTACCCCGAATAACATTCATTGCTATATAAATGCCAATCAAAGCTACTACAGAGCCGCCTAAAATTAAATACATAACAGGCAATCCAACCTTATTTCCGAAGAAATACAGATTGCAGTCAACGCTGTCCTTGATTGCCTCGGTAACCTCGCTCGGAAAGCCTATGCTCTTCATTTCCTCAAATACTCCGTGCAGGGCGTGATTTCTTATAAGCGAGGTGCCGTATGTACCGGGCAGAAAGGATAAAACCCTTTGGAGTCCCATACCGAACTGAGAAATCGGCATATATGCGCCGCAGATAAAGCCGTAGGCGGAGCTTACAATAGTACCCACCGCGGAAATCTGACCCTGCGTTGACAAAAAGAAATTTATTATGCTCGAAAGCGCCGTGCCGAAAAGGACAAGTAAAATCACGTCGGCAAAAAGCAGGATAACGTCGACCGCGCTCATATACCAGCCGACCGCGGCAATATATAAAAGGCAGATACCCGTTGCAACAAAGCAGATTATTAAGGTTGAAGCAAGGGTCGCTAAATAATAGCTTACAGCAAGGGCGGAGGGCTTTACGGGCGAGGTTTTAAAATCCTTTGCAACCCCCGTCACCTTATCCTGCACCATAAGCATATTTGAGCAAAACGCCACGGTAACGCAGGAAACAGCAAGTATCGAGGAGATAAGCTGACCGCCGACGCAGCCGCTTATCAGGCTTTCGGAGACCTCTATTGCACCCGCTAAGGAATCGTGGAAAATATCGGTATACACATTTGAAAGAAAGGTCGCGTAAAGCACCAAAAGGATAACAGGAGTAATAAGCGAGGTAAAAAACATCGCCTTATCCTTAAAAAACAGCTTAATATTTCTTTTTATAAGCATTTTAACACTACTCATTCATCATCGCCTCCGCTAAGCTTTTTACCTGTAACGGCAAGAAAAACATCATCCATTTTTCCCTTTGTAATCTCGTAATCGACAAACAGTTCGGGATTATTGCAAATAAGGCTTGTCGCCTCAGCAGTATTCTCCACCGAAATCCTAAAGCCGTCATGCACCCTCTCAAAGTCCCTTGAAAGCCTTGCGACCGTTTCCTTGTCCGTATTGTAAATCGTAATAAAATCGCCGCTGTAGGTGTTTTTAAGCTCAAGCGGCGTTCCTTTTGCCGAGATTTTTCCGCTGTCTAAAATCACAACATAATCCGCCTCGGCAGCCTCCTCCATATAGTGGGTGGTAAGGAAAACCGTCATATTCCTTGTCTTTCTAAGACTGTCCACCACCGACCATAAAAGCCGCCTTGTCTGCGGGTCGAGACCGGTTGTCGGCTCGTCTAAAATAAGTATCTTTGGGCTGTTAAGCAACGCTCTCGCAATGTCTATTCTTCTGCGCTGACCGCCCGACAGCTTACCGACCGTGCGTTTTAAAAGGTTCTTAAATTCGAGTAGCTCTGAAAGCTCTGAAAGCACCTTTTTAAACTCTGAGCCGCAGATTCCGTAAAGCGCGGCACGGCTTTCAAGATTGTCGTAAACCGTAAGCGATTTATCCAGCACCGAGCTTTGGAAGACAACACCAAGCTTGCTTTTTATCTCCTCAAGGCTTGTATCAAGATTAAGCCCGTCAATAACCACCGTGCCGCCGTCCTTTTTAAGAGAGCCGCACATAATGTTGATTGTAGTGGACTTTCCCGCCCCGTTTTCGCCGAGAAAGGCGAACAGCTCCCCCTCTTTTACACAAAAGCTTAAATCCGAGACCGCCTTTACCTCACCGAAACTTTTATTTAAACCGTTTATTTCTATAATATTTTTCATATCACCACTCCCCAAATTTCTCACTCATCGCCGTATAAACCTCGGATAACATTTGGCTTATATCCTCCATTGTAAACAGATATATCCGCTGCGCGTAAAGCGAGGCAAAGCCGAAGGCGTAAACCGACATATGATTGTAAAGCTTTTTTTCCGTTTCGTTTCTCAAACCGTACTTGTTTTCAAGTACCTTCATCACCTCGGGCGAATTATCATCATAGGCAGGTAAAAAATTATCGATAAAGTTTTTATTTATGTTCATTATTTTAAAAAGCTCCGGCTCGTCCTTTGCAAACTCGATATACTTCATACCAACCCCCTTAAAGGCGGGAGCCTGCCGAAGTCCCTCCTTTATGTATTCGCCGTATAAAGCGTTGGCTTTTTTTACCACCTCGTCCCGTATTTCCTCAATTGAATTAAATGCGGTGAATATCGGGGCGGTCGATGTGCCTAACTCTTTTGCAAGTCTTCGCGCTTTTAGTGAGCTTAACCCCTCCTTTCGCACCGTTTCAAAGGCGGTTTCAATAATTTGCTCCCTTGTGCATTTTGATTTCGGCGGCATAATCTATTTCACTCTTTTTTCGTTTTATAACTTATGTTTTATAACATCTGTTATTATAATATAAGATAACACCGATGACAGTCCCCTGTGTTATCAGGTATGTTTTTTTATGGGAAGTCTGCTTGTTAATCTGTTTGCGATTTCAAAGAAAAACCCGTCCTTCAGCAGTATTAAACAGATTAAGTAGACAACCACACCGGTAAATACGATTATAAAGGTATTAATAATGCTCGGCGCGAGAATTCTGCCAAACATAAAGCAGGGCACAAACATTATAATGCCCGAAATCAAATATTTGATTGAACTTTTTAAAATCTCACGGAGTGAAATATTTTTTCTTATAAAACAGAACATTATTACTGCTACTGCGATTTCGGCAACAATGGTGGCGATTGCCGCACCGTAGCTTTTAAATAATCTAATAAGCACTAAATTGAGTAAAAAATTAGTAATCGCACCGCAGGTAACCGATATGGTGAATTTTTTATCCTCACCTGCCGGAATAAGGTATTGTAAACCGAAGACATTATTTAATCCGATGGCTAAAACTAATACAGACAGGATTTTCATAATATTTGCGGATTTATAATATCCGTCTCCTAAAAACCAAGGCACCATATTATCGGATACGGCAATCAGACCTATCATCATCGGAATGCCCAAAAGCAGAACAAACCGAACGCTTCGGTATATGTTTCGCCTAATAGCCTCCATATCTTTTCGTTCAAAGGCGTTGGTGTTTCGCGGTATCATTACCGTGCCGAGAGAGGTAACGACAGTCATTACCATCTTAACTATTTTTTCAGCCTGTTCATAAAAAGCGTTTTCAAAGTCCGAACCGGTGATAACACCTATCATAGTTTTATCAAGATAAGCATAAACCGACACCGCGATCGTGGGCAAAAACAATATCACGGCGGGCTTTATATGCCTGATAGGCCTTAAGCTTTTAATTTCGATTTTACATAAAAAGTTTTTGGCATAAACAGATAATGAAGCATTCGCAGTCAATACTGTTAAGACGGTTATCAGAACATATTTCCATAAATCATTACGGTCTTTTACGAAAACGAAAATAGCGATAACATTTAAAATTCTAACCAATGTGTTGGTAAATACAGTTTTGGAAAAATCTTCGTTTCCTGCAAATAAAAACGAAATATCAAACGCAACAGCCAAAATATTTATGGATAGAATTATCATCAAAAGGGTGTACTCTTCTTTAAATACACCTAAAACTATAACGGTAAAATAGACAATTAATGCCGTTAAAACCGATACGGAACGAACGGTAATTATTTCCAAAAATATTTCACTTTGCTTTTTCTTATTATCCTGATATTTTGCAATTTCTCTTTGTGCATAATATCCGAAGCCTAGGGAAGCAAAAATTACAAAATACGAAGCGATTGAGTTAGAAAAGCTGAATTTTCCGACGCCGTCTGCCCCTAAAACCCGCGACACATAAGGGGTGGTAATTATCGGAATAATAATTAACAGTATTTGGTATATTAGATTATAAATATAATTTTTAGTTACACTCTTTGAATTACTCATGCTATTAATTTTCAAAATCGAATTTTTCGGGATGGTTAAAGAAGTACTCTTTCATTGCTTTGTTCTGTCTTCCGAAGGATAAATGACCTACAACGGAATTTTCGGCAACTATTATTGCTCTAGACAATTCCATTGTAATGTTGCATAATTGCAGCTCATCGTCACCCAAACCGTTGCCTTTTTTACTAACATTGAACATACCCATTTCTTCAAAAATTTCGCGCTTAAAGAGTACTGCTCCGATACTGAATCTAATTGGGCATACGCTATAAGAAAATTCCTCGGATTGGAATATACGGTTAATTTCGTCAATATGAGGAATAATACCTCCCTTTCCCCACATAAACTCAGCCACATCAGGGTTGTTTTCTATCATTCGTTCGCTGCCGTGCGCGTGATATAATTTTTCAAAGCGTTTTTCATATTCTTCGCGCAGGTTTAACTTTTTTAAAATTCTTAAAGTAGAATATCCGTTTATTAAAATTAAAGGAGCGACAAAACCGACAGCGTAATCGCTTTCTTCGGCAACCCTTTGCATTGTTTCAAAGGTGGTCTCGAAATAATTTTCGGTTATAAAAATATCCTCGTCTAATTTATAAATATATTCGGCGTCCGAACGTAAATGTATCGCTAAATTCTGCGCCACGCAGACATTGTTTCTTTCGGTGCTTAAATATGACCAGTTGTTTTCTTGACAGATTTTATCTAAGACTTCGCAGTATTTGCCGGAAGAAATAATGCAAAAATCAATATCTGCCGGAGAGAATTTTTTTATCCTTTCAAAAAAGATGTCATAGGCGAATTCTTTATATCCCGCTAAAACAATACAAAGCTTTTTATTGCTTTTAGAACGGTTTACAAATTTGTATTTTGTTTTAGTCTTGGATTTAAATATATGCTGTTGTTTCTTAGCCTTTAAAAAGTTATATAAATCTTTTGTAAGGAAATTAGTTTTTAGTATTTCTCTTAAACTCATAGTAATCACCATTTATTTCCGTTGCGCAATCTGCTTAGAAACTGTATAAAAGTATAATGCTTAAAATTATACTTTCTTAAAAGGGCAAGCTTTTTGCTGCTCGCAGAGGTTGCCTCGTATATTTCGGGCGAAATTTTTTTCAACTCAGCATCAAACTCTGCAAAGCGTTTTCTGTTTTCCATATCCCTATACGGAAAGCTTGAAAAAATAGTGCTCTGGGTAAGCGTAGTGTATGTGACCAGTCCTTTAAGATAAGACTTCTTATCCTCTTCCATTTCGGGAGAGGCGGAATACTGACTGTAAAACTCATTAAGGTGACGGGTTACACGAATATGGTCGTCAATATGCCTTTGGAAGCCTGCAACACTTACGCTTTGAGTCGAAAGGTTGAGTCTGTACACATAAATATAAAGGTCAAAATAGGTTATGCTTTTTACATACGGAACCGGGAAAGAAATATATTCCATATCCACGTAAAAGCATTTTTCGTCCAATCTGATTTTGTTGTTTTGAAGTATATCAGTCCTTATGACAAGGGCGTGCATAGGAATATACGGCATATCCGTAATGTCGGAAAACTTGTAGCTCTTTCCGTTCTCATAACGAGCGTATTCGACTTTATCTTGCTTTTTAACATCGTCGTAATACTCATAGTAATTTGTGAACACATATTCACTGTTGCATTTTTCAAGCAGTGAGACCAGCTTTACAAAATCCTCGGTGTTAACCCAATCATCGCCGTCAACAACCTTGTAATACTTACCCGAAGCGTTCTCTATGCCGCAGTTCACCGCGGAACCGTGGCCGCCGTTTTCCTTGGATATTATCTTGAATGTATCAGGATATTTTTCTTCATATTCCCTGCCGATATCCGCAGTACTGTCCTTAGAGCCGTCATCAACGACTATAACCTCAATCTTTTTCATAACCTCTTCATCGCAGATAAAGGAATCCAAGGTCGTTCTGAGAAATTTTTCTACATTATAAGAGGGGATGGCAACCGTTAGTACTTTTGACATATTATTCTCCGTTCTCATAACTTGGTTATGACTTATATTGATATTATTTACCGAAAACATCCGCCCGTGAAGAATTGATAAATTTTTTCTGATTCTGACTTTATATCGTAGCCGGCTTTTTTAACCGACAAAGTGGGGCTGTCTATCCTTTTGTCTGACATTTCCAAAATTGCATCAGCCCATTCCTCTGCCGATTTATCAAGACCGACAAATTTTACAAAACCTGTGACATCGGCAATTTTCGGCACTCCCTGCGATACAACGCACGGTACACCGCATGCTTGGGCTTCAACAGTCACCAAAGACAAGCCTTCCGAAAGGGATGTAAGCAAAAAGACATCGCTTGCTTTATAATAAGCCGAAGCATCCTCTTTAAAGCCGACAAAAATTATATTATCAATAATTCCAAGTGCTCTTGCCTTTTCATACAGCGACTCTTTTAACTCACCGTCTCCCACAAATAAAAGCTTTGAATCACTCTTTTTTTGGAGTAACCTTTCAAAAACCTCAAGCAAAAAGCCTTGATTTTTTTCATAACACATTCTGGCTACATGGCATACAACAAGATTCTTTTCCACGCCTAATTCCTTACGGGTTTTATTCCTTGTTTCGCAATCGTCGAAAAATACCGATGTGTCTACAGCATTGTTTATGACCTTAATTCTGTCATAAAGCTTTTTGGGAAACATAAATTTTCCCGCTTTTTTTGAACAGGCCCAAAAATCGGTTGCATATTTGTGGATTTTCGGCTTATTTATATTATGAAACAAAATCACGGGATATTTCATTATTACGGAGGACCAAGACAAGGCTGTAACATGGCTGTGGGCTATTCTTACGGGAACTCCGTATTTCTTGCCAAATTTCAAAACATCTATGTTGGTAAGACCCGAAAAATTTGCCCAAACCGCGTCATATTTATTGTTGAGAAAAATGCTGTTTAGCTTTTCAAAATACTCTTTTCTTCTCTTGATTCGGTTAGGCAAATAAAAAGCTCTTCCACCCTTTTCACGGATTTTTGTTTCAAGCGAAAAGCTTGTGCCGAATATGATATAATCGCAAATAACCTCTTTATCAGGAAAGTCATTTGCATACGAAGTGATTATTTTTTCAACTCCGCCGACCGGCTCTTTAAGTCCGTAGATAAGAATTTTTTTCATTTGCTTTTTACCCTTATAAGAGATGAAAATATTTTATACAAGATTCCGTTATCCTCTGTTTTGGCATAACCGTATAAATAACCCAAAAGATAGAAAAACAACAGCGAGCTTATTGAAAATACAAAGAAAACATCAGAGACGAAAAATGCACCTGCGGCAACGGTTAAAAAGCACAAAAATGAAATATACACTTCAAGATTAAAGCCGTTTTTTAACGCCGCTTTCAAGAAGAGTACTGCAATATAAATAATTGCCGAAAACATTACGATAGCCCCGAGTATACCGGAGTTAACCAAAACCTCCAAATAAGCACAATGGGTAACCCAACCGTATTGTCCCATAACCGTATCAGGCGTTCTCTCCTGTGCGATGGAAACAGCATTACGCGGCGAAGTGCCTATTATCGGCGTTGTTTTAAAGACCTCAATGCCTGCCTTCCATCTTTCAAATCGGCCGTTTGAATAATCCTCTTTTGCATCCTTTCTGATGATTTCTTCAACCTCGGCTTGGATGTTAGGATCTATTTTATCTATGTCTGAATCAATATTGTTTTCATGCATATTGACTATTTCCAGACCGCACGCCTTATAAAAGGATTCATACAAAGAATCAACATTTTTTCTTCCGGAAACACCTACTGTGTTTAAAATTGCCACCTTAACATAGGGCATGGATTTTCTTAATCCGTAGTATCCGCCGTATAACACAGCCACAGCGGTAATTGCAACCAAAATGCTGCTAAATGCTCTTTTTTTGCTTGTTTTTATATTACATAGGAATACATAGACAGCCGATGCTATCGGAATAAACACCATTATCAGCAAACCCGAACGCGATAAGGAAAGCATAACAAAAAGTATCTGAAACAATATATTAATTCCGTATAATATGTAAGCCCATACTTTTTTATACACATACATAAAATAAACGGAGGAAAACAGCGAAACCAAGGATATATAGCTTGCAACATTCGGATCACCGAAAACGCCCCACAGTCTTCCCCAAGTAATAACAAATCCCTGAACACCTGACCTGACAGGGGAAGAAGCATAATAACTTATATCGAAGAAAAACATTAAAACCGAAACAAATACAAAAACAAACATTGTAATTGTTAAAACATTTAAAAGCTTTTTAAGGGTACGCTCTTTATTTTCTTTGAATCCCATTGGAAAAAAAATGAAATATTCTAAAACCATTGCGGCTATGCATTTAATATTAGAGCCTATTCCGTATCTGTAATTAATAATGCTTGAAATAACGCATATAACAATAAACACAGCAAAAAAATCGATAGGCTTACACTTTAAACAGTTTTTATCCGTAAACAAGTCCCATAAAATCAATAAGAAGCCAACCAAGAAAACAAAGACCGAAACAAGAATATTATTTATTAAAAACTGCAGAGGAATTACTTCTCTGACAATCATATAAACAACGAGAAAGCACATATAAAAATCTCTGCAAGCTTCATTTATCTTCTTACTTAACATATATTTTTAATCATTCCTTAATTTTACTTGCTATCGCAATAAGCAAATAACAAGTATTTATCATTTTCTTTCTAAAAATAAACGATACAATCCTGAACACTATATTTTCAGGTAAAAATTCATTAAGTGCCGATACTGTTGTTTCGTCCTCTAAAATGTCACTTATAAGCTGTTTCTGTTTTTCTGCAGAAAGGTTTGCTTCCTTGCTTGTGTTTCTTATAAAAACGGCAATTATATGTTTTATGTGGGAACATATAATTTTCTGTCTTGCTTCAAAGGTGTTATTGTCTGTTGTTTTTAAAAACTCGGCTTCTAATTTGAATTTGCGTTTTGCCAAACCGTAAAATTCGGGACAATATGTGCTAGCAAGGGTTTGATGCGCAGGCTTTCTGTAATTATAAAGGCAATTCGGAATAACCGTGATTTTTTCGGCTTTAGAAAACAGAAATATATTAAACAAAAAATCTTCAATTAATTTTGTTTTTTCAAAAGAAGCGTTATAATCTGTTATAAGCTCTCTTTTATATACCTTGTTCCACGCAAAGGGAAACAAATGGGCATCATTAAGCTTAAGAAAAATTTTACCGCTGTCATTAACCGTGTTGCCTTCAATGAAATCACAACTGTATTCCTTTGTATGGGTTGTTTGGCCGTTTTTGTTTTCGTAAAATCTTTTTATACCAAAAACCAGAATTTGCGGATTGCTTTTCAAATTATCACCGACAATCTTCAAGGTGTCACGGTGAATCGTGTCATCCGAATCCATAAATAATACATATTCGCCTGTAGCATATTTAAGGCCCGTATTCCTTGCCATACCCAAGCCCTGATTTTGGGGCTTATGTATAACCCTGATTCTGGAATCCTTTTTTTCGTACTCATCGCAAATCAGCGGTGAATTATCAGGTGATTTATCATCAACTAATATTAGTTCAAAATCCGAAAATGTCTGACATAAAACGCTGTCAATGGCTTGGGATAAATATTTTTCCACACCGTAAACCGGCATTACAACAGAAAAAAGTATATCTCTTTCCATTTTTTCTCCTTATCTGTTTGCCTTAAGACGTGCAAACAGCTTTGTATTACCTGATTTAACATGAGAAATTAATTTTCCCTCCAAATAGGTAATCAAAGTATTATTCCATTTTATAGGCATCAGCATAAGCTTCATATATTTTGAGTTCGGCTTTGCGGTTTTTACCGCTTCCCTTGCCCGCTCTGAGGAAATCATTTTTTTAATTTCCGCCTTTTTCTCCTTTGCGGAGAGGGTGCAATTGCGGTTTGTTACGTTTTCAATACAGCCGATAAGCCGCTCGATATACCGTCTCGCTAAAAATTCGCGCACCTCGGTCGAATCAACCTGCCAATGCTTATAAAGCTCAAGCATCCAGCTATGCTCCTCCTCGCGCTTATCGAACATATCAGGGCGGTACTTCGCGGTTTCGCTCTCCGCACGCTTGCGGATAAAGTGATAGTACTTTTTTGATGTCACCGCAACCCGTTCAACGTCTCTTACAACGCTTAAATTAAAGGGGAAATCGTCCCAGAAGGTCTGCGGAAAATATAGCTTATTACTGAGAATATAGCTCGACAAATAAAGCTTATTCCACGGGGTGTAGAGCAGGTTCTTATCAAATAGTTTATGAGCGTTTTCCCTGAACTCGCGCTGACTGCCGAAGACTTTGTCTTCACAAAACTGCTCCTGAACAAATTTTTCGGTGTCTGAATAATAGGTGTCAATATAATAACCCGCCACCACAAGCTGAGAGGCGTTTTCTTCTGCAAGGTTATACATATCCTCAAGCATTGTAGGATCCGCCCAATCGTCCGAGTCCATAAAATACATATACTTGCCCTTTGCCTTATCAATAGCGACATTTCTGGCACTCGGAGCGCCGCCGTTTTCCTTATGAATAACTATAATACGAGGGTCGCTTTCGGCGTATTTATCGCAGATTTCGCCGCTTCTGTCCTTAGTCCCGTCATCAACGCAGAAAAACTCCCAGTCGGTAAGTGTCTGATTCTTAATACTCTCTATCGCTTTTCCGACATAATCCTCAACGCCGTAAACAGGCATTATAACGCTAACCTTAACTTCTCCCATTATTCACCAAACTCCCTGTCGGTAAGCTCCAAAGCGGAGGCTATAACCTTATCCATATCATAATACTTGTACTCTGCCAAGCGGCCTCCGAAAAGCATATTTTTCTTTTCGTCCGCCAATTGCTTATATTTATTAAAGAGCTCCGTATTCTTTTCGTCATTCACAGGATAATAGGGTTCCATACCCTCTTTCCAGTCCGCAGGATATTCGCGGGTTATAACGGTTTTGTCACTCTTTGTGTTTTCAAAATGCTTGTGCTCGATAATTCGCGTATAGGGTATTTCGCGTTCGGTGTAATTTACGACCGCGACGCCCTGATGATTTTCTTCGTTTAAAAGCTCGGTCTCAAATTTCAGACTCCTATACTCAAGCTTGCCCAAGCTGTAATCAAAGAGTGAATCGAGCGTTCCCGTGTAAAGCACCTTATCAGCCATAGAATTAAATTTTTCACGGTCGGAATTATAGTCGGTATTCAGCATAACGTCACAGCCGCAGAACAGCTTGTCCATGAGTACGTTATAGCCGCCTATCGGTATTCCCTGATACGGGTCGTTAAAATAGTTGTTGTCGTAAATATAACGCACGGGAAGACGCTTTATAATAAAGCTCGGCAAATCCTTACAGCTTCTTCCCCACTGCTTTTCGGTGTAGCCCTTAATAAGCTTACGGTAAATATCCTCGCCTACAAGGCTTATCGCCTGCTCCTCAAGATTTTTCGGTTCGCCCTTTACGGCGGAGCGCTGCTTTTCAATTATAGCCTTTGCTTCTTCGGGAGTTCTTATTCCCCACATTTTGCTGAAGGTATTCATATTAAAAGGGAGATTATACATCTCGCCCTTATAGCATGCAACCGGACAGTTAGTGTAACGGTTAAACTCTGCAAGTGAATTTACAAAATCCCAAACGCGTCGGTTTGAGGTATGGAAAATATGCGCTCCGTATTTATGAACGTGTATGCCGCATACATCTTCACAGTAAATATTGCCGCCTAAATGCGGTCTTTTTTCAATTACAAGGCACTTTTTACCATTTTTTCGTGCCTGATATGCAAATACAGCGGAAAAAAGCCCTCCGCCTACCATGAGATAATCGTATTTATTCATAATGCGTTTTTTCCTTTTTCTTTTTATAAAATATCGTAAACATTATACCAAGTGCAGCTTTGAAAGTCAACCAAAATTGCATAAATTACTATTTTTGCAGAATATGTCAAAATATGCGGTAGCAGACGTTAGGAATACCTCTGTCACAGGGCAATAAGCTCTTTTTTGCTCTCGGTAATATTCTCGCAGCCCTTTTCGGTCACGACAACCATATCCTCGATTCTCACCCCAAACTCGTTTTCAATATAAATTCCGGGCTCTACCGTCATTATCATGCCTTTTTCCATCACCGTCTCGCAAACGGTGTTGCAGGCGGGATTTTCGTGAATTTCTATCCCGACGCTGTGACCGAGCCCGTGACCGAAGCAGTCGCCGTAGCCCGCCTTAGCTATAATATCACGCGCGGTGCGGTCAACCTCCCTGCAAATAACCCCCGGCTTTATAAAATCAATTGCCGCTTTTTGTGCTTTAAGGACAATATCGTATACCTCTTTTTGCCTGTCGCTCACCTCTCCGACCGCGACGGTGCGGGTCATATCCGAACGGTATCCGCCGCACACCGCGCCGAAATCCATTGTGACAAAATCACCTTTTTCTATCTTTTTATCGGTCGGAACGCCGTGCGGCATTGAGGAATTTTTGCCCGAAACCACTATAAAATCAAAGGAAACTCCCTCGCTGCCGAGTCGCCGCATAAAAAACTCCATATCAAGCATAATCTCTCGTTCGGTGCGTCCGGCGCTTATATATTCAAGAATGTAACTGAAGGTCTCGTCGGTCATTTTCTGAGCTTTCTTGATAAGCGATATTTCCTCATCCGATTTAATACTGCGCTGTTTTCTGATAAGGCTCTGTAATTTGTCGTCCGAGCTGAAATCATAGTCCGGAAGTCTTTTTTTAAGGGACCAAAATGCCGAAAGGCTTACGGTATCGGTTTCGAGATATACCGTTTTAATTCTCTGCGAAGTAAAGAACTCCCCTAACTGACGCGAAAAATTCTTAAGAAGTACGACCTCACAGCTTTTAACCGTCCTTTTCGCCTTTTCAAAATAGCGGAAATCGATTAAAAAAACAGCCTTTTCTCTTGTGACCGCGACATGCCCCGCCGAGGAAGCAAAGCCAGTAAAATACAGCCTGTCCGCGTCCGACGAGATAAGCGCCGCCTCGCCGTCCTTTAAATTTTCCTGTAAGAATTCAATTCTTGCCTTTATCATTTGTATTTCCTCTTTTCTTAAAGCCGCGCATTTCTTTCGCCGCTGTATCGCCTAAAATCAACACTGCGAAAACGTTTACGCAAAGCATAATTCCGTTAAAAAACGCCGAAAGTCTCCACGCCGTACCGACCCTGCAAACCGCGCCCACAATACAAAAAAGCGGATAAATGAAGATAAACACCCGCTCGCCTTTTTTCCCGAACAAAAGCCCGAGCACGCGACGCCGTAAAGCCCCCAGCCGATAACGCTCGAAAGCCCGAAAAGGCACATCATAAGAGCAAGAAGTATAAGCGCGCTTTTCCCGTACACGCAAGAGAGCGCGCTTGCCGCAAGCTCGGTTGATGCAGCTTTTCCGTATTCTATATTAACTCCGCTGCAAAGAATTGTCAATGCGGTAAGGGTGCATATTACTACAGTATCCGCAAAAACCTCGAAAATTCCGTAAAGACTCTGCTTTACGCCCTCGTTTTCAATAGCCGAAGCGTGAGAGATAGCCGAGGTACCGAGTCCCGCCTCGTTTGAAAAAACACCGCGTGAAGCGCCGGTAACCGCCGCCGTAATAATAGAACCAATCGCGCCGCCGGTAACCGCGGAGGGCTTAAACGCGCCCTCAAATATCATTCCGAAAACCCTTGGCAGAGAATTAATATTAACTGCTATAACCCCAAAGGTCATTAGAATATAAATAAGTGCCATTATGGGGACTATTTTTTCTGTAAATTTTCCGATACGCCTTACGCCGCCTATTATAACCGCGGCGGTCGCCGCGGCAAAGATTATTCCTAAAATAAGCTTTACGCCGGTTCCCGCGTTTATCGAGGCTATTGCCGAACCCGTTTGTGTAACGTTGCCGCTGAAAAAGGCGGAAAATATACCCGAGATACTGAAAATTGCCGCCAATGGTGTGGCAGACTTAGGCAGACCCTTTTTTATGTAGTACATAGGCCCTCCTACCGAGCCGCCCTCCTTTTTCTCGTTAAACCTAAGCGCTAAAATAATTTCAGCGGACTTTACGACCATTCCAGCAAGGGCGCTTATCCACATCCAGAAAACCGCGCCCGCGCCGCCTAATGCCAGCGCCCCCGCCACTCCTGCTATATTACCTGTTCCCACGGTTGACGAAAGGGCGGTGCACGCCGCCTGAAAGGGACTTATGCCCTCCTTAGTGCTTTTGCGCGAAAAGATGCCGTTAAGGGCGTGCTTTATTGAAAGCGGCAAAAGCTTAAACTGAAAAAATCCGCTTTTTACCGTCAAATATACGCCGCAAACAATAAGAAACATAAAGGGCAGCATACCCGAAATCAAATTCTCAGAAAACTCAAATATCTGCTTCACAAAATCCCCCATCCCGTTCAATACAGAATATTATTTTTCGGCGGAATTTATGAATTTGAATTATTTTTCACCCAAAACTTTTAAATGGCTTGCTTTTTGACGCAAAATTGCTTAAAATAAAATAAGAAAATATTTTATGGAGGTCTGTTTATGCCGACAAACGAGAGCTACAAAATCCGCACAAAGCGCAACAATCTGTACTTGCGAATTGCCAAGGGACATTTCGCCACCAGCCACAGTCATATTAACTACTATATCGATGTAACCGCTCAGAAAACTCGTCTTTCCGAGGCAAAGGCGGTTGCCGAGGAACTTCTCACCTACTATCACCACAACACTATTGTCGACACTATACTCTGCCTTGACGGCACGCAGGTCATTGGTACCTGTCTTGCCGAGGCGCTGACGCGGGACGATTTTTCAAATATGAATGCCCACCAGACAATTTATGTCGCAACGCCCGAGCATACAACAGGGAGCCAACTTATTTTCCGCGACAACACCGCCTCAATGATTCGCGGCAAGCACATACTTATTTTGGAGGCTTCCATCTCAACAGGCTATACCGCTCAGGCTGCTATCGAGGCGGTTAAGTACTACGGCGGAGATGTTGTGGGAATTTCGGCGATTTTCTCAACCGTTGATTCCTTCGGCGGATTTCCTGTCTATTCGGTATTCAACCCCAATGATCTGCCCGATTACCAAAGCTTTCCTGCCCACGAATGTCCGATGTGCCGCGAGGGTAAAAATCTTGACGCACTTGTAAACGGCTTCGGTTATTCAAAAATTTAATATATGAGAATTTTCCGCTCTAAAAAACGATAACCGCCCGTTGGGCGGTTATCATTTTAGTGTATTGCAAAACGTATAAATCGGTTCTCTCTTACTGTCTTATCCTTCGAAGAGCGCTTTTTTCAAGCCTTGATACCTGTGCCTGTGAAATACCGATTTCCTCAGACACCTCCATCTGGGTTTTACCCTGCATGAAACGCAGGGACAAAATGTGTTTTTCGCGCTCGCTAAGGTTTTTTATAGCTTCCTTAAGCGCAATCTCGTCCAGCCAGTTTCTGTCGTCGTTATTGTCGCCCACCTGGTCAAGCACATATATAGTATCTCCGCCGTCGGAGTAAACAGGGTCGTAAAGCGAAATAGGACTTACAATACTTTCGAGTGCTATTACAACTTCCTCAACGGGAAGCTCAAGCTCCTTTGCGATTTCCTGCACAGTCGGCTCGTTCTGATTTTGGCTTGCGAGCCGTTCCTTAACCTGCATTGCCTTGTACGCGGTATCCTTTATTGACCGGCTTACGCGTATTGAGTTGTTATCCCTTAAATACCGCCGTATTTCCCCTATTATCATTGGAACGGCATAGGTAGAAAAACGTACGTTTTGAGTTATATCAAAATTATCTATTGATTTTATAAGTCCGATACAACCGACCTGAAACAAATCGTCAAGATTTTCTCCCCTGCCGGTAAATCGCTGTATAACACTTAAAACAAGCCGCAGATTCCCGCTTATCAGCTTATCCCGCGCCGCCTTATCTCCCGACTTAACTTTTTTTAGAAGCTCCTCCTTTTCGGCCTCCTTTAATAAAGGCAGTTTTGAGGTATCTACCCCGCATATAATTACCTTGTTGTTATACATAACGGCACCTCCATAATTTATATTAAAATTATTACCGTTATGTATATCTAATAAACTTAAAATAATTTTTTTGTTTCGACAAATTTCACTTGCATTTTTCCATTATCATTAAGAGCAGAACTTATCAAGATATAAGAATCGAGTGTTCATAAGGGATTTGATCAAGTAAGTAAATCGGACACAGACTGCAATTTATTAAATATACAATCCGCACATATATAAATCAACCGTCTCCATTGCCTAAAATATAGATATACCCAAAGTATGTGACAATGACCGATTTTAATACTGTTTTTAAAAATCAGTCAAATTCGGTCAAATTTTCCCTCTTGCATGTATATATTCACAAATAAACTGCTCATTTATTTGTGCTGTTGAACGAAAATGATTGAAGTTGATTGAAAATGCTTGAAATTGCTTTTTGATTATGTTAATATATATGTAGCGAAAGAAAGGATAATAAAATGCTCAATTCAGAAAGACATGAGATAATTCTAAAAATAGTTAATGAAAAAGGCGCCGCTTCCGTTGCTGAGCTTACGGAGGCTCTCGGAGTGTCGGAGTCCACAATACGCAGAGATTTGCTTGAACTCTCAAGAAGCGGCAGTCTTAAAAAGGTACACGGCGGCGCGACTTTGACCAAGAAGCAGTTCATTTTTAACGAGGATACCGTCAGCGACAAGCAGGACAAAAAAATTGACGAAAAACGGCTTATTGCAAAATATGCCGCCGAGCAAATCAGCGACAGCGACTTTGTATATCTTGACGCCGGAACGACCACTCTATGTATGATAGATTACTTGCCCGATAATCTAAAAGCAAGCTTTGTCACCAACGGAATAAGCCACGCAAAACTGCTTTCAAAAAGAAACTTTCGGGTTGTGATTCTCGGAGGACAACTGAAAAGCACCACCGAGGCGGTCATAGGTTTTGTCGCCGCAAACAATCTGCAAAACTACAATTTCACAAAAGCGTTTTTGGGCACAAACGGTATAACTGAGACTCAGGGCTTTTCAACGCCCGACAGCGAGGAGGCTTTTGTAAAGGCGACGGCAATCAACCGCTCCTTTGTATCTTACGTGCTCGCCGATTCTTCAAAGTTCGGCAAGGTCTCATCGGTAAGCTTCGCGACGGTTGACCGCGCCTGTATTATCACAGACAAAAAACCCGACGGACATTTTGAAAAACTGACGGTTATAAAAGTTATCGAATAAGCTTAGAAGGAGAAGAAAAAATGGTATATACCGTAACATTTAATCCCGCACTTGATTATGTGATGAATCTAAGCAAGCTTTCTGCCGACGATATAAACCGCACCGAATCCGAGGAGCTTTACTACGGAGGCAAGGGCATTAATGTGTCGGCGATTCTTTCACAGCTCGAAATCCCAAATATTGCTCTCGGATTTACCGCAGGATTCACGGGAAAAAAGCTTAAGGAAATGCTTGACGATGACGGAATAAAAAACGATTTTGTAGTTCTTAACGATGGCTTTACCAGAATAAATGTAAAGCTAAAATACGGCGAAGAGCTTGATATTAACGCAAACGGTCCCGAAATTACCGAAGACAAGATAGAAGAGCTTTTTTCGAGATTCAAGCAGTTAAAAGAGGGCGACTGGCTGGTGCTTGCGGGAAGTGTTCCAAGTTCTCTGCCCGATGATTTGTACAGCACGATACTCCGAGAGGTTTATGGCAAGGGCATAAGGGTCGTTGTAGATACCACGGGGAGTCAGCTCTTAAATGTTCTTCAGTACAAGCCATTCTTAATAAAGCCTAATCACCACGAGCTTGCGGAAATTTTCACGCAGGAGATGGATACCGCCGAAAAAATAACCGTTTACGCAAAAAAGCTAAAGGAAATGGGGGCGGTAAACGTCCTTGTCTCAAGAGGGGGCGATGGTGCGGTGCTTGTTGACGAAAACGGTACTGTTCATCCTGCCTCGGCAGTCGAGGGAAAGCTCGTAAACTCAGTTGGCTGCGGTGATTCAATGGTAGCAGGGTTTATTGCCGGATATATCTTAAACAAGAACTATTCCCAAGCATTAAAACTTTCCGTTGCATGCTCCGCTGCAACAGCATTTTCAAAAGAATTGGCAAAAGCAGATCAAATATATAAAATTTATAATAATTTATGAAAGGGGTAAAACATTATGCGTATTACCAATTTGCTCAAGTCAAACGCAATAGAGCTCAATGTCAGCCTCGCAACAAAGGACGAAGCTATTGACAGGCTTATTGCACTACACGAAAAGGCAGGAAATCTTACCGACGCCGCAAAGTACAAGGAGGATATTCTTCAAAGAGAAAGCCTTTCCACAACGGCTATCGGCGAAGGAATAGCGGTTCCGCATGCAAAATCCGCAGCGGTTAAGGTGCCTTCCCTTTCGTGCATCACAATTCCGGGGGGCGTTGACTACAAAGCGCCCGACGGCAAGCCGTCAGATATTTTGTTTATGATTGCCGCAACAGAAGACGGCGATGTTCATCTTGAAATTCTATCTCGTCTTATGGTAATGCTCATGGATACTGATTTTACAAATGCCTTAAGAAACGCGAAAAGCACTGAGGAATTTTTAAAAATCATTGACGACAAGGAAGCTGAAAAGTTCCCTGACGAGCCCAAAGCAGAGCCGAAAAAAGAGGGCTATCGCATTTTGGCGGTCACGGCATGCCCCACAGGCATAGCTCATACCTATATGGCGGCGGAAGCGCTTGAAAAAGCAGGTGAAAAATTAGGCTATCCCTTAAAAGCGGAAACCAACGGTTCGGGCGGCGCAAAAAATATACTGACAAAAAAAGAAATTGCCGAATGTGACGGCATCATCATCGCCGCCGACAAAAATGTTGAAATGGCGCGCTTTGACGGCAAGCCAGTATTGAAAGTTTCTGTTTCCAGCGGTATTAATAAGCCCGAAGAGCTTATTCAGAAAATTGTTGACGGTAAAGCGTCGGTTTATCATCACGACGGTGAAATCGACCAAAGCGACAGCGATGAAAAGGAAGGCTTTGGCAGAAAGGTGTATAAGCACCTGATGAACGGCGTTTCACACATGCTGCCCTTTGTTGTCGGCGGCGGCGTTTTGATTGCTCTCGGTTTTCTTATAGATACCATTGCAGGTAATGCAAATGCCGGCGGAACCTTTGGCTTCACACATCCTGTTGCGGCTGTTGTTTTCTGGATAGGCAAAGCGGCATTCGCGTTTATGCTTCCGATTTTAGCGGGCTATATCGCGCAGTCAATTGCAGACCGTCCCGGTCTTTTGCCCGGTATTGTCGGCGGATATCTTGCTACAACGGGTGCTACATTAGCTTCCCCGGCAGGCGATGATACAGCTGTTTCGGGATTTTTAGGCGCGCTTCTTGCCGGTTTTGTCGCAGGTATTATTGTAAACCTGCTTAAAAAGGCGTTTAAGTGGATGCCCAAATCTATGGACGGCATAAAGCCGGTGTTCATCTATCCGCTTCTCGGAACATTGCTTATAGGACTGTTTATGTTGCTTATCAACCCTGTTATGGGTCTTATAAACGGCGCTGTTTCAAACGGCCTTTCCACACTTGGAAACACAAGCAAGCTATTACTTTCAATTGTGCTTGCCGGTATGATGGCGATTGATATGGGCGGTCCGTTCAATAAAGCGGCGTATGTGTTCGGTACTGCGGCGATTGCCGACGGCAACACATGGATTATGGCGGCGGTTATGATAGGCGGTATGGTGCCTCCCATAGCAATCGCTCTTGCAACCACATTCTTTAAAAACCGCTGGACAAAGGACGAACTGAAAAGCGGCCCCGTAAACTATCTTATGGGTCTGTGCTTCATCACCGAGGGCGCTATTCCTTACGCCGCGTCCGACCCGCTGAGAGTTATTCCCTCATGCATTGTCGGCTCCGCTGTATCGGGCGCTATTACAGCATTGTTCAGCTGCACCTGTCCTGCTCCGCATGGCGGCATCTTTACGTTTGCAGTTGTAGGAAATCCAATTGGATATTTAGTAGCGCTTGTTGCAGGATCTGTTGTTGGAGCACTTATGCTGGCGCTCCTTAAAAAGAAAAAAACTAATTAAAGGGGTATTTCATTATGGTATCAAGGGATACAAAAGTAGTTGACAAAATGGGGCTTCATATGCGTCCCGCAAATAATTTTATCACCGCAATGTCAAAGTACAAGTCAGACATCACCATAGTATTCAACGGAAAAGAAATCAACGGCAAAAGCATTATGAATATTATGGCAGCTTGCATTAAGTACGACAGTCCTATCACCATTATATGTGACGGCGAAGATGAGCAGGCAATGCTTGATGAGGCGGTAAGTCTCATCGAAAATGGGTTAGAATAATGAAAACGCTTAAAGGAATAGGTGTAAGTCCCGGATATGCGGTCGGAAAAGCAGTTATAATAAAAGAAACAGAAATTGATGTGAACTCCTCTGTCTTTACTTCGGCAGAGGAGGAGTTTGAAAAATTTCAGAATGCGGTTTCTGTTTATACACAGCAAACTCGGGAGTTGATTGAAAATCTTACGAAGTCTGCCGGTCAGGAAAACGCTGAAATTTTAAACGGTCATATTGTTATGCTGAATGATCCGTTTATGCTTTCTCAAATAAAGGACAGTATAGCAAGCAAAAAAACGGCAAGTCAGGCAGTTGACTCTGTGTGCAACAGTTTTTACGATATGTTTGCCGCCGTCGATGACGAAATGATGAGGCAAAGAGCCTCAGACATTCTTGATATTAAAAACAGCCTTATCGGAATACTTTGCGGTCACAGCGGCGTTGTGATTGAGGATATCCCAAAGGGTTCTATACTGATTGCAAAGGACTTTACCCCCTCAATGACATCGAGGATAAACCGTGAAAATGTATACGCAATTATAGCAGAAGTCGGATCTGTTACATCACATTCAGCAATTCTTGCAAGAGCGGTTGATATTCCGGCTGTCTTAAGCGTTAAGGATGCAACTGAACTGATAAAAAACGGCGATCTGCTTGCAATAGACGGCAGCAAGGGTCATATCCTTTTTGAACCGGACGAAAAAACAGCAAAAAAATACGAAAACTTACGCCAAAACTATTTTGAGGAAAAAGCCTCGCTTACAGAGTATTTCAGCAAGGAGACCGTTACAAAAAGCGGCATAAAAAAGGCTGTCTACGGCAACATCGGAAAGCCAGAGGATGTTGAAAATGTTATTCACAACGGCGGCGAGGGAATAGGTCTTTTCAGGACGGAATTTCTATTTATGGATCGCCCATCGCTTCCATCGGAAGAAGAACAGTTTGAGGCTTACTCAACGGTTGCAAAATCAATGAGGAGCAAGGAGGTTATCATCCGCACTCTTGATATAGGCGGTGACAAAGCCGTGCCTTACCTTGAGATTCCCAAAGAAGATAATCCGTTTTTAGGTTACCGTGCCATAAGATACTGCCTTGACAATCCGGATATATTCAAAACACAGTTAAGGGCTATTCTGAGAGCCGCAGTTTTTGGCAATATCAAAATTATGTTGCCGTTGATTACCGATATAGAGGAGGTTAAGTCCGCCAAGGCACTTATCGCTGAATGTGAAGCCGAGCTTGAAAGCGAAGGCACTCTGTTTAAAAAAAATGTGCCGGTTGGTGTTATGATTGAAACTCCTGCGGCGGTGTTAATTGCCGATGAGCTGGCAAAAATTTCTGATTTCTTCAGCATCGGCACAAACGACCTTACAGGCTATGTAATGGCAGTCGACCGCGGAAACGGCAAGGTGTCGGGGCTTTACAGCGTACACAAGCAGGCGGTACTTAAAGCAATTGAAATGACAATTCACAGCGCAAAAAGTGCCGGAATACCTGTCGGTATGTGCGGCGAATCAGCAGCCGACCGTGAGCTTATTCCTAAACTCATAGAGTGGGGACTTGATGAGTTTTCGGTAACTCCCAATTTCATTTTAGGAACTCGAAAAGCAATTTGCGAATGCAAATGAATAAAAGCACAAACAAAGAGGATGCGCATTAATAATAATATAATCGATATTCAACAATCGGTTCTTTTTGAAAAATCAGGTTTTTCTATTAAACTCGAAGGGAAAACCTATAATGCCAGGTGCCAAATTCCAATGTGTCCGATATTGAGAGAATTTTTATTAAAATACAAAAAAGAACATCATATCAAAAAGGTGAAATACTTTCCAAAACCTCGTGGTGCAGCTTATAGGATTCATATCTTGACGATTTGAATATTAAATATGGTTATGAGGGTAAACTGCCGAAATGGAGAAATAAAAAATATCCTATGAGAATCAGAAGATTTACCTCTCATTGGTTGAGACACACCTTTGCAACTATTCTTTTTTAGAAAAGTTTAATGTAATGGATTCGAAGTCAATATTAGGGTATGCCGATATTAAAACAACGGCAAATATTTACACCGAAATATTTACTCATTGGACGAAGAATATAAGAGGTGTCTCAAGGTGGAATACAGAGTACCCGATTGTTTGGAAAAAATTAGAGGATAATTTCAATAAACGGTTGCAACCGATGTATCAATTGCAACCGTTTTTCTGTATTTATACTTATCTCCGGGGAAGAACCGAATTATAATAGGAGGACTAAATGTATGATAAATATTATGGCATATTATATTTTAATACTGCTATTATCAACACTGGCACAACCGGAATTTTCAGAAATTTCGGTTCCGTAGGGGTATTTATATGAAAAAACTTATGTGACAATAAAAAATGCCCTCTTTTTTCATAGAGATATTTACTTGTTTCTCGGTTTAAGCAATCATTTTTTCAAATAAAGGCATATGAAAACGCCCGGAATTCAGTCGGTTGCAAAGTTTCTGAATGTTAAAGGCAAAGCTGAGCAATAAAAACTGTGTCTCCGTTTTGCTTTTTCCTCGGGTCAAAAACCTACGGAAAGCATAATCTTCCTTCAGTACGCCAAAGGCTCCCTCGACCTGTATGGAATGGTCACAGGTGGGCTGCCCTTTTTTATTTCGGTAGGTCGCCGTTACATAATATACATAAGTTTTTCCCGACACCT
>OGOX01000040.1_pt1 | contig 99659 bp, 106 predicted proteins | sample 1552761 | NCBI WGS metagenome assembly OGOX01 (sample SAMEA2580212, study PRJEB22360) | human gut metagenome | biome: human gut; feature: human-associated habitat; material: faeces | place: Denmark | collected 2008/2010
GTCCACAAGAACGAGGACAGCCAGCCCCAGCACAAGAGCGGCCAGCAGACCTGTGCGGCGCTGGCGTTCTTTGAGGGCTGGCAGTGCCTGCCAGAAGGAATTGGAGGAATCGCTCATACGGGCAGTCTAGAGGAAGAGCGGCCTTCCGGCAAGCCCGCCGCCTCCGCTTCGGGCCCCGGCCCAAAGCGGCGGGGACGGAGGGCAGCGGGCTTTTCCGGAGGCGAATGTCAGCGAACGATCCCCAGGTGGTGCTGGGGCTGTTCCAGGACCCGCCAGTAGACCAGACTGGCGCCCTGCCGGGGCAGTTCGATGTAGGTGGCGCCTTCATCGGCGTAGACCTGGCGGATCTTGCGGATCAGGGCGAACGCCCCCATCCAGACAGGAATGGAGATGCCAAAGAACCAGAGGCAGAACGTGCTCATGGAGGACATGGGCAAACGGGAGGCCATGTACATGCCCAGGAAGACAGCGCCTATCATCACCACATTGGCAACAATGCGGACGATGCTGGAATACAGGGAACGCTTGTAGCTGCTGGTCATGACGGGCTCCTTGGCGGGAAGAAGGTCTGTTATCAAAAGACTGCCGGGAAAGGCTTTTCACGGCAGTCTCGTCTAGCAGGAGGGGGTGGGGGGCGGAGGGCCCCCCTGCCGTAATCGTCCTCGAATGTTAAAATCTCTAATGTGCAGTCGCCGTCAAGAGTGTCCCGCAAATCGGCGTTTTCACCGTTTATCCTTGCCGCGCAGGCGTTTCTTGCAAGACCCATACTTATTTCCTTTGCCGCTTCGTAAGCGGTAATCCCTTTAGGAAGTTCTTTAACTGTGTTATCCTTTAAAGTTACCTTAATCATAATGATGCCTCCAACAAAAAAATAAACTTCGTCCCTAAAATAGGGACGAAGTATAAAACAAAAGTACTCCGCGGTTCCACCCGTATTCCGTAAAAAACGGCGCTTTACAGTCCTTAACGCAGACAAGACGTCCGTGTTGCTGCCCACGGCGCTCAAAGGCGGTGTTCGCTTTTTTACCCCTGCACGGCTTTCAGCCCACGGCACGCGCTCTCTTTAAAGGGTGCTTAAAAAGTTACTGTCCTTTTCATCACTTTAACACTATTATGATACATCTCTATATAAATTATGTCAAGTGTTTTTTAAGTATGTTTTCTTAAATTTTATCTTTTTCTTGTAATTACTCCATAATTGTTATATAATATGAGAATAGATTGGAGTGGTTTAGCTTGTTAAGCAGACTGTTATCGGGGAATATCGATTTCGCAAGCATAATTGTATATATTCTGTCATCTCTGGCGGTAATATTTCTTACCTTGCCCGTTCACGAATACGCGCATGGCTTTGCCGCGACTAAATTAGGCGACCCGACCCCAAGGTTTCAGGGAAGAATGACTCTTAATCCTTTCGCACACATCGACTGGATAGGCGCGGCTTGCATATTGCTTTTCGGATTCGGCTGGGCAAGGCCCGTTCAGGTCAATACAAACAATTTCAGAAACCCTAAAAGGGATATGGCGATTACCGCTTTTGCGGGACCGCTTTCTAACCTGATAGTCGCGTTTGTAGCTCTTTTCGTGTATAACATTTTCGCGCTGTTAGTTACAAAAACCTATATAGCGGTCTTTTATTATGTAGGTTTTTTCTTTTATTATATCGCGCTTATTAACGTTTCCCTTGCGGTTTTTAACCTTATTCCCATTCCGCCGCTTGACGGTTCAAGGCTTTTGTCGGCTCTTCTGCCGTACAAGTATTATTACGCGCTTATGCGCTATGAACGCTACATTTTTTTAGGCTTGATTGTGCTTTTGTGGATAGGCGTTTTGGATATTCCGCTAAATTTTCTTACGAACGCGGTTATGGGCTTTTTAAGAGCTATTGTTGGATTTCCGTTTAGGTTTATAGGGTAAAATATGGAAAATACGTTAAGCTATAAATTAGAGGGCTTTGAAGGCCCGCTCGACCTGCTTTTACAACTGATAGCGCGGAATAAGCTTAATATTTACGATATTGAGCTTACTGTGCTAATAGACCAGTACCTAAAGCAAATTGAGCTTTTCAAGGCGGAGGAAATGGAGCTTGAAAGCGAGTTTCTTGAAATGGCTTCAAGACTTCTTTACATTAAAACCGTAAGCCTTTTACCCAAGCACGAAGAGATAGTACAGCTAAAAGAGGAACTGACGGGAGAATTGCTTGAATATATGGTCTGTCAGCAAATAGCGCGTAAGCTCGCCTTAATGCAGGATGGCTTTGACCGCTTTGTGCGAAAACCCGAGGAATTGGAATTTGATAAAACCTATGAGCTTACCCACTCGGCGGAGGTTATGTACCTTTCGTATTTAGCGGCGGTAGGCAGGGGACAGAGAAAGCTTCCGCCCTCTACCGCGCCGTTTACAAAGATAGTCGCTAAAAAAATTGTTGCCGTTTCCACTAAAATCGTTTTTGTTATAAGGAATTTGTGGACAGGCAGTTCAAAAAAGCTTTCCTCGCTTTACAAAACGGCGCATAGCCGTTCTGAGCTTGTGGCGACCTTTTTAGCGGTTTTAGAGCTTTGCAAGGCAAACCGCGTTAGGGTTGACGGAGAAGCCGACACCGCGGAAATTACACTTATTAAGGAGCATAAACGCAGATGACGACAGCTGAGCTTATCCCCGCATTTGAGGCGGTGCTTTTTTCGGGCGGCGAGCCCTTAAGCATCGATCGTTTTTCGCAGGTTTTCGATATAACCCCCGAAAAGGTCGTCGAGGTTATGGAGGCGCTTTCAAAAAGGCTTAACGCGAAGGACAAGGGCGTGGAGCTTGTAAGAATGGAAAACACCTACCAGCTTGCAACGAAAAAGGAATACGCGGGATATATAAAGAAAATGTTTGATATAAAACGGCGTACGCCGCTGTCGCCGGCAGCGCTTGAGGTGCTTGCAGTGGTCGCTTACAATCAGCCTGTTACCAAATCGTTTATCGAGCAGGTAAGAGGGGTTGACTGCTCGGGCGTTGTCACCACACTTGTGGAAAAGGGACTTATCGAGGAGCGCGGACGTCTTGAACTGCCCGGTAAACCGCTTTTGTACGGCACTACCAAAAACTTTTTGCGTTGCTTCGGAATAAGTGATTTAACAGAGTTGCCTCCGCTTCCGAAAAGCGAGGACGCAAGCGGTGAGGTAGGCGAGCAGATACCGCTTGACGGAGAGGACGGCGGGGAGGAATAATACCGCTTTTTTGCACGATAATAACAGGAGGGGGAGAATGCCTTGATACCTTTAATTATTGTCCTTTCGGTTTTGGCGTTTATCGTCCTTTTGCTTTTAATTCCTATAAGTGTTCACATAGAATATGACGGTGATTTTTTTGTTAAGCTTAAAATAGCGGGGATTAAGGCGTTTGAGGCTGAGCCTAAAGAGGAAATAAAAGAGCCCTCGCCCGATACAGAAAGCGATAAAAAAGCGAAAAAACAGACCGAAAAAGCCTTTGATAAGCTTAAAAAGAAACACGGCTTTGCGGGGGCAGTAAAGGAAATTTTTGTGTTTTTAAAGGCGGTGCTTGAAAGACTTAAGGGAAGCTTTAAGCATATTGCGGTAAGAAGACTCTGCCTTGATATTAAGGTCGCTTCGGGGGAAGCCGCAGCTACCGCTATAGAGTACGGGGCAGTATGCTCCGCGGTTTATCCCGTCCTTGCCTTTATCGACAGTATCGCAAGCGTAAAAATGAAAAGCATAAATGTTACGGCGGATTTCAATTCCGATAAATCCGATTTTAGATTTTCGGTTATAATAAGGGCGAGAATATTATTTTTAATAATAATGGCGTTCGGAGTATTTTCCGAATACAATAAATTTAAAACGAGGAATGAGCTATGAGCGAAAACAGCATAAAAAACATTATGGACGTTACTATGGACAAGCTCCGCGCTATGGTTGACGCGAACACTATTATCGGCGACCCGATTGTTGTCGGGGAAATTACGCTGATTCCCGTCTCAAAGGTGTCCTTTGGCGTAGCAACAGGCGGAAGCGATTTTCCGAGCAAAACCCAGTCCGGGCTTTTCGGCGGCGGTGGCGGCGCGGGAGTTACTTTGTCACCCGTTGCATTTATTGCCGTAAGCGGAGGAAATGCTAAAATGATGCCTGTTTATAACGAGCTGTCCTCTGCCGAAAAGGCTATCGCTATGGCACCCGAGGTGCTTGAAAAGGCTAAGGAGCTTTTTTCAAAGGATAAAAAGGAAAAGAAAGAATAATACTACCGTAATATAACGCCGCCGCACCTAATAAAATTAAGGGTGGGGAGGCGGATTATGAAAAAGATTATTTGCTTTTGTTTGACCCTGTTTGTTTTTTCGTTTATGAATGTCGGCGCGGTGAGTACTTCTGCAAAGGCGGCAGTAGTGTTAAACGGCGATACGGGCGAAATTATATACGCCGAGAACGCCGACGAAAAACTGCCTATGGCGAGCACAACCAAAATAATGACGGCGCTCCTGCTTTGTGAGAACGCCGATTTAAGCGAGGAAATAACCGTTACGGCGGATATGCTTAAGGTAGAGGGCTCGTCAATGGGGCTTTTGGCGGGCGACAGGGTGACCTATCACGACCTGCTTTACGGTATGATGTTAGCCTCGGGCAACGACGCGGCGAATGTTACCGCGATTTCGCTTGGCGGTTCGGTTCAAAAATTCGCCGATATGATGAACAAAAAAGCCGAGGAATTAGGGCTTAAAAACACTCATTTTGTCACCCCCTCGGGGCTTGACGCGGACGGTCATTACACTACCGCAAGGGAGCTTGCGCTTTTAGCGGCGTACGCACTTAAAAACGAGGATTTTGCCAAGGCGGCGGCAAGTAAGTCGGAGGTGCTTAATTACGGCAACCCGCCTTACAGGCGCTCGCTTACCAACCACAACAAAATGCTTAAATTATTTGACGGAGCGGTGGGTGTTAAAACAGGCTTCACCAAAAAATCAGGCAGATGCCTTGTGTCTGCGGCGCGCAGAGACGGCAAACTCGCCGTTGCGGTCACGCTTAACGACCCGGACGACTGGAACGACCACGCAAATTTACTTAATTACGGACTTGAATCAATAAAGCAGACAAGGTACACGCCTAAAACTTCCTGCTACAGTATACCCGTTATAGGCTCGGCGGAAGGGCAAATCGAGGTTTTTATAGAGCCTTACACGGTAAACACCCTTGAAACCGAAAATATCACCTGTACCGTTAATTTGCCTAAATTCGTCTATGCTCCTATTGCCAAGGGAGATGTTTTAGGAAGCGTGGAATATAAAATGGGGGACGAGGTTATCGGCGCGACGGAGCTTACCGCGTTAAGGGATATTTCCGCCTTTTCCGAAAAAATCAGCTTTTATGATGAAATAAAGCAAAACATAAAATACATACTCAAGTGCATTTAGGAGAGCAAAATGAAGGATAACAAAATAAGGCTGCAAAAGCACCTTTCCGAGTGCGGGATAGCTTCACGCAGAAAGGCGGAGGAGCTTATCGCGGCGGGCAAGGTTAAAATTAACGGACATATCGCCGAGATTGGCTCAAAGGTAGACCCAAAGAGAGACAAGGTGACCGTTAGGGGCAGGGCGGTTGTTCCGGTAAACGAAAAGGTTTATATAATGCTTAATAAGCCTCGCGGCTTTGTAACTACAATGAGTGACGAGTTAGGGCGCAAAACCGTATCGGACCTGGTGGCGGACGCGGGTGCGAGAATTATCCCCGTAGGACGGCTTGACCGCGATTCCGAGGGACTTTTAATTTTGACCAACGACGGCGATTTTGCAAATAAGCTGACCCACCCCTCCTCCCATGTCAATAAAACCTACCGCGTGACGGTAAAGGGCGCTGCGGAAGAGGAACAGCTCCTTAAAATGAAGGAGGGCATACTGCTTGACGGCAGGAAGACACTGCCCTGCGACTGCTTTGTAGCCGAGAGAAAGCCCGACAGAACGGTGCTTATCTTTGTTTTGAACGAGGGCAGAAACCGCCAGATACGCCGTATGTGCGAGGCGGTGGGTCTTGAGGTCTTGCGCCTTAAACGCACCGAAATTGCGGGCGTTAAGCTCGGTATGCTCCCGCAGGGAAAATGGAGGCCCTTAAACGAAAGGGAAATGCGCAGGCTTACCAATATCACACAAAAGGGGCGTGAGGAGGAATGATTGCCTTAGCCCCGATAAGCGATAAAAACGAAATTAACCGCCTGTTTTTAGAAAACGGGCTTGAATTTACCGAATTTTCGGGCTGTGTTAAGGCAAAATGCGGGGAAGAGGTTCTCGGCTTTTGCCTTTACAGTCTTGATAAAAGCGGAATTGTAATTTATAAAATCGTCCCCGAAAAAGACTTGAAGTTAGCGGACGGTATACTCAGAAGTACCCTGCACGTCGCCGCCGAGCGCAGTATTATGAACGCCTTTTACAGCGGCGAGGATATAGAGAAGCTCTGCGATAGGCTCGGATTTATTAAAAACAGGGAAGAAAAGCGGCTTGACATAGGCAAGCTTTTTGAAAGCTGCTGCTCCTGCCGAAAAAACGGCTAAAACTTTTTTATTAATATTGATATTTACGTTGGGATATGCTATAATGCTCCCAAAGGAAGTGATAATAATGGATAAAAAGGTTGCAAAGCTTATTAACGAGCAGATCAACAAGGAATTCTATTCTGCGTATCTTTACCTTGAATTTGCAAATTACTATGCTTCTGTCGGTCTTGACGGTTTTGAAAACTGGTACAGGATTCAGGCGCAGGAGGAGCGTGACCACGCAATGCTCTTCTATCAGTATTTGCAGAACAACGGGGAAAAGGTCACCTTTGAGGCTATCGGCAAGCCCGATTGCGAGCTTACCGATAATATGGCTCCTCTCAAAAAAGGTCTTGAGCACGAAAGGTATGTTACAAGCCTTATCAACACCATTTACGCCGCTGCTTTTGAGAATCACGACTTCAGAACAATGCAGTTGCTTGACTGGTTTGTAAAGGAGCAGGGCGAGGAGGAGAAGAACGCTTCGGATATGATTACCAAGATGGAGCTGTTCGGTTCAGACTCCAAGGGACTTTATATGCTTAACAGCGAAATGGCGTCCCGCGTATACAGCGCTCCGTCGCTGGTGCTTTAATGTAATACCGTGATTTACGGTTTACATACTACATACAAAAGCTTTTGTCCTTATTAGGTCAGAGCCTGTGTGCCGCCGCGGGCTTTTGCTTTTGAATTTAATTTTGCGGCGGAATGGAGATTATTATAATGAAGTACGTTTGCCCATGCGGTTATGTATATGACCCCGAAGTAGGCGATGAGGAAAACGGCATCGCTCCCGGCACAGCCTGGGAGGATGTACCTGAGGATTGGGTATGTCCGATCTGCGGTCTCGGAAAAGACGCCTTTGAACCCGAGGAATAATATTTAAAAATCAGCCCCGCTCATTACGAGCGGGGCTTGTTTGTCAGAGCTTTTATGTGCAGCTTGGAGGGTATTAATCAGGTTGTGGTTCCGCCAAGCCCAAAACTCACCGACAGCGCTTTGTCCACAAGCCCCATTGAGCCTGTATCAAGGCTGCCCATTTTTTCTTTAAGTCTCTGCTTGTCTATGGTGCGGACCTGCTCAAGCAGTACTATAGAGTCTTTTGCAAGTCCGCAGCCGTCGGCGTTAACTGAAATATGCGTAGGAAGGTTTGTTTTGTCGCGCTGGCTGGTTATCGCGGCGGCTATAACGGTGGGGCTGTATTTGTTCCCCACGTCGTTCTGGACTATAAGTACGGGTCTGATGCCGCCCTGTTCAGAGCCTACCACCGGACTTAAATCAGCATAGTAAATTTCTCCTCGCTTGATATTCATTCCTGTTTCACACTCCGCTTGTAATTATGGATGACGGAAAGCTCGGCCTACTTTTAATTGCCCGTCCGTCAGGCTAATTATATTTTTGCCTGTCTTTCCCGAAATTAATCAAATAAATTTCAACACTATATAATATGTCCGAATTTTGCGGAGTGTGAAAGGCAGAACCCACTCTTTGAGTGCAAAAATTAAAGCCTTTTCCATTAGGAGAAGGCTTTATAAAGAAGTACACTTATTCCGTTTGTGAGGTTGAAGCGGAGTCGGAGTCAGTAGCAGCTTCTTCCGAACTGCTTTCGTCCGAAATATCGCTTGACGGGCTTTCGGAAGGAGTGGGAGGTATTGCTGTGAGCGTTATATTTACCGTGTTCTTACTGTTGTTCGCGGTTGTAAGCTTAAGTGCTTTTACCGTGCTGTCGGCGGTGTAGCCCACGGGAACGGTAAAGCTTAACGTATAGTCGTCGTATGTAAGCCCTTCCTTAGTGAGAGCCTTGCCGCCTGACATACCTAAATCGATTACTGTCCCTGTCTTGCTGTTTTTAAGAGAAACCGACGCACCCGAAACAGGTTTACCGCTGTTGTCGGTGACCGTAACCTCGAGCATAGCCGACATTCTTATGTTCTCGGGCGGGGTGATTACCGCGATAGGCCATTGCGGGTCGTGACCGAAATTCATACGCTCCACCGCGCAAAATTCGGGACCGTTTTTGTTGCCCACGTGGAAAAGCCAGTTATAATTATTTTTATACCCCGCGTAAATCGCAACGTGACTGCCGTAATCGCTCCTGTTTCTTGAATCGCAGAAAACCACAATCGAGCCGATCGGTATTTTTTCAGAGGGCTTGAAGTTTACGAATCCTGCAGAGGTTTTTGAGGCGGTGAAGGAAATTTTCCTTGAATAGCCCTTGTTCACCCATTGCTTTAAGGCTAAATACCAGTCGTTAGCCGAGGTTGAACGCGCAGGTTTAGGCAATGCTGAGGTATCTATTCCCGCAACGTTCGGCAAATAATTAAAATAAACGTATGTAACATATGACGCGCAGACAAGCCCGTGCTTTTCAAAATACTTTATATCAGGCTTGCCTCCCGAGGTTTCATACCCGCTCGAGCCGCCGCCATAGGTAATATTTGAAAGGTAGCCAAGCCCCCTTTTATTAGCGGCAAGAATATACTGCCACATTCTTCCGTCGGCACGATGCTTGTTTATGTTGTAGCCTGTATAAATAAGCGCGTCTAAAAAAATATTGTCGTCAATATCGGAGTTTGAATTGTATTTATAACCGCCGGTGGTCGCCGTTTGAGCCGAGCTTGCGGGTTGTTCTTTTTTAGGCGTAGCCTTTTTAGGTGCGGAGGACACGGGCTTACTGCTTTCTGAGTTTACGCTTGCAACCGATTCCTGCGCGCTTGATACCTCCGTCTCTTCGATTTCTGCGGCCGATTCAAAAACACTTTCCGCCGATTCGGAGTCTGAAATGAGACTATCCGATTTAGGCTGACTTTCGGGCTTTTTCCTAAGGGCTAAAACTGTTCCTGCCGATACCGTAACGCACAGCGCGGCAACAGCGGCGGTAATGCAAATAGGTATTTTATGACCTGCCTAAAGCCCCGAAAGCTTTGAGAGCAGAGCAGAAATATGCGTCTTGTTTTCTTTTACTTCCATCAAACCCTACCGTCCTTGTTTTATTGCCGCCTAATTATCAGCGCTTTTCTGTGATTTCGGTCTTGCCGCCCATATAAGGCTGAAGCGCTTTCGGAATTACAACGCTGTAGCGCTCTCCGTCAAAGCGAAGGTTGTTTTCAAGGAAAGCAATCAACATTCTCGGCGGGGCTACAACCGTGTTGTTAAGTGTGTGGGCAAGGTACTTTTTGCCGTCTGCTCCCTTAACCTTAATACCGAGTCTTCTTGCCTGCGCATCGCCTAAATTAGAGCAGGAGCAGACCTCGAAATATTTCTGCTGTTTAGGACTCCACGCCTCAACGTCATAGGACTTGACCTTTAAATCCGCAAGGTCGCCTGTGCAGCATTCAAGCGTGCGGACGGGAATATCCATACTGCGGAAAAGCTCAACGGAATAGCTCCACATTTTATTGAACCACTCCATACTTTCCTCAGGCTTACAAATAACTATCATTTCCTGCTTTTCAAACTGGTGAATTCTGTAAATTCCGCGCTCCTCAATGCCGTGCGCGCCCTTTTCCTTACGGAAGCAGGGGGAATAGCTTGTAAGGGTGAGGGGCAGCTTTTCCTCGGGGGTGACGGTGTCGATAAACTTACCTATCATAGAGTGCTCCGACGTACCGATAAGATAGAGATCCTCGCCCTCAATCTTATACATCATAGCGTCCATTTCCTCAAAGCTCATAACGCCGGTTACAACCTTGCTCCTGATCATGTAGGGCGGTATGCAGTAGGTGAAACCCTTGTCAATCATAAAATCGCGCGCGTAGGCAAGCACCGCCGAGTGAAGACGGGCAATGTCCCCCATAAGATAGTAAAAGCCTTCGCCCGCAACTTTGCCCGCGGCGTCCTTGTCGATACCGTTAAACAGTTGCATAATATCGGTGTGGTAGGGAATTTCAAAATCGGGGTGGGTTTGCTCACCGAACTGCTTGACCTCGACATTCTCGCTATCATCCTTGCCGACGGGGACGCTTGCGTCCACAATGTTCGGAATCTTCATCTGAATTTCAAGCACTTTACCCGAAAGCTCGTCCTCTTTTGCCTCAAGAGCCTTTAATTCCTCCGCTTGCTCGTTCACAAGCCGCTTCATTTCTTCGGCTTCCTCGCGCTTACCCTGTCCCATAAGCATACCTATCTGCTTACTTATCTTGTTGCGGTTGGCGCGAAGCTCGTTAGCGCGGTTGTTGGCATTGCATTTCTCGCCGTAAAGCGAAATAAGCTCGTCCACAAGCGGAAGCTTGTTATCCTCAAATTTTTTCCTGATATTTTCCTTAACAAGCTCGGGATTTTCACAAATGAATTTAATATCCAGCATTATTATTCCTCCGATATGTCCTTAAAATAACCATATAAGTATATCACATATAATTATTTATGTCAAACCTAAAGGCGATTTTTGCCGAAACATATTTTTTCTTGACAAACCGATTATATTGTGTTAGAATGTGTAAGCCGCATATTGTGGGCTTATTAAAGCTGTGCCTTTTTGGCGCACGCCCTCCGTAGCGAGACTGTATAAATGGCAGGTGTAATGAAAATGTACGCAATTATCGAAACAGGCGGAAAGCAGTATCGTGTTCAGAACGGCGACGTTATCTATGTTGAAAAGCTTAACGCCGAGGTTGACGAAGAGGTTACCTTCGACAAGGTTGTTGCCGTAAACAACAGAACCTTGAAGGTTGGCAAGCCCTATGTTAAGGACGCTTTCGTTAAGGGCACCGTTTTAAAGAACGGCAAGGGTAAGAAGATTACTGTCTTCACCTACAAGCCCAAGAAGAGCAGCTCTCGCAAAATGGGTCATAGACAGCCTTATACAAAGGTACAGATTACCGAAATCGGCTAATCTATGACAAGGGTAAAATTTTCGGCTGATGAAAAAGGGCTTTGCGGCTTTGAAATCAGCGGTCACTCGTCTAAGGACGGTGACGACGAGGTCGGAAAGATTGTATGCGCGGCGGTTTCCTCCGCGGCGTATATGGCGGCAAATACCGTGACCGAAATAATAGGCGATATGGCAGAGGTCTTTGTAGACGATGCCGTGATGCGCTTTTATGTAAAAAAACCGTCCGAATGTACGGTAAAGGTTTTAGAGGGGTTAAGGCTGCATTTGACCGAGCTTTCCGAACAGTACGGCAGTAACATAAGAATTTACGGAGGTGCAAGAAATGCTTAAGATTAACATTCAGTTATTCGCTCATAAAAAAGGTATGGGCTCCACCAAGAACGGACGCGACAGCGAGTCAAAGCGTTTAGGCGTTAAGCGCGCGGACGGTCAGTTCGTTTTGGCGGGCAACATCTTAGTCCGTCAGAGAGGAACCCACATTCACGCGGGAAACAATGTCGGACGCGGCTCGGACGACACCCTGTTCGCTCTCATTGACGGCAAGGTTAAATTTGAGCGTGTAGGCAGAGACCGTAAACAGGTAAGCATTTACGCTGTTGAGCAGTAAGTTATAATCCGGGCGGCAGACAGCTTCCCGGATTTATTTTTTTAGAAAGGAAGCGGAATTTATGAAAATCTGTCATGTTTGCAAGGCGGAATGTGAGGATAATTCGGAGCTTTGCCCCGTTTGCGGAGCGGATTTGACCGTAAACACTAAAGAGGAAGAGGCAGGGGAGATAATTTTAAATAAGCCCGTGCTTTTAGCCTCGCTTGACGACGTGGTTTCGTCCGAAATATTAAAGGATTTACTAAAAGAAAACGGTATTCCGTTTTCCTGTGATACAGAGGACGAGGGTACTTTGAAGGTCACGTTTGGCGGCTCGTTCACCGCAGATGATATTTATGTTGACGATTCCGATTTTGAAAGGGCTAATCAGATATACGAGGATTTTTTAAATTCCGAGCCGACATTTGAGGAAGATTTTTTCGATGAAGATGCCGAGGAAACGGAGCAGGACGGCGAATGAGCTTTTTTAAGAGGAAGAAAGAAAACAAAGAAGACGAAAACGAGCCTGTCGTGGCGGCAATTATAAGCAATCCCGTATCATCGGCGGTGTTTCAGGATATGCTAAAGGAAAATGGGATTCCCTTTGTGTGCCGTCAGCAGGGCGCGGGCGGCTCGGTAAAGCTGCTCTTAGGCGGAGGAATTGTGCCTGATTATATTCTTGTTTCAGCCAAAAATTACGAGCGCGCAAGGGAGCTTTACGAGGTGTATCTTTTAAACGAGCCCGAAGAAGGCGATTTTGAGGAAGAATAACCGATTTTTTATTATCGGAAAGGTAAGCTTATGTTTGTAGATATTGCAAAAATTCATTTAAAGGCGGGTAACGGCGGCGACGGCGCGGTTTCCTTTCACAGGGAAAAGTATGTAGCCGCGGGCGGTCCTGACGGCGGTGACGGCGGCAGAGGCGGAGATATTATTTTTAAGGCGGACAGCAATCTGTCCACCCTTGCCGATTTCCGTTACAAGCGTAAATATACCGCCGAAGCGGGACAGAAGGGCGGCGCGGGCCGTTGCACGGGCAAAAGCGCGCCTAATCTTATCATATCCGTTCCTGTCGGCACCCTTGTAAAGGACGCCGAAACGGGCAGAATAATCGCCGATATTTCGGACGAGGAGCCGGTTACGGTTGCCAAGGGCGGCAACGGTGGCTGGGGAAATCAGCATTTTGCCACCGCCACAAGGCAGGTTCCGAGATTTGCCAAAAAGGGCAACCCGGGCGAGGAGCTGGACGTCACCTTAGAGCTTAAATTGCTTGCCGACGTGGGGCTTATAGGCTTTCCGAATGTCGGAAAATCCACCCTTATTTCGGTTGTGAGCGAGGCTAAGCCTAAAATCGCAAATTATCATTTTACTACCCTTACTCCGGTACTCGGAGTTGTCAGAATGGGGGAGGGAAGCTCCTTTGTAATGGCGGATATCCCCGGTCTTATCGAGGGCGCGGGCGAGGGCGTGGGACTCGGTCACGAGTTTTTGCGCCACGTTGAAAGATGCCGACTGCTTTTGCACGTTCTTGACGTTTCGGGCAGTGAGGGCAGAGACCCCATTGACGATTTTAATAAGATAAATAATGAGCTTTCGGTCTTTAACAGCGAGCTTGAAGCCCGCCCACAGATAATTGTGGGCAATAAGTGCGACCTTACCGATGAGGAGGGGTTAAAACGCGTTTCGGATTATTTCACCGAAAAGGGATATAAATTCTTCCATATTATGGCAGCGATAGCCGAGGGCACGGACGAGCTTATAAAATATGTAGCGGAAGCGCTTTCAAAGCTCCCACCGATAAAGAGGTATGAGGCAGAGCCTAAGCCCGTCGAGGATTTCACCAAGCCTAAAACCCGCACCTTTAATATCCGCGTTTGCGATGGGGTTTACTTTGTCGAGGACTGCGAGTGGATTATGGATGTAATGAACACGATAGACCCCGACGATTATGAGTCCCTCCAGTATTTTGAGAGGGTGCTCCGTTCAAGCGGTATTATTACAGCGCTCGAAAACGCGGGAATTAAGCAGGGCGACACCGTAAGCGTTTACGATATTGAGTTTGAGTTTGTGATGTAAAATGGATATTAAAAAAGAAAATCCCGATTTGTTAAGCCCCTCGGTGCTGGCTTTTGTGGGCGACGCGGTTTACGGACTTTATGTAAGAACCGCACTTGCCGATACAAGCCGCCCGTCGGGTGAGTTACATAAAATGTCGGCGGCGGTGGTAAATGCCGCCGCACAGGCAAAGGCGTTTTCGCTTATTGAGCCAATTCTTAGCGAAAAGGAGCTTTCGATTTTTAAGCGTGGGCGTAATTTTCACACCTCCTCAACCCCTAAAAATGCGTCAAACGGCGATTACCACACCGCAACGGGGCTTGAGTGCCTTTTCGGCTGGCTGTATCTTTCGGGTGATAAATCACGCGCAGATGAGCTTTTTAAAATGATTTGGGAAGTTAGATGTTAGATATTAGACGTTAGACATTAGACAACGGACAATCGAGGACGCCCTTGCCTACGGAGTTAACTCTAGATGGTAGATGTTAGTTAGAGACTTTACGGCAACAAGGGAGATTCAAAAGGGGGAACGCCTTTTGTCGTTCAGGAAGGTTCGGAAACCCGATTGAAAGGGTGTCCGACGGTTCTTTCCCCCATTTCTGTCCGTACAGAAATGGGGTGCCCGCGCGGCATGAGCGCGAACCCGTGTATTGTTTATCTCATTATAAAATTTTGACTATTACATTTATTATTGCAATAGTCTTTTTTTATTGCAATAGTTCGGTTTTATTTACCTCCTAAACGGTTAAACTAATACAAAAGCAGTTTTCGGGGTGAGAATTTTGAATAAAAAATCGGGCGTTATCTTAGCTGTTGACTTATTGGTTTATATTGCGGGCGGAATTATTTATTCGGTTGCGGTTTTGCTCTTCCTTTCCGCTAACGAGATTTCTCCCGGCGGGATTACGGGTATAGCGACGGTGCTTAATTACCTGTTTATGCTGCCTATCGGCACGGTGATGTTTCTGCTTAATATCCCGATACTCATAATAGGGTTTATGAAGCTCGGTGGTGTATTTATTTTAAAAACAACCGTCGCAACGGTGATTATCTCTATAATACTTGATGTTGTAGAGGCCTTTCTGCCCGCTGTTAAGGTAGACCCTATATTGGCAGCGGTTTTCGGCGGGCTTTTAATGGGGCTGGGTATCAGTATGTTTATGTTAAGGGGAGCTACCACGGGCGGCGTTGACATTATAGCAAAGCTTATCAACCGACGTTTTCCGCATATGACTGTCGGCAGGCTTATGCTCTTGAGCGATGCGGTTGTGGTGGCGCTGTCGGCGTTTGCCTACAAAAATGTTGAAAGCGCGCTCTATTCTGTCATAGCGCTTTATGCCTCGTCAAGGGTCATTGATATGATGCTTTACGGAGCGGATAAGGGAAAGATAGTTTATATAATAACTGAGAAATCGGCGGAAATGTCGCGGGAAATTATGTCGCTTGTAAAAAGGGGAATTACCGTAATCGGGGTCACGGGCGCGTATACGGGTAGAAGGCTTGATATGCTTATGTGTACCGTACGGCGAAACGAGGTTTCAGCCGTCTGCCGCCTTGCGCGGGAAAACGACCGGGGAGCTTTTATCGTTATAGCCGAAGCAGGAGAAATATTAGGCGAAGGCTTTAAGCCTAATGTGTAAACTGAACGAAAAAAAATTTTTAAATTGTTGAAAAATATACTTGAAATTCCAAGAATTTGTGGTATAATAGAGACTGCTTTAACAAGATATTGTGTATTTAAAAGCCGAACACCATAATATCGGCGGGAGGTAAAAACAAATGAAAATAATCAAAAGAAGCGGCGCAGAGGTAGATTTTAACGCTAAAAAGATTGAAATAGCGGTTAAAAAAGCCAATGAAAGCGTTGTTCCGAGCGAACGTATGTCGGATATTCAGATAAAACGTATAGCCGAGGACGTTGAGAGCGCGGCAATGAATGTTAACAGGTCTTTAAGCGTTGAGGAAATACAAGATATGGTAGAGGATCAAATTATGAACCAGCGCGCCTTCAGTGTTGCGCGCCGTTACATAACCTACCGCTATCAAAGGGCGCTTATAAGAAAGTCGAACACCACCGACGAGCAGATTTTAAGTCTCATTGAATGTAATAACGAGGAAGTAAAGCAGGAAAATTCCAACAAGAATCCGACCGTCAACAGCGTTCAGCGCGACTATATGGCGGGCGAGGTCAGCAAGGATATAACAAAGCGTCTGCTTCTTGATTCGGATATTGTCGAGGCGCACGAGCAGGGACTTATCCATTTCCACGACGCTGATTATTTCGCACAGCATATGCACAACTGCGACCTTGTAAACCTTGAGGATATGCTCCAGAACGGCACTGTTATAAGCGGCACGCTTATCGAAAAGCCCCACAGCTTTTCTACCGCCTGCAATATCGCTACCCAGATTATAGCGCAGGTCGCTTCCTGCCAGTACGGCGGACAGAGCATAAGCCTTGCCCACTTAGCACCGTTTGTTGACATAAGCCGTAAGAAGATATACGCCGACGTATGCGACGAGTTCCGCGATATAGGCGCGCCGATTGACGAGCAAAAAGCAAAGGAAATCACCGAAAAGCGTCTTTTAAACGAGGTTTCAAAGGGTGTTCAAATGATACAGTATCAGGTCGTCACCCTTATGACCACCAACGGACAGGCTCCGTTTGTAACGGTGTTTATGTATCTTAACGAGGCGAAGAACGAGCAGGAAAAGCGCGATCTTGCCCTTATTATTGAAGAGGTTTTAAAACAGCGTTATCAGGGCGTAAAAAATGAAAAGGGCGTTTGGATTACCCCCGCGTTCCCGAAGCTTATTTACGTTCTCGAGGAGGACAATGTGACAGAGGGCAGCAAGTACTGGTATTTAACAAAGCTTGCCGCTAAATGCACCGCAAAGCGTTTAGTGCCCGATTACATTTCCGAAAAGGTAATGCTAAAAAACAAGGTTGATAAAAACGGGGAAGGTCATTGCTACACCTGCATGGGCTGCCGCAGCTTCCTTACTCCTTATGTTGACGAAAACGGTAAGCCTAAGTATTACGGCCGCTTTAACCAGGGCGTTGTAACCGTAAACCTTGTGGATATAGGTCTTTCCGCCGAAAAGGATATGGATAAATTTTGGGAGATTTTTGACGAGCGTATGGAGCTTTGCCACAGAGCGCTTCAGGCGCGTCACGAACGCCTTACGGGCACCGTTTCGGACGCCGCTCCCATACTCTGGCAGTACGGCGCGCTCTTACGCCTTAAAAAGGGCGAGACTATCGACAAGTATCTCCACGGCGGATATTCCACCCTGTCGCTTGGCTACGCGGGACTTTGGGAATGTGTTTACAGTATGATAGGCAAAAAGCTCACCGAACCCGAGGGCGAGGAATTCGGCCTCCAAATTATGAAAAAGCTTAACGAATACACCGCTAAATGGAAGGCGGCGGAGATTATCGACTACTCGCTGTACGGCACTCCGCTAGAAAGCACGACCTATAAGTTTGCGAAATGCCTGCAAAAGCGTTTCGGCATCGTAAAGGGCGTGACCGACAGGAATTATATAACCAACAGCTACCACGTCCACGTTACCGAGGATATTGACGCGTTCGATAAGCTGGCGCTTGAGTCTAAGTTCCAGGCGTTGTCACCGGGCGGCGCTATCTCTTATGTTGAAGTGCCGAATATGCAGAATAATATTGAAGCTGTGCTTTCGGTTATGCAGTTTATTTACGACAATATTATGTATGCCGAGCTTAACACAAAGAGTGATTATTGCCATAACTGCGGCTTCGACGGCGAGATTGAGATTAAGGAAAACGAGGACGGCAAGCTTGTCTGGCGCTGTCCTAACTGCGGAAATACCGATCAGGACAAGATGAACGTTGCCCGCCGCACCTGCGGATATATCGGCACTCAGTTCTGGAATCAGGGCAGAACGCAGGAAATCAAGGAAAGAGTTCTGCATTTATAATCTTAGATATCAGACTTTAGACGGGACGGTGTCCGCACCGTCCCATACTTATGTTTTTTCGGTGGGTTTCAAATGAATTACGCGGCACTTAAAAAATTTGATATTGCAAACGGTCCCGGGGTCAGGGTTTCGCTTTTTGTAAGCGGCTGCCGACATCACTGCAAGAACTGCTTTAACCGCGAGGCCTGGGATTTTAACTTCGGAAAGCCCTTTACGGAAGAAACCGAAGAGGAAATACTTGTCGAGCTTGACAAGGAGTATATAACGGGCTTATCCCTTTTGGGGGGCGAGCCGTTTGAGCCCGAAAACCGTGCGGCTTTAACCGAGCTTCTTAAAAAGGTCAAGGAAAGAAATCCGCAAAAGCAAATTTGGTGCTATACGGGATTTGAGTTTGAAATGCTTACCGACCCTACCGCCCTTAAAATGCTTTCTCTGATAGATGTGCTGGTGGACGGGAAATTTGTCGAGGAGCTTAAAAGCCCCGACCTTATTTTCCGCGGCTCGTCAAATCAGAGAATACTGGACGTTAAAAAATCACTCGAAGCGGGAGAAGCGGTATGGCTTGAGGGCGTTTGGCGCAGAAAAATGGGCTCGGGAAATATTTACGAATAGGAAGTTGAATTATGGTAAAGGTTAATTTTAAAAAGCTTGATAAGAACGCACACGCGCCGACCTACGGCTCGGAATTTGCCGCGGGAGCAGATTTATATGCACTAACAAACGGCGAAACGGTGCGCTTCTCTCCGGGTGAGACCAAAATGATTCACACGGGTCTTGCGGTTGAAATACCTGTCGGATATGCGGGACTTATTTACGCCCGCAGCGGAATTGCGACCAAAAGGGGACTTGCCCCCGCAAACAAGGTCGGAGTTATTGACAGCGACTACCGCGGAGAGGTTATGGTGTCGCTCCATAATCATTCGGATAAGGAACAGGAAATTGCCGACGGCGAGCGCATAGCCCAGCTTGTGATAGCTCCCTTTTTGGCGGCGGAATTTTGCGAGACCGAGGAGCTTTCGGATACTGCCCGCGGCGAGGGCGGTTTCGGCTCTACAGGCAAAAAGTAATGCATAAAATATATAAGCACGGCATACTATATTTCCCAAACGGGCAAATTAAATATATGCCGTGTTTATTTTTTACGAAACAGGTGAAGAAATGGGAAATAATCTCGAAAAGCGATACGGACTTTTTACCGCCGTTTGTATGGTGGTGGGTATAGTTATAGGCTCGGGCGTTTTCTTTAAGGCGCAGGATATTTTAAATCATACAGGCGGTAATATGCCGCTCGGAATATTGGCATGGCTTATCGGCGGAGCGGTTATGCTTATCTGCGCGCTTACCTTTTCTACTCTTGCCTCGCAGTACGGCAAGGTTAACGGCATTGTTGATTACGCAGAGGCGGCGTTGGGCGATGGGTACGCCTATTTTGTCGGTTGGTTTATGACGACGGTTTATTATCCCGGTATGACCTCGGTGCTGGCGTGGGTATCCGCAAGATATACCCTTTCATTGTTCGGATCAGACGATATCACGGGAGGGCTTTGTATGACCCTTGCCGCGCTGTATCTTTGTCTTGCTTACACGCTAAACGCCCTGTCACCGCGTCTTGCGGGTAAATTTCAGGTAAGCTCAACCGTGATTAAGCTTGTTCCGCTTATAGTTATGGCGGCTGTAGGCACGGCGGCGGGATTTTTCAACGGAAATATGTCTGCGGCGTTTGCAAGCTGGAGCAAATCCTCCGCTGACGGCGGATTTTCGGGCATTTTTGCGGCGGTGGTAGCCTCGGCGTTTGCGTACGAGGGTTGGATTATCGCTACATCTATAAATGCGGAGCTTAAAAATGCTAAGCGTAATATGCCAATAGCCCTTACGGTGGGAAGCATAATTATCATATGTGTATATATTTTATACTATATAGGTCTTTCGGGTGCGGCAAGTATTGATGTTCTGCGCCACGAAGGCTCGACCTCCGCCTTTACGGCAATTTTCGGAAGGGTTGGCGGAGCAATTCTTAACACATTTATTGTAATTTCCTGCCTCGGAACATTAAACGGACTTATGCTCGGCTGTACGCGCGGAATGTACTCAATAGCTGTTCGGGGTCACGGTCCTAAGCCCGAAGTTTTGTCGCAGGTGGATAAGGGAACGGGTATGCCGATGAGCTCGTCGGTTTGCGCGCTTATTTTCTGCTCTGCGTGGCTCTTCTATTTTTACGGCGCAAATCTTACTAAGCCTATATTCGGCCTGTTCAGCTTTGACTCCTCAGAGCTTCCGATAATTACCATTTATGCCTTTTATATCCCGATATTTGTAATGTACGCGGTGAAAAAGGGGAGGGAAAGCGTTTTTAAAAATATAGTAATGCCTGTCTTGTCGGTAATGGCCTGCCTGTTTATGATTTTCGCGGCGGTTTACGCTCACGGCATAACGCCTTATCTTGAAGCCGCTAAAAACGGTGATTTTTCTTTTCCCGTCCTTTTTTACCTGATAGTATTTGCGGCGGTTATGACGGCAGGGGCGGTGTTTTACAACCGCTCGGATAATAAAAAAGCTATTTGATATTAACGAAAAAGATGAGCTCTTACGCGTGAATAAAAAACGCAAAAAAAAGTGCCTCGAGTACGCGTCCGCGTATCGAGGCACTCGGTTGGTGATCCATCGGGGATTCGAACCCCGGACACCTTGATTAAAAGTCAAGTGCTCTGCCAACTGAGCTAATGAATCAAATAGACAGCTTTAATATTATATCAACACTTTGTCCGGTTGTCAAGAAAAAAATAGCATTTTTCCGTACTTTTATCTATTTTATATTTTTTCCACTTAGTACTTGCAAATGGGACAAAAAATAACTATAATTATATTAATAAGAAAAGCAAAGGAGCATACTTTTGGAAAAGGACGCGGTTTCCGCCGGAGTATCCGAAATCGGCGGTTTATTCAGCACAGCAGAGATAAAAATTCTTGTTTGTTATATCATTTCTTCAATAGACAGCCCTGTTCCCGGGCAGATGCTTGCTAATGTCCTGCATTACGAGGGAATAGCTAACTGCTTTGAGGTAAACGACGCTATCGACTCTCTCTGCAAAAGCGGGCATTTGGAGCTTGCCGATAAAAAGGACGACTCTTATATTATTACCGAAAGCGGGAAAAGTATTGCCGAAACGCTAAAAACTTCGCTTCCGTATGCAGTAAAGGACAGGGCGTATAACGCCGCGGTTAAAATGGTCGCTCAGTTTAAAAACGCTAAGGAAAGCGATATAAATATAACAAAAGAAAACGGCAAAATGTTTATCACCTGTTCGGCCATGGACGGCGGACAGCCCTTTATGAGCATAAAGCTTTTGGTTGCCGACGAGGAACAGGCGCTTTACATTAAAAACCGTTTTTTGAACGACAACACCATTTATTCAAAAATTATCGAAATACTAACGAAACAATAAAAAACCGCCTCTAATGTAAATGTCAGCGGTTTTTTGTAAACTTTCAGGCTGACCGTCTATCGGTCGCCTTTTTGTTTATGTTATAGTACACATTATGTATTTCTCATGAAAAAACATTCAATCCTTGCTGTCAAACTCCATATTTGCAAAGATTTTTTCCATACGGGAATCGGGGAAACGCTCGTCGAAAAATCTGTCTGAGGCGGTTGCTGCGGGAACATTGTGCACGCGTTCCGACCAACGCCATACCGAGCAAAGGCTCATAAGGGCGTTGAATATCATAAACACAGTCAGCGCTACGGTTATAATTTTTCCGGCTTTGTTGGGTATTTTCAGGATTATTTTCGCTACTCTCGGGTAAATGTTTTTAATCCACGCAACCCCCAAAAAGCCCCAAAAAACAGAGTACAAAAGGCAGATTCTGCCGTTTATATTAAAGGGTATCTCGCTGTAATCCCACGAGGTAGTGCCGAACAGGGCTTCCTGTCCCCACGACAGCAGATATTCAACTACGCTTCCTATAACAATTCCGCCGATAAAGGAAAACGCGGAGCTTCGGTTGCGGTAACGGTAAAGAATTAAGGTCAGCGCGACCGCGCCTACGCCGTAAAGCAGGTTGAACGGTCCGTAAACAAGCCCCGCTCGGCTTTCTATGTACCCGTTGCGGATAAGACACCAAAGTAACTCCACAACAACACCCGCAAAGCTGCCCGATATGCAGATAAGCGCTATTTTGTAAAAATTAATTCCCGCGGCGAAATTTTTTGTTTTGGTTTCCTCATAGTCGATTACCGAATTAGCGGGCGCTCGGCGAATAAAACGCCGCTTTCTTCCGCTTTTTTTGCCTTCGTTAAGACGGGTTTTAAGCTCGTCTGCCTGCTCTGAGGACCATCTCTGTACCTTTTTAAGCTTAGCGGAGGTTTTTTCGAGCAGCTCTACCTCGCCGTTTACCTCTTCTTCAAGGGCTGATTGCTCCTCCCTTGTCAAATCGCTCTGAATTGCAAGCCGTTCGTATAAAAGCGTGTATCTTTCGGTTTCACGGCTTTGCATATCAAGAATTTCATCGCTTAAATCTTGGAAATTTTTAAGTGGCATAACCTATCTCCTTTATATCAAATTTGAAAGCTCGGCTAACTCCTCTAAGGTCAGCTTTTCTCCCCGCACGGTTTCGGAAAGACCCAACTTAGCGAGGGATTTTTTTATGCTTTCCTTATCAATTCCGGCGGTACCTGATACGGTGTTTACAAGGGTCTTTCTGCGCTGTGCAAAGCATGCCTTTACAAGGCGGAAAAAGTCTTCCTCGCTTCCAACCTTAACGGGCGGGTTTTCCCTAATATGAAGCTGTATAACCGCCGAATCTACCTTCGGAGGGGGCATAAAGCTGTTTTTATCAACCTCAAACAATATTTCAGGCTCGGAATAATAGCTTACTGCAACGCTTACCGCACCCGCCTGCCTTGTTCCGACCTTGGCGCAAAGTCTTTCCGCCGCCTCCTTTTGCACCATAACCGTTATACTGTCAATGGGAAGCTTGCTTTCGAGCAGACTCATAACAATGGGTGAAGTGATATAATAGGGAAGATTAGCGCAGACCGCGACCCGCTTACAGTCCGAAAATTTTTCGGCAATAAGCGCTTTTAAGTCGGTCTTTAAAACATCGCCGTATATTATCTCGACATTTTCACAGTCGGAAAGGGTTGCGGGCAGTATTTTTTTGAGTCGCTCGTCAAGCTCGATTGCTATAACACGCTTAGCACGTGCGGAAAGCTCGGCGGTAAGCACCCCTATACCGGGACCTATTTCTATAACTCCCGTATCCTTATCGCAGGCGGCGTCTGCCATTGCGGGGCAGACATCCGGGTTTATTAAAAAATTCTGTCCCAGCGATTTTTTAAAGGTAAAGCCGTTTTTTTGAAGCAAAGAACGGACCGTATTTATATCAGATAAATTCATAAATTTACTCCCAATATTATAATATAAAGTAATTATACTTTAATATTTACATTGTTGCAATAAATTTTTGCGTGACAAATGACTAAATGTAGTATATAATGTACTTGAAAACTATTTTTGGATGTGAATAAATTGGATAATAGGTATTATGACAAGGTAATTGAGGAAATGCAGCCGTTTTTTGATGAGCAGGGTTTTAAGGCAGAGGAAGACGGCAGCTTTAAGAATGACAAAAAGTCGGTAAAGGTGCAGTATGACGAGAGCCGCCAGATGTACACCCTTTCCGCCGCGGATGTTGAAGACGGAAATATCGGTGAATATGCCGAGATTAACGCCTGGCTTTTTGATGACAGTCAGAACGCAAAGGACGCGTCCTCGGTAGGTATAGATTTTACCGCTTCCTTACGCAAAAGCTTAGGCATTAAAATAAAGCGCGCCGCGGGCGCCGAGGTTGAGCTGCCTTCCTTTTCAAAGGGCGGAAGCATTACTGTTACGGGCTTTGCTAAAAAAATGCTCGACTTTTTCCCCGTACTTAAGGACGAGTACAAAAGCCATATCGCCGAAAACGGTAATTTTCTTTATCTAAACTTCTTCGGCGAACATCTTGTGCCGCAGATAAAGTCTGTGCTTACATCGGGCAATAAAAAGCAGATTAAAAAACTTTTCGATTTGCTCGACGACCTATATGTAAAGGGCGATAAGGACACCGTAAACACCATAGTTGCCGTTCTTTGCGCGGCGGCGTATAACGATGAAAAGGTAACGGCGGCGGTAAAGGAAATGTTAGAAGGGGATAAGCACTTCCTTTCCTCTTTTGAAAATTTCCTTCCCGTACTTCCTAAAAGCAAAAAGCTGTTAGCGGCTTTGGTAAAATAAAAATATAAAATATGGGGGTTAGTTTATGGAACTTTTTATTATCATTACAGTTTTAGTGTTGGTGCTTATTCTTATTTTCGCAAATGTTCGTATTGTTCCGCAGGCGACGGAATATGTAATTGAATTTTTGGGAAAATACAAGACCACATGGGGAGCGGGACTTCACGTTAAAATTCCCCTGCTCGAAAAAATCGCGAAGAAAATTACCCTTAAGGAGCAGGTGCTCGATTCACCGCCCCAACCTGTTATCACCAAGGATAACGTCACAATGCAGATTGACACGGTCGTTTACTTTAGGATTTTTGACGCTAAGCTTTACACCTACGGAGTAGTAAATCCGATTAGCGCCCTTGAAAATCTCACCGCCACCACACTTAGAAACCTTGTGGGCGAATTGGAGCTTGACGGCACCCTTACCTCGCGAGATACCATTAACGCTAAGATGACCGCGATACTTGACGAGGCGACCGACAAGTGGGGAATGAAGGTCAACCGCGTTGAACTTAAGAACATAATCCCGCCTGCGGAAATTCAGAACGCGATGGAAAAGCAGATGAAGGCGGAACGCGAGCGCCGCGAAACCCTTTTGCAGGCCGAGGGACACAAAGCCGCCGCCATTACAAGAGCCGAGGGCGACAAGCAGGCGATGATTTTAGCCGCCGAGGGTGAGAGAGACGCTCGTATTGCCAGAGCCGAGGGTGAGGCAAAGGCTATATACCTTCAGAAGAAGGCGGAGGCGGACGGTATCCGAGCTATAAAAGAGGCGGGAGCGGACTCCGCGGTGCTTGAGATTAAGCGTTACGAGGCACTTGTTAATATGTCCAACGGCACGGCGGCAAAGCTTATTATACCTACCGACGCTATAAATATGGTGACAAAAAACGCGGTATTTTCCGAAACAACGGGACTCGGCGATGTAACCGACGAGGCTCCTAAACGCAAGCCGACACCCAAAAAGGACGAATGCTGTGACTAAAATAAAAAAACACTTGACAAATTTAAATTATGTGTTAAAATAGTAATCACAATGAAGCAGTACGCCAGTCGTCCTCACCTTTTGAGTTTTGTCTTAAAGGGTTAATAAAGATACAAAGCAACACTTGGTATTTTTATGCGCGGGCGAATTAGCGTCCGCGCTTTTGATTTGCAATAAACTGCAAATCGGCTGCAAACGAATTTTGGAGGTGCATCAATATTAGCAGCAAAGAGCTTTCCGTAAACGAAAATATTAAATTCAAGGAAGTCCGCACAATCGGATCTGACGGGTCTCAGCTCGGCATTATGCCTGTCGCCAAGGCTTTGGAGGCGGCGTACGGAGCGGATCTCGATTTGGTTTGCATTTCACCCAACGCCGAACCGCCTGTATGCAAGATTATGGATTACGGTAAATACCGTTTCGAGCAGGCTAAGCGTGAAAAGGAAGCCAAAAAAAATCAGAAAACGGTTGAAATCAAGGAAATCCGCTTAGGACTTAGTATTGACGTGCATGATTTTGAAACAAAGGGCAGGCACGCTATCCGCTTTCTTGACGATGGTGACAAGGTTAAGGTTTCCATTCGCTTCAGGGGCAGGGAGCTCGGTCATCCCGAAATCGGTCTTGACACTATGAAACGCTTTGCGGAATACTGTGCGGAGCACTGCACGGTTGAAAAGGCTGCTAAAATGGAAGGCAGAAATATGATTATGTTTTTAGCTCCGAAAACAGGCAAATAATTGCAGTTGAATTTTATTAGGGAGGATTTAAAATGCCTAAGATCAAAACACACAGCGGCGCAAAAAAGCGCTTTAAGCTCACTAAAACCGGCAAGGTTAAACGCGCTCATGCTTTCAAGTCGCACATTCTCAACAAGAAGACAACCAAGCGTAAGAGAAATCTTCGCAAGACCGTTACAGCCGATGTTACAAATGTAGCAAAGGTTAAGAAAATGATTCCTTATAAATAAGGATTAGCTTGAAAGTGGAGGTTATCAGATATGGCACGTGTTAAGGGTGCGTTAGCAACACGCAAAAGAAGAAAAAAGACTTTAAAGCTTGCTAAGGGCTATTTCGGCGCTAAGTCCAAGCTTTTCAAAACCGCGAAAGAAGCCGTAATGAAGAGCGGCAACTACGCGTATATCGGCCGCAGACAGAAAAAGCGCGATTTCCGTCGCCTTTGGATTACCCGTATTTCCGCCGCCTGCAAGATGAACGGTATCAATTATTCTACCTTTATCAACGGACTTAACAAGGCAGGAGTACAGATTAACCGTAAAATGCTCGCCGACCTTGCGGTAAACGACGCCGCCGGCTTTACAACTCTTGTTAAAGCCGCAAACAAGGCTCTCGAAAAGTAATTTTTTCGCCCGGGGTTCAAATCTCGGGCGAATTTTTCTTGTTGTATTTTTAAATTTAGGGAGGTGACGGTATTGTCGTATTTTAAAGCCATTACAAGCAGAGAAAATTCACTTATCAAGCTTGTTTCTCTTCTCCAGACCTCGGCGAAAAAGAGGCGCGAAAACGGTCTTTTTGTCTTAGAGGGGCTTCGCATATGCCTTGACGCTATGAAGAACTCAATCAGGTTTGATAAGTTAATTATCTCGGAAACCGCAATTAAAAAATACAGCGATACCGTAAATTCCTTTGCCTTAAATGCGGACGGGCATTTTGTAATCCCCGATTCGCTTTTTATGAAAATAAGCGACACTAAGAGTCCGCAGGGAATTATCGCGATCTGTAAAATAATAGAGAGAAAAAGCTCCGAAATAGACCATCGGGGCAGATATGTTGCGCTCGAAAATGTCGCCGACCCCGCAAACCTGGGCGCGGTATCACGCACGGCAGAGGCTTTGGGGGCAAGCGGGCTTATTTTGTCCTCGGACGGGTGCGACCCCTATTCTCCTAAAGCACTAAGGGCGTCTATGGGCACGCTCCTCAGAGTTCCCGTATTTATCTTTGATGATTTTCCCTCGGATTTAAAGAATACGGGGCTTAAAAGCTTTGCCTGCGTGGTGGATAAAAACGCCGAAAGTATTAAGGAACAGAAATTCAAGGACGGCTCGGTAGTAATAATAGGCAACGAAGCAAACGGTATTACCGAAGAAACAAAAGCGGCGTCGGACAGACTTGTTACAATACCTATGCGCGGCAGAACGGAATCGCTGAACGCGGCGGCGGCAGCAGCCATAGCCATTTGGGAAATGATGAAATGACGGAATATTTTATTTGGCTTCAAAGTGCGCTCGGAGCGGGGAACATAAGGGCGGTAAAGGCGCTTAAAGCTTTCGGCAATGCGGAAAATATTTATAAGGCAAGCCCCAATGAACGAAAGGCAGCGGGGATATTTTCGCCTAAAGATTTAAAACGGCTAAACGAAACAAAAATTGAATATGCTAAAAGCGTTATCACCGACTGTCTGAAATACGGTATTGATATTGTACCGTTAGGCGATACAAAATATCCTTATTGTCTGTCGGTTATTGACAATCCGCCTTTAGTCCTTTATGTAAAGGGCGAGATGCTCGATTTTGATAATACCCCCGTAATCTGTATTGTAGGGCCGAGAAAGGTGAGCGATTACGGTAAAAAGGCGGCGTATTCTCTTGCCTACCGCCTCTCTAAATCGGGTATGACCGTGGTCAGCGGCGGCGCGGTGGGCAGTGATTATTACGCGCATTTGGGTGCTCTTAAGGCGGACGGTAAAACCGCGCTTGTTATGCCGTGCGGGATTGAAAGCGGATATTTATCCCAAAATGTGCCCTTAAGGAAATGTGTATCGGAAAACGGATGTATAATAAGCGAGCTTCCGCCAAAGGCGGGTCTTACAAAGTTTAGCTTCCATATTAGAAACCGCATAATGGCGGCATTGTCGCTCGGTACGGTGGTGGTGGAGGCGGGAGAGAAAAGCGGCGCGCTTATTACCGCTAACCACGCTTTAAATCAGGGCAGAGATGTCTTTGTAATTCCCGGTTCGCCAACTGCCAAGCAGTATGTCGGTTCTAACGCTTTACTGCGTGACGGGGCAAAGCCGCTTTTAGATGTAAGCGATATTTTTAACGAATACATACCCCGCTTTCCGGATAAAATTGATATTAAAAAAGCTTTTGAAAAGCCCCAAAAAAGGGCAAAAAAGACCGAGGAAAAAGAAGTTTACAAAAAATTATCAAATAAAACCCTTTCCAAAGAGGCAAAAATAGTATATAATCATTTGGATAAGCATAAATTTTATCCTGATGAAATAGACGGGACGGACCTCGGCTCATCCGAAATTCTTTCGGCGCTTACCGAGCTTGAGCTTGAAGGCTTAATCCGTGCTCTGCCGGGCGGCCGCTATGAGCTGACCGAAAAATAATTAATCGGAGGAATTAAATGTCTAAGCTTTTAATTGTTGAGTCACCTACCAAGGTGAAAAGTATAAAGAAATATTTAGGCTCGGGCTATGAGGTTATGGCTTCTATGGGTCATATCCGCGATTTGCCTAAATCCAAGCTCGGCGTTGATATAGAACACGATTTTAAACCCCAGTATGTCAATATGGCGGACAAGAAGGATTTAATAAAATCCTTAAAAACCGTCGCCGCAAACAGCGACGGTGTACTTCTCGCAACCGACCCTGATAGGGAGGGAGAGGCGATTTCCTGGCATTTAGCCCAGATTTTAGCGCTCGATATGAACGATTGCAACCGCGTTTCATTTAACGAGATTACCGAATCGGGCGTTAAGGCGGGCATTAAGGAGCCCCACAAAATAAATCTTGACCTTGTTGACGCACAGCAGGCAAGGCGTGTGCTTGACCGCATTGTTGGCTATAAATTAAGTCCGTTACTTTGGAAAAAGGTTAAAAGCGGACTGTCTGCCGGACGTGTTCAAACGGTGGCTTTGCGCCTTATTGTAGAGCGTGAGCGCGAGATTGAAAAATTTAACCCAGAGGAATACTGGTCGGTTGACGCTAAGCTTTTGGCATCAAGAAAGAGCTTTTCCGCTAAGCTCCACGGCTTCGCGGACGGCAAAAAGATTGATATAATACCGAATGAAGAAGAAGCGGGAAAAATCGTTTCCGCCTTAGAAGGGGCGGAATATAAGGTTTCGGAGCTTAAAAAGGGTACGCGCAAAAAGCAGCCCGCTCCGCCCTTTATTACCTCTACCTTACAGCAAGAGGCTTCCCGAAAACTCGGCTTTACCGGTCAGCGCACAATGCGTATCGCCCAACAACTGTACGAGGGCGTTGATGTTCCGAATGTCGGCACAACCGGTCTTATAACCTATATGCGTACAGATTCTTTGCGTATTTCCGAGGAAGCGAGAGCCGCCGCTAATAAGTATATAGCGGGTCGTTACGGCGCAAATTATCTTCCCGAAAAGCCGCGTTATTTTAAAACCAAAAGCGGTGCCCAGGACGCGCACGAGGCGATAAGACCGACTTCTGTCACCCTTACCCCCGAAGCTGTCAAGGAGTCTCTTACCGCGGAGCAGTATAAGCTTTACAAACTTATTTGGGAGCGCTTTATTGCCTCTTTAATGGCAGTATGCGTTCAGAATACCGTTAATGTAAATATAACCGCCGGAGATTATCTCTTTAAGGCGAGCGGTTATTCCGTTAAGTTTGACGGCTTTACCGTCCTTTACGAGGAGGGCAGAGACGAGGATTCCGACGAGGGCGGCGCTCTTCCCGAAATGAAGGAGGGCGACATTCTTAAGCTTAAGGAGCTTACCCCCAATCAGCACTTCACACAGCCCCCCGCGCGTTATACCGAGCCCACCTTAATCAAGGCGCTTGATGAAAACGGCATAGGACGTCCGTCCACATATGCGCCGATTATTTCAAATATCCTAAGCCGTGATTATATTGAGCGGGAGAAAAAGTCCCTAAAGCCTACCGGACTCGGCACGGTAGTATCCGACCTTATGGTAGAGTATTTTGACAAGATTGTGGATGTTAAATTCACAGCGGGACTTGAAGAAAAGCTTGACGAAATAGGCGCGGGAGAACGCGGCTGGGTCGATACCATTAAGGCGTTTTACAAGGACTTCGACAAGCTTTACACCAAGGCGGAAAGCTCCCTTGAGGGCAAGCGGGTGAAGGTTCCTGTAGAGGAAACCGATGTTATCTGCGAAAAGTGCGGCAGAAAGATGGTTATAAAGTCGGGTCGTTTCGGCAAGTTCTTAGCCTGCCCCGGCTACCCCGAGTGTAAAAACACAAAGCCGCTTCCCGAGGACGAGGTTAAACAGCCCTGTCCTAAATGCGGCGCAAAGCTTTTAAAGAAAAAGTCCAAAAAGGGTAAGACCTTTTACGGCTGTTCAAATTACCCTAATTGTGATTTTGCCGCTCCGGGTATTCCTACGGGCGAGACCTGCCCCGAGTGCGGCGGATATATAATAAGCGGAATAAGGGGCAGAAAGTACTGTATGAATTCCGAATGTCCCACAAGAGCAAAGAAAACAGCAAAAAAGAGCGGAGACAAGACCGATGAATAAAATCACGGTTATAGGCGGCGGTCTTGCGGGGTGTGAGGCGGCGTGGCAGATAGCTAATCTCGGCATTAAAACCGAGCTTATCGAGATGAAGCCCGCCAAAAAAACGCCCGCCCATAAAAGCGATATGTTAGCAGAGCTTGTCTGCTCAAACTCCCTTAAGGCGGCGAGGATCGATTCCGCGGCGGGGCTTTTAAAGGCGGAAATGTGGCGGCTTAATTCCCTCTGCCTTTCGGCGGCGGACGAATGCTCCGTTCCCGCGGGCGGCGCTTTGGCGGTGGATAGGGACGAGTTTTCCCGCATTATCACCGAGAAGATAAAAAGCCACCCGAATATAACTTTAAAGACCGAGACCGTCACAGAGCTTCCGAAGGACGGCATAACTGTTATTGCGACAGGTCCGCTTACCGACGGCGCGCTTGCCGAGGAGATAAGCAAGCTTTTTAAGGGAGGCAATTTAAGCTTTTTTGACGCCGCCGCGCCTATAGTAACGGCGGAAAGCATTGATATGGACAAGGCGTTTTACGCTTCACGCTACGGCAAGGGCACAGACGATTATATCAACTGCCCTATGAACAAGGAGGAATACACGGCGTTTCATAACGCCCTTATTACCGCCGAGTCCGCGCCCGTTCATGGCTTTGACCGCCCCGTAAATGTTTACGAGGGCTGTATGCCGATTGAAATATTGGCAAAGCGGGGGGAGGATTCAATCCGTTTCGGTCCTTTAAAGCCTGTCGGTCTTCGCGACCCGAGAACGGGTCACAGACCCTGGGCGGCGGTACAGCTAAGGCGGGAGAACGCGGCGGCGACCTTGTTTAATATAGTCGGCTTTCAGACCAACCTTAAATTTCCCGAGCAGAAAAGGGTATTTTCTATGATACCGGGGCTCGAAAACGCCGAGTTTATGCGCTACGGAGTAATGCACAGAAATTCGTTTATTAATTCGCCTAAGCTCTTAAACCCCGATTTATCACTTAAAGGGAACGGCAATATCTTTTTCGCGGGTCAGCTTTCAGGGGTTGAGGGGTATATGGAATCGGCGGCAAGCGGAATAGTCGCGGGAATAAATGCCGCGGCGAGACTAAAGGGAAAAGAACCGCTTATATTACCCGATTTTACTATGACGGGCGCTTTGCTCTCTTATATATGCAACCCGGCGGTCACCGATTTTCAGCCTATGGGGGCTAATTTCGGCATAATTCCGCCTATAGAGCCGCATATAAGGGACAAGCGTGAGCGGTACGCGGCTCTGTCCGACCGTTCCCTTAATTGGTTTGATAAGAATATTAAAAGAGGAGAATAAAAAAATGCGTGTTGTTGTTGACGCTTTCGGCGGGGATAACGCCCCTCTCGAAATAATAAAGGGAGCATCGCTTGCTTCCTTAGAGTATAGTACCGAAATCACCCTAACGGGAAACGAAAAAACAATTAAACAGATTATCGCGGAAAATAATTTGAGCTTTTACGGCGAACTGAAAATTGTTGATACCGATGATGTTATATCAATGCACGACGAGCCGACCTCCCTTGTAAAGGCACACTCCGAAAGTTCAATGGCATTAGCCTTTAAGGAGTTGGCTGAAAACAGAGCCGACGCCTTTGTTTCGGCTGGCTCTACCGGTGCTATAGTAGTCGGCGGCACGCTTATAATAAAGCGCATAAAGGGTGTAAAGCGCCCTGCCCTTGCGGGAATTATTCCGGCACCTAAGGGACATTATATGCTGATGGATATGGGGGCTAACGCCGAGTGCAGACCCGAAATGCTCTGCCAGTTCGGTATAATGGCAAGCGCCTATTTAGAGGGGGTTGAGGGTAAAAAGAGCCCCGAAATAGGTCTGCTTAATATCGGCACAGAGGACACAAAGGGCGGCGAGCTTCAAAAAGAGGCGTACAGGCTAATGACTGAAGCCCCGATAAACTTTGTCGGCAATATCGAGTCGCGGGAAATGCCCAAAGGCGTCTGCGACGCGGTTATAACCGACGGCTTTACGGGAAATATCGCCCTTAAGCTTATAGAGGGATCTGCCGCTACCCTTTTCTCCCTCATCAAAGAGGTCTTCTATAAAAGCCTGCCTAATAAGCTTGCGGCGCTTGTGGTTAAAAAGGATTTAAGTAAGGTTAAAAGACTTATGGACAGCTCCGAGGTCGGCGGTGCGCCGCTTTTGGGCGTCAGAAAGACGGTCATTAAGGCGCACGGAAGCTCAAATGCAAAGGCGGTTAAAAACGCGATAGGTCAGGCTGTTAAATTTACCGAAACGGGCGTTATTGAAAAAATCTCGGCGGCTCTTTCGGAAATAAAGGAAGCTAAGGAATAATATGGACGCTTTAGAAGAAAGATTAGGCTATAAATTTAAAAATATAAATTTACTTAAAAATTCGCTTACACACTCTTCATATGCAAACGAGGTGCGCGGCGGCTTTTCCTCTAACGAAAGACTTGAATTTTTAGGGGATTCGGTGCTGTCGGTTATTGTCTCGGATTATATATATAAGCATTTTCCTAATATGCCCGAGGGCGAGCTTACAAAGCTTAGAGCCTCGCTTGTCTGTGAAAAATCGCTTTGCGCCTTTTCAAGAGAGCTTCATTTAGGTGAGTTTTTAATGCTCGGCAAGGGCGAGGAAAAGGGCGGCGGCAGGGAGCGCGATTCCATTTTAGCCGATGCCTTTGAGGCGGTGCTGGCGGCGATGTACCTTGACGGAGGTATGGAAGTCGCCCGTAAACATGTTTTGCGCTTTGTACTGCCCGAGCTTAACCACACCGACGACGAGGTGTTTAAGGATTATAAAACCGCCCTTCAGGAGATTATTCAGCGCAACCCCGAGGAAGAGGTCACATATATACTTACAGGCGAGAGCGGCCCCGACCACGATAAGCTTTTTACCGTAGAAGTGCATCTTAATTCCAATGTTATAGGCACGGGCTCGGGCAAAAGCAAAAAGCAGGCGGAGCAGTCCGCGGCAAAGCAGGCATTACAGCTTATGGGTGCTGATATATGAGCATAACACACTCAAATATTTCCATTTTTGTTCCGCATATCGGCTGTCCCAATAAATGCAGCTTTTGCAATCAGCGGTATATAACGGGCGCTTGCTGGGCTCCCGGGGCTAAAGATGTCGAAAAGGCGGTAGCCGCGGCTAAGGGCAGTAAAAATTTTGACAGTAAAACAGCGGAAATTGCCTTTTTCGGCGGCAGCTTTACCGCAATTAACCGCAATTATATGACAGAGCTTTTAAAGGCGGCGGGGCGATTCGTAAAGGAAGGCACTGTTAAGGGAATAAGAATTTCCACCAGACCTGACGCCATTGACAGCGAAATACTAACCCTTTTAAAGGAGCATCACGTCACTTCGATTGAGCTTGGCGCGCAAAGTATGAACGACCGCGTGCTTAGAATGAATAACAGGGGACACACGGCGGGAGATGTGGAAAGGGCATCGAGGCTTATCCGCGAATACGGCTTTGAATTAGGGCTTCAAATGATGACGGGGCTTTACGGGGACAGTGATAATTCGGCGATTAAAACCGCCGAAAGGCTTATAGCCCTACAGCCCGATACGGTGAGGATTTACCCGACCATAGTATTAAAGGACACCGATTTAGCCGCGCTTTACGCCGATAATATTTATAAGCCGCAAACCCTTGACGGCGCTGTAAGCCTTGCGTCGAAGCTTTATAAAATGTTTACCGAAAACGGAATAAGGGTTATACGCTTGGGACTTCATTCTATAGAGGAAAATGCATATATCGCAGGTCCTTGGCACCCTGCCTTCAGTGAGCTTTGCCAGTCGCAGATAATACTTGCCGGGGTTTTATCGGGGCTTCAGGAAAAGGGAAAATATAACATTAAGGTTGCAAAATCCGCCGTTTCCAAAATGACGGGACAGGGCAGAAAAAATATAATTTTCTTAAAATCAAGGGGCTATGATTGCCGGGTTTCAACGGACGAAGAATTAAGCGGTCTTGATTTCACTCTTGAAAGGGAGATGTAAAAAATGCTGTTAAGCTCTATTCAAATTCAGGGCTTTAAATCCTTTGCCGATAAAACGGTTTTAAAATTCGGCAAGGGCATAACCGCAGTTGTAGGGCCTAACGGCAGCGGTAAGAGCAATATTTCCGACGCGGTGCGCTGGGTTTTAGGCGAGCAGTCCACAAAAAGCCTGCGCGGTCAGTCTATGGAAGACGTTATTTTCGGCGGAACGGAAAACCGCCGTCCCCACGGCTACTGCGAGGTCACTTTAAATATTGACAATACCGACAGAACCCTTAACTTTGATAACGATAATGTGGCAATTACAAGGCGTTATTACCGCTCCCACGAGAGCGAGTACGCTATAAACGGCGTATCCGTGCGCCTTAAGGATATTCACGAGCTGTTTATGGACACGGGGCTCGGACGCGACGGCTATTCTATGATAGGTCAGGGTAAGATTGACAATATCATAAGCTCGAAATCCGGCGAGCGGCGGGACATTTTTGAAGAGGCGGCGGGAATTTCAAAGTATCGCTACAGAAAGCTTGAGGCGGAAAAGAAGCTTAGCGGAGCGGAAGAAAATCTTTTGCGCCTGCACGATATTACAGATGAGCTGGAGGCTCGTGTAGGTCCCCTTAAGGAGCAGAGCAAAAAAGCGCAGAAATTCTTAGAATTATCTGAAAGTAAAAAGGAGCTTGAAATAGGTCTTTGGCTCTACACGCTCGATAATTCAAAGGAGGCTTTGCGCGCGCAGGAAAGCAAAATTGCATTAGCACAGCTTACCTACCGCGAGATTGACGAGGCTTTGTCGGAATTTGACCGCAAAACCGAAGAAAACACCGCTTATTTTGCCCGTCTTACCTCCGAAATAGAGGGCGAAAGGCTTAATATTTCAAACCTTAATGAGGAAATCGTTAAGAATGACGGTGCGGTTACGGTAATTAATAACGATATTGAGCACAACAATCAGTCAATAGAACGCCTTAAAGCCGAAACCGAGCAATTAGGCAGGTCGGACAACGAGGCGCTCGCCGAAATAGAGTCTAAAAAGGCTTTGGCGGAGCAAAAGCAAATCGAAAAAGCCGAGCTTGAAAATAAGCTTCGCGGGCTTGAAAACAGACTCTCCGAAATGCTTAACGACAGCGAGAGCATCTCCCGCAAAATTGAAGACGAGGTAAAACGGCTTAACACCCTTACAGCCGAGAGTGCGGACAGGCGTGTGGAAATGGTTACTGCCGACAGCGCTATAGAGGAAATTATCGCCCGCAGGGGTACTGCGGACGCGCAAATTGCACAGTACCGCGCGGAAATTGAGTCTTTAAGCTCCGAGTTTACCGAAACCGAGCGGCTAATTGACGAAATAAGCGAGAATATTACGAGCCGTCAGAACGCCGTAAGGGGCTATGAGCTAAGGCTTAAATCAAGAGTGGAAACCGCCGAAAGGCTTAAAGCGGAGCTTGATACCCTAAGGCTTGATACCGAGGAAAAGCGCCGTCGCGTTAAGATTTTAAGAGAGCTTGAAAACAATATGGAGGGCTTCAGCCATTCCGTAAAGGCGGTAATGGGCGAGGCAAAAAAGGGCACCTTGCGGGGAGTGTGCGGTCCCGTTTCAAGCCTTATTTCGGTTGATAAAAAATACAGCGTGGCGGTTGAAACCGCCCTTGGCGCGGCTATACAGAACATAGTAGTAGAGACCGAGGCGGACGCTAAAAGGGCTATAAGCTATTTAAAGACTAACAAGGGCGGCAGAGCAACCTTTTTGCCTGTAGCAACAATAAAGGCGCGCGAGCTTAAGGAAAGCGGATTTGAAAATTCAGCCGGCTTTGTAGGCATTGCGGGTGACCTTGTGACTGTAGACGTAAAATACCGCGAGATAGTAAAATATCTTTTAGGCGCGGTGGTTGTCGCGGAGGATATTGACTCTGCGGCGGCAATCGCTAAGAAATACGGTTACCGAGTAAAGGTTGTATCCCTTGACGGTCAGGTGGTGAACCCCGGCGGCTCGCTGACGGGCGGCTCCCTTGTAAAAAGCGCCGGTCTTTTAAGCCGCTCGGGCGATATAAAAACACTTGAAAATGATGTTTTAAGGCTTACCGAAAAGGCGAATGAGACCGAGAAAGCCTTTAATGAGGCTAAAGAAGCGGCGGCGGCGGTTAAAGCCGATATTACCGCAGAAAATGCGGAAATCACCACTTCAAACGAGGATAAAATCCGCGCGCTTTCAGAGCTAAAGCGTTTGGGCGATTTAAAGCAGAACCTTGAAAATTCTTTGAAGCAGCTGTCAGATGAAATAAACAGCGGCGAAGAAAAGCTTAATAAGCTAAAAGAAGTATCCTCTACGGCGGCAAGAGCTATAGCCGAGCTTGATTCTAAAAAGTCGGCGATACAGACTGAAATCGATAAAATGACGGGCGGCAGGGATAATCTTAACACCGAAAGAGAAAAGGCGGCGGAGGAAATTACCGCGGCAAAGCTTGCGGTAATTGAAATTCAAAAAGATACCGAGTCTCTCGAACGCCAGGCTGAGGATTTGCGGGAATTGATTGCGGGCAGAGCCGACAGGCTTAAAGGCATAGAAAAGGAAATCGCGCAATATGAGCTTAAAAACGCCGATTTAAGTTTAAAAACAGAGCAGTCGGCAGAGAAAACCAAGGATTTGAGGCTTAAAATTGCCGAGTCCGAGCAAAATATAAAAGAACTGCTTGAAAAGCGCAATCAAACCGAAAAGGCGGGGCTTGAGCTACGCACCGGTGAGCGCGAGCAGACCGCACAGCGTGAGAAAATCGGCGGGGAATTAGCCCGCCTTACCGAGCGCAAGGAGGTTATGCTCAAGGAGTACGACGAGGTAATACGCAAGCTTTACGACGAGTATGAGCTAACAAGGAGCGAGGCGGAAAAAATCGGTATTCATATCGAAAAGCCGTCCGAAGCTAAAAAAGAGCTTGCGGAAATCAAGTCTAAAATACGCAATTTAGGCAATGTCAACGTTTCGGCTATCGAGGAATATAAAGAGGTAAGCGAGCGGTATGAGTTTATGTCGGCACAGATAAACGACGTCGAGACCACCCGTGCCGAGCTTCACAAGCTTATAAATCATCTCACCCACCAGATGCAGGATATTTTCACCGAGGGCTTTAACAAGATTAACGAGAATTTCTCCAAAACCTTTACCGAGCTTTTCGGCGGCGGCAGTGCAAGCCTTACGCTGTCCGAGCCTGACAACATTCTTGAAAGCGGAATTGATATTAATGTAAAGCTGCCGGGCAAAAACGTGCCGAGTCTTGACGGACTTTCGGGCGGCGAAAAGGCGCTTATCGCATTGTCAATCTACTTCGCGATTATGCGGGTAAACGCTCCGCCCTTCTGCTTTCTTGACGAGGTTGACACCGCGCTTGACGATATTAATGTCGAACGGTTTGCGGATTATATGAAAAGGTCGGATTTTTCAACCCAGTTTATCTGCGTTACCCACCGCCGCGGTACAATGGAGGCGGCGGATATGCTCTACGGTGTCACAATGCAGGAAAAGGGCGTTACAAAGCTTTTGGAGCTTAATGTAGCCGAGCTTGAAAAGGCACTTGTTTCACAAGGCGCGTAAATCTATTTTGAAAGCGTGACATAAATGGGATTTTTTAGCAAAATCAAAGAGGGTCTTAACAAAACAAGATCCTCAATTTCAAACGGCGTAAACAGCATTTTAAACAGCTTCACGAAAATTGACGAGGAGCTGTTTGAGGAACTTGAGGAGACCCTTGTTATGTCGGACGTTGGGGTTGCGACCTCTTCGGAAATATGCGACCGTCTGCGTAAAAAGATAAAGGAAACGGGCGCTACAGACCCCAAAGAAATAAAGGGTATGATGAAGGAAATCATAGCCGAAATGTTGGGCGAGAACGAGGGATTAAGCCTTACCACAAAGCCGTCGGTTATATTGGTAATCGGCGTAAACGGCGTGGGCAAGACCACATCAATAGGCAAAATCGCCGCACAGCTTAAACGCGAGGGTAAAAAGGTGGTTTTGGGCGCGGCTGATACCTTCCGCGCCGCCGCTATCGACCAGTTAGGCATCTGGGCGGAGAGAGCCGGCGTTTCAATGGTAAAAAGCGTGGAGGGTACAGACCCAGCCTCGGTAGTTTTTGATACCATTGCTTCGGCTAAATCTAAGGGCGCGGATGTTATAATCTGCGACACCGCCGGAAGACTTCACAACAAGAAAAATCTTATGGACGAGCTTGCGAAGATCAACCGAGTTATCGCAAGGGAATTACCCGAGTCCTCGGTAGAAACCCTGCTTGTGTTAGACGCGGCAACGGGTCAGAACGCCGTAAATCAGGCCAGAGAGTTTAAAAATGCCGCGGATATTACGGGAATTGTGCTTACAAAGCTTGACGGCACGGCAAAAGGCGGTATAATAATAGCTATAAGCAACGAGCTTAACATACCCGTGAAGTTCGTCGGCGTGGGGGAGGGAATTGACGATTTACAGCCCTTTGACGCCGCCGAGTTCGCCGACGGAATTTTTGAGGAGTAACCTTAAATGAAAATATTTATAGCTACAAAAAACCATAATAAATTAAAAGAGCTTGAAAGAATTTTGATACCTATGGGCTTTGAGGTTTTAAGCGAAAACGATTTGGAAAAGCCCCTGCCCGAGGTTGAGGAAACGGGTACAACCTATGAGGAAAACGCCCTTTTGAAGGCACATTCAGGCTTTAAGGAGACGGGACTAATCACTGTGGCGGACGATTCGGGCTTAAGCGTCGATATTTTGGACGGCGCGCCGGGGCTTTATTCCGCGCGGTATTCGGGAACTGGCGCTACTTATGCTTCAAATAACGAAAAGCTTTTGGCGGCGCTTGACGGCGTACCGAGGGATAAGCGCACTGCGACCTTTGTTTCGGCTATTGCCTGCGTTTTCCCCGACGGTAGGGAGTTTACCGTCAGGGGCGAGTGCAAAGGCTATGTCGCCGATAAGTGCAGGGGAGAGGGAGGCTTCGGCTATGACCCGCTGTTTGTATGCGAGGCGGGCTGTTATGCGGAAATGACCCCCGAGGAAAAGGACAGGGTAAGCCACCGAGGAAATGCACTGAGAGCCTTTAAGAAAGAGCTTGTAAAATACATTTAAACGGAGAGTAATATGTTAAACAGCAGACAGAGAGCCCAGCTGAGAGGGCTTGCAAACAGCTTTGAGACAATTTTACAGGTGGGCAAATCCGGAGTGACCGAAAACACCGTAAAGCAGGTGAGCGACGCGCTCGAGGCAAGGGAGCTTATAAAGCTGCGCACCCTTGAAACCTGCCCGACCTCTACGCGCGAAACGGCGGAGGAAATTGCCGAAAAAACGGGAGCGGATGTTGTGCAGGTTATCGGCACTCGCTTTGTGCTTTATAGGGAAAGCGAAAACAATAAGCAGATAAAGCTTGTGAAATAATGGGATATACGGCAATTTTCGGCGGCACCTTTAATCCGCCGCATATAGGACATTACGAGATGCTGGCGGCACTTGAAAAATGCCCGCAAATTGAGGAAATATGGCTTATGCCCGACAAAATACCGCCCCATAAGGTCTGCGATTTTTTAGCAAGCGATAAGGACAGAATAGAAATGTGCCGATTGCTTGCGGCTGATTTTTCTAAGGTGAAGCTTTGCCTTGCGGAATTTGAGCGGGAGGGTAAAAGCTACACCTTTGACACGGTGACCGAGTTTCGGGAAAAATATCCCGATAAAAAATTTACTTTTGTCTGCGGCGGGGATATGCTTGTTTCCTTTGATAAATGGTATAGGTATGAGGAGCTGATGAAAATGCTCCCCTTCACCGTTTTCAGGAGAACAGATACCGATAACGCCGAGTTTGACCGTATGGCGGAAAAGCTTTCCTTACAGGGAATGAAAATCACGGTTATGAGCGAGGTTATCACGGTGGTTTCCTCCACATTTATAAGAAATAATTTTGAAAAATCGCGGGATTTACTGCCCGAGAAAATATATAATTATATTGAAAACAGAGGGATTTACTGTGGCGGAAAATAAGACCGATTACGAATCACTTAAAGAGGTACTTAAGCAAAGACTTAACGAAAAACGGTATTATCATTCGCTCTGCGTTGCGGACGAGGCAAAGCGGCTTGCCGAGAAATACGGCGGAGACATAGAGAAAGCCTACCTTGCGGGACTGCTCCACGATATTACAAAAAATGCTCCCGACGAAGAACACTTGCAAATCTTCAAACAATTTGGTATAATCTTAACCGATATTGAGCAAAATGCAAAAAAGCTGTGGCACGCGATGTCGGGCGCTCTTTATGTAAAGAATATTTTGGGAATAAGCGACCCCGAAATTATCGACGCTATACGCTATCACACCACCGCAAAGGCGGATATGTCCCTGCTCGCAAAAATACTCTACCTTGCGGACTTTACCTCAAAGGACCGCGATTACGAGGATGTCGATGTGATAAGGGAGTATGTTGACGAGTCGCTCGGAAAGGCTTTTGTTTACGCTTTGCAGTATTCAATTACCGATTTGGTGAATCAGGGCAGAGCCATCCATCCCGACACTGTAGAGGCTTATAATCAGGCTGTTTTAAAATAACAATTCGGAGGAATCAATTTGGAAGCATTTGAAATTTTAAAAATCGCGGCTAACGCGTTAAATGCAAAAAAAGCAAGGGAGCTTAATGCCGTAAAGGTCGGTGACCTTACGGTTTTAGCCGAATACTTTTTGATGTGCACCGCGACCTCTTCAACCCACGTTCGCGCCCTTGCGGAAGAGGCAGAGGAAAAGCTTAATGAGGCGGGTGTTACTCCGCACCATATAGAGGGAAAAACCACGGGCTGGATAGTGCTTGACTACGGCTCGGTTATAATACATGTTTTCAGCCGCGACCAGCGCGAGTTTTACGCGCTCGATAAAATGTGGAGCGACGGCGATCAGGTTAACTTAGATGAGATTCTTACCGAATCCGAGGGGGATTAATAATGTCAAAGGCATACGATTACGCAAAAATTGAGAAGAAATGGCAGGATATTTGGGACGAAAAACAGACCTTCGCCGCAAAGGACGATTATTCTCTGCCTAAGTTTTACGGACTTGTGGAGTTCCCCTACCCGTCGGGACAGGGACTTCATGTAGGTCACCCGCGCTCCTATACGGCGCTTGATATTGTCTGCCGTAAAAAGAGGCTTGAGGGCTACAACGTGCTTTATCCTATGGGCTGGGACGCCTTCGGTCTTCCTACCGAAAACTTTGCGATAAAGAATCATATTCACCCGTCTATTGTAACCGAAAATAATATAGCCAATTTTAAAAGACAGCTTAAATCCTTGGGATTCTCCTTTGACTGGAGCAGAGAAATAAATACCACCGACCCGTCCTACTATAAGTGGACCCAGTGGATTTTCCTCCAGCTTTTCAAAAAGGGACTTGCCTATAAAAAGAAAATGTCGGTCAACTGGTGCACCTCCTGCAAGTGCGTGCTTGCAAACGAGGAGGTTGTAAACGGGCATTGCGAGCGTTGCGGCAGCGAGGTTGTTCATAAGGAAAAAAGCCAATGGATGCTTAAAATCACCGACTATGCCGAAAAGCTGCTCGACGGACTCGACGACGTTGATTTTATCGACCGCGTAAAGACCCAACAGCGCAACTGGATAGGCCGCTCCTACGGAACACAGGTTAAGTTTACCGCAAGCACAGGCGACGAGTTTGAAATCTTTACAACGAGAGCCGACACACTTTTCGGAGCTACATATATGGTTATGTCGCCCGAGCACCCGCTGATTGAAAAGTGGGCGGATAAAATTGAGAATATGGACGAGGTTTTGGCATACAAGCAAGAGGCGGCTAAAAAGTCGGACTTTGAGCGCACCGAGCTTGCAAAGGACAAGACCGGCGTTGAATTAAAGGGCGTCACCGCAATAAACCCCGTAAATAAAAAAGAGCTTCCGATTTTCATTTCGGACTATGTACTTATTTCCTACGGTACGGGCGCTATTATGGCGGTTCCCGCCCACGACGACCGCGACTGGGCGTTTGCAAAGAAGTTCGGACTGCCTATTATTGAGGTTGTTTCGGGCGGAGAGGATGTCCAAAACGCACCATATACAGAATGTGCCACAGGTAAAATGGTAAATTCGGGCTTCCTTGACGGGCTTTCTGTGGAAGAGGCTAAAAAGGCAATGCAGAAGTGGCTTGTCGATAATAATTTAGGCTTTGTTAAGACCAATTACAAGCTTCGCGACTGGGTCTTCTCCCGCCAGCGTTACTGGGGCGAGCCAATACCTATTGTTTACTGCGAGAAATGCGGATATGTTCCGCTTCCCGAAAGCGAACTGCCGTTGGTACTGCCGAATGTTGACTCCTACGAGCCGACCGATAACGGCGAATCTCCGCTTGCAAAGATGACCGATTGGGTTAACACCACCTGTCCCCATTGCGGCGGTCACGCGGTAAGGGAGACCGATACTATGCCCCAGTGGGCGGGCTCCTCGTGGTATTTCCTGCGCTACTGCGACCCGCATAACGATAAGGAATTTGCCTCTAAGGAAGCACTTCGCTACTGGTGCCCTGTAGACTGGTACAACGGCGGTATGGAGCACACCACCCTCCACCTGCTTTACAGCCGTTTCTGGCATAAATTCCTTTATGATATCGGCGTTGTTCCCAATCCCGAGCCCTATGCAAAGCGTACAAGCCACGGTATGATTTTGGGCGAAAACGGCGAGAAAATGTCGAAATCGCGCGGAAATGTCGTAAACCCCGACGATATTGTAAGGGACTACGGCGCGGACACAATGCGCGTTTACGAAATGTTTATAGGCGACTTTGAAAAGGCGGCTCCCTGGAGCCAGTCCTCGATAAAGGGCAGCAAGCGTTTCCTTGAAAAGGTTTGGGCACTAAATGAAAAGCTTACAGAGGGTGAAAATTACCGTCCCGAGCTTGAATCTGCCTTTAACCGCACAATTAAAAAGGTCACCGAGGATATAGAAGGTCTTAAAATGAACACCGCGATTGCGGCGCTTATGTCCTTGCTTAACGATATTCAGGCTACGGGCAGTATCACAAGGGGAGAGTACAGAACATATCTGCTTCTCTTAAACCCCTTCGCTCCCCACATGACCGAGGAGCTGTGGGAGCTCTGCGGTTTTAGCGGAATGTTAAACGAGGCAAAATGGCCGACCTTTGACCCCGCTAAATGCGTGGATTCGGCTGTTGAGATTGCAATTCAGGTAAACGGCAAAATCAAGGCAAGAATTAACGTCCCCGCCGATATTGCCGCGCCCGACGCTATAGCCCTTGCAAAAAAGGATTCCGCGGTTGCACAGGCGGTAGAGGGCAAGACTGTAATCAAGGAACTTTATGTACCCAAAAAGCTTGTCAACATCGTTGTAAAATAATTTACCTCAATTTGCAAAATATTTGTTGCAAATTCTGTTTTCTTGTGTTATTATAATATGTGTTATTTGTGTTTTGGAGGTGTAATCTGTGGGTGCAGTTGAGATAATTCTCGGAATCGCGGTTATTTTGGTATCTCTAATAATCATCGCGGTCGTTCTTTTGCAGCAGGGTCACCGCGCCGGCATTAACGGCGCTATTTCCGGCGGAGCCGATACATTCCTTTCCAAAAACAAGGCAAGAACCTTTGACGCACGCCTGTCGCGCTGGACAAAGTACATCGCAATTCTATTCTTTGTACTGGCGATAGTCGCAAATGTAATTGCTTTAAGGGGATAACCCTTTGGCGTGACTTAAAGTATTGCTTGACTAAGCATCGGAAATATTGTATAATAAGTCATGCTATTGAATTATAACCCCTGCTATTTTGCGGAGGGAGGGAATATAAATGAGTCAGGTTAGAATTAAAGAGAACGAGTCTCTCGATAACGCTTTGCGCCGATTTAAAAGGCAAACCGCTAAGGACGGCGTTATACAGGAGGTTCGCAAAAGAGAGCATTATGAGAAGCCCTCTGTTAAGCGTAAAAAGAAGTCGGAAGCTGCTCGTAAAAGAAAGTTCCGCTAATATTTGGTTTTAAAAAAGCGGTTTTTTTAAACCGCTTTTTTCTATTGTGAGGTAGTTATGCTTTTAAAGCCCGATATAAAATTAAACCGAGTTACCGATATAAGTACCGATTTACTTAAAAAATACGGTATAAAAGCGCTTATTCTAGATGTTGATAACACCCTTTCCACACATCACGGCGAGGTGCTTACCGACGGACTTGAGGATTGGCTTTGTAAAATGAGGGAAAACGGCGTAAAGCTTGTTATTTTATCAAATTCAAAGCAGGCGCGTGTTGAACCGTTCGCAAAAAAAATAGGTCTTCCCTTTATCAGTATGGGACTTAAGCCCTTGCCCTTTAAGTTTTCTTCCGCTCGGAAATTACTCGGCGCGAAGAAGTGCGAGACCGCTATTGTCGGCGACCAGATTTTTACCGATACCTTAGGCGGCAACCTTTACGGCGTTACAACGATTCTGCTTGACCCGATAAAGCTTGAAAGCTCTAAAAGCTTTAAATTTAAGCGCAAAATCGAGCGCGCTGTGTATAAAATTTATAAAATAAAAAACACGGAGGTAGAGTGATTATGCCGAAATTCGGTCCTGCCGGAAATTCCGAAAGCTTCGCGGCTTTAGGTTATAAAAACAGTCTCCAAGTCCCCGAGTATATAGTAGAAATGGGGCTTGACTGCTATGAGTATCAATGTGGCAGAGGGGTAAATATAGGCGAGGATAAGGCGAGACAGCTCGGGGAAAAAGCTAAGGCTGCAGGCGTTTCGCTCTCCCTTCACGCTCCGTATTATATTTCAATGTCCTCGGTCGAGGAGGAAAAAAGGCTCAATTCGATTAATTACATCTTAGCCTCCGCTAAAGCCGTCAACTCTATGGGCGGTGACAGGATAGTAGTACACACGGGCTCCTGCGGTAAAATCACACGTGAGCAGGCGCTGACGTTTGCTTTAGACACAATGAAAAAAGCCCTTGACGCTCTTGACAGAGAAGGTCTCGGTCACATCCATATATGCCCTGAAACCATGGGTAAGGTAAATCAGCTCGGCACGCTTAACGAGGTTTTAGAGCTTTGCAGGCTTGACGAGCGTCTTATTCCCTGTATCGATTTCGGTCATCTGAACGCCCGAGATTTAGGTATTCTAAAAATAACGGCGGATTTTGAGAATATATTTACCTCAATACAAAACGCGCTCGGTACGGACAGGCTTAAATGCTTTCATTCGCATTTTTCAAAAATTGAATACACTACAGGCGGCGAAAAACGCCACCTTACCTTTGAGGATACGGTTTTCGGCCCTGATTTTGAACCCGTAATGGAGCTTACCTATAAGTACGGCTGCGACCCGACCTTTATCTGCGAATCGGCGGGAACACAGGCGGAAGACGCAAAGAAAATGAAGGATTACTATTTATCACTTAAAAAATAAAGAGGTGTTACCATGATATGGCACAGTACCGCTTGCGACGGGATACTTCGCGAGTTAGAGGTTGATGATAAAAAGGGACTGCCTAACGGCGTTGCCGAAATGCGGCTTGAACAGAACGGCAGAAATATTATCGCAAGCGTTGATAAGCCGACCTATTTTAAAAGATTTTTATCTCAGCTTAAAAGCAAGACCGTAATTGCACTTATTGTTATCGCATTGCTTTCATTTGCGGTTTCGTTAATGTATAAAGAAGCAGACTTTTTTGCGCCACTGCTTATTGTAGCTATCGTGCTCATAAACGCCGCGATAAGCGCATATCATCTGCATAACTGCGACAATGCGCTTGACAGTATGAAGAGCATTACAAACCCCTCTGTTACGGTCCTGAGAGAGGGCATTGTGCGAACAGTCGACTCCTCGCTTTTAGTCCCGGGAGACATAATATTGCTCGAGACGGGCGACTTTATATCGGCAGATGCAAGGATAATAGAATCAAACGAGCTTCGCTGTAACGAGTCTATGCTAACGGGCGATGAAATACCCGTAGAAAAGAACGGGGACGAGGTTTTCGAGGATATAACCGCCGTAGAAAATCGTTCAAATATGGTATTTTCGGGCACAAGCGTTGTACACGGCAACGCTAAAGCGGTTGTAGTAGCCACGGGGCTTAACACCGAAATCGGAAGAACCTCGGCTATCCTGCAGCAGACGGGCGAGAAATCACTCCCCCTTGAAGGCGAGCTTGACAGCATAGGCAAAATAGTGAATATTATCATTCTCAGCATTTGCCTTATTGTTTTTATAATCGGAATGGTGCTGAATTTCAACAGCGGAAATTTTGCTTCTACAACCCTTAAAATGCTCATGAACGCGGTCGCGCTCGCTGTAGCGGCTATTCCCGAGGGGCTTCCCGCGATTGCCACTATTGTAATAGCAATCGGTATAAAGCGTATTTTTGAGGATAAAATTATCATCAAGGATTCGGAGGCTTTAGAATTGCTCGGAAAGACAAATGTTATCTGCGCGGATAAAACGGGAGTGCTTACACGCAATAAAATGCAGTTATGCAAAATATTTGACGGCGATAAGCTAACCGATTTGGAAAATGAGCCTACCGGCGAAAAAACGGCGCTTGTGCTTAAGCTTGCGACCGCCTGCTCAACCCTTAAGAACGATTCTACAGAGGACGCGATTAAAAATGCCTGTCTGGCGTACAACTCTATGTCAGAAAAGGATATAGAAAGCCTTTTTCCGAAGCTGGCGGTTATACCGTTTGACTCTGAGCGTAAGACGATGACGGTTATCACAATGATAAATGAAAAGCCCTTTGCTATTGTAAAGGGCGCGCCTGAAATCGTTGTGCCCAACTGCGTTGGTTGTAAAAATGAGGCAATATTAAAGCTCAACGATACCCTTGCGGACGAAGCGCTCAGAATTGTAGCTATAGCGATGCGCCCGCTCGATAATATTCCCGCGAATCCCAACCCCGAGGATATTGAGCGAACTCTTACCTTTGTTGGCCTGTTAGGACTTTACGATCCTCCGCGCGACTCGGTTATAGAGGATATAAAAACCTGCGAGCGGGCGGGAATTAAAACTGTTATGATTACTGGCGACAATCTTACTACTGCTTGCTCTGTTGCTCGCAGAATAGGCATTTTAAAGGATAGCGACAAGGCCGTTACAGGCGATGAGCTTGCCGAAATGAGTGATGAGGAATTAACTGCTTCGATTTCGGATTATACGGTTTTCGCCAGAGTTTCTCCCAATGATAAGCTGCGTATTGTAAAGGCGTTAAAGGAGTCGGGAAATATTGTTACCGTAACGGGCGACAGTATTCATGACGGCGACGCCCTCGCCGCCGCCGATGTCGGTTGTGCAATAGGGAAATTCGGTGCGGATGTTGCGAAGGGCAGTGCAGATATTGTTATATCCAATAACCGCTTTGATTCGATTGTCTGTGCCGTAAGGGAAAGCCGCGGACTTTTTGACAATATAAAAAAATCGGTGTATTATCTGTTTTCCTGCAACTTTGCGGAGCTTATAACAATACTTTTCGGAATGATTATCTTCTCTGATATGCCGCTTGCCGCGGTACAGCTTTTGTGGATTAATCTGCTGACCGATTGCGCCCCCGCCATTTCGCTTAGTATGGAAAGGGCGGAGGATTCGGCTATGAGGCGCAAGCCATATACTACTCTCGGGAAAATCTTTGATTTAGGAGCCGTAGCCTCAATAGCGCTTCAAAGCATATTTATCGCCGTTATGACACTCATTGCGTTTTCGGTAGGGGAGAAAACGGGCGAGGCTGACGCTGTGACAATGGCGTTCGCGGTACTCGGTATGTCGCAGATTTTCCATTGCTATAACAGCAAGCTCGAGGGAACGCTTATCAGCAAAAGGCTTTTTTCAAACAGACTTTTAAACCTTGCCGCCGCGCTTACCCTTTTTATAATTATTTTCTTGGTACTCACTCCCGCAGGCTATGTTTTCGGAATGACAACCCTTACATTTAAACAGTTTGCGTTATCGTTACTGCTTTCATTCCTTATCGTTCCTATGTGTGAAGTAATTAAGCTCGTTAAACGTATTCTCTCAAAGTAAGAGGTGTTTCAGGTGGAAAAAATTGAAAGCTTCAGAATAAATCATTTAAAGCTTCTGCCCGGGCTTTATGTTTCAAGAAAGGATAAAAGGGACGGGATTACGGTTACAACCTTTGATTTAAGAATAACTGCGCCTAACAGAGAGCCTGTTATAGATATGCCCGCGCTCCATACAATAGAGCACCTCGGAGCGACCTTTCTTCGCTCGGGCGATAAAAAGGACAGTATTGTTTATTTCGGACCTATGGGCTGCAGAACGGGCTTTTACCTTGTTATGTTCGGTAATTTACGTTCGGAGGACGTATTTTCGCCGGTTTGCGATATGTGCGATTTCATTATTTCCTACGAGGGTGACATTCCCGGGGCAACGCCCGCTGAATGCGGAAATTACTCCGAACAAAATCTTAATATGGCAAAATACTATATCGGAAAATACAGGGAAAGCCTTTTAAACTACAGGCGCTTTACCTATCCCGAATAAAAGGGCGGATATATTAATGGACATAAAAGTTGGCGACAGGCTTTTGATGAAAAAAAAGCACCCCTGCGGCGCGGATACCTTTACTGTAACAAGAATAGGTATGGATTTTCGCTTAAGATGCGACGGCTGCGGAAGAGAGGTAATGGTGCCGAGGGTTAAGGCGGAAAAGAGCCTTAAAAAAATAATCAGGGCGGACGGAGAAGAATAATGTTTGATAAGCTTGAAACGGTTGTAAACCGTTATGAACAGATATCGGTGGAGTTATCCCGTCCCGAGACGGCGGGAGATAACCTGCTTTTCACGAAATTGATGAAGGAGCACGCGGAGCTTACACCGATAGTTGAAAAATACCGCGAGTATACGGCGGCTAAGACCTCTGAAAAAGAGGCACTTGAAATACTCTCCGAAAGCGGTCTTGACAAGGATTTTAAGGAGCTTGCCGAGGAGGAGCTTAAAACCGCTAAGGCGGATATTGAAAGATGCTCCGAGGAACTTAAAATCCTGCTTCTCCCAAAAGACCCGAACGACGAGAAAAACGTTATCGTGGAGATCCGCGGCGGCGCGGGCGGCGAGGAGGCGGCGCTTTTCGCGGGCACGCTTTACAGAATGTATACAATGTATTCCGAGTCAAAACGCTGGAGCATTGAGGTTATAAACGCTAACGAAACCGAGCTCGGCGGTTATAAGGAAATCGTGTTTATGATAGAGGGCGCCGGGGCATATTCACGCCTAAAATACGAAAGTGGAGTTCACCGTGTTCAGAGAGTACCCGACACCGAAACTCAGGGGCGTATTCATACCTCGACCGTCACCGTCGCGGTACTGCCCGAGGCGGAGGATGTGGAATTGGAAATCAACCCCGCCGACCTTAAAATAGATACCTTCCGTTCATCGGGCGCCGGGGGTCAGCATATTAACAAGACCTCCTCGGCTATAAGAGTTACCCATATTCCGACAGGCACGGTGGTTGAATGTCAGGACGAGCGGAGCCAGTATAAAAATAAGGATAAAGCCCTTAAAATTCTGCGCTCTCGCCTGCTTGACGCGGCACAGAGAGAACACGACGAGGCGATAGCCTCCGACCGTAAATCGCAGGTAGGAACGGGTGACAGGAGCGAGAGAATCCGTACCTACAACTATCCGCAGGGACGGGTCACCGACCACAGAATAGGGCTTACGCTTTATAAGCTTGAACAGATTTTAAACGGCGACCTTGACGAGGTTGTGGACGCGCTCACAACATATTACAGAACCGAAGCGTTAAAGGCGGAAAACGAGGGATAATTTTAATGCTGACAAAAAGGCTTAAAGCCGACGAAAAGGGCATAGAACACGCGGCGGAAATACTAAAGGAGGGCGGAATCGTTGCAATCCCGACCGAGACGGTATACGGACTTGCTGCGTCCGCATATGATGAAAACGCCGTGAAAAAGGTTTTTCTTGCTAAGGGCAGACCGCAGGACAATCCTCTTATTGTCCATATTGCAGATTTAGAGGATCTAAAAACGGTTGCAAGGGATATTCCCGATTCGGCATACATTGCGGCTCAAAAGTTCTGGCCCGGACCTCTTACAATGATTTTTAAGCGCACCGATAAAGTTCCCGCAAGCGTTTCGGCGGGGCTTGATACCGTGGCTGTCAGAATGCCGTCCGACAAAACGGCGCGGGCGATAATTAAAAAAAGCGTTCCGCTTGCCGCACCTTCCGCTAATACTTCGGGAAGGCCTAGCCCTACCTCGGCGCAGTACGTTATAGACGACCTTGTCGGCAAAATTGACGCTGTCGTAATGTCTGGCGACTGTGAGGTGGGGGTTGAATCAACCGTTATTACGCTTGTTACAAACCCGCCGCGCCTGTTAAGACCGGGGGCGGTAACGCTTGAGGAGTTAAAGGAAATTTTTCCCGATATTATTGTCGATAAGGCGGTGCTTGCGGAGCCTGAAAAAGGTGAGAAGGTTTCTTCACCGGGTATGAAATACAAGCATTATGCCCCGAAAACCGAAACCTATCTCGTAGAGGGCAGTTCGGAGAGATTTGCGGAATTTGTCAATTCAAAGGAAAACGCCGCCGCGATCTGCTTTTATGAGGAAGAAGACAAGATAACCGTACCAAAGCTTTGCTACGGTACTGCGAGCGACGAAGCTACCCTTGCGCACAGCGTTTTTTCGGTTTTGCGTAGAGCGGACGGTCTCGGCGTTCAGGCAATTTACGTCCACGCGCCCTCAAAAAGCGGAGTGGGGCTTGCGGTTTATAACCGACTTGTCCGCGCGGCAGCATTCAGGGTGATTAAGCTATGAGTATTGTGATAGGACTAACAGGGCCGACAGGCTCGGGTAAGAGCAGTGCGTCAGGCATTGCCGAGAATTTCGGTTTTCAGGTAATCGACTGTGACAAGACCGCAAGAAAAGCCACAGAAAAGGGAACAAAGGGCTTAAATGCGCTTGTTTTGGTTTTCGGAGAGGAAATTTTACTGCCTGACGGCTCACTTAACCGAAAAGCGCTTGCCGCTAAGGCTTTCAATGATAAGCAAAGTACAGATCTACTCAATAAAACCATTTTGCCGTATATTGCGGATATAGTAATAAAACAGGCGGCGGGGCGGGATACCCTGCTTGACGCACCCACCCTTTTTGAGAGCGGAATTAATAAAATATGTAATAAAACAATTGCGGTTTTAGCCGATAAAGATATAAGGCTTAAGCGAATAATCGCTCGGGATAATCTAACACTAAAAGAGGCAGAGACCCGTTTAAACGCGGGCAAAGACGAGGAGTTTTACCGACAGCGCGCGAATTATGTTTTATACAATAACGGCGACGAGAACGCGTTTTTAAAACGCTTTTCCGATATATTAAAGGAAATTACGGGAGGTAATTTTAAATGTCAGACAAATCAAAATCAGAGGAATTAAAGGAAAGCCTTTTTTATAAGCGCAAAAACGGCAGACTTGTATCAAGCGAGGAAACCTTAAAAAAGGCGGACGAATATTGCGAGGGATATAAAAGCTTTCTTGATAATGCTAAAACCGAGCGCGAGGCGGTGAAGACCGCAGTTGCTATGGCAGAGGAAAAGGGCTTTACCGAGTTTGTTTACGGCAGGAAGTATAACGCCGGAGATAAGGTTTATATTAACAACCGCGGCAAGACTTTAGCTTTGGCGGTTATCGGAAAAGAACCGGTAGAGCAAGGAGTTAATATAACTGCGGCGCATATCGACTCGCCCCGCCTTGATTTAAAGCCCAATCCGCTTTATGAGGATCTTGAATTAGCGCTTTTTAAAACCCACTATTACGGCGGAATCAAGAAATATCAATGGACTACAGTACCGCTTGCTCTCCACGGCGTTTTCGCATTAAAGGACGGCACGGTTAAGGAGGTATCTATCGGTGAAAAGGACAATGAGCCTAAGTTTGTTATCAACGACCTTTTGCCGCATTTAGCCTCCGAGCAGATAAAGCGCCCCTTAAACGAGGGAATTAAAGGGGAGGAATTAAACGTCCTTGTAGGCAGCCACCCCTTTAAGGACGATAAGGGAAGCGAGCTTGTAAAGCTAAATATCTTAAAGCTTTTAAATGAAAAATACGGCATTACCGAGGAGGATTTCCTTTCTGCCGAATTAGAGCTTGTTCCTGCGGCTAAGTCCTGCGACATTGGCTTTGACCGTTCGCTTATCGGCTCCTACGGCCAGGACGACCGCGTTTGCGCCTATCCCGCGCTCACCGCCGTTTTAGAGGTTGAAAACCCGAAAAAAACCGCGCTTGCGATTCTCACCGATAAGGAGGAGATAGGCTCGGTCGGCAACACGGGGCTTGAATCCGACTTTTTACGCTTTGTTATAGGCGACCTTGCAAAAATGCAGGAGGGCGACGTAACGAAGGCGCTCAGAAATTCAAAGTGCCTTTCCGCAGATGTTAACGCGGGGATAGACCCGACCTTTCAGGACGTTATGGAGCGCAAAAACGCCTCTTTCTTAAATTACGGCGTTGTCGTTACCAAATATACAGGCTCAAGAGGAAAGTCGGGTACCTCCGACGCTTCTGCGGAGTATGTCGCCGAGGTTCGTTCAATGCTTGATAATGCGGGTGTTATCTGGCAGACCGGTGAACTCGGAAAGGTTGATATAGGCGGCGGCGGTACTGTCGCAATGTTTATCGCAAATATGGGGGTTGATGTGGTTGACCTTGGCGTTCCCGTACTTTCAATGCACGCGCCTTTTGAGACTACCGCTAAGTTCGACGTATATATGTGCTACAGGGCAATGTATGAATTTATGAAGTAGCATCATGTCCGCTTTCACATATACTGTTAATGACTCGGGTCGGATAATTAAAAAGGAATGTGAAGTCTACTGTTAATGTTGATTGAGGAAGTGGGTCAATGTCCGATCGGACAATAGCGGCTATCGCAACTCCGCTGGGCGAAAGCTCTATAGGCGTTATAAGAATTTCGGGTGAGTCGGCGCTTGGTATTGCCGATAAGGTGTTTTTTGCCTTTAACGGTGAAATGCTCTCGGATTTGGCGGGTTACCGCGCGGCATACGGAGAAATAAAGGACGGAGAAAGGGTGCTGGACGACGCAGTTGCCCTTGTTTTCCGCGCGCCTAAAAGCTATACAGGGGAGGATGTTGTCGAAATTTCGGTGCACGGGGGCAGAATTTTGCTTCGAGAGGTATTGAGATTAATACTTAAAAACGGCGCATTTTCCGCCGAGGCGGGGGAATTTACAAAGCGTGCCTTTTTAAACGGTAAGACAGACCTTACAAGGGCGGAAAGCGTTATGGGGCTTATCTCCGCAAAATCCGAGGCACAGCTCCGCCTCTCCCGCGCCGCCCATATGGGCAAGGTAGGGGAGAAAATAGAGGAAATAGAGGGGGATTTGGTGGCGGCAGACGCATCTATCGCCGCCTTTTCCGACTACCCCGACGAGGATATTGAGGGGCTGGATTACGAAAACTTCCTTACAATGCTTGAAAATGCCCGAAATTCGCTTAAAAAAATGCTCTCGACCTATGACGCGGGCAGAATTTTAAGGGAAGGCATAGATACCGCGATTGTCGGAAAGCCGAATGTGGGAAAATCCACACTTATGAATATGTTAAGCGGCGCGGAGCGCTCTATTGTTACAGAGGTTGCGGGGACTACCCGCGACATTATTGAAGAAACCGTGACGGTAGGGGATATTGTTTTGCGCCTTGCCGATACTGCGGGTATACACGATACCGACGATACCGTTGAAAGCATTGGCGTTGACCGCGCGAAACAGAGAATTGAAACCGCTGGGCTTATACTGGCGGTGTTCGACTGCACAAAACCGCACGATAAGGACGATTATACGCTTATTGAAAATATACGCGGTAAAAAAGTTATAGTTATAATAAATAAAACCGATCTGTCTTGCAAGCTCGACAAATCGGTTTTTGAGGGCTTTAAAATTGTGGAAACCTCGGCGAAAAAGGGGGACGGCTACGAAAGGCTCTCTGACGCAATCGCTGAAGTTGCGGGAACAGCCGACCTTGACCCCGACAGCGCGGTGCTTTTAAACGAGCGCCAGCGCGACTGCGCCGTAAGAGCGCTTGACGGTGTAAATGAAGCGATAAACGCGCTGAAATGCGGTTGTACTATGGACGCGGTTGGCGTTTGCGTGGATGACGCGCTTGCCGCCCTTTTCGAGCTTACGGGCAAGCGGGTGACAAATGAGGTCACCGATGAAATTTTTCGCCGATTCTGTGTGGGCAAATAAATTATATTTATCCGTCATAATCCTCGATTGCCTGTTCGGCTTCCTCACGGGTGGGGAAGGCTATGCCGCTTTCGAGGATTTTTATATCCTCAGGCGGGAGGTCATCAAGCACAATATCGCCGTAAACCGCCGCTAAATCCTTGTCGTTGTAAAGCGCAACGCTGTTGCCGTATGCCTTTAAAACCCAGCTTGACGGCTCGTAATCGCGGTTTTTGGCGGCAAAGCCCGCGGTTATCAAAATTATCACCGCGGCTATGGTTAATACTATCGCGGTTATTATTATATTTCGCTGTTGTGTTCTGCTCATATCACACCTTCTTTATTTTATTTTTGGCATAAATATATGTTTTATTCAAATAATGCTGTTAATGCGGCGAAAAATATGATATACTGTATTATATACAAAATTTCGGACGGTGTTAAAGAATGGATTTAAAAGAAGAAGCATTAAAAAAGCATTACGAATGGCAGGGGAAAATCGAGGTTGTTTCGCGCACCTCGGTTAAGAATGCCAAAGATTTATCGATTGCGTATACCCCCGGCGTAGCACAGCCCTGTCTTGAAATAGAAAAGGATTATAATAAATCCTTTGAGCTGACCCGAAGGGCAAACCTTATCGCCGTTGTAACCGACGGTTCGGCGGTTTTGGGACTCGGCAACATAGGACCCGAGGCAGGTATGCCCGTAATGGAGGGCAAGTGCGTGCTGTTTAAGGAGTTCGCAGGGGTTGACGCGTTCCCGATTTGCGTTCGCTCTAATGATGTGGACGAGATTGTTGACACGGTTTACAGAATTTCGGGCAGCTTCGGAGGTATAAACTTAGAGGATATTGCCGCGCCGCGCTGTTTTGAAATTGAAAAAAAGCTTAAAGAACGCTGTGATATCCCCGTATTCCACGATGACCAGCACGGCACGGCTATCTGTGTTGCGGCGGCGGTCACAAACGCCCTTAAAATAACGGGCAAAAAGCTTCCCGATATTAAATGCGTAATCAACGGCGCGGGAGCGGCGGGAACGGCTATTGGCGAATTACTTTTAAAATTAGGGCTTAAAAACCTTATTATGTGTGATAAGTCTGGCGCGATTTATAAGGGTATGGAGGGTCTCAGCCCCGCCCATACGGAGCTTAGCTTAAAGACTAACCCGAACGGTGAAAAGGGAAGTCTTGCGGACGTAATGAAAAACGCTGATGTGTTTATCGGCGTGTCTGCTCCTAATATCGTAACTAAAGAAATGGTGGCTTCTATGAATAAGGGCGCGGCGGTCTTCGCTATGGCAAACCCCGTTCCCGAAATAATGCCGGACGAGGCTAAAAAAGGCGGTGCGGCTGTTGTAGGCACAGGTCGTTCCGACTTCCCGAATCAGATTAACAATGTTCTGGCGTTCCCGGGTATTTTCCGCGGCGCGCTTGATGTGAGAGCGTCCGACATTAACGAGGAAATGCAGATGGCGGCGGTTTACGCGCTGGCAGGGCTTGTAAGCGATGATGAGCTTAACGAGGAGTACATTCTGCCCAAGGCGTTTGATGAAAGAATAGCCCCCGCGGTAGCTAAAGCCGTCGCAAAGGCGGCAAGGGAGTCGGGTGTAGCAAGGCTTTAAAAAACATCGGGCTTTATTCCGATAAGCAGAAGCACCGCGGTCGCCGCCATAACCGCAAAGGACGAATACTTTTTTGTAAGCTTTATTTTAAACTCGGCGGGTTCTATGTCTTTGCCCTTAAAGTCGGTGACGGTGCGTTGGAGCGAGGCAAGAAGCGAAGCGTCGCCAAAGCTTGAAAGGGTAACGGTGTTTTTAGCTCCCATACCGCAGCTTATAACGGGGGTATGGCTTGCCTTGAAGGCTTTAAGCGCCGCTGTGTTTCGGTCCTCGCATATTCCTATTATTCCGTCGGGAAAAACCTGATTGTCAAAACGGTCGGTATCGTCTATAAAAACGGCGATACCGCTTTTTAATTTAATATCGGTCTTTTTGTACTCGCTTACAACCGTAAATCTCCCATCCACAGAGCTTACCGCCTTGTCCGAGATATAGTCGGCTCCGTATCCGCTTAAAATTTCAATAATTTCCTTTTCGACCGCGCTTTTTCTCCCCGAAAAAAGTATCACCATTTTTTTCACCCTATGGGTTATTATTTGCAGAGCAGCTTGATTTATTATTGCGATTAAGATATTGAATTTCATATTTTAATAATTTATAATATTGTACGGGTGATGAATGATGAGGGGAATTTTATCGAAGCGTTTAAGAGAGTGCCGAAAAAAGAGAAGTAAGCAAATAAAAAAGCCGCCTTGTTGGGCGGCTTTAATAAAGCTTACTGTTACGCGCTAAGGTAATATCTTACAAGAGACTGCAAGAGGGTGTCGCGGTCGATTTTTCTTATAAGATTGCGCGCGTTGTTATGAGTGGTGATATAGGTCGGGTCTTCGGATAGGATATAACCGACTATCTGATTTATGGGATTGTAGCCCTTTTCCTTAAGCGCGTCATACACCAAGGTCAGTATGTTTCTGATTTCCTGCTCGGTCTGGTCGCCGATTGAAAAGGTCATTGTTCTGTCGTTCATCTATAACACCTCTCTTATAGTATTAATTATATTCTATACCTTTTCTCAGAAAAGTGCAAGTATTATTTTCTAAGCTCAGCACCGGTTTTTTCAAGATTGCCTATTATCGAGGCGCTTACAGTCTCGATTTCTTTGTCTGTAAGGGTGCTGTCCGCCGAGCGGAGCCATACGCTGTAGGCTACGCTCTTTTTGCCCTCGGGAATCTGGGAGCCTGAATACACATCAAACAGCTCTATTCTTTCAAGCAGTCTGCCCGCGCCCTTTGTGATGGCCTTTTCGAGTGTGCCCACGGGAAAATCGGCGTCACAGAGCATTGCGAAGTCGCGCTCAACCGCGGGGAACTTAGGCAGGGGCTTGTAAAGAGTTTTGCGCTTGTTGATATTAAGCAGAATATCAAGCTTGATTTCGGCAACATACACGCGGCAGTCGATTCCGTAAGCGGCGGCAACGGTCGGGTGAACCTCGCCGAAGACAGCGGCGGGGGTGTTGTTCGCCTTGACAAGCGCCTGTCTTCCCGGGTGGAGATAGGGCTCGGCACTTCTCTCGTACTGGGTATGAGCTCCGCAAAGCCTCATTACACCCTCTATTATGCCCTTTAGGGTGAAGAAATCTTCATCCTTTCCGTAAATTCCTATCGATAGGGTGGGGAGCTCGTCGGGCTGTTCGGTAATCGGTAAAGCTTTCGGAACAAAACGCTTTGAGGCTTCAAAAAATCTTCCTTCGGTAATCTTGCGGTTAATGTTGGTTGCAAGTACTGTAAGCATACTTGTAGTAAGCTGGGTGCGCATTGTGGAATACTCATCGCCCAAAGGATTGATTATCTTAATCTGATTTCTTCTTTCATCGTTTTCGGGGAGTAAGAGGGTATCAAGCGCCGAAGAGCCGATAAAGGAGTAGGTAGCGATTTCCCTTGCCCCCGCACTTATAAGGAAGTCCTTGATTTTATCGGTCTTAATGCGCTCGGGCAGTTTTTTACCGCGTACAACCTCGCCGCGCATCGGCTTACCGACAATGTGGTCATAGCCGTAAATACGCATAACCTCCTCCGCAAGGTCGGCGCGCCCCTCAATATCGTCACGGATTGAGGGCACTTTAACCGTAAGCTCCTTGCCGTTTGCGGTTGTAGGCAGACCTAAGCTGTTTAAAATGGAAACAATCTTCTCGTCGGGAACCGTAACGCCGATAAGGTCCATAATCTTATCGGTGGTGACATTGATAACCCGCTCCTCGGGCAAACCGTTATTAAGGTCGATTGCCCCGTCGATAATGTCGCCCGCGTCAAGCTCGCAAATAAGCTGTAGCGCCCGCTCGGAGGCGTACTCGACATTCATAATGTCAACCCCGCGCTCATATCTACCGCTCGCCTCGGTGCGGATACCTAAAGCCCGTCCCGTGTGGCGGATATTGTCACGGCGGAACTTTGCCGATTCAAGGAACAAATCGGTTGTGTCGCTCTCAATCTCCGATTCCTTGCCGCCCATAATTCCCGCAAGGCAGGAGGGCTGTTCGCCGTCCGCGATTACAAGCATATCAGGCGTCAGGTTATGCTCGGTGCCGTCAATGGTGGTGATGCTCTCGCCGTCCTCGGCGTTGCGGACGATTATTTTATGACCCCTTATGTCGTTGTAGTTAAAGGCGTGCATCGGCTGACCTGTTTCAAGCATAACGAAATTTGTAATATCGACTATGTTGTTAATCGGTCTCATACCCGCGGCGGTGATAGCCTTTTTCATCCAGTCGGGGGATTCCTTTATTCTAAGGTTTTTAACCACTCTGCCGATGTATCGCGGGCAGAGGTCAAAATTTTCAACCTCAATGCTTATATAGTCGGATACACTTCCGCCGACAGTTTTATATTCGGGTGTAGGGGCTGTGAATTTTGTGCCTAATACCACCGAAATTTCCTTTGCAACACCTAAAAAGCAGTTGCAGTCAGGGCGGTTTGCGGTGATTTTAAAATCGATAATGTAATCATTTAAACCTAAAACCTCACGCATATCAGTACCGGGTTTCGGCTCACCCTTTAAAATAAGTATGCCGTTTACTTCGGCACCTTCGTAGTCTGCTTCGGTAAGGCATAATTCGCCGCCCGAGCAGAGCATACCGTTGGACTCTACTCCGCGGAGCTTGCCGGCTACAATGTGCGCGCCGTTAGGCAGGTAGCTGTCATCAAGCGCGGCGGGGACATAATCACCTTCGTGAATATTTTGCGCGCCTGTTACAATCTGGACAGGCTCTGCCGCTCCCACATCCATTTGGCAAATCTGCAAATGGTCGGAATTTTCGTGAGGGGTGATTTTAATAATCTTCGCGGCGACAACATTTTTAATATTTTCGCCTTGCTTTTCTATGTCCTCAACCTCGAAGCCCGCCATTACCATACGGTCGCAAAGCTCCTCGGGAGATACATTTATATCAACATAATTCTTTAAGTGATTAAGTGAAATCTTCATTAACTATCCCTCCTTAAAATTGCTCAAGAAAACGCTTGTCATTCTCGAAGAGAAGACGGATATCGCTTATCTTGTAGCGGGTGGTGGTGATGCGGTCAATGCCTATTCCGAAGGCAAAGCCCGAATACTCCTCGGGGTCAATCCCGCAGGAGCGAAGCACATTCGGGTGTACCATACCCGCGCCCAAAATCTCAATCCAGCCGGCGCCCTTGCATACTCTGCAGCCCTTGCCGCCGCACTCACTGCAGGAAACATCAACCTCAACGCTGGGCTCTGTAAAGGGGAAGAAGGAGGGGCGGAAGCGCACCTTGGTGTCCTTTCCGTAAATCTCGTGGGCGAACTGCTCAAGCACGCCCTTAAGATCGCACATAGTAATGCCCTTGTCTACCACAAGACCCTCAAGCTGGTGGAAAACAGGGGAGTGGGTTGCGTCCACCTCGTCTGCTCTGTAAACTCTGCCGGGGCAGATGACGCGGATAGGGGGCTTGCGGTTTTCCATTGTTCTAATCTGCGCGGCGGAGGTCTGGGTTCTTAAAAGCAGATTTTCAGCAAGGTAAAATGTATCCTGCATATCGCGGGCGGGGTGGTCGGCAGGAACATTTAAACACTCAAAATTGTAGTGGTCGGTCTCAACCTCGGGGCCGTCCACAACATCAAAGCCCATAGACTGGAAAATGTCGATCATATCGTTTACAACATGGCTTAGTGGGTGAAGTCCGCCCGTTTTAACCTCTTTCGCGGGCATTGTAATATCAATAGTCTCGGCTTTAAGCTTAAGTTCGGTCGCCTTTGCCTTTAAATCGGTTTTCTTTTCGGCGATAAGCCCTTCAAGCCTTTGCTTAGCCTCGTTTACAAGCTGACCCATAGCGGGTCTTTCCTCGGGGGAAAGGGAGCCCATCTGTTTTAGCACAGCGGTAAGCTCGCCCTTTTTGCCTAAGTATTTTACCCTTAAATTTTCAATTTCGCTTTCGTCTGCCGCCGCCTTAAGGGCGCTTTCGGCAGCCGCTTTTATCTGTTCAAGCTTTTCCTTCATAAAATAACCTCCGTAAAAAAATAAACTCCGTCCCAAATAACAGGACGAAGCGTTAAAATCTCCGCGGTACCACCCGTTTTTTCGCTCAAAGAGCAAACACTCCCTAGGCTGTAACGGTGCCAACCGTCGCCGCCTACAGGAAAACTCGTTCAGCGGCGCTGCTCAAAAGGGAACTTCGGAAAAAGCCTTGCATATCCTCGCTTTCAGCCGGGGCGAAGACTCTCTGAAAGAAGATTAAAGCCTACTTTCCTTTATCGGCGCATTTTAGATTATAATATCATTCCATTAAAAAAAAGTCAAGATTTTTTGCGAAAATTGTTTGATATAAGCTTAAAAAGTGGTAAAATATAAATAATTTGATTTGGGAAGTGTTTTTATGAGCGAAAATTTAAAGGAGCAGGCATATAACGCCGCGTTGGAGATTATAGAGACCGCGGGACTTAAAGAGGGGCAGGTTTTGGTTGTCGGCTGTTCCACAAGCGAGATTTTGGGCGCGCGTATCGGCACGGACTCCTCGCCCGATACCGCGAAAGAGGTTTTTGACGGTATTTATAAGGCGGCAGAGGAAAAGGGCGTGTTTTTGGCGGCTCAGTGCTGTGAGCATTTAAACCGTGCGATTATTACCGAGCGCGCCGCAGTACCTTATGCCGACATTGTAAATGTTGTGCCTTTTCCTAAAGCGGGCGGCTCTTTTGCGACTGCGGCGTATGCAAAATTCAGCGAGCCTGTGGCATTAGAGGAAATCCGCGCCGACGCGGGGCTTGACATAGGCTTTACAATGATAGGTATGCACCTAAAAAAGGTGGCTGTCCCCGTAAGGCTTAAAAATAACCGTATTGGTCAGGCTACCGTTTTGGCGGCAAGGGTAAGACCGAAATTTATCGGCGGCGACCGCGCGCATTACGATGATGATTTGAAATAGTCTTTATACGGAGTGATGTGGGTTGTGTAGGGACAGGCGTTCTCTACTCTCCGTTATGCAATCTTTGAAATGCCTCAAACCTGTTTGCGCTCATGCCGCGCAGGCACCCCATTTCTGTGCGGACAGAAATGGGGGAAAGAGCCGTCGGGAACCCTTTCGATCGGGTTCCCGAACCCTCCTGAACGACAAAAGGGGCGTATCCCCTTTTGAAACCCCTTTCTATCAATCTGCCTTTTGTTAAACCGTAGGGCAGGAGCAAGTGTCCCTCTACGCTGTCAAATTTAGTTTTTCTCGTTCTAACATCTAACTTCTAATATCTAACATCTAAAACGGAGGGCATCCTTGACCGTCCGTTTAGAAATTATGCGGGATGATCTGGGCATCATCCCCTACGCATATTCAATTAGCTTGTGTAGGGGACGATGCCCAGATCATCCCGTTTAATGTCTGACAAAACAATTCCCGCTTGACAAATTGCACCGAATGGTTTATCATTAAATAAAACGATAAACGCGTTGAAGGGGATAAGTAGTCCTGTGACTGTGCTTTAAGAGAGAAGATGGTTGGTGCGAATCTTCGGCGGTCTATAGATGAAGCTACCCTTAAGCGGCTCCCGAAAGGGTTGACGGAGGTCTCCGTTAAAGGACAAAGGTATATTTGTACCGTTGAGTGCGGAATTTTTATTCCGAATTAGGGTGGTAACACGGATTTTATTCGTCCCGAATGTCATTATGGCGTTCGGGACTTTATTATTTGAAGGAGGACATACATATGAAATACGAAATACTTAAATTATTGGCGCGCAATGCGAAATACACAGCCGAGGACATTGCCGTAATGTTAGGCTCTGACGAAAAAACGGTCGAAAACGAGATTAAACAGCTCGAAAAGGACGGACTTGTTAAGGGCTACAAGGCGATAATTGACTGGCAGAAGGTGGAAAACCCCTATGTTTCGGCGATAATCGAATTGAATGTTGTCCCTAAAGCGGGGCTTGGCTTTGAAGAGGTTGCGGAAAAGATAATGAAGTATGACGAGGTGGAGTCGGTCTACCTTATGTCGGGCGTGTATGACCTTAACGTTGTCGTAAAGGCTAAAACCCTTCAGGACATCGCCCGCTTTGTGGCAAGGGAGCTTGCAACTATTGATTCCGTAACCTCTACTACTACCCATTTTGTTCTACGCCGTTATAAGGAAATGGATGTGGAGCTTGTAAGCGAGGAAGACGACGACAGGGGGCAGTTCTTTATATGATAGACTATTCCAAGGTTTTAAACCCCACGGTTACCGATATAAAGCCGTCGGGCATAAGAAAATTTTTCGATATTGCCGCCACGATGGAGAATGTCATTTCCCTAGGGGTTGGCGAGCCTGATTTCCAGACCCCGTGGCAGATTAGAAAGGCGGGTATAACCTCCCTTGAAAAGGGTAAGACCAAGTATTCCTCAAACTGGGGCATTATGCAGCTTAGAACCGCGATTTCAGGCTATATGGAGCGCAAATTCGGCGTTAAATACAGGCAAGATGAGGAAATTTTAGTCACCGTCGGGGGCAGTGAGGCAATAGACGGCTGTATAAGAGCGGTGGTGTCACCGGGCGACGAGGTTATAATCCCCCAGCCGAGCTATGTCTGCTATGAGCCGATAACCCGCCTTGCGGGCGGCGTTCCCGTTATAATTGAGACCAAAGCCGAGAATGATTTTAAGGTCACACCCGAGGAGCTTAAAAATGCGATAACCGACCGCACAAAGCTGCTTATACTGCCTTACCCCTGCAACCCAACAGGTGCTATAATGGAAAGGGAAGACCTTGAAAGAATAGCGGCGGTGCTTAAGGACACAAATATACTTGTTCTCTCCGACGAGATTTACGCCGAGCTTACCTTTAGCGGTAAACGCCACGCTTCACCAGCGTCTATAGAGGGAATGTGGGAAAGAACAATCACTGTAAATGGCTTTTCAAAGTCATTTTCAATGACGGGCTGGCGTTTGGGCTTTGCCTGCGGACCGAGAGAGATAATGGACCAAATAACCAAAATTCACCAGTACGCGATAATGTGCGCCCCGACCACCTCCCAGTATGCCGCAATAGAAGCGCTTAACAACTGTGACGAGGATGTTCAGCATATGGTTAAGGAGTACGATATGCGCCGCCGTATGATGGTTTCGGGCTTTAATAAAATAGGGCTAATATGCCGTGAGCCTCGCGGTGCCTTTTACGCCTTCCCAAGCATTAAGAGCACGGGAATGACAAGCGAGGAATTCTGCGAAAAGCTGCTTTACAGCAAAAATGTAGCGGTAGTTCCCGGTACTGCGTTCGGCGACAGCGGCGAGGGCTTTATCCGCGCGTCCTACTGTTATTCGGTTGAGCACATCAAAGAGGCAATAAGCCGCATAGGGGAATTTTTAAAGGAAATATGAGTATAAAGCCTTACAGCTTTGCTTTATATTTTCTTCAAAACCTTGAACTTGTTAAGATAAGTTAATAGATTACGCAAAAATGCAAAAAAATCCCCGAATGTGTTTTGGGGATTTTTTCATTAAGCTAATATGAAGCCGCTTAGATGCGAGAGAAAAAACTATAAAAAAGAAGTGCCCCGATACGCGTCTGCGTACCGAGGCACTCGGTTGTGAAGATGTAGCAAAAAAGATGCCGCTTTCGGTCGAGCCGCAAGGGTAAAAAATACCGCTGAACCCAGAGACGAATTGGGTCCAGCGGCACGCTGGCTGGGGCGGCGAGATTCGAACTCACGAATGCAGCAGTCAAAGTGCTGTGTCTTACCGCTTGACGACGCCCCAAAGCAAAGAATTATTGAAAAAGCGACTTGATTAAACAAGCCGCTTTTTTGTGGGGTGGAAGATGGGACTCGAACCCACGGTCTCCAGTGCCACAAACTGGCGCTTTAACCAACTAAGCTACATCCACCGTAGCGCAAAAACTATTATACCATATAAGTGGATTTTGTCAACAAAAATTTTCAAAATACGCGAAAAAATTTTAAGTTGATAACGCTTATTATTAGTTGGCTTTGCTCATAGTGAAAAATCTTCGGGATTATAATCGTCCGCAATTTTTACGCGCTCAGGTATGCGTCTTAAAGGGTCGTACTTATAATGCCGACAGGAATCATTCGCAGAAGTCACTCCGTGCTTTTTGCAGAGTATTTCTCCCGAAAAAAGCGAGCCTTTGCCAAAAGCGCAGTATTTGCAAAAGTGCGGAAGCTTTTTATTAAACATAGCGGACATATTCATCACCACGGATATTATACAATATCATTTAATATATTTCCAGTACTTTTTTTACCGTAAATGCAAATCAGCAGTAAGATTGTCATTGAAATCATTGAAATTGTAAGAGTAAAGCCGTTATATGTAGGCGCACAGCGTATCGCATTAGAGGCTGTAACCGCTATTCCGAATATTTTTAGAAGCAGAGCGCAAATAAGCGCTGAAAGAAGTCCGTGGGCTGTTCGCGAAATCACAAAGACCGCGAAATTTATTGATATAAGACGTCCAAGACTTAAAATCTGACACCAGATTGATACTCCCGCAAAGCCTAACAGGAATGCAATTATAACAATATTTCGCATACCCGTAACCGCATTTGTTACTTCAAGCAGCGGAGTAAGATATTTTAAAAAAGAAATTTTCTGCGATAAATATGTAATATATTCGTTCACAGTCGAGAAGAAAACTACATAAGCGCATACTGAAAATACCGCTGAGGCGGCGTCCGAAACGGCTAAGACAAAATTGTCGGCCGCGCCCGAATTGTCCGTATTATTTATCTCAACGGCATCATCCTTTTTTATAAAAAAACCGAAAAATACGCTTAAAATTAAAGAAGCGGCTATGTGTGAGCAAAGCAGTACGTACCCTGCCTCTTTTGAACCTATAATTCCTCCGCCTACCGCTAAAACCACAAAGGCAGGCCCCGCGTTCACGCAGTAATTAAGCATAATTCCTGCGCTTTTATTTGAGAGTCTTCCTGACCTTACCGCCTCGTTTAAAAGCTTTGCGCCTACGGGATAGCCACCTATAAAGCTTAACAGCATAAGAGAAAACAACTCGGGAGATATTCTAAACACCTTTTTTGTAAGGGGTGCGGCGAAGTTGAAGATATAGAGTATGTCGGAGTACATTATAAACAGTACGCATGCAGTAAACGGAAAAAGAGATGGGATTATTACCCTGCCCGCGAGAAGCAAACCCTTCGCCGCTCCCTCTGTACAGACCCTAGGGTTAATTATAACCAGGACTATAAACGCCGCCGCAGATATTAAAGATAAAAGCTTTCCGCAATTTGACGTTTTCATTTGTATCACCTAAAATCAGTATATGCTTTCGGTAATTATTATAATGATACTTTCATAATATTAATTGCAGGGGAGTTGTATAGGGTGTCAAAGAAATTCAAATTCAAATCTGAAAAGCCTAAGGAAAAATGGCGTATTTTTAACTGTTCTGACATTGAATCAGAGGCGCGGCGCATCAATGCTCCGCATATTGAGCTTTTCGGTAACAGAGAGATAACGGTAGAGGGCTGTATCGGCGTATTTGAATACAGCGATACGTATTTAAAGCTAAAGCTTCCAAAGGGCGCGCTTATTATCTGCGGTACAAACTTTGATATATCCGCTTTTGAGGGGACGACGATAACCGTTAAAGGCAAGATGTCGTCAATTGAATTTTGCATATGAAACAGGGGAACCGTTATGCTTTGGCTTTACAGATTTATAATCGGATTTCTTGAGGTGGAATTTTCAGGGGACATTGCGGAGGTAATTTTAAATATATGCGCCAAAAACGGAATATCGCTCTGGAACTCAAAACGCAAGGGTCAAAAAATACGCTGTCACATTACGGTCAGGGATTTTAAAGCGCTGCCTAACGCTGCAAAAAAAAGCGGTATAAGGGTTCATATTTTAAAAAAACAGGGCTTGCCGTTTATTATTAACCGATATAAAAAGCGTTTCGGAATACCCGCGGGGGCGGCGCTGTTTTTTTTCGTTTTACAAATTATGTCCTGCTTTGTATGGACTGTTGAGGTAAGCGGTAATAAAAATGTACCTGAAAGTGAAATTTTAGCCGCCTGCGAAAAAATCGGAATCAAAGAGGGGGTACTTAAAAGTAAAATCAACCCGCAAATTTCAAAACAGGAGCTCCTTTTATCGCTTGATTCACTCGCCTGGGCGTCGGTTAATATAGAAGGGTGCAGAGCCACGGTGAATGTCACTGAAACAAAAGAAAAAGCTGAGGATAACAGCGTACCATCTAACCTTAAAGCAACCGCTGACGGAATAATAACCAAAATTGATGTTACCTCAGGCAACTGCGTGGTAAAGGCAGGGGATACGGTTGCAAAAGGGGAGCTGTTGGTTTCGGGTGTGATTGAGCGCGCGGACAGCACCCGTTTTGTTCATTCGTCGGGCAGTATAACCGCAAGAACAGAAAGAGTTATTGAGGTTTCGGCATATTACAGCCGCACCGTTAGTGAAAAAACAGGACCTGTAAAAAAAAGAAGAGCGCTTTCTTTTTTCGGCATCAGGATTCCTCTTTATTTAGGACGGGTAAACGGCAGCTTTGAGAGCCGTTTAGAGATGAAGGAGGCTTCTCTTTTCGGTAAAAAGCTGCCGATAAGACTTTATACTAAATACTGCGAAATTACCGATGAAAAAGAGATAACCGTGACTAAAGATGTGCTTTTAAATGAACTTGAAGGACTTTTAAAGGAAGCGGCGAATAGAGAAAAAATAACCGATTTTGAGGTCAAAAATCGTGAATTTGACGAAATTGAGGGCGGTATTTCGCTAAAAGCGGTCATTTCCGCAGAAGAAAACATAGCCGAGCAGGAAATTCTGTTATTTAATACTGGAAATTAAAAAAAAAAAGTGGTATAATATATTAAGAAACGTTAAAATTTGGGAAAAATGAGGAGCGTAAAGCTTGTTCGAACAGACTGTTGATATTGAACGCATCGAACAGATTGTAAATCTCTTCGGTAATTTTGATGAGAACATAAAGCGTATCGAAAAAAAATATAGGGTTATAATTACTTCTCACGGCAGCCAGATAAAAATTAAAGGCGATGTAACCGATGTTATGAACGCGGCGCGCACGGTTGACGGTCTGCTAGCTATGATAAACAAGGGCGAGCAGATAACCGAGCAGAGCATTAATTATGTAGCGGCGCTTGTTGAGGACGGCGAAGACGGTAAAATTAGCGCGGTGACCGATGCAAACTGCGTCTGTATTACCTCTAAAGGAAAGCCTGTAAAGCCTAAAACCATCGGTCAAAGGCAGTATATAGACGCTATAAAGAAAAATACCGTAACAATCGGCGTGGGACCTGCGGGAACCGGCAAAACCTATCTTGCGGTAGCGAGCGCGGTTAGCGCCTTCCGTGCTAAGGAGGTTAACCGGATAATTCTTACCCGCCCCGCGGTTGAGGCGGGTGAAAAGCTCGGCTTTCTTCCCGGAGATTTACAGCAAAAGGTTGACCCTTATCTAAGACCGCTTTACGACGCGCTTTTCGATATGATGGGAGCGGAGAATTTTCAAAAATGCCAGGAACGCGGGGATATTGAGGTGGCTCCGCTTGCATATATGCGCGGCAGAACCCTTGACGACAGCTTTATTATCCTTGATGAGGCGCAAAACACCACCACCGAGCAAATGAAGATGTTTTTAACACGCTTAGGCTTTAATTCAAAGGCCGTTGTCACGGGGGATATTACCCAGATTGATCTGCCCGACGGCAAACGTTCGGGTCTTAAGGACGCCGTAAGGATTCTTAAAAATATTGACGATATTGCAATTCATTACCTGACAGGACGGGATGTTGTTCGCCACCGCCTTGTTCAGGAAATCATAAAAGCTTATGAAAGAAGTGCTGAAAAGAAATGAGTGTAAAAGTAAATATTACCGACAATCAGAAAAGAATCAAGCTGCCCACGGGTACGAGACTGCTTATCAGGAAGGCCTGCACAGCGACCCTAAAGCTTGAGGGCTTTGAGGAGTCCGCAGAGGTAAACGTCACATTAGTAAACGATGAAATGATAAGGGAAATGAACAGGCAGTACCGAGATATTGACGCGTCTACCGATGTTTTGTCTTTCCCGCTCGGCGAAAACGGCGTTTATGACGAAAACCCCGAGACAGGCGCTAAAATGTTGGGAGATATTGTAATATCGGTTGAACATGCCCTTTCTCAGGCTGACCTTTACGGTCACGGCATAGAGCGGGAGGTGGCTTTTTTAACCGTTCATTCTATGCTTCATCTCTTAGGCTATGATCACGAGCAGGGTGGGCTTCAAAAAACCATTATGCGTGAGAAGGAAGAACAGGTACTTGACGCTTTGGGTCTTGCCATAAATAAACTTTAATACATATAAAATATAAAGGAAATTTTATGAAGGAAAAATCGGCTTTTATCACCATAATAGGCAGACCGAATGTAGGAAAATCCTCGCTGATGAACCGAATTTTGGGGCAAAAGGTGGCAATTGTTTCGGACAAGCCCCAGACCACCCGCACCAAAATCACGGGGATTTTAACTAAGGGTGAGGATCAGCTTGTTTTTATCGATACCCCGGGCTTTCACAAGCCCCGAAATATGCTGGATAAAAATATGAACAAGGCTGTGGGGGACGGTATGGCGGATGTTGACGCCGCCGTACTTGTGGTCGAGGCGGCGCCTAAATTCAGCCTTGAAGGCGGTTTGCCGCCCGCTGAATCGGAGCTTATTAAGGAGCTTCAAAGAAGAAAGCTTCGCGCGGTGCTTGTTATCAATAAAATTGATATGCTCGAAAAGAAAGAAGCGCTCTTATCGCTGATTACCCTTTATACAAAGGAGTTTGATTTCAGTGCGGTTGTTCCGCTTTCGGCTAAAACGGGCGACGGGGTCGACCTTCTTTTAGACGAGCTTTATAAGTTTTCAAAGCCCTCTCCCCATTATTTTGCGGACGATGATATAACAGACCAGCCCGAAAAGGTAATGGTGGCTGAAATGATCAGGGAAAAGCTGTTACGCAGTCTTGATAAGGAGGTGCCGCACGGTATCGCCGTTGACCTTGAGCGCTTTGTTGAACGCGACACCGCTGACGGCGAGCCGATAATTGAGGTGGAAGCGACGATTATATGCGAAAAAGAGTCGCACAAGGGTATTATTATCGGCAAGGGCGGCAGAGTGCTTAAAAAAATCGGCACCTTGGCAAGACGCGATATTGAGGAGTTTTTCGGAATACGCGCCTCGGTCAAGCTTTGGGTAAAGGTTAAGGAGGACTGGAGAAACAGGCAAGGTCTTATTCACACCTTCGGGCTTGATTAAAAAATCTTTACTATAATTTCCTATTATAAAGACCGCGGTAAAAGAGAACACTTTTAATGTTATCTTTTAAAATAGGCGGGAAAATAAAATGGAAAACAAAAACCTATGGAATAATTTTTTAAAAAGCGGCAGTATTAACGATTATCTGACCTTTGTAAGCACGCGTAAGGAGAACGAAATCAGTGAAGGAAACAGGAGCCCGCTTTACAACGGAGGCATTGGTAATAAAGGAAATGAACGTGGGGGAGAATGACCGTTTGGTCACTCTCTTTTCGCGCGATTACGGCATAATCCGCGCGTTTGCGGCGGGCGCCAAGTCAATTAAATCAAAAAAGGGCGCGGCAACCTCGCTGCTTACATATGGGAGCTTTACAATTCTTCAAAAAAAGGACACCTATAAAATCTACGAGGCAACTCCTATCTGCCTCTTTTTCGGTGCGGGAAGCGAAATTGACGTACTGGCGTTAGCACAGTATTTTTGCGAGCTGTGCGGCGTAATGGTTACCTCGGGTATACCCGACGGAGAATTTTTGCGTTTGATACTCAATTCTCTGCATTTTTTAACAAAGGAGAGGCGTTACCCGCCTCTTATTAAGGCTATAACAGAGCTTAGAGCCGCCGCTGTTGCTGGCTTTATGCCCGACCTTGTCGCCTGTGACGGGTGCGGAAAATTTGAGGATGATATAATGTATTTCGATATTTCGGGCGGTAAGCTCTTGTGTGCCGACTGCAAGGGGGAAACGGGCGGACTGATACCTCTTGACCGCACCCTCATTTCAGCAATGCGGCATATAGTTTATTCGGAATTTTCACGGCTTTATTCCTTTACAATTCCTAACGATAGTGCGAACCGACTTTCCGAAATCACGGGGAAATATATTACCGTGCAGACCGACCACCGCTTTGCGGCGCTTGATTTTTACGATAGCGTTGCGGGTAAGTAAGGAGTAAATATGAATTACAAAATCGAGAGATATTTAAAAACTCTTGAATTAGATAAAATTTTGAATATGTTAGCCGAGGAAGCTTCGCTTAGCGACGCCGCCGAGGCGGCGCGCGCTTTAATTCCGCAGACCGATATTAACGAGGTGGGTAAGGCTCTTAAAAACACGGGGGACGCATACGACTTTATGTCCCGCTATTCTGCGCCCTCGTTCGGTGCGGCGGTAAATGTTTCCTCATCTTTAAGACGAGCGGAAGCATCTGCTGTGCTTTCAATACCCGAACTGCTTGATATTGCCGAAGCATTAAGGGTTATACGCTCTGTGAAAGGCTGGAGGACGGATTGTTCGGGAATGAAGGATACCTCAATTGACCCGCTTTTTTCCGCGCTCGTGCCTAATAAATATTTGGAGGAAAAGATTACCTTTGCGATAAAATCGGAGGAGGAGCTTAACGATAACGCCTCTCCCGCGCTTTATGAAATAAGGCGCAAAATTTCATCAAAATCCGCTAAAATTCGCGACAGCCTTGACAAGCTTATTAAAGGTCCGACCGCTAAATATTTGCAGGAGGCAATCGTAACCCAACGAGACGGCAGATTTGTAGTGCCGCTTAAAGCAGAGTATAAAAGTCAGCTGAACGGCATAGTTCACGATACCTCCGCGACAGGCTCGACCGTATTTATAGAGCCTATGACGGTGGTTGAAACAAATAATGAAATAAGGGTGCTTAAGCTGCGTGAGCAGGAGGAGATAGAGCGTATACTGTCCGAGCTTTCTGCCGAGGCAGGAGGCTTCGCGGACAGCATTATTTATTCCTATAACGCCCTTTGCGAGCTTAATCTGATTTTTGCCAAGGCAAAGCTTGCCTATAAAATGAAGGCAAGTATGCCCGGAATTAATAAGGACGGCTACACCTATCTGAAGCGCGCGCGGCATCCCCTTATAAATTATAAGACCGTAGTGCCGATAACCCTTGAATTAGGAAGAGAATATGACACCCTTATAATAACGGGTCCTAACACGGGCGGAAAGACAGTCACCCTTAAAACGGTGGGTCTGCTAACTCTTATGACAATGTGCGGACTTATGATTCCGACCGATGACGGCAGTAAAATTGCCGTTTACGGCAAAATATTTGCCGATATAGGCGACGAGCAGAGTATTGAACAGTCGCTTTCAACCTTTTCCTCGCATATGGTCAATATTATCTCGATAACCGAGCAGGCGGATTCCGACTCGCTTGTGCTCTTTGACGAGCTTTGCGCGGGAACTGACCCTGTTGAGGGCGCGGCGCTTGCAAGGTCTATTTTAGTTAGGCTTTCCGTCTACGGAGCAAAAACCGTCGCCACGACCCACTATCCCGAGCTTAAATCCTACGCTATAGATACCAAAAGGGTGGAAAACGCCTCCTGCGAGTTTGACGTGGCGACCCTAAAGCCTACATACAGGCTTATTATCGGTATGCCGGGGCGCTCTAACGCCTTTGCGATTTCGGGCCGCTTGGGACTTGACAAAAGCATTATAGAAAACGCGAAGGAATATGTATCGGACAGCGATATACGCTTTGAAAAGGTTGTCGCCGCGCTTGAAACCGCTAAGAGGGAGGCGGAGGAGGAACGAAATCAGGCGCAGATCCTTCGTGTCAAGCTCGAAGAATCCCGTAAAAAAACAGAACAGCGCGAGCACGAGTTTGCCGTCAAGCAGGATAAGCTTATGAATGAGACCCGCGAGAAGGCAAACCGCATAATAGAAAACGTGCGGTACAGGTCTTCACAGCTCTTAAACGAGCTTGAGGAAATGAAAAAACAACTGAACGCCGAGAACGCGGCACGGCTTGCCGAAAAGGCGAGGTCAAGCTTTAAGAAAACCTTAAGCGAGCTTGAGGAAAGTGCCGACCCCGTAACAAAGCGTACCGCCGCGGGAGATGCAGTCACCGCGCTTCAAAAGGGCGATACCGTGCTTGTAGCGGATATTAACCGCGAGGCTACCGTACTTGACGTAAAGAATGACAAAAAGCAGGCCTTGGTTATGTCAGGCGCTATAAAGATGTGGACGGATTTTGCCAATCTCCGCCTTAAAAAACACGGCGGCGACACTTCGGAATTTAAGAAAACGCGCAAGGTGTCGGGTCTTGTCTCCCGAGGTCAGCGTTCGGTTTCGGGTGAGGTGGATCTACGCGGAATGGCGTCGGACGAGGCAATTTTAGAGCTTGACAAATATATTGACAACGCTGTGCTTTCGGGTATTACCACCGTAACGATAATTCACGGTAAGGGTACCGGGGTACTCAGAAAGGCGGTTCAGGCTCATCTGCGCTCACACAGGAACATCAAATCATTCCGAACAGGCTCGTTCGGCGAGGGTGAAAACGGCGTTACGATAGCCGAAATTAACGAATAGGTTGTATATAGGTATTCCTATATCACATAATAATTTTTACAGGGAGGAAATTAAAATGAGTAAGTATGAAGGAACACAGACCGAAAAAAATCTACGCGCCGCGTTTTCGGGCGAATCGGAAGCGAGAAACAAGTATACATTCTTCGCTTCGGTAGCAAAGAAGGAGGGGTACGAACAAATTTCGGCGCTTTTCTTAAAGACTGCCGAGAATGAAAAAGAACACGCTAAGATGTGGTTTAAGGAGTTAGAGGGCTTAGGCGATACCGCCGCCAATCTGCTTTCCGCCGCAGAGGGCGAGAATTACGAGTGGACCGATATGTATGACGGCTTTGCAAAAACCGCCGAGGAGGAGGGCTTCCACGATTTGGCGGTTAAATTCCGTATGGTAGCCGCAATAGAAAAGCACCACGAGGAGCGCTACCGCGCATTGCTTAAAAATGTTGAGACCGCCGCTGTATTTGAAAAGAGCGAGGTTAAGGTTTGGGAATGCCGCAACTGCGGTCATATTATGGTTGGCACAAAGGCTCCTGAAATTTGCCCTGTATGCGCCCATCCGCAGAGCTTTTTTGAGATAAGCGCCGAAAACTATTAACCCTAAAATGTATATTAAACCGTTTTTTTGCCAACAATTTCTTTGAAGGAAAATTTACGCTATTTCAAATCAAATCAGACAAAGGGGCAAAATTATGGTTAAAGGTGTAAGCAAAACGGTTATAGTCGTCAACAATACAGGGAGCAAGCTTTTTGAAAAAATCGTCTTTTATGTAACCCCCGAATACGGAACGCTGAGCGCAAAGCAGCTCAAAAAGGCAGCCGGCAACTTTTCCTTTAACTATGACGATTCTGCGCCAAAAGCGGCGCTTCGAAAGCGAATAAAACGTAAAAAGCAAATTCGCGCGATTATTTTAGCTTCGGCGGCGTTGCTTGCGCTTATCACGGTTGCTTTATTAATTATATTGTAAATAATTTATTAAAAATGCAGGAAGACTTACAGTACTTCTTGCATTTATTTTTTTTTGCATTATAATAACAATATTATATAAAGAAACGGTGTGCTTATGAAAGAAATATTAAAGGACGGCGGTAAGCTGTTTTTAAAAACGATTGTCGTAAACATTATGTGCTTTTTTTTGGTGATTTCGTTCAGTGTGCTCACAACCGCGGCTTTTTCAAAAAATATAGGTTACACGGCTTACGGAACAACCGGCGACTCAAGCGAACAGACGGAGCTGTATACTTATTATTATGAAGACGGCGAAGACGCCAAAAAATCTGCTTATGAGGAAGACGGTTATACCGTATCGACTGTATCGATACGTTCTGATATTTCAAAAAGCGGCAAAACCCTATTTTTGATAATTTCCCAATTATTCAGTATTTTAATTCTCTGTGCGTTTATTTATCCCGATATTTGGCATAACGGCACAAATGACAGCAACCTTGTCAAGTTCAAACATAAAAGCGAAGATAAATTTAAGGGTCTTAAAATCGGAGCGATTGCGGCGATACCGAGTTATTTAATACTTATTTTTCTTGTTATAGCGAGGCTCGGCGCCTTGCCCAGTTTCCCGATGGTGCTTTATAAATTCCTAAATTCGTCGGTATATTCGTTTATAGAGGTTATATTAGGAGGCACCGTCACCGTTTCAAATCTTGCGGTATGGCGGTTTATACTTCTCTTCCTGCTTCCGCTGATAATCCCCGCGATTGCAGGTATTTCATATATTTTGGGATATAAAAATATTTCTGTCGGCGAAAAATTAGTTTACAAAAAAAAGTAAAGCTGGAGAGTTAATTTATGGCAGGTTTTTTTGGATTATTCAATTATGAGAAGGAGGGTCCCGGTATTTCAAAGGACGCTCCCAAAAAGAAGACCTTTGTAGTTTTTTTTGAGACCTTTTTCCGTAATTTTTGGAAATTCATAGTCATTAATTTGGTTTATGGAATAATATCGCTCCCTGTGCTTACTAACGGACTTGCGGCGGCGGGCATAACTAATGTTACACGAAATATCGCAAGGGACAAGCATTCCTTCGGCACGAGCGATTTTTTGGAAACTATAAGCAAAAACTGGAAGCAGGCGCTTCCGGCGGGGATTATCAATACGCTTATCTATATAATCCTAAGCTTCGATATTTATTTCTTTTATACAGCCTCCGAGGGTATAATGTCTACAATAGGTCTCGGCATTTCGCTTTGTATGCTGTTTGTTTTTACGGTGATGCAGTATTACATATGGACGCTCATTATTACATTTAATTTTAAGCTTAAGCAGGTATACAAAAACAGCTTTAAGTTTGTTTTTATCAATATGAAAATGAATTTGCTGTGTTTTTTTGCGATACTGCTTGTATACGCTGTTAATATCGCGATTATTTTCCTTTTACAGTCATACTTCTTAGTAGTTATAACATTTGAATTGCTAATCTATATTTTGACGTTTCCTTCCTTTAGATATCTGCTCGTACAGTTCTGCACATTTCCGTCGATTAAAAAGTATATAATTGATCCCTATTACGCCGAGCACCCAGACGAGGATATTGAAAAACGTCAAAATCTCGGTATCGAGGTTGAAAAGAAAACCGAACCTAAACCTGACGGTGAGGACGGCGGAGAGGAAGAACCCGAAAACGTCTTTGAAGACTAAAACGCCGCACAGCCGCATATATTTTCTTGTAGAGTAATTGGGGGAGTGGAAAATATGTGCTGCAGAATAGCTGATCTCAGAAATAAGCAGGTTGTCTGTATTAAAAACGGCTGCGTTTTAGGTTTTATTTACGATGTTGAATTTAATACATCAGATGGCAGTCTAACCTCTATAATAATACCGGGAAGACCGCGCTTTTTCGGACTGTTCGGACATGATGAGGATATTGTTATTCCATGGTCGGAGATTGAAGTAATAGGTCAGGAAACCGTGCTTGTTACAACCGACTCCATACCATTTGATACAAGAACAAAAAAGGGATTTTTTTCTAATTGATTTTTTGAACCGCTGAAAAATCAGCGGTTATTTTTGTAATTATTATATTGTGATAAAATGCGCAAAATAATCATGGGAAGTGATTTACATGAAATTTATGCGCGTTTTGATAAGAAGCGTTTTTTTTGCAATATTAACGCTTGATATTGCGGCGTTTGCGATGATAGCGTATCTTAATATAACAGTAAGCGAGGATTACAAGATTAAAAAAGGCGATCCCTTAAAAATTGATTCCGCCGTGCCTATAACAGCAGTGTATGAGGGGAGCCGTTTCTCTCAAACCGGAAAAACAAACAACATAGGCGAGGAATTTAAGGTAGATCTCAAGGCCTTTGGAATAATCCCGTTTTCTACCGTAAACGTTGAGGTGGTAGACGAACTGCAGGTTGCGGTTTTGGGTACGCCCTTCGGTATGAAGCTATATACCGAGGGAGTGCTTGTAATTGATATGACCGACGTTGAAACCGACAGCGGAAATATTAATCCCGCTAAAGAGGCAGGAATTAAAAAAGGAGATTATATAGTCTCGGTTGACGGAAGAAAAATCACAACCAACGAGGAGCTTTGCGCGGCGGTTGAAGCGTCGGCGGGCAACGAGATGAAATTTGAGCTAAAGCGTAACGGAAAGACAAAAATTATTAGATTTTGCGCGGCTTATTCAAAGGAAACCGAAAGCTATAAAATCGGGCTCTGGGTTCGTGACAGCAGCGCGGGAATAGGTACACTAACCTTTTACAGCCCCGCAACAGGTGTGGTTTGCGGTCTGGGGCACGGGGTGTGCGACGAGGATACCGAGGAGCTTTTGAAGCTTGATTCGGGTGAGCTTGTTACGGCGGAAATTATTTCCGTGGAAAAGGGTGATTCAGGAAGTCCGGGACAGTTAAAAGGTAAGTTTACCTATGGCACGGTGGGCGAAATCAATTTGAATAATGAAAACGGAGTTTACAGCATTTTGAAGGGAAAGCTTAATCTGTCAAATCTAACAGAAATAGCATTAAAACAGGAAGTAAACGACGGTGAGGCGCAGCTGCTTTGTACAGTAAACGGTAATTCACCCAAGCTTTATTCCTGCCGTATAAAAAAGCGCAGCTCTGCCTATTTATCCGCAACACAAAATCTTATCGTTACAGTTACAGACAGCGAGCTTTTAAAGATTACCGGCGGAATTGTTCAGGGAATGAGCGGAAGCCCGATAATACAAAACGGCAAACTTATCGGCGCGGTGACGCACGTTCTGATAGACGACCCTACAAGCGGATACGGAATTTTTGCTGAAAATATGTTATCAACCGCGCAAAGCGTTGCCGAAAATTATTTAAAAGAGGCTTCATGAAAAAATCGCGTACAGTATGTTATCTCTGTACGCGATTTTTGATTGTACGCAGCAATATCCTAAAAAGCTCTACGGCTTGCATCTTTTACATGGAGAATAACCGGTGTTAATAGCATCTTCTCGGTTTTTGAAAAATACCTTGTTTTCCTCTTTCATTGTGTTTGCAGAGCCGCAGCTTGTTTTATGGAAAACTCGGGAATTTGAATTGCCTATGTATTCAGCCGTTATATTGGGATTTGTTGCGCCTTGCTCTGAGGTTCCGGGTTTAACGTCTTCGGCGGCGATGATACTCGGCATTACTGACTGTGCGCTTTTCTGACGGTAGCCGTTTACGGTATTATCCGTGGGCAGGTTAATTGTAATCTGAGCGTGGGATTCTGTGTTATCGGAGTTATGGCTAGCCGCGCAACCGCAAAGTATAAGCATAATAAGTATTATAGAAGTTATCCGTTTCATAATTACCTCACGCTTTTTATTCACTATAAAAATCAGTTATTTGAATAATTCAATAATTCTTCGTAATTTTTATTAAGCACTTTAGCAAATGCGATTATTTCTATATCGGTAACAAATCGTTTTCCGCATTCTATGCGTTGAATGGCATTTTTATCAATATCTATCCCAACTAATTGCATTCTGTCAGCAAGTTCCCTTTGAGAAATTTGTAAATCAATACGAAATTTGGATATATTTTTACCGCAAATATTATTTAGTCCATTACTGCTTTTATTTATAAACATAATGTTTCCTCCACTATTGACATTTAGTACTTGTCAATAAGAAAATTATATGCTATAACCTAATAAAGCGTGACATTTATTGAATGTCAAAAAATGGTGACTTGAAAATCAAAACAAAAAATGCTATAAATATACTTGAGGTGATTTGGTGAATTACTATGCCGACCCACAAAAGCTTACGGAACTTAAAGCTAAAGCAAACCGACTCCCGCAGACGCCGGGCGTTTATATAATGAAGGACAAAAAGGGAGCAATTATATATATCGGAAAGGCAAAAGCCCTTAAAAACCGAGTTACACAGTATTTCGGAAGCGGAAATCAGCATACCGAAAAGGTAAAGCGTATGGTTTCAAATGTTGACGATTTTGAGTATATTCTCTGCGACAGCGAATTTGAGGCGCTTATACTCGAAAACTCGCTTATTAAGCAAAATCAGCCTAAGTATAACATTTTACTTAAGGACGATAAGGGATATTCCTATGTTAAAATAACCGCGGATAAGTGGAAAAAGCTGACCACGGCAAAGTCTGTTGACAAAAGCGGAGAGTTTATAGGTCCATATTCCTCCTCGTATGTGGTGAAGGAAACGGTGGACGAAGCCCGTAAAATATTTAAGCTTCCCGACTGCACACGAAGCTTTGACAAACCGTCAAAGCCCTGCCTTAATTACCATATCGGGCTTTGCGACGCGCCTTGCAGAGGAAAAATATCACTCCAAGAATACCTTGAAACGGTTAATTCCGCCGTAGATTTTATCAAGCACGGCGATTCGGACGGCGAGACGATAGAAAAATTAAATGAAAAAATGCTTGAAGCGGCGGAAAATCTGGAGTTTGAAACCGCGGCAAAGCTTCGCGACCGCATCAACGCGATAAATAAAATACGTGAAAAGCAAAAGGTTGTACGCGCTCCATATAGGTCGGAGGACGTTATCGCCTCCGCCGTTATCGGTGAAACCGCCTGCGCGGAGGTAATTGTTTTCAGAAACTACCGACTTACCGATAAACAGCATTTTATAATAGACGGAGTTTCGGACAGAGAAAGCCTTTACGCGGAGTTTTTAGTGCGTTATTATTCCGATAAAACCGATATACCGCCGAGAATTTTAATTGATACCGATTCCGATTTTTCGCTCACCGAGCGTTGGCTTACTGAAAAATCGGGACACAAGGTAAGTTTTATTAATCCAAAGCAGGGCGAGCAAAAGTCTTTGCTTGATATGTGCCTTGCGAATGCCGCCGAAAATATTTCGGAAAGAACCGACCGCACAGGCAGGGAAATGTCGGTACTTGACGAGCTTGCCCGCCTTTTGGGACTTCCGACCGCGCCGAGATATATCGAGGCCTACGATATTTCTAATACTTCAGGCAGCGAAAATGTAGCGGGAATGATTGTTTATAAGGACGGAAGACCCTATAAGCCCGCCTATAAGCGGTTTAAAATTAAATCTTTTATCGGTCAGGACGATTTCCGTTCTATGGCAGAGGTGCTTGACCGCAGATTTTGCGAATACGAAAAAGGGGAGAACGAGGGCTTTTCATTTTTACCGGATTTAATTTTGCTTGACGGCGGCCTCGGTCAGATGTCGGCGGTAGCTCCCGTGCTTCAAAAGCATAATATAACCGTTCCCGTCTTCGGTATGGTTAAGGACTCAAAGCACCGCACCCGCGCCATAGCGGCGCAGGGAGGCGATATTGCGATAAAATCAAACCGCGCCGCCTTTACCCTTATTACGGGTATTCAGGACGAGGTTCACCGCTTTGCGATAGGCTACCACAAAAACAGGCGAAGCAAGGCTATGCTCAATTCTGAACTGCTTGAAATAGATGGTATAGGAAAAGCTCGCGCCACGGCTCTCTTAAAACATTTTAAAACGGTTAAGGCAATTAAAGACGCTTCTGCCGATGAGCTTTGCGCCGCACCGAGAATGAACTCAGCCGCCGCACAAAAGGTATATGATTATTTTCACAAATAAAAACAAAAAATGTTTTTGAACAAATTATTAATTTTTTGTTGACAATTGTCATTTTCTGTGATATTATCTACCTTGTAATTATTATTGATAGAGGTGCGGCAGGTCAATAGTAGCGTTGCTTTGTGTCGGCAGACGGCGGCGTGAAAGGGGCGGCCGCCGAAACGTAGTTTTTGCTGCCGCAAGGCTCCGTTGGGCGTTTGCAAAATATGTAGACGACTGTCACAAATGTGGAGCGCTATCGTTTTTATCTGTATTTAAACGCGTCTGCTCTTATGTCAGCCGCGTTTTTATTTTTAGGAGGTTAGAAAATGAAAAAAGGAATAGCTAGCAAAATTATTTTTGCGATGATCGTTGTGGCTTTTGTTATCCTTTGTTTTATTCAGTCCCCGATAACAAGCCCGGCAAACTCGCTTTGGTCGCTTTTGCCCCCTGTTGTGGCGATAGGACTCGCGCTTATCACTAAGGAGGTTTATTCCTCACTTTTCCTCGGTATAGTTACGGGCGGTTTGCTTTGTATGTTTTCCTCAACTCCTATTGCAATAGGCGAGGAGGAGACCCTCGGAAGCGGCTTTACGGCGTTTTTTAATGCGGTTGTAAACGAGGGCATAATCAAAAACCTTTCGGATTCGTGGAATGTCGGAATTTTGGTTTTCCTTGTTGTTCTCGGAATAATAGTTGTGCTTATGAACCGTGCGGGCGGCAGCCGCGCCTACGGCGAAAGGGCAGTAAGAAAAATTAAGACCCGCAGGGGAGCTTCCCTTGCTACCTTCGGTCTGGGTGCTCTTATATTTGTAGACGATTATTTTAACTGCTTAACCGTCGGCTCGGTTATGCGCCCTGTTACCGATTCTCACAAGATTTCCCGCGCAAAGCTTGCCTATCTTATAGACGCGACCGCCGCGCCTATCTGCATTATCGCCCCGATTTCATCCTGGGCGGCGGCAGTGAGCGGTACGGTTGAGGGCGTAAACGGTATATCGCTTTTCATTAAGACAATTCCTTACAATATGTACGCTCTGCTTACCATTTTAATGGTTATACTTATGTCGGTTCTTAATGTTGATTTCGGACCTATGCGCACCCACGAAGAAAACGCCGCAAAGGGCGACCTCTTTACCACGGGCGAGAATGCTTATTCTTCATCCGCCGAAACCCCTGTTACAACAAAGGGTAAGGTTATCGACCTTGTTCTGCCTGTTATTGTGCTTATTACACTTTGCGTTACAGGTATGATTTACACAGGAGGCTTTTTCTCAGGCACAAGCTTTATCGACGCTTTCGCCGAGTGCGACGCGGCATACGGTCTGTCATTAGGCTCTATCGGCGCTCTTATTCTTATCGTAATTTACTATATGTGCCGCAAGGTATTAAGCTTTAAGGACTGTATGAACGCAGTACCCGAGGGCTTTAAGCAGATGGTTCCCGCTATACTTATTCTCACCTTTGCCTGGGCATTAAAGTCTATGACAGGTCTTTTAGAAGCGGGCGCTTATGTTTCCTCGCTTGTTGAGTCGGCTACCGCGGTTCAGATCCTTCTGCCCGCAATCCTCTTTGTGGTAGCGGTCGGTCTCGCTTTTGCTACAGGTACATCTTGGGGAACATTCGGTATTCTTATTCCGATTGTTACGGGTGTTTTTGAAAACCAGCTCGCAAATGTTTCTTCAACCGGTGCTATTCCGTCTATGGTTGTTATCTGCATTTCCGCCTGCCTTGCCGGTGCTGTTTGCGGCGACCATTGCTCACCGATTTCGGACACCACGATTATGGCATCAACAGGCGCGCAGTGCAATCACGTTAACCATGTTTCAACCCAGCTGCCCTATGCTATGACAGTAGCGGCAATCTCGCTTGTATGCTACTTACTGGCGGGCTTTGTACAGAATGTATTTGTAATCCTCGGCACAGGCATTGTTCTCCTGACCGCTCTTATGCTTATACTTCATTTTGTAAACAGCAAGAAAGCAAAAGCTTAAAAACAGTTGAAAAAACTCTCCGATACGGCTATAATGGTTGTATCGGAGTTTTTTATGCAGAACAAAATATTAAACTTCATTTTTAACGGCGGACAGTCGAGGACGCCTGTCCCTACATAATTAAACGAGGAGAATTAAAATGAAAAATTATAAATTGGTTTATCTAAATGAGAATATACGTCTTTCAAGAAAAAAGGACTTAGCTGACGCCGAGGCGGTTTTGAATCAATACAGCACCGACGGGTGGGTACTACAGCAGATTGTCAGTCCCAACGATTTAGGCGGAGCCTTAATCGCGGTAATGTATAAAGAATAATTTTTTCTTATGTAGGGACAGGCGTCCCCGACTGTCCGTTTTTTGTACGGTATGGGCATCGTCCCCTACAAGTTTATTTTTATGGAAGGACTGCGAATTTTGGAACGGGTATTTAAAAAGCATATTGAAATTGAGCGCAGTATAATAAAGAAATTCCGCAAGCCGATCTGGAATAATTTTGTGGGTGCGGTGCAGGAATATCAGCTGATTTCGGCCGGGGATAAGATTGCCGTCTGCATTTCGGGCGGCAAGGACTCAATGCTGCTTGCTAAGTGTATGGAGCAGCTTCAGAAACACAGCGAGATACCCTTTGAATGTATTTATCTTGTAATGGACCCCGGCTACAATAAAGAAAACCGCGCGCTTATCGAACACAACGCACAGATTATGAACATTGATATTACGGTTTTTGAAAGCGATATTTTCGATGTTACCGCAAGGGCGGGCGGCTCGCCCTGCTACCTTTGCGCCCGTATGCGCCGAGGCTGTCTTTACAGCAAGGCAAGGGAGCTTGGCTGTAATAAAATCGCCCTCGGCCACCATTTTAACGATGTTATAGAAACCGTTTTAATGAGTATGATGTACTCGTCCGAGGTAAAGACAATGCCGCCTAAGCTTCACAGCACCAATTTTGAGGGAATGGAGCTTATTCGACCGCTTTACAAGGTTAAGGAAAAGGATATAATCGCCTTTTCAAACTATAACGGGCTTAAATTTTTGCAGTGCGCCTGCAAGTTTACCGAGGACAGTGCCCATAACGAAAGCCTTTCAAAGCGAAAGGAAATCAAGGCGCTGATTGAGGATATTAAAAAGGTCAACCCCAATGTGGACGACAATATTTTCAGGAGCATACACAACGTTAATATGGCGACAATTCCCGGTTGGCGCGACCGTGACTCGGGAACGCTCCATTCCTTTACAGAGTACTATTAATCTATAGCAAGCTTTGTTTCGCGGGCGTAAAGAAAAATATACTGCTGTGTTATTCCTGCATAAGGCTTTGCACAGTCGGGCAGCTCGCCGTCAAAAAGCACCTGCATAGCCCGCTTTATCCAGACATCCTTCGGAAAGGCGTCGGCGTGTTCAAGCCCAAAAAGCAGAACGCAGTCGGCAACCTTAGGCCCTACGCCCGTTATCTTCATAAGCTCATCCCGCGCCCCGTCTGTGGGCACGTCTTTTAGCTTATTAAGTTCAACCTCGCCCGAAGAAACCTTCTTTGCGGCGTCAAGTATGTATTTTGCGCGGAAACCGCTCCTTAAGACGGATAAATCATCCAAGGTAAGCTCGGCGATTTTTTCGGCGGTGGGGAAGGTGTAATACCCGCCCTCATTCTCGCCGAAATTCTCGCAAAGCCGTGAAATAATACCCTTAATTCGCTTTATATTATTGTTCTGTGAAATTATAAAGGAGCATAGGGTCTCCCACGGCTCTTGATTTAAGACACGAATTCCGTGGGCGTATTCAGACGCGCGCTTTAGCGTTTCGTCCTCGCTTATGGCATTTATAATCCCGTCATAGTCCCTGTCAAGGTCGAAATAATGCCGCCAAACTCCTTCAAAATCTTCCTTAGAGATGTTATAAAGCACAACCGTACCGTCGGAAAGCTTTTGAAGCTCAAGGTACTTATCAAACGCGACTCCGTGCCAAATGCCGTTTTCGGTTTCCTCCCAGCGGAACGCCTGACCGCAGTCAAGGGTATGGGGCAGGTCAAAGCCGCCGTAATTTGTTATGTATACATTATTATTGTCGAATTTTGCGGAAAACATATTCATCACCGAATAATATTATACATTAAAATCAAAATTTTTCAACATAAAAAAGGAGCCAAAATTATGAGAGACGATATTTGCACTATACCCGTAAGCGAGGTTTTCGAGGTTAATGACGGCTGTCCTATCTGCCGTATGCGGGACACGATTGAGGAACGAATGATTGACTACATATTGGGGGACGCGATGATGGAGCCTGATGTGCGGATTGAGACCAACAAGGTAGGTTTTTGTGAATATCACTATGATAAAATGATGTCACGGCGGGGAAGACTTCAGTTAGCTTTAATGCTCCAGACCCATATCAATGAAATAAACGAGGGTATTTTTAAGAAAAAGCTTTTTAATACCGATTCAAAAAAGGAGCAGGGGGCTAAAAGGGTAAGTGACTCCTGCTTTATCTGCTCAAAAATTGAGTGGGGAATGTCCCGCCTTATAGACACGGTTTACCGCTGTTATGAAAACGAGCGTGATTTCCGCGATATGTTCAATAACCAGTCGGCTTTCTGTCTTCCGCATTATGAGCGGCTGTTAAGCGGTGCGTCAAAGAAAAATATGCGTTCCTACGGCGGTGAGTTCGCCGAAAATCTTAACCGCATTACCGCCGAATATTCAAAAAAGCTGTATGCAGATTTGTCAAAATATTGCACAATGTACGATTACAGGAGCCGTGAAAACGCCGATTGGGGCGACAGCCGCGACGCCGTAGAGAGGACGGTTGCTTTTTTAAACGGCAGAAGCTACGACGGTGAATAGATTAACATAAACACTTAATTCAGTATCTCGGTGGATAATTTTTCCCCCTTAAAAAGGCGGGTTAATCAACTTTTCCACCGACTTATCCACTTTTTTATGTAAACTTAAGCTAAAAAGGTTGAAAAAATTACCATATTTGTTAAATATTTTATTAATGCACATATAATTTCAACTAATCGATAATTTTTTATACATTTTAAATAAGAATATGTATTTTAATTACCTTTTAAAACAGCTATAATATCCTTGACGACAGCGAAAGGTCGTAAAAATAAGGAGGTAATTAAAATGAAAAAGTTATTGGCAACCATTCTGGCACTTGCATTCGTTTTAGGGCTTACCGCCTGCGGCGGTTCAGACTCGGGCTCCTCGGCAGGCGAGGTATCGGTATTCTATTATACATACAGCGATACCTACATTTCGAGCGTGCGTTCGGCAATGGATAAGCTTTTAACCGACGCGGGACTTAAATATCAGAACTATGACGCGAACGGCAACCAGACAACCCAGACCGAGCAGGTTACAACCGCTCTTGCAAAGGGTTCAAAGCTTCTTGTTGTAAACGTTGTTGACACAGGCTCAAACGACGCGGCACAGAACATTATCGACCAGGCTAAGGCTAAGAACGTGCCCGTTATCTTCTTCAACCGCTCTGTTGAGGAATCGGTTGTAAGCAGCTATGATAAGTGCGTATTCGTAGGAACTGACTATGAAATGGCGGGTCATATGCAGGGCGAAATGATAGGCGACTATCTTGTAAAGAATTTTGACAAGGTTGACCTTAACGGCGACGGCAAAATAAGCTACGTTATGTTCAAGGGTCAGGAGGGCAATATGGAGGCTATCGCCCGTACCCAGTTCGGCGTTGAGGACGCAGACAAGGTTCTCACAGCCGCGGGAAAAGCAAAGCTTGAATTCTACGATGCTTCCAACTCCAAGAAATACCTTGTTGACCAGAACGGTCAGTGGTCCTCAGCCGCCGCTACCGATTATATGAACACAATCCTTTCGCAGTACAGCGAATCTAACAAGAATATGGTAGAGCTTGTTATCGCCAACAACGATGAAATGGCTTTAGGTGCTGTTTCCGCACTTCAGACCGCGGGCTACAACAAGGACGGCGCAAAGGTTATCCCCGTATTCGGTGTTGACGCTACAGACGCGGCTAAGGACGCTATCGGCAAGGGCTCTATGATTGGTACAATTAAGCAGGACGCCGACGGAATGGCAAGCGCTATTACCACCATCGGTCAGAATTACTTAAACAGCAAGGACGCCTTTGACGGCATTGACAGCGAAAATGTTGTAGGCACCTGGAGAGTAAATATTCCTTACGGCGTATACACAGGCGAATAATTTAGCTTAAGGGGCAGTCTTAAAAGGGCTGCCCCAACAACGGAATAAACCAAACGGACAGGGGACGAGTTCTTATGAGCAATAACGAAAAATTCAATGACAGCGTCCGTGAAAACGCAGACGAACCCGTTCTTCTTAGAATGGAGAACATCGAAAAATCCTTTCCCGGCGTAAAGGCGCTTGACAATGTAAGCCTTACGGTTAAAGCCGGAACAGTTCACGCGCTTATGGGTGAAAACGGCGCGGGCAAATCCACCCTTATGAAGTGCCTTTTCGGCGTTTACGCCAAGGACAGCGGTAAAATTTACCTTGAGGGTAAGGAAATTAACTTTAAAAATTCCAAGGAAGCTCTTGAAAACGGAGTTGCAATGGTGCATCAGGAGCTTAATCAGGCGCTTAAGCGCAATGTTATGGACAATATGTGGTTAGGGCGCTTCCCGACGGTCGCAAAGGGCGTACCCATTACCAGTGAACAAAAAATGTATAAGGCGACCAAGGAAATTTTCCAAAAGCTTGAAATTAATGTTGACCCCAAAACGGTGATGAGCCGTATGCCTGTTTCGCAAAGGCAGATGGTGGAAATCGCAAAAGCCGTTTCATATAATTCAAAGGTTATCGTATTTGACGAGCCGACCTCCTCGCTTACCGAGGAAGAGGTTGAACACCTTTTCAAAATTATTAATATGCTTCGCGACCAGGGGTGCGGAATAATTTATATTTCCCATAAAATGGCGGAAATTCTCCGCATATCCGACGAGGTCACGATAATGCGTGACGGTAAGTATATTACCACAAGGGACGCAAAGGATCTTACCACCGACGATATAATCAAGCTTATGGTGGGCAGAGAGCTTACAAACCTATATCCGCCCAAAACCAACGAAATCGGCGATGTTCTGCTTGATGTAAAGGACCTCTCCGCAGAGTATTCAAAGCTACGCGATGTATCCTTCAGCGCGCGTAAAGGCGAGATTTTAGGGGTTGCGGGACTTGACGGCTCGGGACGAACCGAGCTTCTCGAAAACATATTCGGCGTAGCTACAAGGCGCAGCGGAAGGCTGACTCTTAACGGCAAGCCTATACGCAACCGTAATTCCCGCGAATCAATTAAAAACGGCTTCGCACTGCTTACAGAGGAACGCCGCGCGACAGGAATATTCAGTATTCTTAATATCAGGGAAAACGCGGTTATTTCAAGCCTTAAAAAGTGCAAGGCGGGTCCTTTCCTAAGCAAAGGCAAAATGAAGAAGAACACCGATTGGTGTATTGATGCAATGCACATTAAAACGCCTAATCAGGAGACCAAAATCCGCTCGCTTTCGGGCGGTAACCAGCAAAAGGTTATCTTGGGGCGCTGGCTCCTTACAGATCCGACGGTGCTTTTGCTTGACGAGCCGACAAGAGGTATCGACGTAGGCGCAAAATATGAAATCTATGAGCTGATAATCGACCTTGCCGCGAGGGGAAAGACGGTAATTATGGTATCTTCGGAAATGCCCGAGCTTTTGGGCGTTTGCGACAGGATACTTGTTATGTCGGGCGGAAGGCTCGCGGGAGAGGTAAACGCCGCGGACACCACTCAGGAAGAAATTATGGCGCTTGCCGCTAAATATGCTTAGGGGGAAAGAAACTAATGTCAGTTGAAAATATCAAAAGAAAAGGACGCATAAACGCCGCAATTGACGATTTTAAATCAAAATCAGGCGCGGATAAGCGCAGGGCGATAAGCGATTTGCTTTTCAACAACGCGATGTACATAATCATTTTAATCGCTATAATCTATATTGCGATTCAGGTACCCGCGTTTCTTTCGGTATCGTCTATAGTAAACATTATTTCGCTTACCGCAGCTAAGCTTCCTATCGCGCTTGGTATCGGCGGAGCGATAGTACTTACGGGAACCGATATTTCGGCGGGCCGCTGCGTGGGACTTACCGCCTGTATAGCCGCCTCTCTTTTGCAGATGACGGGCTATGCCAACAAAATCTTCCCGAACTTAGCGGTTGTGCCGCTTTGGGCGGTTCTGCTTATAGTGATAGCGGTCGGCGCGGCAATCGGCTTTGTAAACGGGTTCTTTGTTGCAAAGTTTAAATTGCATCCGTTTATCGTAACACTTTCAACACAGCTTATTGTTTTCGGTCTTGTGCTTATGTACCTTATGATAGGCGGAAACAACGGTCAGACCCTTTCGGGACTTGACGAATCCTATACCAACTTCGTTCGCGGAACCCTCTTTACAATAGGCGGTGTAGCAGTTCCGAAATATGTCCTTTATTCCATAATACTAACCGCGATTATGTGGGTTATCTGGAATAAGACCAAATTCGGTAAAAATATGTTTGCGGTAGGCTCTAATGAAGAGGCGGCAAATGTATCGGGCGTAAATGTTTTCTGGACAATCGTACTCGTATTCGTGCTTGCGGGCGCTATGTACGGTATAACGGGCTTTATCGAGGGTGCGCGTATCGCTTCCTGCTCGGCTAATACAGGTCTTAACTATGAATCGGACGCTATAGCGGCTTGCGTTATCGGCGGCGTTTCCTTTGTAGGCGGTACCGGTAAGATAAGCGGTATTGTAATCGGCGTATTCCTTTTACAGATTATATTCGTAGGTCTTAACTTCCTATCGGTTGACGCGAATATGCTTTATGTAATCAAGGGTCTTATAATCCTTGCTGCCTGCTCAATCGATATGCGTAAATATCTTGCCCGTAAATAATTAGGTCTAAGGCGGTGAAAGCTATGGAGAACGGGAAAAATACCGAAAAACAGTCTAAAACAGGCGGTCTGTATTCAAAAGTCAATATGTCGCTTAAAACCGCAAATATTATGGTGACGGTATTTATCGTTCTGCTCGTTGCGGCGACAGTATTTATCGTAAGCCATAACGGCTTCACCGTAAGCTTTGATACAAACGGCGGCTCGCACATTGAAAGCGTCAAGGTTATGCACTCTCAAACGGTTGAGCTTAAAGAAAACCCGGTAAAAGAGGGCTATGTATTCACGGGATGGTATACAGACCGCGACTGTACAGACAGCTTTAATATAAAAACCGATACGGTAACTAACAGTATGACCCTTTACGCGGGCTGGGAAAAATCGAAGTAATATGCAGATGCGTTCGGGAAACCGAACGCATTTTGTTAAAACGCTTGTATCTTAGAATTCGTTTGCTTTTTTCGGTAATTAATGCTATAATGAACATAATATCTACCGAAAAGAGGATACAGAGTGAAATATACCGTACTTGTGGTGGACGACGAACAGGAGCAAAGGCTTGCGCTTATTGAAAGGGTAGACTGGAACAATGCGGGATTTGAGGTGGTAGGCGAGGCTGAAAACGGCGTTGAAGCGCTTGATGTGCTTGAAAGCCTGGAACCTGATTTAATACTTACCGATATTAAAATGCCAATGATTTCGGGACTTGAGCTTGCGGCTCGCGTCAGAGAAATCCGACCCGCCACTCAGGTGGTAATTTTAAGCGGATACGATAGCTTTGAATACGCGCAGACTGCAATCAACTATAATATTATTAGCTATCTTTTAAAGCCGATTTCTCCCGAGGAAATGTCAAACGAGCTTCATACTATTCATCATAGAATGGACGAACGGCTTGCTGGTGTAATTTCTTCTCATGATACTGACGGCGAGCAGATTCGTAAGCTTCAGGCAGATAAATTTTTAATACCGTTAATGCTCGGAAGCAACGAGGAGCAGCCTGATGAAGGGCAGCTGCTTGAAAAGGCAGGCGAACTTCAAATAATAGCTCAGACGGTAGCTAATCCTCGCTTTTGCGTTTTGGTGACAAAGTTTAAAAACGCCGACGGGGTTTACCAGACAGAACAAAACCACGCCGACTTTATCGATTCCGTATTCTCAAGATATATGCGTTCGGAAAGCCTTATTCTCTTCGGAAGAGCGGTTACGCTTGTAGTTATAGAGGAAAAAGGAGAGCTTTCAAACCTTTTAGAACTGCCCTTGCTCGAAGTGGTACAAACCGCAAAGCGAATACTTAACTGCGCCTGCACAATAGGCGTAAGCCGTGAATTTTCGGCGCTTTCCGCCTGTTCAAGCGCTTATTTTCAGGCGATAACCGCAAGGCGTTATACCTCGGACGGTGCGGGAGAGGTGCGCTTTATCAACGACCAGGAAAGGGACGGCGAGCTTGAAATCGACCGCGCGGAAAAATCCGCCGCAAGGCTTGAACAGTTGTTAAAGGTCGGGGATTCCGACTCGCTTGAGGATTTTATAAACGGACTTTACGAAAGCAGTACTCCCGAAAACGCGGGGCTTCTCGTAATGCAGATAATTGCTACGGTCTATAGGGTGGTAAGCTCCGCTACCGAAAAAAATGAGCTTTCAAAGCTTTTTTCTTCCAATCCGATTTTTGCCCGTATTACGTCGCACAGCAGCGAAAACGTCATGAAAAATGAGCTTCTTGCTTTTTGCAAGGATGCAAAGTCCATGATTTCAAGCTCGCAGAGAAGAGATACCGAGATACTCTGCGACCGAGTGGTGCAAATTATTGACAGTAATTATTCGGATGAATCCCTTTCCTTAACGGGGGTCAGTAACGAGCTGGGGGTTAGTCCTAATTACCTGAGCGCGCTTATCAAAAAGCACAAGAAAAAGAATTTTATTACCCTGCTTACAGAGCGGAGAATGAAAGCGGCTTATGATATGCTTATCTGTACTAATATGAAGGTGCTTGAAATATCCGAAAAATGCGGTTACAGCGATCAGCATTATTTCAGCTATTGCTTTAAGAAGTTTTACGGAGACTCTCCTAACAGGATAAGAAGTTTAAATAGGAGTGAAGAATAATGAAAACCGAACGCCGACGATTTTCCGTAAGTCTGTCTGCGCTGAGTATACTATCGATAACGGCGGCGTCCGTCGCCGCCGTTTCCGTTTGCATTGCTATTTTCGCAACGGTTTACAGTAAGGCGCTTCTGCGAGAAACCAAGGTCGGCGCGCAGCAAACCGTTGAGCAAACCACCCTTGCAATTAATAATTATCTCGATTCAATGCGGGATAAGCTTTCATTTATAAGCAACACGGTCTCAGAGTGCGCCTCTGCTTCTGAATTCAACGATGAAATCTCCGTAATAACCCGTATGCAAAAGGATATTTACGCCGCCACCGTCTATGACGTGAACGGTAATATCATAAGCTGTACGGGCGGGGACAAAAAGCTTAAAGATACTATCTATAAAAACCTTTCCTTTGATGATGCGATGTTTAGCAATACTGAGGGATTCGCACTTTCAAGTCCGCATGTTCAAACCCTTTTTGAGGGTGAGTACCCTTGGGTAGTAACCCTTGCGGCGAGAACAGATAATCCCGTCTTCGGAGGGGGAGTTTATGTCGCGATTGACTTTGAGTTTTCGGAAATCGCAAAATACATTGATAACGTGGGTATAGGCAGGCACGGCTACTGCTTTATAACCGACGGCTTAGGTAACATTATATATCACCCGCAGCAGCAGCTTATTTTTTCAGGTATTAAAGCTGAAAACACCGAACTTATTAAATCATTAGAGGACGGTGTGCATTATGAAAAGAATATTATTTATACCCTGAATACAACCAATGACAAGCTTTGGCGTGTGGTCGGTTTAAGCTTTACGGACGAACTTGCCGTTGAGCGGAGAACCCAAATTGTTGTGAGTATAGCTTTTTCCTTCTTTTTCTGCGCCGCAATAGCGCTTATTGTTCTCTTAATTTATTCAAAGATTGTAAACGCGCCCGTGCGCTCCCTTATGAAGGCGATGAAAGCATTTGAACGCCATGCGGATAATTTTTCTTATACAGGCGGTATGGAAACAGTACGCGAGTTAAATGTTTTATCCCTTTCATTTGAGCATATGGCGAAAACCATTCAAAGCCTTATGGAACGGGTGCACAGGGAGGAAAAAGAGCTTAGGAAAACCGAGCTTAAGGCGCTTCAGGCTCAGATAAATCCTCATTTTCTTTATAATACCCTTGATTCTATACAATGGATGTGCGAGCAGGGTAAAACAAAGGACGCCGCCCAAATGGTAAGGGCTTTGGCAAGGCTTTTCAGAATAAGCATAAGCAAGGGCAGGGAGCTTATAACTATTAAAGAGGAGCTTCAGCACGCTGAAAATTATCTGATAATACAAAGCTACCGATACCGAAACCAGTTTTCTTACAGTATAGAAGCAGACCCTGCTCTTGACGGCTGTCTCTGCAATAAAATTACGGTTCAGCCGCTTATTGAAAATGCGATTTATCACGGCATCGACCGTATGGTGGACGAGGGAAAAATTCTTATCACCGTAAAAGAAGCCCAAGACGACGCAAACGATATTCTTATCACGGTGAGCGATAACGGCGTCGGAATGACTGAAGAACAATGCAAAAAAATTCTTAAAAAAGAGCGCAGCGACTCTGGCGGAATAGGCGTTAAAAATGTCAACGACCGCCTGAAAATATATTTCGGCGAAAAGTACGGGCTTACAATTGAAAGCGAGCTTGATGTGGGAACAACGGTTACAGCGAGGATACCTAAGCTTTACAAGGAGGCGGAAAATGAGCTTTAAAAAGATAATTTCCCTGATTTTAAGCAGCGTAATGCTTTTATCGCTTTGTGCATGCGGGGGAGCAGACGATAAAAAATATGTTGCCGTAATAGCAAAGGCGGTAAATTCGGATTTTTGGCACAATGTTAAAAACGGCGTCTATTCCGCCGCCACCGAGTATAACGTCACCGTCACCTTTGAAGGACCTGAAAACGAAGAGGATTACGAGACTCAAAACGCCTTGATTGAAGCCGCTGTCAAAAACGGTGCGGGCGCCGTGGTCCTGTCGGCAATAGATTTTAATCAGTCTGTCGATACGGTTAACGCCGCCGTCCGCGCGGGGGTAAAGGTTATTACGATTGACAGCGATTTGAATTCTGACGCTGTAAGCCTTTTTATCGGGACGGATAATATCGCCGCGGGTAAAGCGGCGGGAAAGGCGGCAACGGAGGGCTTTGCGCCTGAAGCAAATATTTATATAGGTCTTGTTAATTATAATGCCGACACAGATAACGGGAATCAGCGCGAGGAGGGCTTTAAGCAGTATATCGATTCATTTAAGAACGCGCAAATACTCTCGTCCGTAACAGCTGAAAGCAATGAGGAAAGCGCAACCGCCGCCGCAAAAAGGCTTTTAACTCAGGATCCGCGCATAAATGTTATAGTCGGCTTTAACGAATGGATGACGCTGGGAGTCGGAAACGCTGTTAAAATGCTCGGGATTTCCGAAAGAGTGCGCGCAGTCGGTTTTGACAGCAATGTCACCTCGGTTTCAATGCTTGAAACAGGGGAGATGGATGCTCTAATAGTTCAAAACCCCTTTGCTATGGGATATTTGGGAGTGGAAAAGGCGGCAGAGTTAATATCGGGCGAGCCGACCGACGGAAATACACTCTACACCACGGTTACAACGGTAACAAAAGATAATCTTTTTGATGCCGATATTCAAAAAATACTATTCAGATTCAACTGACAGGAGGACATATTATGTATAATGCTAACGAAAAAAGATATGATACTATGGTTTATAACCGCTGCGGAGCGAGCGGAATTAAGCTTCCCGCGGTATCGCTCGGGTTCTGGCATAATTTTGGGGACACCGCTCGGTACGATAATATGAAAGAAATGTGCTTTACCGCATTTAATAATGGAATTACCCATTTCGACCTTGCGAATAATTACGGGCCCGAACCCGGGAGCGCTGAAAAGAATTTAGGCAAAATTTTGCGTGAGGAGCTTGGCGCTTACCGCGACGAGCTTATAATCAGCACAAAAGCGGGGTATACAATGTGGGACGGTCCTTACGGCGACTGGGGAAGCCGCAAATATCTGCTTGCAAGCCTCGACGCGAGTCTTAAGCGAATGGGGCTCGAATATGTAGATATTTTCTATCATCACCGCCCGGATCCCGAAACCCCGCTTGAGGAGACTATGGGAGCGCTTGCACAGGCGGTTAAAAGCGGCAAGGCGCTTTATGCAGGTCTTTCAAATTATGACGGTGAAAGGCTTGAAAGAGCGTGTGAAATTCTCGATGAGCTTCATTGCCCCTTTATTATCAACCAAAACCGTTATTCAATATTCGACCGCACAATTGAGCATAACGGTCTTAAGAAAACGGCTGAAAAGCTTAGAAAGGGTATTATTGCTTTCAGCCCATTAGCCCAGGGAATGCTTACCGACCGTTATTTAGACGGTATTCCCGAGGACAGCCGAATTAAAACCGACGGAAGATTTTTAAAAGCGGGCGCCATTACCGAGGAAAAGCTTACTCAAATTCGCGAACTTAATGAAATCGCAAAAAACAGGGGACAAACCTTAGCTGAAATGGCGCTTGCTTGGGTACTGCGCGACGGAGTTGTCACATCGGTTCTGATAGGCGCATCAAAGCCCTCGCAGATACTTGATAATATAAAGGCTACCGAAAACATAACCTTTACCAAAGACGAGCTTGACGAAATAGATAAATATTCGCTTTAAATTTAATGCCAATCAAAAACCGCCGCACACTCGAAAAGCTGTGCGGCGGTTTTTGATTGCTTAAATAACATATCCTCCGTTAATACCTAAAACCTGACCTGTTATGTATTCGGCGTCGGGGGAGGAGAGGAAGTAGACGGCGGCGGCAATCTCGTCGGCGCTCCCCATTCTTCCGAGCGGTATTCCCTCAACGAAGCTGTTAAGCTCCTCGACCGTAAGGTTTTGATTCATACTTGTTTCAATTAACCCGGGCGCTATGCAGTTGACATTAATTCCGCTTGGCGCTAACTCTTTTGCAAGCGCCTTTGTAAGTCCTATAACCCCCGCCTTTGCGGCAGAGTAGGCGACCTCGCAGGATGCGCCGACCTGTCCCCACATAGATGAAATATTTATTATACTGCCCGATTTTTGATTTACCATGACAGGCGCGACAGATTTACAGCAATTGAAAACGCCCTTTAAATTTACATCCATTATTTTATCAAAATCAATTTCATCTGTTTCGGTGATAAGCCCCTGCAAGGCGACTCCCGCGTTATTTATAAGAACATCAACCGAACCGAATTTGTAAAGGGTCTCCTTTACCATAATGTCGACCTCCATTTTGTTGGCGACATTGGCCTTTTGGGTTATCACCGAATATCCGTTGCTGACAAGTGAGCGGCATAGTATATTCGCCGACTCATACGAATCATTATAATTGATTACAACATTATAGCCTTTCTGCGCAAAGAGTATGGCGGTTGCCGCACCTATTCCTTTAGATGAGCCAGTTACGATTACTGTCCTTTTCATTTTGATAGTCTCCAATCCGAAAAAATATCCTCTTAAAAATAGTATAACATACAATGAAAAATTTTTAAAGTATAAATTACAATAAATTGGGTTGACATAAAGTGTTGATCGGCACATATTGTGCGGTTTACATAAACAGTTTACATAACATATTAGACATAAAAAATTTGCGGTTGACATAAATTAAAAAATGTAGTATAAATATAATATCGCTATTTAATTCGCCGCTTTTCTTTTATATCAGCCTTTTTAGAAATTCCTTATTAGTGCTTAATAATTTGGCGTTTTTGTTAATTATGTTTACATAACAACATCTCAAATCAACATTTTGTGCATGCTTACGGCATGCACGCCAAAATATTGTTTTTTCTTTTTTTGAATATCTTGTCCGGGTTTCGCATATTATTTTTTAGAAACAGGAGTGATGATATGCGAAAAGGAAAAGTATTAAGCATAAAGAATTTAAAATTTACAGAGTTTATTGCAAAAAATAATATTTTAGCGATATTAATGGTTCTTATTACAGCGGGAATTACTTTAGGAATTTTTACGGAATCAAGGTTTGAAATACTATCGCGGTATTCAGTATATTATGTTGAGCGATTTATCGCGCTGAGGTCGGGCGTGTCTTTTTTATCGATTGCGCTTAATTCTTTCATGAGCTCCGCGCTTGTCCTGCTTGCGCTTTTTGCGGTCGGTACCTCTATGCTCGGAGTGATTCTTGTACCTTTTTTAGCAATTTTGAAAGGCATTTTTTACGGAGGCGTTTCGGCGCTTTTATATTCGGATTATTCGGTAAAGGGCATAGCCTTTAACGCCGTTTTAATCATTCCGTCCGCCTTTGTTTTTATAATTGCCTTTCTATTGGCGGCAAGGGAATCAATGCGCTTTTCGCTTGTGATAGCAAAAATGTCTCTTCCCGGGGCTCAGTCCGTAAACCTTTCATATGATTTTAAAAATTTCTGCGGAAGATATTTGTTTATAGCGCTTATTGCCTTGGCGTCCGCCTTAACGGACGCGGTGCTTTCCTGCTCGTTTTTAGATAGTCTTATTTTATAAAATAATTTTTAGGAGGTATAATATGACGGATTATATTACAGCGTATAAAAATTATCTGCTTAACGTTAAAAAGTCCTCGTCAAATACTGTTGAGTCATATATGCGCGACGTCAGTCAATACTCGGAATATTGCGCCTCCTTATCTAAAACCGCGGAAAATATAAGCTCTGATGAATTTCACCATTATCTTGATTATCTGTCTATAATAGGGAAATCCGAAGCTACTAAAACACGTATTCTTGCTTCGTTGCGCTGCTTTTACAAATTTATGATTTCCGAAGGCCTCTGCGGATCAAATCCTGCTGAATTGATTAAAATTAAAAGAACCGAAAAAAAGCTTCCCGGGATTCTTGATTCAAATGAAATTATGCTGCTGCTGTCACAGCCCGACGGTGCGGATTACAAGAGCAGGAGAGACAAGGCTATGCTTGAGCTATTGTACGCTACGGGTATCAAAGTCTCTGAGTTAATTGAGCTTACAGTAAGCAATATTAATTTGCAAATCGGTATACTGCATTTACATAATAATAAGAGTGAACGCATAGTTCCTATGTATCCCGCGGCGGTCAAGACGGTCGCAAGCTATCTTATTAACGTGAGACCCGCCATTGTCAGCGATGAAGCGGAGGACAGGCTTTTTACAAATATGAACGGTCAGCCGATGTCTCGCCAGGGCTTTTGGAAGATTATCAAGCATTACGCCGAAAAAGCGGGAATCAAAAAGGATATTACTCCGCACACGCTCCGACATTCCTTTGCGGCGCATCTGCTTGAAAACGGCGCACAGCTTAAGGACATAAAGGAAATGCTAGGTCATTCGGATATTTCGTCAACTCAGGTCTATGCACAGTTTGTTAAAAACAAATACACTGTTGCATACGCGAAATACCATCCGCTGGCGAAATAAATAACATATTAAGCAAGGCAGGGGCACAACCTGCCTTATTTCTATACAATTAATTATACTAAATGAATATTTAGTATAATTGAGGGAGGTGGGAAAAGCTGATATTCAGAGATTTATCCCATTATTGATGTATTCTGCCACGCAGATTCTTGACAAAAAAATTTTGAAAGATTATAATTTATGAGATATAGAAATATTCAGGAGTGCACTTTTAATGAACAAGGATTTATCAACCGGCAAAACCTCTGCGGTGCTTTTTAAATTTTGTCTTCCTTTATTTGGCAGCATAATTTTTCAACAGTTATATAATATAGCCGATAGCTTTGTCGCGGGAAAATTTATCGGCGAAAACGCTTTGGCTGCCGTTGGAAACAGCTATGAAATCACTTTAATTTTTATCGCGTTTGCGTTTGGTTGTAATATTGGATGTTCGGTTATAGCGGCACAGCTTTTCGGAAGCAAAAGATATAGCGAAATGAAAACGGCTGTATATACAACACTTATTGCAGGCGGTGCTTTGTGTGCGGTTTTGGTGGTTTTAGGCGCCTGTTTTTGCACTGATTTGCTACATATAATTCACACTCCCGACAATGTGCTTGCCGACTCAAAATTGTACCTTGCTATTTATATTTTAGGTCTTCCTTTTGTGTTTTACTACAATATTGCTACAGGTATATTTTCGGCTCTCGGAGATTCAAAAACACCTTTCTTCTTCCTAACCTGCTCTTCCCTGTCAAATATTGGCATTGACATTGTATTCGTTACGGTATTCAAAATGGGAGTTGAGGGCGTTGCGTGGGCTACATTTATTTGCCAGGGCGTAAGCTGTATTTTGGCTCTTATATTTGTTTTCAGGCGTTTTAACAAGATAAAGACCGAAGAAAAGCCGAAAATATTTTCCCGCCGACTGCTTATAAAAATCACCGTCATCGCCGTTCCCAGCATATTACAGCAAAGCTTTGTATCTGTTGGTAATATTATTATTCAAGGAATTATCAACTCGTTCGGATCAGCTGTTATGGCGGGCTATTCCGCATCAATTAAGCTCAACAACCTTGTTATCACCTCTCTCGCAACAATCGGAAACGGAATTTCAAACTTTACCGCCCAAAACCTGGGAGCAGGTAAAACCGACAGAATTAAGGAGGGCTGGCGAGCGGGCGTAGGTCTTGTTTGGCTCATCTCTGTCCCCTTCTCTATTGTTTATTTCTTCGTGGGTAAATATTTGGTTTACATATTCATGAATAATCCCAGCGGCACCGCAATGCAGGTCGGCGTGGAAATTCTGCGTATTTTAGCGCCGTTTTATCTGCTTATCGCTGCAAAGCTTGCTACCGACGGCGTACTGCGCGGGCTTGGCAAAATGAACCGATTTATGGCGGCTACTTTTACCGATCTTCTGCTTCGCGTAATCCTTGCCTTTATTCTTTCAAAATATCTTGGCGCAACAGGTATATGGCTCTCGTGGCCAATTGGCTGGTGCGCCGCGACCGTTCTCTCGTTGATTTTTTACAAAACGCTTAAATTTGAAAAGGTAACAGATAATAAAAAATAAAAATCATTGTCATTTTTTTAACATTATGTTATGGTACAATAGATAGGTAACAAAATAAAAAGAAAATTCATCTCAAATATG